>ERZ1026792.1665-NODE-1665-length-13315-cov-13.443661_pt1 | contig 13315 bp, 8 predicted proteins | sample MGYA00520884_ERZ1026792 | MGnify/ENA primary metagenome ERZ1026792 (study PRJEB33270, sample SAMEA104284473) | anaerobic digester metagenome | biome: Anaerobic digester microbiome; feature: mesophilic sludge digester; material: Anaerobic digester biomass... | reverse complement strand
TCGGGTTGGGATCGATGTGGTGGCCGTTGTGATACAGCTTCCGGTAAATGTAAGCGGCAATACGCGGTAACCGGGCGATCAGGTTCATCACATCCTCATACATGAAATCCCAGTAAAATTTTTTGTGTACCCCGGCACGGTAGGCCTTCTGGAATACCGACTCCGTCGCCATGGCCAAAATGGCCGCACTGAAAATGGTCATAGGCCTGGCAATTTTGGGCATGACATCAATGACGTCAAAAACATGCTGCGGAACATGGCTCCTGGTGGACCAGTCCCGCGAAATGTTCATTACATCATCCCTTTCCGGGATCTCTCCAATCAGCATCAGGTAAAACAATCCCTCGGGAAGAGGTTCTCCTTCCGGGGTCAGTTTGGGCAGTTTCTCCCGCAGTTCAGGAAGCGAATATCCCCTGAAACGGATTCCTTCATTGGCATCTAAGTTCGATGTGTCGGTGATCAGGACAGGAATCCCTTTCTGTCCCGACAATACCTGGTCGATATTCACCTGGGCAATCACCTTTTCCCCGTGCTCTTTCCTGATCCGCTGGTATTCCGCTGAGCACTTGATTGCCTTCTGATAAAACCTGTTCTTAATGTATTCCATAATAGTTCTTATTTAATAATTCATATATTTTTAAATCTAAACCTCAACATTTCCTAGTGCATGTTTCCGATGATCTCCTGCGCGAACTCATCCGTGGTGAGCAGGGTGGCGCCTTCCATTTGGCTGTAGAGGTCGTAGGTAACCTTGCGTTTTGAGAAGGTATGGTCGAGGGCATCGTAGACATGTTCTGCGGCTTCGTTCCAGCCCAGGTATTCCAGCATCATCACCCCCGAAAGGATAAGCGATCCCGGGTTGGCCTTGCCGGTCCCCACAATGTTGGGTGCAGTGCCATGCGTAGCTTCGAAAATGGCATACCCGCTGTCGTAATTGATGTTAGCCCCCGGAGAAATCCCGATGCCGCCCACCATCGCCGCCAACTGGTCAGAGATGTAATCCCCGTTAAGGTTCATGGTGGCTATTACCGAATAGTCAAAGGGGTGTAGCAGCGATTCCTGAAGAAAAGCATCGGTGATGACATCCTTGATAATCACCTTACGCATCCGTTGAGCCTCGGCCAAGAGATCGTCAGCCTCTGCTTTCCCCTTTTCCTTTTTGATTTTTTCATATTGCCGCCAGGTAAAAACATGGCCGCCAAACTTCTCTTCCGCCAGGTCATATCCGTAATTCTTAAAAGCCCCTTCGGTGAATTTCATGATGTTCCCCTTGTGGACCAGCGTCACCGAAGGCAGCTTCCTTTCAATGGCAAAGCGGATGGCTGCCCTAACCAGCCGCTCGGAACCTTCCTTTGAAATGGGCTTCACCCCGTAGGAAGTACTCTCCGGAAACCTCACCTGGTCGACCCCCAATTCAGTCTCCATAAACTTCCTCAGCTTTTCAGCTTTCTCGCTGCCGGCCATGAATTCAATGCCGGCATAGATATCTTCGGTATTCTCCCGGAAGATGTGCATGTCGACGCGGTCGGGAAAGCGGATGGGAGAGGGGACACCTTTGAACCAGCGGACAGGCCGCATGCAGACAAAGAGGTCTAAAGTCTGGCGTAACGCTACGTTAAGGGAACGGATGCCTACGCCTACCGGTGTCTCCAGGGGACCCTTAATGCCCACCAAATACTCCCGGAAAGCCTCCAGGGTTTGTTGAGGAAGATGTTCTCCCGTCTGTTCATAGGCTTTTTTGCCTGCCGGCACTTCTTTCCATACCAGACTGCGACTGTCGCCATAAGCCTTTTTTACTGCGGCATCCAGTACCATTTGCGATGGCCCCGTGATGTCCTTACCAATCCCATCTCCCTCAATAAAGGGAATCACGGGAAAATCAGGCACCACCAAATGCCCGTCAACCATTTTTATTTTTCCAGACATATTATAATCTTAAATGTCAAATGATTATGAAATTAATATTAACCTTAACTGTAACCTCAACCTCTGCCTCAATCTCAATCTCAACCTCTGCTTTCTTCGGGTGCCGTAGCCTTCTTGACTACCAAAGTTTTAAGAAGGTAGTTGGCGGAGGTGATAGCCTCAACTTTAACCTCTTTCTAATGCCTGCCGCAGATTGGTGTCTATGGCATGGAGGAAGGCTTCCGTAGTAAGGTAATCGCTTTCCCTGAGCTGTTCGCCGTGAACAATCAGGGCCAGGTCTTTGGTCATCTTTCCGCTCTCGACAGTTTCGATGCACACCTGCTCGAGGGTTTCGGCAAATTCCACCAGTTCGGGGGTGTTGTCCAGTTTTCCCCGGAATGCCAGTCCGCGCGTCCATGCGAAGATGGAGGCTATCGGATTGGTGGAGGTGGGTTTCCCCTGCTGGTGCATCCTGAAATGACGGGTGACGGTGCCGTGGGCCGCTTCGGCCTCCATGCTCTTCCCGTCGGGAGTGACCAGCACCGAGGTCATCAGTCCGAGCGATCCGAAGCCCTGGGCCACCGTATCGCTCTGGACGTCGCCGTCATAGTTCTTGCAGGCCCAAACGAATGCCCCTTCCCACTTAAGCGCGGCGGCTACCATGTCATCGATGAGCCGGTGCTCGTAGGTGATACCGGCTTCCCTGAAAAGGTCACTGAATTCTGTCGTGAACACCTCCTGGAAGATCTCCTTGAAGCGGCCGTCGTATTGTTTCAAAATGGTGTTTTTCGTGGAGAGGTAGAGAGGCCACTTTTTTACCAGCGCCTGGTTCATGCAGGCCCGGGCAAAACCGCGGATCGACTCGTCGGTGTTGTACATGGCCAGGGCCACCCCGTCGCCGGTGAAATCATAGACCTCCCTGGTGATGGGGTCACCCCCTTCCGGAGTGAAGGTAATGGTGAGCTTTCCCTTTCCTTTGGTCACAAAATCGGTGGCCTGGTACTGGTCGCCGAAGGCATGCCTGCCGATGCAGATGGGATGTTTCCACCCCGGCACCAGCCGCGGAATATTCTGGATGAGGATGGGCTCCCGGAAAACGGTTCCGTCAAGGATGTTGCGGATGGTCCCGTTGGGCGACTTCCACATCTTCTTCAGTCCGAACTCCTTCACCCGCGCCTCATCGGGAGTGATGGTGGCGCACTTAATCCCTACTCCGTACTTCAGAATAGCATGGGCGGCATCCACGGTCACCTGGTCTCCGGTGGCATCGCGGTGCTCTATGCCCAGATCAAAATATTTCAGGTCGATGTCAAGGTAGGGGAGGATCAGTTTCTCTTTGATGAACTTCCAGATAACGCGCGTCATTTCGTCGCCGTCTAACTCCACTACCGGATTGCGTACTGTGATTTTTTGCATGATTTTACCAAATGATTCAGTTATAGTGTGCTGACAAACAGGTTTTTGAATTGTTTTTCAATGACTCACCCCTTATTTTGCTGACTGATGAGATTCAATGCCGAACCGGCCAGGAACCATCCGATCTGCTGCTCGTTGAACGTATGGTTGAGGGCGATCAGATCTTTGGAACCATCGGGATGGACCACCTCGAGGTGGAGGGGTTTCCCGGGAGCAAAAGCGGCCAGGTCGGTGAAGTTAAACAGGTCGTCTTCGCCGATTTTGTCGTAATCGGCCTCATGGACGAAGGTAAGGGCCAGCATCCCCTGTTTCTTGAGATTGGTCTCGTGGATGCGGGCGAACGACTTGACGATAACGGCTCGGACCCCCAGGTGGCGGGGTTCCATGGCGGCATGCTCACGCGAGGAGCCTTCCCCGTAATTGTGGTCGCCCACCACGATGGTGGGAATGCCTGCGGCTTTATAGGCCCGCTGCACGGCCGGTACCTCTCCGTATTCGCCGGTAAGCTGGTTCTTCACCTTGTTGGCGGCCTGGTTGAAGGCGTTGACTGCCCCGATCAGCATGTTGTTGGAGATGTGGTCGAGGTGCCCACGGTAACGCAGCCACGGTCCGGCCATCGAAATATGGTCGGTGGTGCACTTTCCGAAAGCCTTGATTAGCAACCGTGCTCCGGTGATGTTGTGCCCGTCCCAGGGGGCGAAGGGTGCCAGTTTCTCTAACCGATTCGAGGCGGGGTCTATAACCACCTCAATGCTGCTGTTGTCTTCCGCGGGAGCCTGGTAACCTGCATCTTTCACGTCGAAGCCCTCCGGGGGGAGCTCAAAGCCGGTCGGAGGATCCAGTTTCACGGCTTCTCCCCGGTCGTTGATCAGGATGTCGGTCAGGGGGTTGAAGTCGAGACGACCCCCGAAGGCAAGGGCGGTCACCAGTTCCGGGGAGGTCACAAAAGCATGGGTGTTGGGATTGCCGTCGGCCCGTTTCGAGAAATTGCGGTTGAAGGAGTGGACGATGGTGTTGACCTCCCCTTTCTCGGCACCGGGTCGCGACCACTGGCCGATGCAGGGTCCGCAGGCATTGGCGAAGACCTTGCCGCCGATCTGCTCGAAGATGTTAATAAAACCATCGCGTTCAATGGTGTAGCGCACCTGCTCCGATCCCGGGGTGATGGTGAACCCCGAGCGTGTTTTGAGTCCCTTGTCCAGGGCCTGGCGGGCAATCGAGGCAGCCCGCGAAATGTCTTCATACGAGGAGTTGGTGCAACTCCCGATCAGCCCGACCGAGATTTCCAGCGGCCAGCCCTGGGCGGTGGCTTCCTTAGCCAGTTGGGAGATGGGGGTGGCCCTGTCGGGGGTGAAAGGGCCGTTCACATGAGGCTCCAGTTCCGAGAGGTTAATCTCGATAAGCTGGTCGAAATATTCCTCCGGATGTTCGTATACTTCCGGATCGGCGGTGAGTTCCTCTTTGATGGCAGCCGCAGCTTCCACCACCTGGCTGCGGCCAGTAGCCTGAAGATAGCGCTCCATGGCCTCGTCATAGGCGAAGAGGGAGGTGGTGGCCCCCACTTCGGCGCCCATGTTGCAGATGGTCCCCTTGCCGGTGGCCGAGAGGGAGCGGGCCCCCTCCCCGAAATACTCGATGATGGCCCCGGTGCCCCCCTTCACAGTCAGCATGCCTGCCACCTTCAGGATGATATCTTTGGGGGCGGTCCAGCCGTTCAGCCTGCCGGTCAGCCTGACGCCGATAAGCTTGGGCATCTTCAACTCCCAGGCCATGCCTGCCATCACGTCCACCGCGTCGGCGCCGCCCACGCCGATGGCAACCATTCCCAGTCCACCCGCATTGGGGGTGTGCGAATCGGTACCAATCATCATTCCTCCCGGAAAGGCATAATTCTCCAACACCACCTGGTGGATGATCCCGGCGCCAGGTTTCCAGAAGCCTATCCCATATTTGTTGCTCACTGATTCCAGAAAATCAAAGACTTCCTTGTTGTTTTGCAGGGAAGCCTTCAGATCGGCGTGGCCGTTGTCATGGGCCAGAATAAGATGGTCGCAGTGGACTGTTGAGGGCACAGCCGTAGTGCGTTTACCCGCATTCATAAATTGGAGCAAAGCCATCTGGGCCGTGGCATCCTGCATAGCCACCCGGTCGGGAGCGAAATCCACATAGGATTTTCCCCGCTCAAAAGCCTGCCGGGCTGCAGAATCATACAAATGGGCATAAAGAATTTTTTCCGCATAGGTCAGCGGCCGGTTCAATACATTCCTGGCTGCCGAAACCCGCCCACTGAAACCGGCATACACTTTCTCAATTAAAACAAGATCAAACATCGTATTTATACAATTACAAAATTTATTTGCATCGATCAATATGAAATAAACAGTTGTGATCACGTAAAAGTTGAAAAAAGCCCTATTTTTTTTATCTTCATATCGCCTGAGAGAGTATCCCTCGGGGTGGATCGTTCTAATAATATCAATGGTGCATTCACGAATAAGGAAAAATGTAAAAATCAGGTAATCAATATATTAAAACATAATTAAAGATATTCGATACTACAAGCAGAATCAAATACGCGATGAACAAATCTAAATTTTTTAAGAACATGAGGTTGGATTCTGAGCTGCCTGGCTTAGAATTGTTGAATGCCGGAAGGGTCAAGGCCGGACTGGTGGGTACCGCTGTGTTGGCTGCCGGACTCTTTTCAGGAAGTTCCTGTAGGTCGGGGGAGAGCCATTCACAGGCACGCCCGAACATTCTTCTCTTCCTGGTCGACGATATGGGATGGCAGGATACTTCCGTCCCCTTCCACACTGAAAGAACCCCGTTCAACAACCTCTACCACACGCCCCACATGGAGCGGCTGGCGGCGGCAGGTATGAAATTCACCCAGGCCTATGCCTGCAGCGTTTGCTCCCCCACGCGGACCAGCCTGATGACCGGGATGAATGCCGCCCGTCACGGGGTGACCAACTGGACTTTAAAACGCAATGTTTCGGTGGATCTCCCCGACGAAATACTCAGTTTCCCATCCTGGAATGTGAATGGTTTACAACCTTCCGATACAGTTGAAAGAGGAGTCTTTGCAATTACCCTGCCGGAGATTCTTCGTCAAAACGGCTATTTCACCATTCACTGCGGGAAAGCCCACTGGGGAGCGATGGATACACCAGGTTCCGATCCGTTGAAGCTGGGATTCGATCTGAATATTGCTGGACATGCAGCCGGTAGCCCGGGCAGTTACCAGGGAATGAAGAACTTTGGAAATGCCCGGAAAGGGATACATACCCCGCCGTGGGGAGTTCCCGGCCTCGAAAAATACCATGGCGATTCTATCCACCTGAGTCAGGCGCTCACCCAGGAAGCCATCCTCGCCATAGACAAAGCGCTCGATGAGAAAAAACCCTTTTATCTCTACATGTCGCATTATGCGGTACATACGCCGATTGAGCCGGACCTCCGTTTTTACCGAAAATACAAAGAGATGGGTTTGCCGGAGCGCGAAGCCAGGTACGCTTCCATGGTGGAAGGGATGGACCAGAGTCTGGGAGATTTGATGGATCACCTCGAAAAAAGGGGAATATCAGGAAATACCATTATCCTTTTCATGTCTGACAATGGTGGATTAAGCGCTCATGCCCGGGATGGGGAACCCCACACGCACAACCTTCCGCTGCGAAGTGGAAAAGGGTCGGCGTATGAAGGCGGAATCCGTGAACCCATGATCGTTTCCTGGCCGGGAAAAGTGAAACCTGCCTCTGTGTGTAACGACTATCTCCTTATCGAGGATTATTTTCCCACCATCCTTGAAATGGCTGGTATCACTGCGTATGAAACAAATCAAACAATCGATGGTAAAAGTTTCGTACCCATGTTGTTAGGGAAGGGAACCACAGCCACAGGTCGCGACCTGGTGTGGCACTATCCCAACAAATGGGGAGCGGTGGGCCCGGGTATCGGCACCACCAGCACCATCCGCAATGGCAATTGGAAATTGGTTTACTGGTACGGCGACGGAAAAAAAGAGCTCTACAACCTGCAGGAAGATCTTGGCGAACTGAACGATGTGGCTGCCCTGCACCCCGACGTGGTTGCTGACCTCTCTGTCCGTTTGGGCAATTTTCTCCGCAATGCAGGAGCCCTGCGCCCCACTTTCAAAGCCAACGGTTCTCCCGCCCCATGGCCGGACGAAAACCGATAAAGAGATAAGCCAACACCACCTGAAAAGAACAATATTGCCAGGAATTTAATTTGGTCAAGAAAACAAAACAGGTTAATTTTGAGGCAGTCATATGAATACAAATTGTTAAGGTATTGATTTCTTGAAATCCACCACAACAAGAAAAATTGATAACAGTAAAAAAGGAAAGCAATGAAAAATCTAATCTTATCAATTATGACTTTTGCGTTACTTTTTACGGGTTGTAGAAAAGGTGACGAAGTAGATGATGCCTTAACACCGCAGGGTAATTGTGAGTTTATAAACTTTAAATACTACAACGGAACAAAAGACAATTTGGGAGAAATGTCAAACAACTACATTTTGCTTGGTGTTGACACAGCTTATAGCGACAGTCAAATTCAACGCTTTATTTCTACTGTAAGCTACCTTGACCAAAAATACACCTACACAATTCACAAGACAGGAAAGTACAAATTCAAAGAGATTCCGTTAAGACTTAAATCTTCCAAAAACTGCGGACAAATCGCCCATATAATTTCCGAATTAGAACAAAATAAAATTGTTTCTTACGCTCATTACGCAATGAAAACGGACTACTGTGAAAACGCAATTTGGGAAAAGATTGGAAATTTGTGTATAAACAGTTACGGAAGCTATTTTTATGTGAAAGTATTTGACAACAACGACCTGTCAGACTTAAATCAAATAATTGCGGAAACGAATACTGAATTAGTAAAGCAAGATGAATTTATGCCAAAATGGTTTGAATTGAGAGCGACGAAAAATTCAAATGGTGACGCTTTAAAAATGGCTAACTATTTCTATGAAACAGGACTTTTTGAATGCAGTGAACCCGGTATTTCTAAATTTCCTGTGGAATAATAAATGAAGATGCTTTACTATACTTCACCGCGTTAGAGAATGGAGTGGATGCAATTATTGCCTGAAACCCGAAAGAGTTTCAAAAAGCAAAAATGCCGCTTATGACTCCTTCCCAATTCTTAAGGAGTATAGAATTACTTCCAATTGAATGAACAATAACAACAATTTAATAAATATCCAAATGAAGAAAACAGGATTATTTACAGTAATGATTTTTATAGCAAATTTATTACTTGGACAGGACTTTGATAATTTAATGACAAAAAGGCAAGCAGACTGTTCCGATATCTCCTATAATAGTGGATTGGGTTTTATAAGATATATGCAGGAAAACAAACTTGATTCGGCACAATTACTCTTAGAATATTGGGAGTTCAAGTGTGGCATGAGAGAACCAATTTATAGAGCAAAGATTTTGTTGGCTTTAAAACAAAAACAATATAATGATTCGATATTGACGGAGGGAACACTTAATCATATATTCAATTATCAGAATCGTATGGAAATGATTAAGTATTCAGATTATTATTTATATGATAATTATAAATCTTACTATGGTTTTATACCACCTGGACAGGAATTCGATAATTATACCCAGGAATTGTCAAAGATTCTAATCAGGGAATACGACCCGAATCAAATTGAATACTTATTTGCAGAATTTTATGGAGAAAATAGTGATACAATATTTTCTAAAATTCAGACTAAAATATATGGACAGAACCCTCTGACAACAGAGTATGAAAGAGCTGTAAATAAATATTTGAATATGCCTGAGTTTCACATGTCATGGGTTACTGGTTTATGGATTCCAACTGGAAAACTGGCAAAATTAGGCCTACATCCTGAATTGGGTTTTCAAATGGGTGCCAAACATAAAAAAATGAACTATGATTTAACTATGACTTTCAAATTCATTAATTCGCCCAATGACTATTATGCGAGAAGAACAAAATCAGGAGGTTTATTAGAATTGACCCATCATTTTTTTGGTGGACATATTGGATTTGACATTGGCAGAGACATCTATTCAAATAACGGACATGAAATTCAATTAACGGGAGGTGTTGCATTTGATGGCTTCGATGCACTGGTAGAAGACAAAGAGAATGATTTAGCATCAGAATCAGCAGGGAGTTATAATTTTAATTTTGGATTAGGATATAGATATTATGTGACCAATTCATTTTATCTTGGATTACGAGCGAAATATAATATGGTTGATTATTCCTTAAACGACGTTATTGATTTTACCGGAAATCCAATAACCATTCAATTTACAATCGGAGGAGTAAATAATGTGTTGAGAAACAACAATTTGAAAGCTTTAAAATATAAACTAAGGAAGTAGCAACCGGGTCCGATACGCGGTCATAAAACATGCCGGGGTCAGTGGGTTATCATGGGATTATGAGCCGGCATTTAATTTTTCTTTCTTGGTCTGAATGCCTCTATTCTAAAGATTAATTCAAAAAATATCAAATGACTATAATGCATTTTGAATCCTGAATTATCCCAAACCACAAGCGATGGATAATAATCCAACCCAAGGTTAAAGCCATTTCGATAACTACATGGATTTCAAAGAGAAACTTGAGACACTACTCAATAGGCAAGTTGATCTTGTTGAAAACCAAGCCATAAGAAATCCAATTTTCAGAAGGGTTATTGACAGGGACAAAAGATTAGTCTATGATCGAAAAAGTGCTTAAGTGTCTTTATGAAAACATTTGGGCCATTCTAACCACTCATCTCCCTAAGCTTAAATCCGAAATTCAAAAGTTTCTTAAATAAAAGCACTATACCCAATAAATAGGAATATGGGCGGTCTGCATCCCGATTGAATCGGGACAGCGTTTATTCCATGTTGAATTTCTTCCGCGGCAAACTGTAAGCTCAGGTTCCGCTTGGTCGCGTGGTTGTAAATTCCGTACCGCCCGATTTTCACAAACCGTTATGAGCCATAGTTTCAAAGAAAAGTTTTCCAGATTGAGTTAAGCTCTCAATGAAGCAAAAAACTTAAAAATAAAACTGCGAAAACGATTAAAAAGTACCTTTTTTTCTTTAAATTTATTGCACTAAAGAAGGAGAGATAAAATCAAGTGTTGAACATACAATACTGCTGATATTTAAATAGATTGAACGGTTTTTCCGTATGTATAAGTATTAGCCCTAAACGCGAAATTTTATAAAATCAGAACAACATTCGTTTTTTTGGAATAGAATGCTGATCCGTTCTTTGAAGAAACCTGACATCACCAGCGCTGCGGAATTGAACCTGGCCGGAGCGCCATTGCCCCATCTTATAGAACACGCTATATAAAAAATTGCCGGGACAGTTGGTTATTCAAGAGTTGTAGCCTGCTTTTTCTTTTGTGTAACTTGATAGGGAGTCGTCTGCAACCGGCAACTTTTCATACCGCCAATCGTTGTGCCTCATTTTGAAAATTGATGAAAGAACAGCTATAAAGTGAAAATCATGAAAAAGCAAATTTTTTTAATTTTAGCGTTATTCATCTTCCTGATTGGCAAGGTGAATGCTTTGCCCGTTCCGGGGAACGAAACTACTACCAATACAGCCACAACTATTGTTCTCTCCAACGAGGAAGGCAAGCTGATTGACCAGCTCATTGCGGCGGGGTACGGAGAAGCCAGCTTGTATGAGACTTTAGTCGCACTTCAAAATACTTCGGGCGGCGTGATTTCGAATAAATTCCTAGAAGTTTTGAGAGCCTGCCCCGCCGGCAGCCCTATATTCACCAAAAAGCTGAAAGACTATGCTGGCATATCAGGCGGAATCGCCATCAATACGGATGGTACGGTCTTCGCCACCAGCATCAAGGGGCGGAGCTATTACGGGCAAACGGGTTATTCCACCTACCCGCCCGAACAGTCCGGCGTGGGGCGCGAATTATTTACCTACGCCAACAGTCCGGAATATTATATTAATGCCGAAAACGGCGGTAAGACGTATAAGGTGTTTGCCGTCGGCTGGTCATTCGGGGAAGCGCCGCAGCCTACCACCTTTGTATTGAGCAACGAGGAAGGCAGGATGATTGACCAGCTCATTGCGGCGGGGTATGGGAACGTGAGCTTGTATGAGACTTTAGCCGAACTTCAAGAGTCTTCGGGCGGCGTGATTTCCGATGAATTCCTTGATATTTTGGGAGCCTGCCCCAAAGACAGCCCGATATTCACCCATAAGCTGAATGAATATGCGGGCATATCAAACGGAATCGCAATTAATACAGACGGTAGGGTCTTTACCACAAGCATTAAAGGGCGGAACTATTTCGGGCAAACAGGCTATTCCACCCATCCACCCAACCAGTTCGGCATGGGGCGCGAATTATTTACCTATGCCAACAGCCCGGCGTATTACATCGGCGCGAAAAGCGGCAACACGACGTATAAGGTGTTCGCCATCGGCTGGTCATCAAATCAATTCCCTACCTTTATGTTGTCCAATGAGGAAGGCGGTCTGATCGACAAGCTCATAGCAGACGGCCACGGCGACGAGAGTCTGTATGAAGTCTTGCAGATTTTGCAGCCCATTTCGGGCGGCGCAATCCCCGCCGATTATATGGCCGCGCTTGCCGCCTGCCCGGCGGATTGTGAAGCCAAGACCGCCAAACTGAGCAACTTTTCCTCCAAGTTTAACAATCCGATTGGTATCGGCGCGGATGGAAAACTTATCGTTGCACAGATTCACGGACGCGATTATTATGGGGATGCGGGTTTTTCCACAACCACAGGGAATATCGCGGGAGTTGGAACCGTGCTTTTCACCTCAGCCGACAGCGAAAGTGATTACGTTGACGCCGGAACACTGGTAAGTGGAGGAGTAACTTATTTTTATAAAGCCTTTGCCATTGGGTGGATGCCCGCAGACGCTATCACCGTCTCGGGGACGGCCACGGACGATACGGCAATCCTGCAGATAGACAACAAGACCCCCTCCGCGCGTGATAAGACTTGGGACATCAATGTGACCACCGGCACGGTCAAGGCGGGCGTGTCGGCCTCCGACGTGACGCTGACCGGGCTTCCCGCGGGGCTTAACTACACCGCCGCCAAAGGCACGGGCAACAACATCGTGATCACGCTCACGGGCGCGGCGACAACCGCCCTGACCGGAGACGCGACGATTACGGCGGTTATCAAGGGCAGCGCCGTCACCGAAACGGGCGCGCGGGATTCGGAGGGCATATCGCTCAAGCTGTGGTATGTCGGCGCGGGTACGACGATTGTTTTGACCAACGAGGCGGCCAAGCTTATTGATAAACTCATTGCGGCGGGGCATGGGAATGACAACCTGTATAAAGTGCTGGAACTTTTGCAGCCCTATTTCAGCGGCGTTATCACCAACCGCTTTATGAAAACGCTGGATTCCACTCCGGCCGGCAGTGAGGTTTTCACGGCTGCTTTAAGCAGTTTCGCCGGGGTTAACAATCCTGTATGCATCAATGTGGACGGAACTGTGAGGGTACAACCAATTTATGGACGCAATTATCACGACAAGCCGGGCTATACCACGACCAAAAGCAATATGGCCGGCGTGGGTACTGTGTGGGCGACTGCCGCCGACAGTCCGGCCTATTACATCAATGCGGGAACTGCCACTGTAGGCGATAACACGATAACCTACAAAGCCTTTGCTGTCGTGTGGATGCCCGACCTCACACCAGTGGGCGATCTGACTAAAAATGACCATATCATTGTTTATCCTAACCCTACAAAGGGGATGGTATGGTTTGACCTGCAGGTTAATGATCCCATCATCAAAGTTGAAGTGTACGATATAAAGGGCAAACAACTCTTTTGCACGGATCACGTGAAGGAAAACCATATTGATTTATCGGGACTGAAAAACGGGATTTACTTATTAAAGCTTGAAACCCATAACCAGAAATTGAATCAAAAAGTGAT
>ERZ1026792.1659-NODE-1659-length-13360-cov-2.635079_pt1 | contig 13360 bp, 14 predicted proteins | sample MGYA00520884_ERZ1026792 | MGnify/ENA primary metagenome ERZ1026792 (study PRJEB33270, sample SAMEA104284473) | anaerobic digester metagenome | biome: Anaerobic digester microbiome; feature: mesophilic sludge digester; material: Anaerobic digester biomass... | reverse complement strand
CCATAGAGCAACAAAGCATTAGCCAAAATAATCAATAAAATACTAAACAATTTATAGCTTGATAATTCCTCATGTAAGAATATATGGGATAATAAGAAAATTAAAGGATAACTCAAGCTTAGTAACAAATATGAGAATCCCAATTCCATTTTTGATAAAGTAAATATCCACAATGCTGTCGAAATTATATAAATTATTAAGGCTATTATCAAATATCTGTTAAAAATAAATCCTATCATGTCATGGACGTTCTCGATTCTTAAATCCTTTGAACTAAGTTTGAACAAGAGCTGGCCAATTGAGATCAAGATAACTGTAACAAGGGCATATATGACATATCTACTCATCAAGATAACCCCGAATGCTTCGTCCCAATTTTAAGATTTTCGTTCCCGCGTGATTGATAACCATTGACCTATGCCCATAAATGGTCACATTTTTTTTCATTATCGCTTCTCGGATATTCTCTTGTCCAGTAATAACTCCGCCGTTCCCAACCTCGTTTAAAAAGTGCGCATCCGAACCAGCCGTAATCGCAAGATCATATTCTTTTCCGAAATTATATGCTAAATCGTTGTATGTTTTAAAGAGACATCGAGCATTGAAGCCTTCAATGCAATCGACGAGCTCTACATCATTACTCGTTAAACGGACTGCATGATGCCTTAATTTGTCAAAAGGATGAGGTATGGCCGAAATGCCGCCAGCCCGTCTTATTTCAGTTAGAACCTGCACAAAAGATCCCGGCTCAATCTCCCTATTTATGAAGTAGGCCAGAACTTCGCCCCTGTCCGTGGAGATCTCCTCACCAATTATGACGGAAAAATCCATATGTTCGTCTCTGACTATGTCGAAGACCTCAAGAGCGCCATCAATGGTATTATGATCAGTAACCGCCAGGCCATCCAGCTCCTTCTTTTTGGCATGCTCTACGAGCCGCTCCGGTTTCATCCAACCACATCTCTTGGAGTGAAACGTGTGAACGTGCATATCGAACTTCATGCTCTCACCTCGTAAAGGACAACGATTGCAGAAATAGTCCAGAGAACAAGATTTGCAAGAGAGGGCCAGTCCTTTAAGATGAGCTCTGCCTCCCCGCCGAAGTTCTTCAGATAGACGAGCTGCACAAACCTGAATACACCATAAAAGGCAAACGGAAGTGTGATCATCATATTTGTATCTACATAAAATGAATAAAGAGCATAGGCCATGAGAAGCATTGACACTGATATATTCAGAAGACCTTCTACCATTTTCTCCGTGTACTGGGATAAGCAATCTCTGGAGCTGCTGGCGGTCAATAGCTCGTTTTGCCTCTTTCCAAAGGCCAAAACAAACGACATAAGAAATACGCAAAGAATAAGCCAGGGGGAAATATACACATTGATAACCAGGCTTCCGGCGACAGCTCTCAGGACAAAACCGACTGCAACTACTATCACATCGATTAGAGCAAAATATTTGAGGTAAAAAGTATATAATAAATTTATAAATACATATAATAGCTCAATATAACATAACGGCCTGTTTACAAAGAATGAGATTAATAAGGATATAGATAATAGCAAGATGGATACTAATAGGGCCGTTCGAGATGAGAGAGTTCCAAATGCGATCGGCCTGAACCGCTTCTTGGGATGGAGACGATCTCTATCAACATCTTTTATGTCATTTATAATATATATCGAACCGGAAATTAAACAGAACATTATGAAAGCAAAGATAACGCGTGGCCACATTTCCCAGTTAAATAGATTATATGAAAAGGTTATGCCTATAAAGATAACCATGTTTTTGTACCACTGAAATGGCCGCATCGACTGCATTAGTTCCTTTAGCAAGGCATCACCGGTGGGAGGCGCCTTTGCGCTTATATAATAAAAACTCATCGGTGGCATATGTGAGTTCCTGAAAAGCGCCAACAAGGATCCAATGGATATTCACCAAGGAAATGGACCCTTCCACCAGATTTGGACAATGATTTTGAGTAACCTTCCCCTCCATGAACAAATTATCGTTAAAGTTAAAGTGCTCAAGTCATGTGTAGTAAACATGAATGCCGCTCTAATGATCAAAATTTTTTAGCCATATTCGCTCAACAGCCACTCCCAGCTCTCTCTCATCCCCCTCCCCGAAATCCCGAGGCGATAAGGTCTCGTCGACCTCCAGGTCCAGCCTTATGATGCCCTCGCTCTCCAGAGGAGCTTTCAGGATTCCGGCCCAATCAGGCTCAAGCTTATAGGCCTTGAGCGGATTTCCATTCACAGAAATAGTTAGATTGGGTCCAACACGAGAGCCTGTGGCCTTTATGCAGAGGCAGACCTGGCCGGGCTGTCCTTTCAGATAGGCAATAGCTTTCTTGCCTGTCCATCTTATGACCGGCGGCCAGCGCTCCAAGCCATACCATCCGGGCCCCAGGACATCCCAGTCGCTTTCGCCCATAACGATCTCATGGCTGAGCAGATCCTCAGAGGGAGCAGAAGTCGCCGGGAAATAGTCATAAACCGGGACGCAATGAGTCTGAACTCCCTTGTCCCTGTCCAGCAGCCTGCCGAGCAGAGAATGCCTATTTCCATCCATGGATTTGCGAGCCGTATCCATAAGCTCCTGCACATCTTCCGGCCCAAGGCTCTCAGTCTTCAGGACATACCTGTTCAGATCGTAATCCTCAAAGTCGGCCAGCAGATAGCCTCCCCTTTTTGCCGCCTCGTAAAATTCGCAGCCGGGATATGGCGTTGCCACAGCAAATCCATAATAGTCCGGGTCCAGCTTCCTGGCAAATCTTATGGTATCTTTGATCGTCTCCCTGCTCTCACCAAGATTGCCGATCATGAAGGAGGCATAGGTCTTGATGCCTGCCTTCTTTGTGATCTGGAAGGCCCTTTCCAGCTCCCTTAGCGTGATCCCCTTCTTAATGGAGTCCAAAACCCTCTGATTGCCGCTCTCAACGCCGTAAAAGATCATCCAGAAGCCGGCGTCCTTTGCCATCTTCAGTATGTCGGGATCAACCATCTTCTCATTTGCCCTGAAGGGGCCCTTGAACTTCACCTTCTTATTCAGGCCAAGCTCTACAAGGCCGGAACATAAAGACTCAAACCACCCTCGATTGACGTTCAATGTATCGTCCTGGAAGAATATCTCCTTGACCCTGAAGGTATCTCTCAGCCACTCTACCTCGGCCAGGACCGAGTCCACCTTTCGAAGTCGCAGGGACCTCTCCCATATTCCCTTACTGCAAAAGGTGCACTGGAACGGGCACCCTCTGGAAGCCATGATATGCAGGCTGGGCCGGGCGCCCACTGGATAGGCGCCGTGATACCTGCCGATGGGTGCCACCAATTCCAGGGCGGGATGGGGAAGAGAATCGATGTCCACCAGACATCTGGGCTCAGTGGTCAAGATCTCCTCTCCCTGGCGGTAGCAGATGCCCTCAACATCCGCAAGGTCGCGCCCATCTTCGAAGGCCTTTAGAATCTCAAGAGTGGTTGCCTCACCCTCCCCATATACAACCGCATCCAGGGAAGGACACCTCTCAAGCACCTCGCCCTTTAGAGCTGATGGATGGGGTCCGCCCGCGATCACCGGCGCATCATAAGCCCTCTTCAATTGCTCCACTGTCTCATAGGCGGCCCTTGACTGCAGCGTATTCATCGTCAGGCCTATGAGATCGGGTGCATAATCCCTGGCCGTTTTTGAGACAGTGGCCAGGCTTAAATTCTCGACATCCGCATCTACAACCTTAACCTCATGACCCTCTCTCTTCAGCGTTGAGGCGATATAAAGCAGCCCCAATGGTGGCAGGATTGTCATCATGGAGCCCAGGTATCTTGTATTCGGGTTTATGAGCAACACTTTAGCCATATTTCACCGCCCTATTCTCAATCATTTGAGCATGAATCGCTTCCAATCCTATGCTCAATCCGATGCTTCGTGATCTCCTTAGCATTGACGATTTATATATGTCTCAAGAATTGCTCCGGTATCGTCGAATCCAACCTGCTCGCCCCTGGAGAGAAGCAATGTCCTGTCGCAGAAACGTCTCACTGCATCCATGCCATGGGAGACGAAAAGGACCGTGACTCCTTCATTCCTGTAGCGCTTGAATACATCGAAGCACTTCTGCTGGAACTCCATATCGCCTACGGCTAAAACCTCATCCACCAGCAATACATCCGGATCGGTCTGTATTGCTGTGGAGAATGCCAGGCGGACCTGCATTCCCGAAGAGAGATTCTTGAGCTTTGTGTCCTGAAACTTCTCAAGGCCTGCGAACTCGATCACATCATCGATCCTCTCTCTGATCTCCTTGCGGGATATGCCCATAATTGTGCCGTAAACGATGATATTCTCTCTGGCGGTCAGGTCTGGATGAAAACCGACACCCAGCTCCAGGAAGGGCGTCATCTTGCCATCTACCTTTACCCTTCCTTTCGTTGGCCTGATGATATTGGCGATTATCTTGAGCATGGTGCTCTTTCCCGAGCCGTTGTCGCCAATTATGCCGATGAACTCGCCGTCATTCACCTCGAAGTTGATATCCTTCAGCGCGAAGAATGTCTCGTAACGATTGGGTCTCACCAATTCCGCAAGATTCTCAAAGATCGTCGTCCTTTTCTCATGAGGGATTCGGAAGGTCTTCCAGAGGTGCTCCACTCTTACGCTCATTCAGATCACCTCAGCAAACCTTGGCTCCAGTCGGTCGAAGATAAAGTAGCCCAGCAGGAGAATGGCCACAGCAGATATGGCCAGGTATAGGAGGCTCAACGGCTCTGGGGGTGTCCTGTAAAGGATGCTATCACGCATCATAATGATGATCAAGGCCATGGGGTTGAGCATCACTATCCAACGCACATTTTCCGGGAATATGGTTATGGGGTATAATATCGGCGTGGCGAAGAACCCGATCTGCATGATGACCTTCCAGATGAATTGCACGTCTCTGAAGTAGACATTGAGCGCGGACAGGGACATGGATAATCCTAGTACTACAAAAAATTCGAGCATGGATAATATGGGGAAGTATCCTATGGTCCATCCTGGCATAGCTCGGAAGGCGAACATGAATATTACGAATACTATGAACTCGAGCATCGTCATCATCAGGGCCATGATGCATGTGGATATGACTAAGATATCCCTGGGAAAGTAGACCTTCTGCACCATGCTCGGCTTTCCTACAATGCTCCAAATGCTCAAAGATGTACCTCGATCCAGGAAGTTCCAGAGGACTATGCCAAGGAGCAGAAAGAGCTGATAGTTCTCCACCTGTATGCGCATGAGGTTTGTGAAGACCTCGAAAAGCACAAACAACATAAGTAGCGGCTCCAGGAGCGACCAGAAGAATCCCAGGGCTGAGCCTTTGTAACGCAGCTTGAGGTCGCTCCAGGCCAACCTGAGGATGAGCTCTCTATAGCTCCACAGCAATTGAAGATGACTTGGTGTCGGCAATATACTACTCCTATGCTTACTTCATTTTATCGAACTATTATCCTTGCTTATTATCATATTCGGGGATGAATCTGTGAATTCTCTTGAGGAATACTGAGACATCGAATTCATTTGCTCGCTTCATGCATTTGGCTTTATACCTATCCGGGTTCGCTCTTAGGCTCGCACAGACCGCCTCCACTGCCCCGGCCAGCTCATCGCGGTTCGCCTCCACCAGCAATCCCGTCTCTCCATTCACAACCGTTTCGGTAAATCCGCCCTCATCCACAGATATAACCGGTTTGCCGCGGGCCATAGCCTCAAGGGGCGTCATACCGAAGTCCTCATACACGGCGGTACATATTAATCCTTTGCGCCTGCTATACAGGTCTACCAGCTTCTCTTCCGAGACCGTCTCAAGCATCTTTACATTTTCAGGCATATCCTTTACAAGTTCATGATAGTGCCGGGCAGCATGGTCTCCGGGTGAGTACCCTCCAACTATGACCAGTCTCCGGGCAGAACTTCAAAGGCAGCTGAATGCTTGGGTTTGCAGGTCAAGCGCAGAACGATCCAAGATACCACGTTTATCGAGGCAGATCAGGGATCTTCAAAAGAACCACGTGGTGATGAGGCTAAGACACGTCGCAGAAGAGATGGAAGATGGGCAAAGAAAGGTGATGAAACTCATTTCGGTTACAAGCTTCAGTCAGAGAGTCTTTGACCAAAGGAATCTATTCGCAGCCGCAGTATCGGAAGTGCCAGTTATTGGCCCATACCAGGTCCTTGGGAGTGCCCACATCGATATGCACTCCGTCTATTTTTTTATAAATAACATTCTTCCCCAACTCTATGAGCACCTTGATCGAGTCAGTGAGCTGGTATTCCCCGTTATAACCTGGTTTTGTCCTCCTAATGGCATCAAAGAGGTCAGGCTCAAAGACATAGATGCCAATGGATCCAAGTGAGCTGGGGGCCTTTTCTGGCATTGGCTTCTCGATTATATCCTTTATCCTGTCACCCTGGACGGTTATGATCCCATGCCTGGTCACATCCTCTACATCAGCCACCCCAAGAGTAGCATCTGCCCTCTTGGCAATATGGTATGATATCAAGTCTCCCAGGAACGACTTGGGATGAAAGAAGTTGTCACCGAGAACCACTGCAAAACTGCCGTCTATGACGTGCTCCCCGGATAGCACAGCATTGGCCAGACCAAGTGGCTCATCCTGGACGACATAGGTGAGATTCACTCCGAACCGCCTTCCCGAGCCCAGGTAATCTGAGATGCCGTGCTTATGGGGGCTGACAACAACCACGATCTCCTCTATCCCCGCCAGTTGCATGGCCTCGACCACATGCTCTATCACTGCCTTTTCCCCCACGGGCAAGAGCTCTTTCGGTATAGCATGGGTGAAGGGGCCGAGCCTGGTCCCCATTCCAGCGGCCGGTATCAGCCCTTGTGTTACCAGCATATTCCCTCTTTATCCTGGCAGGACAGAATCCTTCTTCCCTCGATGATCACCCTGTTTTTCATCAGATCAAACTCCTCATCCAGAAGGCCGAACTCCGGCCACTCGGTCATCACCAGGCATGCATCTGCATCTCTCAGGGCATCTGTTGCCCTTGAGCAGTACTCGATATCAGGGATCAGTTTTTTCATGTTATCATTTGCCTGGGGATCGTAGGCAGCGATCCTTGCCCCCATTTCTTCAAGCTCCAATATGACGGGGATCGATCGGGATTGTCGAACGTCATCAGTGTCATTCTTGAAGGCCAGGCCGAGGACTGCGATCCTCTTGCCCTCAAGGCTGCCGATCTTCTTTTGCAGCAGTTCCAGCATCCGCGCAGGCTGCCTTTCATTGACATTTTGGACGGATCTGAGAATCAACGGCTCTTCGTTCATGCCTTCGGCCAGGTGTATGAGGGCGGAGAGGTCCTTGGGAAAGCAGCTTCCCCCAAAGCCAGCGCCGGCGTCGAGGAAGTGGGGGGATATTCTGTGATCCATGCCGACGCCCTCCATCACCTCATAAACGTCGATGCCCAGCCTCTTGCAGAGATTCCCTATCTCATTGGCAAAGGATATTTTGGTGGCCAGAAAGGCATTGGACGCGTACTTTATCATCTCCGCAGATTTGATTCCTGTGCGGACAATTGGCGCCTCAATTCCTCGATATGCGGATTCCGCCCGGTCTCCCGCTCTACTGTCATTGCTGCCTATGACGATCCGGTCCGGATGCATGAAATCCTCTACCGCCCGCCCCTCTCTGAGAAACTCCGGGTTCATGCAAAAGCCGATTTCATCCCCTGCCCTTTGGGAGTGTTCCAGGACGGTGGGGACCACAAGGCCCTCGGTGGTCCCGGGGGGGACGGTGCTCTTCACGACCACCACATGATATGAGTCCATATCTATCAGGGACCGGCCCAAAGACTGGCAGGCGGACTGGATCATAGAGAGGTCCGGATGGCCATTGTCCCCCTCAGGCGTGCCCACGCAGATGAAGAAGATCTCGGTGTCCGGAATGGCATCATAAGCTGTGGACACATGAAGGCTTTTTTCCAGGTGCTTTGACAGGAGCGCTTCCAGGCCCTTTTCGTATATCTGCGGACTGCCCCGGCTGATTGAACTGGCCCGATCAATATCTATCTCTATCAGGCCGACTGTGTGGCCCAGCTGGGCAAAGCAGACCGCAGAGACGAGGCCCACATAGCCGCCGCCGATCACAGAGATCTTCATTGTGGAGAGAGATCATTTTTGCAGTATTTTAATCTTCTTGGATTGTGGCGGATGGGTTGCTTGTGCATGAAGCTTCGGCTCTCTGTATATGAAATGCATCCCTAATCGTGGCGTCATCTCTTTTTTTAGGCATAGGATAGATCTAACTTGCAGGGCAGCAGCCACATGAGTAAAAAAAAAGGTCCTTTGCCGCATTGACATACTTTCTCCCCGCTCAATCGATATAAGTATCCGTCCTAAGTGTCTGCATGATGATCCGCAATAGGTAACCCTTGTTTCCCAACAGGCCTGCTCCGCAGATGCTGGCTGAACGGCGGGACGCTTGCAGATGATTCTTAAAAAATTTGTTTTAAAAAATTCTAGGTATTGCCGTTCATCAGTGTGTTTGACTTTAGTGGAAAGACTTATCTATCTAAAGATACTTTAAAACTATTTAATATTGTGAGGTGCAAGAAGTCATGCATACATGCTGGTCCAATTATGTGTTCGCAATCCTTTTTGGCGCAATTCTTATAGTATCGATGATGTCTGGGTCGGCAGAAGTTCCCATCATCAACTCCTCGCCAGATCATTCAGATTCGCTCTCTGGTGGGAATTTCAGCATATCCACTAGCACCGAACTAGATAGCAGCCCTCATAGCAGTAACCAATCGATCGACTCGGCCATGCTCAAGCTGCCCTTGAGCTTTATAGAAAATCGTGGTCAGTCCCCCGAAGATGTGAGGTTCATGGTCAGGATAGAGGGCCCAACGGTGTTCTTCACTCCTTCAGAGGTCGTATTCAGTTTGTCCCAGGGCAACAACTCCTCTGCAGTCCATATGGCCTTTGAGAACTCCAATCCGGGACAGATAATAGGGGAGGAGCAGCTCCCTGGCCGGGCCAACTTCTTCATCGGCAATGACTCCACCCAATGGATTTCCGATATCCCCACCTTTGGGTCAATAAGGTACAAAGAGATCTATCCAGGAGTGGATCTGATCTTCAAGGGTAGGGAAGGATACCTGAAGCATGAACTGGACTTGGATCCAGGTGCAGATTTGTCTGGGATAATTCTGACCTATAGCGGCCAGGATAACCTCAGCCTGGCAGAGGATGGATCTCTGCTGATAAGAACCTCTGCGGGCAACCTGACCGATTCTGTGCCTATATGCTACCAGGAGATCAATGGTAGCAGGGAGATGGTTGAAGGACGGTACCGCCTGGTTGGAGACAATGGAGTTGGATTTGAGATCGTAGACTACGATCGAAGATATCCTTTGGTGATCGATCCGACATTGGCCTACTCCACATATCTAGGGGGAAGCGGCGATGATTCTGGCTTGAGCCTGGCACTTGATAGCAGTGGCAATGCATATGTCACAGGGTATACTGCTTCCACCAACTTCCCGACAAAAAATCCATTGCAGGCATCCAATGCTGCATCTAGCGATGTTTTTGTTGCCAAGATCAATTCCGCCGGGTCCGCACTGTCTTATTCCACCTACCTGGGAGGAGGAGGTTATGATTATGCCAAAGGCATCGCTGTTGATAGCGGCGGCAACGCCTATATTACCGGGTATACTGCCTCCACCAACTTCCCGACAAAAAATCCATTGCAGGCATCCAATGCTGGTTCGAATGATGCTTTTATTGCCAAGATCAATTCCGCCGGGTCGGCACTATCTTATTCCACCTACCTGGGAGGGAGCGGCGAGGATAATGGAGAAGGCATAGCTGTAGACGGAAGCGGAAACGCTTATGTCACCGGATATACAGGCTCAGCCAGCTTCCCGACAAAAAATCCTATCCAGGCATCGAAGACTGGGTTGTGGGACGCTTTTGTATCCAAGATCAATTCCGCCGGATCAGCGCTGGTCTATTCCACATACCTCGGAGGGAGCAGCTCTGATTATGGCCTTGGCATCGCCTTAGACGGAAGCAGCAATGCCTATATCACCGGGCCTACATATTCAACCAATTTCCCGACAAGAAATCCATTGCAGGCATCGAATGGCGGCGAGATGGACGCATTTGTATCCAAGATCAATTCCGCCGGATCGGCATTGACTTATTCCACCTACCTTGGTGGAAGCTTCAATGACTTTGCTGAAGGCATAGCTGTGGATAGGAATGGCAACTCCTATGTCACTGGGTATACCATCTCAAATGACTTCCCAACCCAAAACCCGATACAAGCATTGAAGAACGGTCCTTTTGACGCCTTTGTCACCAAGATCAATTCCGCCGGATCGGGATTGGCCTATTCCACCTACCTTGGAGGCAGCGGCGATTGTTTTGCTCATGGCATCGCTGTGGACGACATGGGCAACGCTATTGTTACTGGTGATACCTCTTCTGCCGACTTCCCAACAATGAACCCGGTGCAGTCATCGAATAGTGGCTCCTATGATGTTTTCGTCACATTGATAGATGCTACCGGATCGGCTTTGTCCTTTTCCACTTACCTTGGAGGAGTCTACCATGATTATGCCAAAGGAATCGCCATAGACGACTCTAATAATGCATATCTCACCGGATATACAGAATCAGACAACTTCCCAAGCCAAAATCCATTGCAGGCTGCCAATGCCGGATATAAAGACGCCTTTGTGGCAATTATAAGCTGCTCTGACCCCATCCCCATCGGCCTACCCACGGTGACCAATGGCATTGGCGCAACATTAGTGAGAACGAAATCCGCAAGATTGAACGGAGAGATAACAGATACAGGAGGGCAGAATCCCTCAGTAACCATATATTGGGGAACCTCTGACGGGGACACTAATATCGGTCTATGGACTCAGCAGTTAAGCTTGGGCAATCTTGGCAAGCAGACATTTAGTAGGGATATTAGTGGATTGAATCCTGGAACAATATATTATTACAGATGCTATGCATCGAATTCTGCAGGAGCAAGCTGGGCTAGCTCCACTGAAACGTTTACCACAGACACAAAGGCTTCTGTATTAATTTCTCTCCAAGCAGCCAATGGCCAATACGTCTGTGCGGAAGGCGGTGGAGGCCGTGAAGTGGTTGCCAACCGCGATGCTATGGCTGCATGGGAGACTTTTGAGCTCATCGATCTAGGCAACGGATATTATGCTCTCCAAGCAGCAAATGGTCAATTCTTTTGTGCGGAAAGCGGTGGAGGCCGTGAAGTAGTTGCCAACCGTGATGCCATAGGCGCATGGGAGACGTTCAAGCTCATCGATAGAGGAAATGGCAATGTAGCTCTGCAGGCCGCCAATGGCCAATATGTCTGTGCGGAAGGCGGTGGAGGCCGTGAAGTGGTTGCCAACCGTGATGCCATAGGCGCATGGGAGACGTTCAAGCTAATCCCACGTTAGAATAACGCAAAATGCACCATTCCTTCATCGAGGATTCGGACGAACGATATGGGGATCCATATCCCCATATCTCTTTCGCAACTGAGTAGTCCCTGAGCTGAAATCTTGTGTAAAACGAACTAAAGAGGAGATAAAGACATGAGAGATATATTGACTTATGTATTTGCCTTAAGCCTCATGGTACTCGCCATGCCAGCTTTAGCTGAAAATGTTGAGCAGAGTGTCGAGGCCCTCAAAGACGAAAATAGCACAGCCCGTGCAGATGCAGCAATGACTCTCGGCGAGCTAAATGATGCTAATGCTGTTGAGCCTCTAATCCAGGCCCTTAAGGATGACAACAACTCCGTTCGATCAGAATCGGCTAAAGCTCTTGGATGGATCAAAGATAAACGCGCAGTAAATCCATTAATCCAAGCTTTGAATGATCAAAATTGGGATGTTCGAAGTTCAGCGGCATTAGCTCTTGGGGAGCTTAACGATTCAGAAGCAGTGGATCCGTTGATTCAATCTCTCACTGATGATAACAGCTCCGTTCGAGCTAGAGCTGCTGGGGCTCTCGGAAAAATCGGGAGTGAAAAAGCAGTCGATTCATTGATCCAAACTCTAAAGGATGAAGACCCTCGTGTCAGATATCAGTCTGCGGAAGCGCTAGGAAATATCGGAGATTCACGTGCGATAGATCCGCTCATACAGGCACTGAAGGATGAAGATAACAGCGTTAGATATTGGTCGACCGTCGCCCTCGGAAAAATCAATGACGCCAGGGCTGCGGAATCATTAATCCAGACATCCAAGGAGGACACCGACAATTACGTCCGAAATGCTGCGGCGAATGTTCTGAAAGAACACGGATGGGCATAAGAACATAAACGGCATTTGGGGGTTAAGATTATAAGGACGCGAAAATGACCTAAAAAGCGATCTAGATGAGGACATCGCTTGTAATTCCAGCCTATAATGAGGAGGAGGGCCTTCCCCTGGTGGTAAGGGAGTACCTTGATGTGGTAGACGAAGTCATCATGGTTGACGACGGCTCAAGCGATGGGACCTTCCAGGCGGCACAGGCGCTTGTAGGCGGGAAGGTCAAGCTCTTGCGGCATGAGGTCAATCAGGGAAAGGTGGCTGCTCTTCGGACCGGCGTTTTGCAGGCCAGTGGAGACATCATCATCTTTACCGACGCGGATAACACTTATCCTGCCCGGTATGTTCCCCCGCTGGTGCAGGAGATAGAGAAGGGGGCGGACCTGGTGCTCGGCGCCAGAATTCAGGCGCGGGAGAACATCCCGGCATTCAACCGGCTGGGAAACAACATCTTCTCCTTTCTTGCAACCTATTAGCTGCATTAGGATAAAGGACAGCCAGACAGGCATGCGGGCATTCAGGCGTGAGATGTTCGATAAATTGGATGTCAAGGCCAAGGGGCTGGAGTTCGAGACCAAGATGACCGTTCGAGCGGCCAAGCTGGGCTACAAGATCGTGGAGATCCCCATCGAGTACCGTGAGCGGGTGGGCAAATCAAAGCTCAATCCTCTGAAGGATGGGGCAAGGATGCTAACAGCATTGCTTTCGGTAGCCTACACGGAAACATCTCTTCTTTCCAAGATGGTTCTTCTTCCGTCTATAGCTTTTATTTTTATAGGATTGATTACAGGATTCATATCTATCTATGAGAAAGTGCAGTACGGCGTAATATCGCATGAGTTTTATCCCATATTTACGGCATTTCTTATCCTGGTCGGCATACAGTTGATCTCGCTTGGTTTGATCGTAGACTACCTGACCAAAAAGCTGGATCGGATAGAGGAGCATCTGATCCGATGAGAGAAAATCAGCAGAAACTCCCATCGGATGATGGACTTGGGGTTGGGCC
>ERZ1026792.1650-NODE-1650-length-13413-cov-3.562547_pt1 | contig 13413 bp, 9 predicted proteins | sample MGYA00520884_ERZ1026792 | MGnify/ENA primary metagenome ERZ1026792 (study PRJEB33270, sample SAMEA104284473) | anaerobic digester metagenome | biome: Anaerobic digester microbiome; feature: mesophilic sludge digester; material: Anaerobic digester biomass | place... | reverse complement strand
TTCCGGGGCCGGGCACGGAGAGCCGCTGCTTCTGTCTTATGCGCGAGCTCGCCGGGAAACACTCGTTCACCGTCCTCACCACCGCGCGCGGGCACACCGAGGAGGCGAAGGGGCTGGAGCGGATGGGGATCGCCGTCGAGCGGCTCACGGACGCCGACCCCCCGGCCCCGCCCGCACCGGATTCGATCTTCCGCGACTTCTCGGGACTCCCCGCCCAGGTGCGGCGGACCGGAATCTTCAGGGGGCAGATGCGCGCGAAGGTCGAGGCGCTGCTCGATAAGGGGTTCGACGCCATCCAGGTGGAGCACTCGACGAACGGCATTTGGCTGGACGGGCTCCGCGCGGGCATCCCGCTGATCCTCGTCTTCCACAATGTCTGCTCCCTGTTCGAGCGCCGGGTGTTCCTGACGAGGCGGGGGATCGCGGAGCGGGCCCGGGCGTTCCTGGAGTGGCGAAGGATGCGCGCCTACGAGCGCCGCGTCTCCTCTCTTTACGGGACGCTCGTCGCCCTCTCGGAGAACGAGCGGCGGGTCCTCGCCGCCCTCACCGGGCGGGGGGGGCTCGAGATCGTGCCGAACGGCGTGGACACGGCGCGGTTCTCCCCCCCCGCAGGGGAGCCGGAGCCGGACACGATGGTTTACACGGGCGGGATGTACTGGTTCCCGAACCACGAGGCGATGGCGTTCTTCATCGGGAAGATCCTCCCGCTCATCCGCAGGGAGATTCCGGGGGCCAGGCTCGCGATCGTCGGCCCACGCCCCCCTGAGGCGCTGCGCGCGATGGCGGCGGGGGCCCACGTCGACGTGGTGGACGACCCCGGGGACGCCAGGGGATACATAGCCAGGGCGGCGCTCTGCGTTGTCCCCCTTCAGGTGGGCGCCGGGACGCGGGTCAAGATACTGGAGGCGATGGCGATGGGGAAGGCGATCGTCTCCACGCGGGTCGGCTGCGAGGGGCTGGGCCTCGTCGAGGGGCGCGATATCGCGGTGGCCGACGGCCCGCGCGATTTCGCCGCGGCCGCCGTCGCGCTCCTCCGCGACCGCAGGCGGGCCGGGGCGATGGGCGCCGCGGCGCGGAAGAGGGCGGCGGAGTACGACTACGCCTTGCTGGCGAAGGCGCAGGACGCGGTCTACGAGAGGGTGGCGCGGTGAGCGCCCCACCCCTCGTCTCGTTCGTCGTGGTCGGCATGAACTCCATCCGCTACCTTCCGGCCTGCCTCGGATCCGTGGAGCGGCTCGATTTCCCCCCCGCGGATCTGGAGACGATCTATGTCGACAACGCCTCGGCCGACGGCTCGGCCGAGTATGTGGAGCGGCATCATCCGCGCGCGATCGTAATCCGGAACCGCCGGAATCTCGGCTTCGCGGAGGGGAACAACATCGGGCTCCGCATCGCCGGCGGACGTCATCTGGCCCTCCTCAACGCGGACGCGGAGCTGCACCCGGGGTGGGTGCGGGAGATGCTGGCCGGGTTCCGCGCCGATCCGAGTCTCGGCATCGCGGGGTGCAAGATCTACTCCCCGGGGGGGCGAACGCTCCAGCACGCCGGAGGATACGTCGACGCCGATCTGCGGTTCGGGCATTACGGTATCGGTGAGGAGGATACGGGGGGGCACGACGGGCGGCGCCGTGTCTTCTACGTGACGGCCGCGGCCATGATGATAGCGAGGCCCTGTCTCGACGCGATCGGGCTTTTCGACCCCGCCTATTTCGCCTACTGCGAGGAAATAGACTGGGCGGAGGCCGCCCGGCGCGCGGGCTTCACCGTGGCGTACTTGCCCCGCGCGGTCGCCTGGCACCACGAGATGTCGTGCCTCGGGAAGACGCGCCGCTTCTACCGCCTCTACCTGCGAAACCGGTACCGTTTCATCGTCAAGTACTTCGGCGCGCGGCGGTTCGCCCGGGCGTTCGCAACGGATATCCTCGACCGCGGCGGGGCGAGCACCGATCGTCCATGGGCCCGCCGCGCACTTCTTGACGCGTTTCTGTGGAACCTCCTCCACCTCCCGCAGACCATCCGGTGCCGCGGGCGGAGGTTCCGCTGACGCCGCGGGGGCGGCCCCGCGCAGGTGATCACGGGTACCGCCCCGCCCTCGGATCAGGTATACTGGTGAAATCATGGCTAATTCGGACTCCTATCCCGGCCTCTCGATCATCATCGTCGGCATGAATGTGGAGGGTTTCCTTCCCCCCTGCCTCGCGTCCGTCGCCGCCCTCGACTATCCCCGGGAGAAGATCGAGGTCATCTACGTGGACAACGCCTCATCCGATCGCTCCGTCGAATGCGCCTCCCGCGCCCCCCTGCCGGTCCGGATCGTGCGGAACGACCGCAACATGGGCTTCTCCGAGGGGAACAACATCGGGCTCCGCATCGCCGGCGGAGAGTACCTCGTCCTCCTCAACGCCGACGCGGAGCTGCACCCGGAGTGGGCGAAGGAGATGCTGCGCTGCTTCCGGGGCGATCCCCGCGTCGGCATCGCGGGGTGCAAGATCTACTACGGCCGCACGACGGTGCTGCAGCATGCCGGCGGGTTCTACGACGTCCTGATGCGTACGGGGCACTACGGCATATACGAGGAGGACCGCGGGCAGTACGACGAGCAGCGGGAGGTCGGGTACGTCACCGCCGCGGCGATCATGCTGAGCCGGAAGTGCCTCGAGACCATCGGGCTCTTCGACCGGAACTATTTCATCTACGGCGAGGAAACGGACTGGGCCATCGCGGCGACGCGCGCGGGGTTCAAGGTAGTGTACGTCCCGACGGCCGTCGCCTACCACCATGAGATGTCGTATACAAAGGGCCGAACGAAGAAGTTCTATTTCCTGCTCGCCCGCGCCAGGTACCGGCTCCTCATAAAGTACTTCGGCCTCCGGGGGTTCTTCGCCGCGTTCCGGCGGGATATCGTCGACCGCCGGGCGGGGCTCCCCGAGGCGCAGTGGCCGATCCGCATCGTCGTCAAGGCGTTTCTCTGGAACATCGTCCGCCTGCCGCAGACGCTGATGTGCCGGGGGCGGGTGTTCAAGTAGCGTCGGCGCCGCCGCGGGCGTGCCCCAGGCTCGCGGGCGGTCGACGCGGAAAGGATGGCGCGGGGAAACCGGCCCCCGCCGCGATGTGAACGGATGACCGCGCGCACTTTCAAGGTCTGCCCCCTCCCCTTTTCCCTCGCGGAGATCCACCAGGACGGCAGGGTCTGGACCTGCTGCCCATTCTGGCTCAAGCCGGAGATGGAGATCGGCAACATCAAGGACGGCCGTTCGCTGGCCGAGATCTTCAACGGCGAGAAGGCGCAGTACATCCGGACGCGGATCCGGCAGGGGAACTATCAGGCTGTCTGCAACGAGTGGTGCCCCAAGTTGGAGGAGTTTCGGGCATGCGGCTTCTTCACCTCGGCCGCCTGGAAGCCCCCGTCCGACGAGCTTCTGCGCAAGGTGAACGATACCGGCGAGGTGACCGGCTTCCCGTTTGAGTGCGTCACCGTGGCGTCCGACCCGCGGTGCAATCTCCGGTGCGTCATGTGCCGGAAGGACAACATCTTTTCCCTCCCCCCCAAGGGCATCAACGCGGCGAAAACGCTTGCGGCCCTCTTGCCCGACCTCGACCAGATCCGGGAGTTGAAGCTGTGCGGGGACGGGGAGCCGTTTTTCATCCCCGAGGTGAGGGAGTTCCTTTTCTCCTTCCCGCAGGACAAATACCCGGAACTCGGGTTCAACATCCAGACGAACGGCCTCCTTCTGACCCGGGAGACGCTGAGGCGTATCTCCCACCTGAACATCATCACGGTGGTGGTGTCCGTGGACGGCGGCACGAAGAAGACGTACGAGCGGATCAGGCGTAACGGGAACTGGGATCGCCTCATGGAAAACCTCGAGGCCCTTTCCGAGGCATACCGGGACGGACGGATCGGCTGTTTCGTGCTGGTGATGACGCTGATGCGCGAGAACATCGGCGAGATGATGGATCTCTACCGCCTCTCGAAGAGGCTGAAGTGCCCGTTCTTGACCTTCCAGCGGATGCACATGCACTTCCATGACAATATCTTCGACCCCCCCGACCCCGTGGCCCTCTCGAAATTGAAGGGCGTTCTCGAGCTGCCGGAGATGAAGAGCGAGTACGTGCATCTCGTAGGCCTCCAAGACGTGCTCTCGTACGTGCCGCCCCTGGTCTCGGTGGTGATCGGCGGGGGGGCCTCGGGGGAGGCGTTGGGTAAATGCCTGGACTCGCTCGCGCGGCTCGACTATCCGAAAGACTCCCTGGAGTTCATCTCCGCAGCCCCGCTTCCGGCGGACCTCGAGACCCGCCTGCCGGGGGCGAAGGCCCCCTCCGGCCGGGCGAAGGGAGAAGCCCTGGAGGCGCTCACGGAGGGGCTCCGGCTTGCCCGGGGAGAGTATATCGCGGTGCTGGATGAGGGGGCGGAGCTGCCCGGTGATTGGCTCTCGCGGATGCTCGCGCCCTTTTTAACGGATCCCTCGACGGGGATCGCGGGATCCAAGATCCTCCAGGGGCCGGCGGGCGTCATCCGGCACGCCGGCGGCGTCTACGACGGCGATGCGCGCACCCTGCCTCGCGGCGAGGAGGAGAAGGACGACGGTCGGTTCGACATCTTCTGCGAGGTGGGGTGGGTGAGCTCGTCGGCGCTCATGATCAGCCGGAAGTGCCTGGCGGCGATCGGCCTGCCCCCGCCGCGCTACCGCACCCCCTGGGGCGATGCAGCGTGGTCCGCCGCGGCGCGGAGGGCCGGATTCAAGGTGGTGTACGTGCCCGAGGCCGTCGCCTCCCTGTCCGAGCCCCCGGGGGGCGCCCCCTCCGGATATGAGCGGGGCATCCGCTTGCGCGAGCGGTACCGGTTCCTGATCGAGCACTCGGGGGTGAGACGGTGGGTGCGCGCCTTCCTCCGGGACGTCGGCGACCGCGCGGCAGGCGTCCGCGGTTCGGGCCCGGGGATATCGGCGGCCGTGCGGGCATTCCTCTGGAACGCGGCGCGCCTCCCGCGCACGATAGCGCACCGCGGCCGCCCCCACGGGACGCCATGAATCTGTGCATTGTGACGATGTCGGGGCTGGCCAGCCAGCCGAGCGGCTCCCCGAAGGTGGTCACCCAGAAGGCGCGCGCCCTCGCCGGCCTCGGCCACAGGGTGCTCGTCGTGACCGACGACCCGCGGTCGTACTACGAGGTCCGGGACGGCGCCTTCGTCCCCAGGCCCTTTCCCCGCTGGAGCCTCCTGTTGCACAGAACGATACGCCGATACGCCGGCCGGCGGCTCTCGGGGCATGGGCTTCCGGTGCTCGAACAGCCGCAGTTCCATTGCGCGTTCGATCCTGGAATGGCACTCAGGGTTCTCTACTGCGCGTCGAAGGAGTCGGTCGATCTGCTGCATGCCGAGAAGCTCGGATACGCGTATCCCTGCCTCCCGGCCCGCTTCCTGCTGGGCATTTTCACGGTTCTGGTGGAGCACGACGTGGAATACCAGAGGCTCGCGGACACGTGCGACCTCACGCCGCGGGCTCACCGGTTCATGCGCCGGTTCGAGCGGAACGCCTGCGGGCGGGTCGACGCCGTCGTGACGGTCTCCGGGGAGGACCGGCAGCGCCTCACGCGGCTCGGGGTGGAAGGCGGGAAGATCCACGTGATCCCCCACGGCGTCGACACGGCGCAGTTCGCGCGCGGCCGCCGTGAGCGGGTGCGGGGCATGCTCGGCCTCGAAGGCGCCGTGGTCGGCATTTTCCACGGCACGGGCAGCTACAAGCCGAACCGCGACGCGATCGTGTCTCTCGTCGGGGAGGTTGTCCCGGCGATTTCCGGGCGGGGGCTGGATCTGAAGCTCCTCATCCTGGGGGGGCCGCCCCCCGGCGTCGCGTCCCCCGCCGTCATCTCCCCCGGGGTGGTCGAGGAGGGGGTGCTTGCCGATTACCTGGCCGCTGCGGATATCGCGCTGCTGCCCATCCGCAGCGGCGGGGGGACGCGATTGAAGATCCTCGAGTATTTCGCCGCGGGCGTCCCGGTGGTGTCGACCGCAAAGGGGGCCGAGGGGCTGGGTGCGGAGGACGGGAAGCACCTGCTGCTCGCGGAGACGGCGGAGGAGATGGCCGGGGCTGCCTTGCGGCTCGCGGGCGACCCGGAGCTCCGGGCGCGGATCATACGGAACGCGCTGGAGTTCGCGCGGGGGCGCGACTGGCGCCTGATCGCCATGCACTACCTCGAACTGTATTCGCGCGGGATCAAGCGGGCCGGGCGGCGATGGGGGCGCGCATGAGGCTGCTCTTTCTCTGCCCCTTCCTTCCGGTGCAGGGAATGCACGCCGGCGGGGGCAGGATGTTCTCCCTCATCAGGGAGCACTCCCGGAGGCACTCCGTATCCGTGATCTCCTTCGTCGGCGACGACGACATCCCGCGCATCCCCGAGCTCGAGCGCCACTGCGAACGGGTCATACCCGTGGGGCGCTGCACGCAGCCGTCCATCCCCTGGCCCTCCGTCGTCCCGCGCGTCATCCTCGAGGGGTTCGAAAGCGCGGAGATGCCGCGGTATATCCGCTCCTTCATGGCGGAGCATCCGGTGGACGCGGTGACAGTCGAGTACGTGCTGATGTCGCGGTATCTTCCCCCGGGGCCGCCGTCCGTGCTGGTCGTCCATGAGTTCATGACGCTCGCCGCCTGGCGCGAATGGCGGAACGCACCGCGGAGGGCGAGGACCGGTGCGTTCCTCCGCATGCTGAAGACGCTCTGCTTCGAGGACCGCGTCTACCGCCGGTTCGACCGGCTGGTGGCGCTCACGCGGACGGAGATGGACCTGATCCGCCTCCTCTTTCCGTGGGCGGACGTCACCCTCGCGCCGATGGGCGCCGACGGGCGCGTCTTCTTCCCGCGGCCGGGGGCGGGGAAGGCCATCGACCTTCTCTTCGTGGGGAACTTCTTTCACCCCCCGAACGTCGACGCGATGCGCTTCTTCTGCGGGGAGATCTTCCCCGCCGTGCTTGCGGCGAGGCCGGAGACTACGCTCGCCATCGTGGGGTACCGGTCGAGGGAGGTGCTCGCCGGGTTCGATCGCCACCCGAACGTGTCTATCGAGGGGCGCGTGCCCGACCTGACGTCGTACCTCGCCCGGAGCAAGGTGTTCATCAACCCCGTTCGGCTCGGCTCGGGGATGCGCGGGAAGGTCGTCGAGGCGATGGCGATGGGGAGGCCGGTCGTCTCGACCTCCGTGGGGGCCGACGGCCTCGACGCCGCCCCGGGGGGGGAGATCGTCGTGGCCGACGAACCGGGCGAGTTCGCCCGCGCGGTCCTCCGCCTCCTCGGCTCGGAGGGGGAGCGGGCCCGGATCGGCACGGGAGGGAGGGCCCTTTTCGAGAGGAGGTACGACTGGAGGATGGTGGCGGAGACCATGGAGCGGCTCTACGCGGGGATCGCCCGGGGCGGCGAGGGGAAGGGGGGCCGGCCATGAACGCGTTCCTGCGGTGTCTCGCCGTTGCATGGAAGGCGGTGCGGTACGCCTTCTTCTACGCGTGGGTCTTCGCGCGCGTGTTCTTCATCCTTCTTCGCGCCGGCGCCTCCCGTCTCGCCGGGCGCCGCGCGGCGCCCGGGGGGGACGATCCCCCCTCATTCCGGGTGCGCGCGAAGACGGCGGCGTCCGCGGCCGTGTGCGTTTCCTGCACCCTGTTTTTTTTCGGCCCGCTGCGCGTCTATTACGGCAACGTGCTCGACATCCCGTTCACAGCCGCCGGGATCACGCCGTACCTTCTCGGCATCACGCTGGCATGCGCCGCGGCTCTCGCCGCGCTGCTGCTCGCCTGCGGGCGGCGCTTTCACCGGGCTACGGTCGCCGTCGTGCTCGCCATCGCGGCGTGCCTCTGGTTCCAGGGAAACGTCCTCGTCCGCAAATACGGGGCGCTCGACGGGCGCGACATCGACTGGGCGGCGATGCGCGTCTACGAGTGGGCGGACCTCGCGCTCTGGGCGGCGGTCGTCGCGGCGGCGCTTCGGTTCCGCCGTGAGGTGTACCGCACGGCGGCGGGTGCGAGCCTCGCCCTCGTGCTGATACAGGCGATCACCCTAGGCATCGACATGCGGCAGGCCCCCGAGGAGCCGAGCTTCAAGCGGTGCGTTCTGGACATGCGCCATCGTTTTGATTTCTCGGCGGAGAGGAACGTGATCGTCCTCGTGCTGGACGAGTTCCAGGGCGATATCTTCCAGGAGCTGCTCCTGGAAGACCCGTCGTGCGCGGCGGCGCTCGACGGGTTCACATATTTCCGCAACGCCGTGGGCGGTTTCCCGAGCACGGCGGCGGCGATTCCGCTGATCATGACGGGGCGGTACTACGAGAACCGCGAACCGTTCCAGGCGTTTCTCCGTGAGGCGTTTACGGGGCAGTCGATCCCCAAGGTGCTCCGCGCGCACGGCTTCGACGTCGAGTACGCGGACCGGTACTACATGCCCGCGATGTACGTGGACGATACGCTCGCCTCGAACGTCCGGATGCTCTCCCGCGCCGTCGGGCCGAAGGGGGGCGACCTGGGTCTCTTCCTGGAGATTACGGCGTTCCGCTACCTGCCCAATCACCTCAAGAAGAAACTGCACCGCACCGCCGGCCTCCGTTGGGCGCGCTTCACCCGGCAGGCGGAAGAGGTCGCGGGCGCCGATACGGCGTTCGTCCGCCGGATGGCGAGCTCCGCAACCGCCCGACGGAGGGAGCCGGTCTTCCGCTATTTCCACTGGGCCGGGGTGCACCCCCCGCTGACGCTCGACGAGCAGCTCAGGCGGACCGACATGCCGTACAACCGCGCGAACGTGAAGCGGCAGGCGCGGGCGGAACTGAAGCTCGTGGGGGAGTTCATAGGGACGCTCAAGCGCCTCGGCGTGTACGACAAAACGCTCCTGCTCGTGATCGCGGACCACGGGGCGATGTCGTTCGAGATACCGGAGGGAAGCGGCATCCCGGCCGGGGGCGGCCCGGCGTGGCCCGTGTCGGGGAATAGGGGGACGGCGATCCCGCTGATCCTGGCGAAGGGCTTCGGCGCGCGCGGGGCGCTGCGGATCTCCGACAGCCCCGTCTGCCTCGCGGACATCCCGGCGACTGTCGCCGCGGGGATCGGCATCGACGCGGCGTTCCCGGGAAGGCCGCTCGGGGGATTCGGGGAGGGGGAGACCCGCGAGCGGCGCTTCCTCGAGTACTCCCGGGGCGACCTGCGGATGAACAACCCGTACTTCCCCCCGATGCGGGAGTACCTCTGCTCGGGGTTCAGCTGGCTGGGGGACTCCTGGCGGCCCACTGGACGCTATTTCATCTCCGGACGCGCCGTAGCCGCTGCCCCGCCCGTCTACCGGTACGGCTCCGTCATCTCATTCGGCGCATCGGGCGGGGCGGGACCGTATCTCTACAAGGGGTGGTCGGGGCCCGAGAAGGGGGGGAGATGGACGAACGGGAAGCGGGCTTTCCTCGCAATCCCCGTACGCCCGTCGAAAACCGGCGCGTTGGCGGCGTTCGCCATGAGCCCTATCGAGATCCCGGGGGCGGGGAAGGGGCAGCGGGCCAGACTGGTCGCCAACGGCCGCGGCATCGTGGAGTGGGACGTGGCCGGTTACGGCGTCTACCGCGCCGTGATCCCGCGCGCCGAGCTCCAGGGACCGGTGCTGGAGTTGGCCCTCGAGATGCCGGACGCGGTGGTGCCGATGAACCATACCCGGAGCGCCGACAGGCGCATGCTGGGCCTCTTCGTGCGCTCCTTCTCCCTGAGCCCCCGGGAGCGGCTCGCCCCAGGCTCCCGGATCCGTTTCGGTCGGGGGGGAAACTCCGGCCCGTACCTGATCGAGGGCTGGAGTTATCCCGAGGACGGCTTCACTTGGACGGACGGGAAACGGGCCTCCCTCTCGCTGGAGGTGCCGCGGGACGGCGGCGTGGTCCTGCGCGCGCACATTAAACCGATGGCGAAGAAGGGAGCGGCCGGCGCCCAGAGGGTCTTCGTGACGGCGGCAGGCGTTCCCGTCGGGGAAGGGGTCATAAGGCGGGAGGGGGAGTACGGGATCGCCGTTCCGCCGGCGTGTGTGCGGGACGGGACCCTGGAACTCACCATGGAACTCCCGGACGCCGTCTCTCCCGCCGAGCTGTATGCGGGCGCCGACACCCGCGCCCTCGGTCTCCAGTTCTACCGTCTTCAGGTCGAAAAGGCCGGGCGGCGCGGCGGGTAGGAGGGGCGGGGGCGTTCAATCCCTGCCGAGGAGCGCGCGGATCGATTTGTAGACGCGGTAGGGGACGGTGGCCTTCACCCTGTCGGCGAAATCGCGGTAGTGCCGGAGCTCGCCCTCCTGAAGCGCGTTCCTCTCCTCCAGCCGGGGGATCGTCTCCTCCAGCTCTTTCCGAAGCCGCTCTTCCCGGCCGAGCCTCTCCCAGAGCGCAGCGCACTTCCCCCGCTCGTGTTTGAGGGCGCGCAGGAGCCTGTCGCTCACCGTCGCGCTCCACTTCTTCAGGATATCGTCGAACGGGACCAGGAAGGCGGACGGGTCGGCGGCGCGCACCCCGGCGGACTCGATCCCTTCCTGGATGCCGACCGCGTAGTAGTATCGCAGGGCGGAGTCGTAAAAACTCTCGCGGACCTCCGGCGAGGCGGCCTCCTCCAGTTTCAGCGTCTGGGCGAGCTCCGGGTGCTTCCGGAAGAAGAGGGCTCCCGCCTTTCCGAGGCGGACCTGCCGCTTGATGTAGTCGTTCAAGGTGACTGCATGGCGATGTCGGGTGAGAGCCCTCCTCCGGTAGACTATCCTCACCCCCCCACGCCAAAGCCGGTAGCCGAGTTCGGCGTCCTCGTACACGGCGTCAGTGAACTCCTCGTCGAAAAGCCCCGCCTTGAGAAGGAGATCCTTGGCGACGGAGATGTTCGAGGTGTAAAAAAAACCGAAGGAGACGCTGAGCCGCTCCTGTTCGATGATCGGAAAGCTGAACTGATGGGTCCGCCCGACGTATTCCATGAAAGGGGTGACGTCGAGGTCGGGGTGCCAGGCGATGGCGCCGAGCACGGCCACGTTCCGCTCCAGGCGGTGGGCCCGAGCGTGCTCCTCGAGAAGCGACGGGGAGGCGACGCAGTCGTCTCCGGTGAAGAGGATCAGCGGGCCGCGCGCCTCGCGCACCCCGGCGTTCCTCGCCCTGGCCGGGCCCCCGTGTTCAATGGCGATATGGCGCAGGAAGGGAAACCGGGCCGCCACGGCCTCGAGGAGCCGCCTCGTGCCGTCCGTCGAGCCGTCGTCGACGACCACGACCTCGAACCGGTCGCGGGGGTAGGTCTGGAGGGAAAGCGCCGCGATGCACTCTTCCAATGTCCCGCAGCGGTTGCGCGTGGGTATGACCACGCTGATGAACTCGCGATCTCCGTTCGGCGGGGACGGTTTCATGATGGCATCGGCATTCTAGCACACCCCCCCGACGGCCGCAACACGACGAAGCGCCCTTGCGCGACGGGGATCGGTGTCGTACAATGTCGGTTGCCGATGCGTCCCCCGGGAGTGGAGGTAAATCGCATGACTCGCGCCCTCGCCGCCGCAGCCGCGATCGCCGCGGTCGCCCTTTTCCCGTCGTCCGCCTGCGCCTATCTCGATCCAGGCACCGGGAGCTACGTCGCCCAGATAATCATCGCGGCCGTCGTTGGATCGGGCTTCGCCGTCAAGATCTTCTGGAGGAGGATCCTCCGCCTCTTCCGCCGCACGGATGACCATGACGCCGGCCGGGACGCCTGAGAGGATCGGCGGCTCGTTCCGCGATCCGAGCGGTTTCCTTTTCACCCTGGACGGGGCGCTCTACCGCCGGGTGAACCCGGCCTACATTCCGCACTACGACCGCCTGATGCGGTCCGGCCTGTACGACGCCCTCGCGGGGGCCGGGCTTCTCATCCCCCACCGGGAGGTTTCCCCGGCCTGCGGCGATGCGCCGGCCGGATCGAAGCTCCTCATGCCCGAGATCGTCCCCTTCGTCTCCTACCCGTACGAATGGTGCTTCGGCCAGTTGAAAGACGCGGCGCTCGCCACCCTCGAGATCCAGCGGACCGCCCTCGGGCACGGGATGACCCTCAAGGACGCCAGCGCCTACAACATCCAATTCGTCGCGGGAAAGCCGCTCCTCATCGACACGCTCTCCTTCGCCTGCCGCGAGGAGGGCGCGCCGTGGGTCGCATACAGGCAGTTCTGCCAGCATTTCCTCGCCCCGCTCGCCCTGATGAGCCGCTCGGACGTCCGGCTCGGGCAGCTCCTGCGCGTGTACGTGGACGGGGTTCCCCTCGATCTCGCGTCGGCGCTGCTTCCGCTGGGCAGCAGGTTCCGCTTCTCCCTGCTGGCACATATCCATCTGCATGCAAGGGTCCAGGCGGCGTGCGCGGGGCGTCCGGGAAAGGCGGGGGGGCGCGCCCTCCCGCGTTTCGGCTTACTGGCCCTCATCGACAACCTGCGCGCCGCCGTGGAGCGGCTGCGCTGGGAGCCCCGCGGTACGGAGTGGGGGGGGTATTACGGCGCCACGAATTACCCGGCCGGGGCGCTTGAGAGGAAGAAGGCGCTGGTGTCGGAATTCCTGGAGATCGCCCGTCCACGCACGGTGTGGGATCTGGGGGCGAACACGGGCCTCTTCAGCAGGGTCGCGGGCGGGAAGGGGATGGAGACCGTGGCGATGGACGGCGACCCGGCGGCGGTGGAGACGAACTACCGGCAGTGCAGGAGGGGGAAGGAGACTAGGATCCATCCGCTCCTCGTCGACCTCACGAACCCGAGCCCCTCCATGGGGTGGGCGGGGGAGGAGAGGATGTCGCTCGCCGCGCGTGGGCCCGCGGACGCCGTCATGGCACTCGCCCTGGTTCACCATCTCGCCATCGCCAACAACACACCGCTCCCCGAGATCGCTCGTTTTCTCGCCGGCATCGGGAAGTGGCTGGTCGTCGAATTCATCCCGAAGAGCGACTCCAACGCCCGGAGGCTTCTCTCCACGCGGGAGGACATATTTCCCGATTACGCGGAGGGGCCTTTCGAGGCCGCCCTCGGCGAGCGTTTCACGACGGAAAGAAAGGCGCGCATCCCGGGCACGGAGAGGACGCTTTACCTGATGAGGAGGAGGTGATCCCCCGGGTTCGGGGGCGGGGGGATCAGGCCCCCGCCCGCCGCAGTTCGAGGACGAAATCGAGGAATCGGGACGCGATCGAGCCCCACGACATCTCCCCTTCGGCGAGGCGCCGCGCGTTGGCGCCGAGGCGGTCGAGGAGGGCACGGTCGGAGAGGGCGGCCATGACGGCGCGGCAGTAATCCTCCGCGTCCGGCATCGAGACGATCCCGCACTCCTTCTCGCGCACCGCCGCCCCCACGTCGCCGACGTCCGTCGCCGCGATCGGCCTTCCCGCGGCGAGATAGTCGCAGACCTTGTTCGGCCACCTCCCGCGCTCGAGTTCGCTCTCCTCCATGG
>ERZ1026792.1647-NODE-1647-length-13435-cov-2.517583_pt1 | contig 13435 bp, 9 predicted proteins | sample MGYA00520884_ERZ1026792 | MGnify/ENA primary metagenome ERZ1026792 (study PRJEB33270, sample SAMEA104284473) | anaerobic digester metagenome | biome: Anaerobic digester microbiome; feature: mesophilic sludge digester; material: Anaerobic digester biomass | place... | reverse complement strand
GCCCTGGGCGAGTACGCCCGCGCCGAATTGGTGCAGGAGCTGGCGCAGCTGGACGTGCTGCAGATGAGCCCGATGGAGGCGCTCAACCACCTGTTTGTCCTCAAGGAAAAAGCAAGGAAACTGTAACAAGGAAGCTGTAAGGAGAACCCATGAACCCAAGCATCCGCGTACTGCCCCCGGACGTGGTGGAATTGATCGCCGCCGGCGAGGTGGTGGAGCGCCCGGCCAGCGTGGTCAAGGAGCTGGTGGAAAACAGCCTGGACGCCGGGGCCACGGCGGTGACCGTCGCCCTGGAGGGCGGCGGGCTGGACCTGATCCGCGTGACCGACAACGGCGCCGGCATCGCGCCGGAGGATCTGCGGCTGGTCTTTTTGCCGCACGCCACCAGCAAGCTGGGCCGGGCGGAGGACCTGGCCCAGGACGCGTTGGTGGCCGCTCTCGAACAATGGCCCGATTCAGGCGTCCCGGACAATCCCGGCGCATGGCTGATGGCCGCGGCCAGGAACCATGCGATCGATGGCTACCGGCGGGAGACCAGCCTCCGGCGCAAGTACCAGCAGATCGGACACGTCACGGAGACCGAGACGGCTTCGACAGAAGACGAGGTGGTCGAGTCAAGCGCGGACGTGGTCGGCGACGACGTCCTCAGCCTGATCTTCATCACCTGTCATCCCCTGCTGTCCAAGGAGGCCCGGGTTTCATTGACGCTCCGGCTGGTGGGTGGCCTGAGCACCGAAGAGATCGGCCGGGCGTTCCTCGTTCCGAAGGCGACCATCGCCCAGCGCATCACCAGGGCCAAGCGCTCCCTTTCCGAAGCACGGGTCCCCTTTGAGCAGCCCTCGCCGGAGGACCTCGAGGACCGCCTTTCGTCGGTTCTCGACGTCATCTACCTGATCTTCAACGAGGGATATTCAGCCACCGCGGGTGAGGACTGGATGAGGCCGGCGCTCTGCGAAGAGGCGATGCGCCTCGGCCGGATCCTCGTCACCCTGGCACCCGAAGAACCGGAGGCCCATGGGCTGCTGGCGCTGATGGAGATCCAGGCCTCGCGCCTAGGAGCCAGGACCGGAAGCGACGGAGAGCCCGTATTGCTCCTCGAGCAGGATCGGGGCCGCTGGGACCACCTCCTGATCAACCGCGGTCTGGTGGCACTCCAGAGGGCCGAGGAGCTGCGGGTGCCACTGGGCCCGTACACCCTCCAGGCAGCCATAGGCGCGTGCCATGCCCGGGCCCGGCGGGCCGATGAGACCGACTGGAAACGCATCGCCGCCCTCTACGACGCATTGGCCCAGGCCTCACCTTCCCCGGTGGTCGAGCTGAACCGGGCGATGGCCGTTTCGATGGCGTTCGGCCCCGAAGAAGCACTCGGCCTGGTCGATGAGCTCTCTGACTCGGGCACGCTCGACGGTTATCACCTGCTGCCCGGCGTCCGGGGCGACCTGCTCCAGAAGCTGGGCCGCTACGACGAGGCGAAGGCCGAGTTCGAGCGCGCCGCAGCCCTCACCGGCAACCAGGTCGAGCGTGACGTCATGCTCGCCCGTGCCGGTGAGTGCAGCGGCTGAAGGATCAGTCGGTCAGGCGACAGCGCCGGCCGCGATCTTCGCGAGGTTGGCGCGATGGGTCTTGGCCCCGCCCACATAGGCCGCATCCATCTGGGCCCTCTTGTAGAGCCAGTGGACGTCGGCCTCCCAGGTGAATCCGATGCCGCCGTGGGCCTGGATCGCGGAGTTGCCGCTCTCCACTCCCGCCGTCGAAGCGGCGGCCTTGGCAAGCGACGCTCCCTCGGACAGGCGGCTGCGGTCGGCATCGGCCGCCCAGGCGGCGAAATAGGTCGCCGACCGGGCACTCTCGGTGTGGAGCAGCATCTGCGCGCAGCGGTGCTGGACCGCCTGGAAGGAACCGACCGGCTTGCCGAACTGCTTGCGGTCCTTGACGTATTCCACGGTCATCTCCAGATTGCGCAGGCTGATGCCGACGAGCTCAGCCGAAGTGATGATCGCGACCAGTGAAAGGGCCGCGTCGATGTCACCGGGCATGGGCTCGCCCGAACCGGTGACCGTCGCGTAACGGCGGGTCGGATCGATGGCGTCCACGGCCTCCACCTGAAAGCCGGAACCGGCTCCGACCACGGCCGAGCCGCCATCGGCGGCGGCGGAGACGATCACGTCAGCCCCTTCGGCGTCCGGGAACAGGGCGCCTTCGACACCGAAGCTGCCCTTCACCGCGGTCATGTCGATCTTGTACGCATCGGCCTCCATGCCCACCTGCTGGGCGATGCGCTCGCCGTGAGTGGTCGCGAAGTAGATGGCGATCTGCTGGATCTCGGCGAACAGGTCGAGATCGGGCGCCAGGCGGGCGATCGCGCCGTCGAGGAACACCATGTTCTTCACGTAGAGCATCAGCTCCTTGGGCAGCTTGGCGCCGTAGCCGAGCAGGGCCTTGACCACACGCTGCACCTCGGCGACCAGCTCCTCGCCGGTGAGCGTGGTGGGGTCGACAGTCGGCTGGTCGAGCCGGAGGTCTTTGATCACCGCGTCGAGGTCGGTGTCGGCCGGCAGCGCGCCCAGGTCGCGCATGGCGGCCATCTGGCCCTTCACGTCGTTGGTGGTGGCCCCCAGCATCATCCGCAGGAAGGCGAGGCGGCGATCGCCACTGAGGCGGCCGACGATGCCGAAGTCGAGCAGCGCGGTGCGGCCGTCGGCGAGCACGAACAGGTTGCCGCCGTGCAGGTCGCCGTGGAACACGCCGTAGACCATGGCGCCCTCCATCAACGCCACCATCGCGGTGCGAACCACTTCTTCGGTGTCGATGCCCGCGTTCTGCATGCCCACCACGTCGTCGAAGTTGAAGCCCTGCAGCTTCTGCATCACCAGCACGCGCCGAGTGACCAGCGTGGGGTGCGGGCGCGGCACCACGTAGCCGTGGTTGCCCAGCTCGTGCAGCATCGCCGCGACGTCGATCATGTTGGCGGCCTCCATGCGGAAGTCGAGCTCTTCGACGATCGTCTCGGCGAACAGCTCCACCAGCGCCGGCGGGTTGGCCAGTGAGGCAATGGGGATGCGGCCCACCAGGAACGGCGCCAACCACGCCATGACCCGCAGGTCCTTGCGCACCAGGCCGGCCACGCTGGGCCGCTGCACCTTCACCACCACTTCCTCGCCCGTGAGCAAGGTGGCGGCATGCACCTGGGCGATGGAGGCGGCCGCCAGCGGCGTGCGATCGAAGGAGGCGAACACGTCTTCCAGGCGCGCGCCCAGGTCGGCTTCCACCACCACGCGCACGGTGTCGAACGGCTCGGCCGGCACCTGGTCGCGGCACTTCTTGAACTCGTTCACCAGCTCCGCGGGGAACAGGCCTTCACCGCTGGAGATGATCTGGCCGAGCTTGATGTACGTGGGCCCCAGCTGCTCGGCGGCCTTGCGCAGCCGCAAGGAGATCTCGGCTCGGCTGGCTTCGGGCGTAGCGAAGTGGCCACGCTTCTTGCGCACCATCCACGGCGTCACCGCGGCGGAGAGCACCCGCACGACGCGTACGACGCGCCCCCCGGGCGGCATCTTGCCGGCCTTGGTGAGCGCCGGTACCTCTGCCTGCGCGCGTGCGCGCAGGGCTGCCGCCAACGGCAGCCAGCGGATGGCATCACGCTGCAGCGTCCACGGGCCTTCCTCTGTGAACGCGGCCCAGCCTCGGTCTTCCAACACACTCATGCCCTGCATGATCGCAGCGAAACTGCCGACTCGCCACGCCAACGACGTGCCGGGTGACACGGGTCAGCGCTGATGACGGCGGGTGGCTATCATCCGGCCGACCATCCGATTGTCTGGGGGGACACCATGGGCGACAAGTACTACGTCACGGACACGTCGCTGTCCGCGCGCTTTCCCATCTACACCCGAGCCAACGTGGGCGAGGTCTTCCCCGACCCGGTCACGCCGCTCACCAGCTCCACCGCGCTCTACGAAGCCGAGCTCGGCTGGCGTGATGCATGGGTGCGGATGGGCGCGTTCGATGCCGACGAGTTTCCACCCGACGACTTCTGCCAGCTCGGTGTGCAAGGTGGCTACTGCTACCTCAATGCGTCGCTGATCCGGCTCTTCGGCGAACGTGCGCCCGGCCTCAGCTGGCAGACCATGGACGAGCAGTTCTTCGGCGCGCAGCCGGGCATACCGCCGTACGAGCAGATGGACGGCGATGTTCGCCCGGATCTGGGAGAGAAGATCGGCGCCACCTTCGCCTGGGTCTTCGGCCAGCACAGCCTCAGCGATCTCACCGAGCTGACCGACGACCGCAACGACACCAAGGCACTGCGCGACGATCGACCCGACCTGTCGTCGCTGAGCAACGAGCAGCTGTGGGCGCGCTTTCTCGAGATGGTGCCGTGGCACCGCAAGATGTTCGGCCACCACCTGTTCACCACCTACATGGCCACTGTGCCGGTGGGCGCGATCAGTGCCGTCGCCACCGCGGTGGGCCGGCCCGACCTGATCATGCCCATCATCGCCGGCATCGGCGAGGTCGACTCGGCAGAACCCAGCCATGCGATGTGGGCGCTGTCGCGGATGCCGCTCGGTTCCCCTCAGTTCGATGCAGCGTTCAGTGCCTTTCTCTACGAGTACGGCAGTCGCGGCCCCAACGAGTGGGAGGCACGCTCGGCCAGTTGGGAGACCCGTCCGGCCTTGGCGTTGGCGGCCATCGACCGCATGCGGGTGTCGCCCGACAGCGCCGACCCTGCGGGCCATCACGCCCAACGGGCCGCCGAACGCGAAGCCGCTTCCGCCGAACTGCTGGCCATGGTGGCAGCAGATCCGGCCACCCACGGGCAGCTGGCGGCTGCCATCGCCTGCTCGAAGGCCTGGTTGCCCGGCCGCGAGCGCACCAAGACCAACAACATCCGCGTCGTCCACGAGATGCGGATGGCGATGCGGGAGATCGGGCGGCGGATGGTGGAGGCCGGCGTGTTCGACGAGATCGAGGACTTCGGCTTCATCACCAAGGACGAGATGCCGTCCTTCCTCGCTCACCCGGGCGCGATGTCGGCGACGGTGCGCGAGCGACGCGCCGAGTACATGCGGCTCGAGCAGCTGGAGCCGCCGTTCGTGTTCGTCGGCCGCACCGACGGCCCCGACACGTGGCCTCGTCGCGATGCGGCCGTCGCCAACGGTCTTACCGCCGGCGACGTGCTGGCCGGCATGCCCGGTTGCCCAGGGCAGGCCGAAGGCATCGCCCGGGTCGTGCTCGACTCGAACGATCCGTTCGCGCTCGAGCCGGGTGACATCTTGATCGCACCGATCACCGACCCGTCGTGGACGCCACTGTTCGTGCCGGCGGCGGGTGTGGTGGTCGATGTCGGGGCACCGCTCAGCCACGCCATCATCGTCAGTCGCGAGTTGGGCATTCCGTGCGTCATCAGCGCGACGGGTGCCACTCGCCGCATCCCCAACGGTGCCCGCGTCCGCGTCGATGGCAGCACCGGCGTGGTGACGGTGCTCGAACTGCCCTGACGCACCGGTACCGCTCGACCCATGGCGCCGCGAGCGTGGAGGGGTACCGTCGCTGAGTGCCCACTGCCGTCGCCCCGAGCTCGCACAACGACCTCGTCAGCGTGTTCGGCCGCCAGGTGGCGTACAAGTGGGTGGTCGCCGCCGTCTACGTGTCGGCGCTGTTCCTCGACATCCTCGACACCACCATCGTCAACGTGGCCATTCCCACCCTTGGCCGCGAACTGAACACCGACAACGCCGAGTGGGTGGTGCTCGGCTACACCCTCAGCTTGGCGGTGTGGATCCCCACCAGTGGCTGGTTGGGCGACCGGTTCGGCACCAAGCGCACGTTCCTCTTCGCATTGGCAGCCTTCACCGTCGGGTCGGGGTTGTGCGGTGTGGCGCAGACGATCGACCAGCTGATCGCCTTCCGGGTGCTGCAGGGCGTCGGTGGCGGCATGCTCACGCCGGTCGGCATCGCGATGTTGTTCCGCGCGTTCCCGCCGGCCGAGCGCGCCAAGGCCTCGACCGTGGTGATGGTGCCCACCCTGATCGCGCCGGCATTGGGCCCGGTACTGGGTGGTTTCATCACCACCAACTTCGACTGGCGCTGGATCTTCCTGGTCAACGTGCCCATCGCGCTGGTCGCGCTGTGGTTCGGCCACCGCCACCTGCGCGAGCATCGCGAGCCGTCAGCGCGCGGGTTCGACATCCCCGGTTTCGTGCTGTCGGGCGCATCGCTGGCGCTCATCGTCTATGCCCTCAGCGAAGGCCCTCGCGCCGGTTGGACGTCGAACGTGGTCGTGCTCACCGGGCTGGGTGGCGTCGTGTGCGGTGTGCTCACCGTGATCGTCGAGCTGCACGTGGCCAATCCGATGCTCGAGCTGCGCCTGCTGCGCAACCGGATGTTCCGTCTGTGCAACACGGTGGGCTTCTTCTCGATCGCCAGCTTCCTCGGGGTCACGTTCGTGATGCCGCTGTACCTGCAACTGATCCGCGGCATGGACCCGCTGCAGAGCGGCCTCACCACCTTCCCGCAAGCCATCGGGGTGATGGCGTCGTCGTTCATCGCCGGCTCGCTCTACGGTCGCATCGGCCCGCGCCGGCTGATGGTCGGCGGCTTCTTCAGTGCCGGCCTCGCCATCTCGCTGTACACCGGGCTCACCGTCGACACCAACCTGTGGCTCATCCGCGGGTTGATGCTGCTGCGTGGGTTCTGCATGGGTTTCGCGTTCGTGCCGATGCAGGCGGCCAGCTACTCCACCATCGACCCATCGCAGAACGGTCGCGCGTCGTCACTGTTCTCCACGCAGCGGCAGGTGGGTGTGTCGTTCGGCGTGGCCATCATGGCCAGCGTGCTGGCCGCTCACATGTCGCTGAGCCAGCCGGTGTCGCCAGAGGGTTTGGAGAGCGCGCTGACAGGTGTGCACCTGGCGTTCGCGATCGCCGTCGGGTTCGCCATGCTGGCAGCGTTCTTCGCGTTGTTCATCCGCGACGACGACGCCAAGGCGACGATGGCGGCGCGTTCGCGCTGAGGGTCAGAAACCTTCGCCGTGCGCGTGATCGCACAGACGCTCTTCGCCGGCGACGATCTGGCCGGCGCCGACACCCTCCAGCGCGGCGAACGGGCCGCACTTGTGCGCGGTGATCCAGACGTGGATCATCGGTGCCGGCAGGAACTTCACCAGGCCATCCCGGCAACTGCCGTCGGGCTGGGTGATGCCGGCCACTCTTGGTGCCACCGGGTCGGTGGTGAAGCACAGGTTGTCGTGGATGTGCCACTGCATGAGCGCACCGCCGATGTCGGGCACGTCGGCAAGTGCCACGGTGTCGGGCAGCATGTACATCGCGCTGAGCAGCTTCTTGGTGCCGTCGGGTTGCGGTTGGTACACCAGGCTCTCCGGGTGATCCGGGTCGAGCGTGATGTCGTCGTTGATCCAGTCCCAGTTGATGAAGTGCTCGAAACCGGTGGCGCCGTCGCCGATGCTGTGGAAGCCGGCAGCCTCGGCGTCGGTGTAGTCGCTCCACTGCGGCAGCCGCACGACCGTGACCGCAATGAGGTTCTCGGCGGCGGCCTGCTGCTCGGGAGTGACGCCATCGGTGCCCGACAGATCGATCGGCTGCGTGGGGTCGTACGGCTTTGGCGTTGCGGCGGGTGCGGAGGAGTCGTGGGCGTGCTCGCTGCACAGATCCATGCGCTGGTCCTCGGGGACGGAAGCCTGGCCGGCGCCCACCCCCTCCAGGGCGGCGAACGGCCCGCACTGGTGAGCCGCGATCCACACGTGCACCATCGGGTTGGCGCCACCGGTGTTGACCCCACGGGCGCACTGGCCGTTGGCGTCGGTGATGCCCACCACCTTGGCGACGCCGTCAACCAGATCCCAGCACAGGTTGCCGTGGTTGTGCCAGGTCATCAGTGCGCCTGCCCAGCCGGTGAGCTCGGGGTCGTCGGTGGGCCGGGCGCTGGCGATGAACATCGCTCCGGTGAGCGTTCGCTTGTCGCCGTCGACCTGATAGACGAGCGACTCGGGCTGCGTCGGATCGAGCAGCACGTCGTCCTCGATGAGCGAGCTCTTGATGTAGTGCTCCACCCCTGTGCCGGCATCGCCGATGCTCTTGTACCCGTCGGCGATCGCCGTTGCGGTGTCGGCCCACTTCGGCAAGTCGCGCAACGTGTCCTGGATGAGCTGGTTGGCCCGCAGTTGTTGCTCGGTGCTGACGCCGGGTACGCCGGAGAGGTCGATGCCGACCGCGGGATCCCACTCGCGCGGCCAACCGGCAGCAGCAACCGGGTCGGCCGTGGTGTCGTGCGCGTGGGCGACGGTGTCGCCAGTGACCGGGTCGACGGTGGTGTCGTGCGCGTGGGCGACGGTGTCGCCGGTGACCGGGTCGACGGTGGTTGCCTCATCGTGAGCGTGCGCCGTGGTGTCGGAGTGCGAATGCACATGGGTGCCTCCGGAGAACATCGCCGGCACCGCGAGCGCCGCGATCAACAACGACGGCATGGCGAGGCGCGTGGGGTTGGCTGCTCGCCAACCCACCAGGCTGGCGCTGAGCGCAGCGCCGACGGCCACGGCACCCAGCAAGGCGCACGCGGTGTCGGCGAACTGAGGTGCCTCGCTGACCTCGAGACCGGGGATCCACGAGATGCCGGTGAGCCGAGTGGCAAGCCAGCCGCCGACTGCGCCCGCGTTGACCCCCGCGACCGCCCAAGCGGCCAAGCGAGTCGGTCGCAGCAGGGCCCAGAGGCCGACGCCCAGCTGCGCAACCGTCACCACCACGAACAGGCGCGCGAGCTCGGGGTGCTCTGCGTGAATGCCGGTGGCGGCGGCATGGATGGCGCCGGCGCCCAGTGACGCCATTGCTGCTACGGCGAGGCCTGGCAGGCGGCGCGTGAGGGGAGGATTGAGATGACCGGTCTCCATGTGGAAACCCTAGGCGCTGTTGGCTCGATCGACGTGTCGGGAGTCACGGAAACTGTGGCGGCCGCTTGGCCCTGAGCGCCGCCACACCCTCGCGGTACTCGGCGGTGGTCATCGCTCGTTCCAGCAGCTGCTGCGCATCGCGGATGGCGGCCGCCGGTGAATGATGCAGCAGGTCGCGGTACAGCTGTGCTTTGGTGGTGGCCAGGGCTTGGGGGCCGACACCCGTCGCGAGGTGCAGCGCGTACTGCTGTGCCGCCGCCAACGTGGCCTCGCCGTCGGCCTCCACGCCGTTCCAGATGCCCCATTCGATGGTCTCGGCCGGAGTGAACACACGCCCGGACAGCAACAGGTCGGCGGCGCGGGTGACGCCCACGAGCCGAGGCAGCTGCCAGCTCATGCCGTACTCGGCGGGCAGCCCCAGCTTCGGCGCGGCGGTGGTGAGCTTGGCGTTGGAGGCCCCGAACCGCAGGTCGCAGAAGAGTGCCAGTGCCAGCCCCACGCCGGCGCAGGCGCCGTTGACGGCAGCGATGATGGGGAAGCGCATCGCGAACTGGAACGCGAAGTCGGCGTCGAACTCTGGTGCCACGCCATAGCCGGGCAGCGCCAGGTCGGTGGCGAGGCCGGCGTCGTAGGCCCCTCGCTCGGCGTGGCCCGCCAGCGCAGCGCTGTCGCCGCCCACGCAGAACGCCGGGGGAGTGCCCGTGACCACCACTGCGCGCACGGCGGGCAGCGCATCGAGGTGCGCGAGCACCCAGCGGTACTCGCTGTGCATGCGGCCCGTCCACGCGTTGTGCCGGTGCGGTCGGTGCAACCACACCGTGGCAACCCGATCGGCGATCTCGAAGCGAACGGCACTGAGGTCCACGACCGCCAGGCTACGTTGCTCGCTCGCTTGGGTCAGCGGCGGCGAGCACCGCGCAGTGCCTGCAACACGTCGTCGGCCAGCTCCTTGCGGCAGACCAGGAAGTCGGGCAGCCACGGGTCGCGATCGTTGAACACCATCGGCGAACCATCGATGCGGCTGACGTGCAGGCCGGCGGCCAGCGCCACTGCCGCAGGCGCCGCGCTGTCCCACTGGTACATGCCGCCCTCGTGCACGTAGATGTCGGCTTCACCGACCACCACAGCCATCGCCTTCGCACCGGCCGAGCCCAGTCGCACGGCATCGCACCCGAGGGCGTTGGCCACCACCACCGCCGCGTAGGGGTTGCGGTTGCGGCTGGTGACCAGCCGAGGTTGCTCGCGCTGCTGCGGCGGCAGCGCAGGTGCCGGGTCGGTGCTGAACACCAGGTCGAGCGCCGGCAGGCTGACGGCACCGGCTGCGAATCGATCGCGCTCCCACAGCGCGACGTGCACCGCCCAATCCGACCGGCCGTGCTCACCGAACTCGTTGGTGCCGTCGAGTGGGTCGACGATCCACACTCGATCGGCGGTGAATCGGCGGGGGTCTTCCATGCCTTCCTCCGACAGCACTGCATCGTCGGGGCGGGCCTCGGTGAGTGCCTGCAGCAGGAAGCGATGGCTGGCGAGATCGCCCATGTCCATCAGCTGCCAGGAGGGTGCACCGCGGCCGGTGAGCTCGGCACGCACTCCCATCAGCAGGCGGCCGGCCTCCACTGCCAGCCGAGTCGCGAGCTCGCAATCGGTCTCGGTGCTCATGCCCTCAGCGGGCCAGCGGCTTGTACTTGATGCGGTGCGGCTGGTCGGCGCTGGAGCCCAGCTCCTTGTGGCGCCACGCCTCGTACTCGCTGAAGTTGCCTTCGAACCAGCGCACCTGGCTGTCGCCTTCGAACGCCAGCACGTGGGTGGCGATGCGGTCGAGGAACCAGCGATCGTGGCTGATGACCACTGCGCAACCCGGGAAGTTGTCGAGCGCCAACTCGAGTGCCCGCAGCGTGTCGACATCGAGGTCGTTGGTGGGTTCGTCGAGCAGCAGCACGTTGCCGCCGGTCTTGAGCACCTTGGCCAGGTGCACGCGGTTGCGCTCGCCGCCGGAGAGGTCGCCGACCCGCTTCTGCTGGTCGCTGCCCTTGAAGTTGAAGCTGGCGCAGTAGGCACGGCCGTGGATCTCGCGGTTGCCCACCTTCATGTGCTCCACGCCGCCGGTGATCTCCTCGAAGACGGAGGCGTCGGGGTCGAGCGCATCTCGGCTCTGATCCACGTAGGCCAGATCGACGGTGTCGCCCACCACCACGGTGCCCGAGTCGGGAGCCTCCTGGCCGGTGAGCATCTTGAACAAGGTGGTCTTGCCGGCGCCGTTGGGGCCGATGATGCCGACGATGCCGGCCTTGGGCAGCGTGAACGACAGATCTTCCACCAGCAGCCGGTCGCCGAAGCCCTTGCGCAGGTTCTGCACCTCGATGACCGTGTCGCCCAAGCGGCGACCGACAGGGATGGTGATCTCCAGCTTGTCGGGCCCGCTCTCGGCGGCTTCGGCCTCGCTCTGCAGCTTGTCGTAGGCGGTGAGGCGAGCCTTGCCCTTGGCCTGGCGTGCCTTGGGCGACATCTTCACCCACTCCAGCTCGCGAGCCAGTGTGCGCTGGCGAGCCTCGTTGCCCTTCTCCTCGCGCGCGATGCGCTCCTGCTTCTGCTCCAGCCAGCTGGAGTAGTTGCCTTCGAACGGCATGCCGCGGCCGCGATCCAGTTCGAGGATCCACTTGGCGACGTTGTCGAGGAAGTAGCGGTCGTGGGTGATGGCGACGACGGTGCCGCTGTACTCCTGCAGGAAGCGCTCGAGCCAATCGACGCTCTCCGCGTCGAGGTGGTTGGTGGGCTCGTCGAGCAGCAACAGGTCGGGGTGGCTCAGCAGCAGGCGGCACAGGGCCACGCGGCGGCGCTCGCCACCCGACAACTTGGTGACGTCGGCATCGTCGGGCGGGCAGCGCAGGGCGTCCATGGCGATGCCCACGTTGCGCTCCAGGCTCCACGCATCGGCGGCGGCGATCTTGTCCTCCAGGTCGGCCTGCAGCGCGCCCACCTTCTCGTAGTCGGCATCGGGGTCGGCCCACATGCCCATGACCTCGTTGTAGCGGTCGATCAGGCCCTGCACGGCGGCGACGCCGTCCATCACGTTGCCCTTCACGTCTTTTGCCGGATCGAGCTGAGGCTCTTGCGCCAGGTAGCCGACACTGAAGCCGGGGGTGAGGCGAGCCTCGCCGCTGTAACCGTCGTCGAGGCCGGCCATGATCTTGAGCAGGCTGCTCTTGCCCGCGCCGTTGCTGCCCAACACGCCGATCTTGGCGCCCGGGTAGAACGACAGCGAGATGTTCTCCAGCACCGTGCGATCCGGTGGGTAGAAGCGAGCCAGCTTGTAACAGGTGTAGATGAATTCGTGAGCCATGACGAGGTGGCAGGCTAGTGCCGTGCGAGCCATTGGGGTGCAGGTCGGTGTCGTGCAGATCGGTGTTGTGCAGCTCGGTGTGCTGCGGATCTTCGGCGCCGTGCGGATCTTCGGTGTGGTGGTCGCGACATGACGGGCGGGATGGTGCTGCTCCTGTGGCTCGTGGTCGGCCCGATCGTCTGCGCCGCCATCGCGTCGGCCCGCGGGCTCGAGTGGTGGGTGGGTGCGCTGCTGGGCGTGACGGGTTGCGTGGGCCTGGTGATCGTCTGCGTGATGAAGACCGGTGGGGGAGGTGCGCGTGGCGTAGCACCCCCGCCCCCGCCGCCGATGTCGCAGTGGGCGCCCGACCCCACTCGGCGTCACGAGTTGCGCCTGTGGGACGGTGCCCAGTGGACGCCCCACGTGAGCGATCAGGGCCGTAGCGGTTGGGACCCGTTGCAGTAGGCGACCATTTCGCAGTGCACCATCGCCGCGGTGCTACGTTACGAACAGTTCAGTTTTCACAAGGGAGGGGTACGGAATAGTGCTCGCAGATTACAACGGTTTCTTCAGTGCAGACAGCCTTGGCAGCTTCGGGTTCCGCTGGTTGCACATCCTGGCCGGCATCGCCTGGATCGGTCTGCTGTACTACTTCAACTTCGTGCAGGTGCCGGCGTTCGCTCAGTTCGAAGCCGAGCCGCACAAGGAGATCGGCGGCAAGGCTCGCCTCATCGCCATCGACAAGGTGGCCCGCAAGGCGCTGTGGTGGTTCCGCTGGGCGGCAGTCAGCACCTTCGTCACCGGCATCCTCATCACGGTCGTCACCAAGAACTACTACTCCAACGGGTTCGGCAAGAGTGCCGGCGGCATCGCCATCAGTACCGGCATGTTGCTGGGCACCATCATGCTGCTCAACGTGTGGGGCGTCATCTGGCGCTGCCAGAAGGTGGTGCTGGCCAACGCGGCCAACGTGCTCGCCGGCGGTGCCCCCGACCCCGGTGCTGCTGCCGCCGGCCGCAAGGCCGTGATGGCCAGTCGACAGAACACCATCTTCTCGGTGAGCATGCTGTTCTTCATGGTCTACAAGGGTCACTCGCTGCGACAGGGTGTGGAAGTCAGCTCGGGCAGCATGATGGCGTTCTGGACGATCGCGCTCGTCATCATCGCCGTCATGGAGCTCAATGCGCTGGGCATGCTGCCATGGAAGACGGAGG
>ERZ1026792.1644-NODE-1644-length-13450-cov-3.570742_pt1 | contig 13450 bp, 9 predicted proteins | sample MGYA00520884_ERZ1026792 | MGnify/ENA primary metagenome ERZ1026792 (study PRJEB33270, sample SAMEA104284473) | anaerobic digester metagenome | biome: Anaerobic digester microbiome; feature: mesophilic sludge digester; material: Anaerobic digester biomass | place... | reverse complement strand
AAATGTATTACCACTTTTTCTTCTAAGAATAATATCCAGAGGCACAAAGTCATCAGCCTTAAATGTCCCATCTTCATCATAATTTAAGACTTGCCCATCTCTTGCATAAATTATTGCTTTTCCTGTAAGAGATTCAAATAATACAAAACTCGGTGGATTTGACAATCCTTTCAAATCAAGGAGAGTTACCTGACCATCAAACCTGCTAAGAAGAGATAAGTCTTCTCCTAATATGGAGATAATGTTAGTACTACCCTCTGTACAACTAGACATATATCCGCTATCCCCGCAAGAAGCAGGTATACTTCCATTCTTGTATTCTCCAGATACCACCCCACACAATGTTACACCAGACACATTATTATTTACATCAATTCCAGAATACAAATTAGGCAGTTTAGCCCTTGTAAGGTCATGGGATTTTCCATCTAGCTCAAGTGTATCTCCAAAATTTTCAACAGGAGAACACCATTTATACATTCTATAATTTCCATTCTTTCCATTACTTGAATCTGCATTTCTAAAGTCTATTCCAAATCCATATATCCAAGTACTCTCTTCATTTTTATCCATATTCATTGCTTTTAATTTCGCTGATTGTATATCCTGCATTACTAATTCTACATTCTCATTAGCAGTAAATGTCTCATTTATTGAATTAAAGCCACTAATTCCAACAGCCGATAAAATTATAACAATGGACAAAACTATTAGCATTTCCATTAGTGTAAATCCTTGAAGTTTTTTAGCTGTAGCTTTCATGGCAGTTTTAAGATAAGTATCTACATATAATTTAGCAGAATTTTAAAAAGTACTCAATATTAAAAGTAAAAGACCCTAGAAATAAATTCAAGAAGATATGGATAAAAGAGAAAAGTAATAGATAATGAGAGAAACATAAAAGGAAGTAGTGCTAGTGATGATTTTATTTTTTCTTTTTTAAATAAAACAATATACAGGGAATACAAGCCAGAAGATATTAGAAAGACATATATGTATCCTAAGTATAATTTAAAATCAACTACCATACTAAGTCCTAATAGTACAAGTATATCTCCCATTCCAAAGGGTTTCTTCATCACCTTAGCAATAAGAAGTATAAATACACACATGACAATTCCACCTATTACTGCATTTTCAGGTATAGAGTGATTTAAGAGTGTAGATATTAAAAAATAGATGACTGAAAATATTAAGAATGTATCTACTAATTCTTTAGGTATTTCCTTGTACATACGGTCAAAATATGAAAAACAAAAAAAGAATATTAATACTACATACAGAATAGGGGAGAGAGAATAATAGTATATACTTCCCATTCCTATACCTAATGCTAATTCTGAAATAGGATAATACTTTGGTATTTTATAACCACATTTACTACATCTCCCTCTAAATATTATATACGAAAGTACTGGTATAAGCTCATATACTTTAAGCATTTTCCCACACTTTTCACAATGAGATCCTTTTGTAAATATCTCTGGATATTTATATCCATTATCTATTCTATACAGCAGTGCATTTAAAAAGCTTGCTAATACAAGACCTAATAAAAACACCATAAATGTAAAATATATATGCATACTTTATTATATATGTTTTAAGGAAATATATAAAAGAAGAATCCCCTTATACAAGGGGATTCAATAAATCAAAATATACTTATCTTTACTCCCAAGTATCACCATTCCATGTTGAACCACCACTAGCAAATGTTGCCCACACACCTTGGTCGTTATACTCATCATATGTCATTTCTTTTACTGGAACAGTGACACCACCAGCACCAGCACCATCAAATACCATGTTAACCACCCCAATACCATTACCTGCACAATACACAGCCCCATCTGGATGAGCTGTATTCTCAGCAGCATCACCTCTTAAAGTAACACATACTAATACAGCTTGATCTCCAGAATCACCGCCAACTCCATAAAAATATGTTGCAGTACTACCACCATCAAAAGAATCTTTATCTATATATGGAACCAGAGTGCCCGCTTCCCCTTGCGGTGTTCCGACTAATATTTCCACAGAACATGTACCAGAATTACACATGACTGGATCATTATGTGCGGGATACTTTCTATTATCAGTATAATATGCCTGCAGAGATGTATATACTTGATCTACAGCATTTCTGTGTGCTACATCATTTGCTCTATTAATAGCAAATCTCCCAGCAGTAATACCTACCACAGTAAGGATAATGATAATACCCATTACTATAAGCATCTCTGCTAGGGTATAACCTGAATATTTCTTATTCATTCTTTTATATATATTAAAAATTTATTTAATTTATATACTTCTATATATAACTTATACAATTAAAGTAACAATGTCAAGCACCATTCCCATTACCTCTGACAGTTGGAACATAGGAGTATAAACACCAAGAGAAATAAAGGCAATTACAAGACCCATGATAACAAGAAAAACTGGCTCTAATATAGAAGACATATTCTCAGTAGCCTGATCAACCTCTTCATTATAATATTGAGCAACCTTCTCCAAAACATTATCTAATTCACCAGTCTCCTCACCTACAGCAATCATGCTACTAACAAGAAGAGGATAATAATCACTCCTTGCAATAGGAAGTGCTAATGAATTACCTTTTTCAACTTCATCTTTGGCTTCTAAAATAACCTCTCTAAACATAGTATTACTAAGTGACATTGCAGTTAACTCAAGTGCCCTGCTTATTGAAAGACCACTACCTAGAAGCAGAGCTAAAATCCTTGTAAACTGAGCGATTTGCATCTTACTTATTATTCCACCAATAATAGGAATTTTAAGGACAATCTTATCACTGCTTCTTTTTCCATTTGGAGTATCAATCCAAACTTTTATTCCTATTACAATACCTAAAATTGCAATCAGTAGTACCCACCAGTAATTAATAAAGAAGTTACTCAAAGAGACCATTACTTTCGTAATAGTAGGAAGCTCTCCTCCAAACTCTGAATAGATATCACTCATTGCAGGAACAAGAACAAGCATCATTAAAACAACAACTGCTACAATTATGACAAGTAAAATAATAGGGTAGGTAAGTGCTCCTTTAATCTTCCCTTGAAGCTTATTTTTATTCTCCAATTCAGTAGCCAATTTATTTAATATCTCTCCTAAGTTACCACTAGACTCACCTGCTTCAATAAGATTAACGGTAATATCATCAAATACCTCTTCCGTATTTCTAAAAGAATCAGCCAGACTTTTTCCTGCTTCGACAGACACTTTTACATCTGAAATTGTTTTCTTAAACAAAGGATTAGTAATTTGCTGTTCCATTATCTGCAATCCTCTTGTAAGAGGAAGACCTGCATTTACCATAGTTGCAAGTTGTCTCATAAAGACAACTTTGTCCTTCATTGGCACTCCGCCAATATTTATCTGAGATAGCTCTTCTAAATCTAAACTCTTTTTTTCTTTTATGTTTACTACAATCAAGCCTCTGTCTTGGAGAATTTCAGCAACAGCCTGAGCATCTCTTGCTTCCAGTTTACCTTCTATTACTTTACCATTGTTGTCTCTGGCAGAATATGTAAAATTAGGCATATTTTTAACTCTTAAGTAATCTTAATACTTCCTCAGGATATACAGCATACTCCTGAGCTTTTTGTACAGATATAACTCCCTCACGAACAAGATTAACAAGAGATCTTTCTAATGATACCATCCCTATATCAGAGCTTGTTCTTATTACATTATCAATTTGATGAGTCTTTGACTCTCTAATCATATTTCTGATTGCTGCATTTGCAATCATTATTTCACACACAGCTCTTCTTCCTCCCTTATCAAGAGGAATCAATCTTTGAGCAACTACTGCTTCAAGGATGTTTGATAACTGCATTCTTATCTGCTGTTGTTGATTATGCGGGAATACATCTATTATTCTATCTATCGTTTGAGCTGCACTGTTAGTATGCAAAGTTGCAAACACCAAATGTCCTGTTTCAGCTAGTGTTATTGCTGAAGCGATTGTTTCATAATCTCTCATCTCACCAACAAGAATGACATCAGGGTCCTGTCTAAGTGCACTTCTCAGTGCAATCGGCCACGAATGTGTATCATCATTCATTTCTCTCTGATCAATCAAAGACTTCTTTCCTTCAAAGACATATTCAATTGGATCTTCTATAGTTATTACATGTGCAAATCTTGTCATATTTATCTCTTCTAATATTGCAGCAAGAGATGTACTCTTACCATGTCCTGTAGGTCCTGTTACCAGTATAAAACCCTGTTTTAACTGAGCAAACTGATGATAAATACTTGGAAGAAAAAGTTCATCTATTGTTCTTATCCTTGAAGGAATAATTCTAAATGCGGCAGCTAAATTCTTTTTTGTATAATATGCATTAATTCTGAATCTTGCTGGAATATCTCCTTCATAAAAATATGCTAAATCTATTTCTCTATTTACCTCTAACAGTTCTTTTTTCTCATCAGATAGTACTGAAAATATAAGCTCTTCTGCTTCTTCTGCTGTTATAACTTTATCACTTACTTCCATTAGTGTTCCATCTATTCTTACAATAGGAGGATAACCAACAGAAATATGAAGGTCTGATGCATTATGCTTAATAGCATAAAGAAGAAGCTCATCTATTTCCTTTGGTTCATTTAATTTCTGAATTACCGGTGGTTCTGGTTCCTTAGCAGAAATAGGCTGAGCAAGATTAACCTCTTTTGGATCTCTTTTTAGCGCTTTTGGTACTTTTTCACCTGGAATAATCTCTTCGAGAGGATTACTTACAATACCTTTCAAAACACCTTCATCACTTGGACTGGGAGCTAGGTTAATACTTTGAGCATCAGCTTTAACTTCTGCAGTAGGAGAAACTCCTGCCTGTGTTTGGACAGATGGCTGTACACCACTAGTAGATGTTGTTGGAGTAGGGGTAGTAGAAATATTGGGATTTATAATCTGCGAATTATCCTGAGGTACATTAGGATACTGAATTGTATTGTTTTGGGCAGTATTGTCTTCCATCTTTTTCATTATATCTTAAATTTATTCTTTTGACACCCTCATGACCTCTTCAATGGAGGTAATGCCTTCTAGTGCCTTTAAAAATCCATCTTGTGTCATTGTAATCATACCATTTGCTCTTGCCTCTTTATCTATATCCTGAGCTGTAACATTTTCCATAACCATTCTACTAATTTTTTCGTTAACATCCAATACCTCAAAAATACCAATACGACCAACATACCCAGAACCCCCACATCTATCACATCCACTTCCTTTATAAAGATATATGATTGGTTCTCCATCTGGCCCTATTTCAGGAGCCTTGAGTGCAGAAGCTCCTTCTTCTCCCTTTGCCTTTTTAGCATTAATAACTTGAGTTGTATACTTAAACAAATCAAAACCTTCAATCCCTGATAATATTTCCTTAAGTACCTCCATTTCTGCTGGTGTTGCAGGTACAGCTTTCATACACCTTTGACATACTCTTCTTGGTAAACGCTGAGCAACTAAAAGACGTATAGTAGACGCTAAAAGATATGGCTCCATTCCCATATCCAGTAGTCTTGGTATTGCTGCAGCAGCACTGTTTGTATGCAGTGTAGATAAAACTAAATGTCCAGTAAGCGAAGCTTGTATAGCTAGCTCTGCAGTTTCTTGATCTCTAATCTCACCAACCATTACTATGTCAGGATCTTGTCTTAAAACTGATCGTAAACCAGTGGCAAAAGTAAGACCAACATCAGGATTAATCTGTACCTGTGTAACTCCAGGTATTCTAATTTCAACAGGGTCTTCCAAAGAAATCACATTAACGGAAGGATCGTTAACTTTCATTAGTGCACATGCAAGTGTTCTAGTTTTACCACTTCCTGTTGGACCAGTAACAAGTATTATTCCATTCGTAACAGATAGTGCATCCATAAAAAGCTTGTAAGCATTTCCTCTTAATCCAGTACCCTCTAAAGTTAGCCCCTCTGTATCAGATTCAAGTAAACGCATAACCACTTTCTCCCCATGAATTGTTGGCATAACAGAAACACGGATATCTATCTTAGAATTCTTCACTTTAACCTGAAATCTCCCATCTTGTGGAACTCTTTTTTCATCAATCTTTAAATTAGACATAATTTTAATACGCGAGACAACTGCTGGTGCAAGTGCTTTAGGAAGGGAAAGTCTCTCTGTCATAACACCATGGATTCTAAACCTTACCCTTAACCTCGTTTCCATTGGCTCTACATGAATATCAGATGACTTTGATACAACAGCATACTGTAAAATAGAGTTAACAATTCTTGCAACAGGAGCATTCTTTAAATCAATACTACTAATTAAATTAGGATCTTCATTAATCTCCTGTACAGGTACATCAACATCTTCTAGAGCCGCTGTAACCTCAGAGCTCATAAGATCTCCCATCCTTCTATCAAGGATATAGTTCAATCCATTCTCTGCTGTAATATATACAATTACCTTTGTATTAGGTGGATACTTTCTTTGTAATGCCTGAATAGCCTGTATATCAAAAGGATCAAGCATTGCTATTTTTACATAATCATCTCCCCTTTCAAAAGGAACTGCCCTATATCTCTTTAAACTATCAACAGGTACTTCAGCAATAACACTCTCTGGGACATCATTCTCCATTAAATCAACGTAAGGGATATTAAAGATTGCAGACTTTGCCTTAGCTATCTGTTCATCATCAGCAAGCTTCATCTCCCTTATTATCGTCTCTTCATTTTTAGGAGAACGGCTTCTCTCAACCTGAACCTTAACAGCATCAGCTTCACTAATTATTCCCTGTCTCTGTAAATATGAAAGCAGTGTTTCCTGAGCCACAAATATAGGCAGTAAAATTAATATTAAATAATAATAGCAAGAGAAGAGAGTAATTTCACGACCTATAATGTAAATAAAACTAAAACCTTATAAAATACGGTAAAATCAAGCAGTTTAAGCACTCTAAATACAAGCTTTTTACCTTAAAATATGATAAAATAAAGGATATGACATACCTGATTATTGGAAATAATAGTGAAAGTATAAAAGAAGAAATTACAAGATTAATCTCAAGACTTTGGAACAAAAAAATCAATAAAGAAGTACTTGAAATTAGATCTGCAGATATTCATACAATTACAACAGAAAACATAAATAGCATAGGAATAGAGGATATAAAAAGACTCCAAAAAGAGATGATTTTTACTCCTTACTCAGAAAGTGTACAAGTTGCTCTAATCTTTAATGCTGATAAATTAACAGAAGAGGCACAAAATTCATTCCTTAAAACATTAGAAGAAAGCAATAACAATACTGCATATATCCTTACAACATCAAACGAAAAGAACCTTCTTCCTACCATTATCTCAAGATCTCTAAAAGTATATACAAAGGATATAAGTGTACAAGACAGTTCTAAGGGAGTACCTAAAACTCTAACTAAAAACCTAATCGATGCATTCAAGGATATAGAAAAAATTGCTAAAGATAAAGATAGTACAGATAACTTCTTAAACGAAGTAGAGCTTTACTATCAAGCTCTTCTTAAACAAAATTTAAAAGATAAAGAGCAATTAAAACAAATTTATGATAATATCCAATGCGTAGAAAAAACAAGAAGAAGAATAAATGCAAATGGCAATAAAAGACTTCTTTTAGAAAATCTTTTTCTTGTCTTAAGAGGTCACTCTTCCTCTTAACATTTCTTTCTAAAATGTATTAGAATGAAAATTACTTTGAAAAATAACTTAAATGAAACAGGCAATGTCAGAAAACAATTATAAAGCATCAAATATTCAGGTACTGCAAGGACTTGAAGCTATAAGAAAAAGACCAGCAATGTATATTGGATCTACAGACAGAAATGGTCTACAGCACATATTTACAGAAATTCTTGACAACTCGGTAGATGAAGCCATTGCGGGATATTGTACTAACATATGGGTAACTCTTTACAAAGACGGCTCCATATCTGTAAAAGATAATGGGAGAGGAATACCTGTTGAAAAGCACCCACAAACAAAAGTGTCTACACTTGAAACAGTTATGACAAACTTGCATGCGGGAGGAAAGTTTGAGGAAGGTGCATACAAAGTATCTGGAGGGTTGCATGGTGTTGGTATGAAATGTACTAATGCCTTATCAGAGTGGATGATAACTACAGTAAAAAGAGATGGCGGAATATATCAGCAAGAGTACAGGAGAGGAATTCCTGTAGCTCCTGTTAAAAAAGTGGGGACTGTACCAGACAATGAAACAGGTACAGAGCACAGATTCCTACCTGACAAAGAGATATTTACAGAAACTGATTTTGATTTTAAAGAGATTGTTAAAAATTGCAGACAGCATGCATATTTAACAGCAGGACTTAAAATTTCAATAACAGATGAAAGGGTAGAAGAGGGGAAACCTCCAAAAATCTTTAATCTGTATTTTGAAGATGGAATTAAGTCATATGTCTTGTTTATGAACTTAGATGAAAAACCTATAAATGAAGAACCTTTTTATGTAAAAAAAGAAAGTGATGGAATAATTGTAGAAGCAGCAATTCAGTATACAGATAGTATGGATGAAGATGTTAGGTGTTACACTAACAATATTATTAATCCAGAAGGTGGAACTCATTTGTCAGGATTTAGAACTGCACTTACTAGTGCAATAAATACATATGCACAGAAAGCAGAATTATTAAAAGGTTTAACAGATTCTTTAAGTGGAGATGATGTAAGAGAAGGGCTCACTGCTGTTGTATCAGTAAAAGTAACCAATCCTCAATTTGAGGGTCAGACAAAAATAAAATTAAATAATCCAGAAGTTAAAACTGCTGTTGCAAAAGTAATTAGAGATGAACTTTTAACATACCTTGATGAGCATCCTAAAGAAGCAAGAGCCATTATTGATAAAGCTGTACTTTCATACAAAGCAAAGGCAGCCGCAAAAGCTGCAAGAGATGCGGTAATCAGAAAGAATGCATTAGAAAGTACAACACTACCTGGGAAACTTGCTGATTGTATAAGTAACGATCCTAAGGAGTGTGAACTGTACATTGTAGAGGGAGATTCCGCAGGCGGAAGTGCAAAACAAGGAAGAGACAGACATACCCAAGCAGTACTGCCATTGCGAGGAAAAATTATTAACACAAACAAATATAGAGTAGATAGAGTATTAAGCAATAACGAGTTTAAGGATATTACAACAGCTCTAGGAGTAGGAATAGGGGCATCGCTAGATGTAAGCAAATTAAGATATCATAAAATTATAATAATGAGTGATGCAGATGTTGATGGTTTACACATCACAACTTTAGTACTTACCCTTCTTTACAGATTCTTTAAACCTCTAATAGAACAAGGGTATGTATATGTTGCACAGCCTCCACTACATAAGGTAGAAATTGGCAAAAAGAAATATTACTTTCTAAACGATGAAGAAAAAGATGCTTTTGTAAGAAAGGCTAAAACTGAAGGAAAAACTCCAGTAGCAAACAGATTTAAAGGTCTAGGAGAAATGAATCCAGACCAGCTTTGGGAAACAACTATGAATCCAGAAACAAGAGTTCTCAAAAGAGTCCAGATAGAAGATGCTCAAGAAGCTGAAAAAACTTTTGAAATGTTAATGGGAACAGAGGTTCCTCCAAGAAGAAGATTTATTCAAAAATATGCAAAAAAAGCTAATTTAGATATATAAAGACATGGCAGATAAAGAAGACTTAATAAAAAATGCACAAGAAAGTATAGATATTGAAAATCAAGAACCACAGAACTTAACTGATGCAGAGCAAAATAATTCAGAGATTGATTTTAATCTATCATTCAAACCTGGAGAGATAAAAGAAAGGTCCATTGTTGATGAGATGAAATCCAACTACATTGATTACTCCATGTCCGTTATAGTCTCCCGTGCACTTCCTGATGTTAGAGATGGACTCAAACCTTCACAAAGAAGAGTACTAGTTGCAATGAATGACCTAGGTCTAACACCAACTTCTCATTTTAGAAAGTGTGCAAAAATTGCTGGTGATACCTCAGGTAACTACCACCCACATGGGGAAAGTGTAGTATACCCAACTCTTGTAAAAATGGCTCAAGAGTTTTCAACTAGATATATTTTAGTTGAAGGACAAGGGAACTTTGGCTCTATTGATGGAGACCCTGCTGCCGCAATGAGATACACAGAGGCAAGAATGGGAAAGATTACTCCTGAAATGCTTCGTGATTTAAATAAAGGAACTGTTACATTCATACCTAACTATGATGGAACAAGACTCGAACCAACAGTATTACCAACACTATTTCCAAACCTTTTAGCAAATGGAAGTCAAGGTATTGCAGTAGGAATGGCAACACAAATACCTCCTCATAATCTTACAGAGCTTGTAGATGCACTCCGAGAAATGATTAAAAGGGGAAATAAATGGCAAGGGGTGAGCATATACAACGAGCTTAGAAAAGCAAGAGAGAGTAGAGAAAAAGTACCTCAAACACTTAATGCAAAACCTGAGAATTACTTAGAAAACTATGTAGATACAAAATCTCTCGATTACAGTAAAGAGATTGAAAAAATAGTTGAAAGAATTAAAGAAACAAAGGAAACAATATATCCTGATTTCAAGTCAGATATATCTCCAGAAGAATTAATTGAAATAATTCCAGGACCAGATTTTCCTACTGGAGGAACAATATATGATAGAGCTGAAATACTTAATGCATATGCAACGGGGAGAGGAAGGATACTTCAAAGAGCACAAGCATCAATAGTTGAAGGAAAAAATGGGAGATATCAAATTGTAATTACAGAAATTCCATATCAAGTAAATAAAGCTTACATGATAGAAAAAATCGCAGACTTGGTAAGAGAAAAGAAAATTACAGGAATTGCTGATATCAGAGATGAATCAAACAAAGATGGAATAAGAGTGGTTGTTGCTCTTAAGAAAGATGCACAGCCAAAAACAGTATTAAACAAACTGTATAAATATACTGAGATGCAGAAGACCTTCAATGCAAATATGATTGCATTGGTAGATCAAGAACCCATTACTCTTTCACTAAAGAGAATGCTTGAGTTGTTCCTTTCTTTTAGAATCACTGTAACTATTAGAAGGTATGAATATGATTTGGCAGAAGCAAGATATCATGCACACATTCTTGAAGGATTACTTAAAGCATTAGACCTTTTAGATGAGGTAATTGCTACTATAAGGGGATCTAAAACTCAGGAGAGTGCAAAAACAAACTTAATGGATAAGTTTAAGTTTACTGATGTACAAGCACAAGCAATTTTGGATATGCAGCTTAGAAGACTTGCTGCTCTTGAGAGAATGAAACTGCAAAATGATTATAAAGAAACAAAAGAAAAGATTATTCAGTACAATGAAGTTCTAGATAGCCCTGATAAAATTCTTGAGGTAATTAGTAATGATCTAGAAGTAATGAAAGAAACATATGGAGATAAGAGAAGAACAAAGATTGTAAAGGGAAAAATCAATGAAATTTCAGATGAAGATTTAATTGCACAAGAGGAAACATTAATAACAATAACCCACTCAGGATATGTAAAAAGAGTACCACCTTCAACATATCAAACACAAAAGAGGGGAGGGAAAGGAATATCTGGTGGTGAAACTAAAGAGGGTGACTTTATTGAGCATGTCTTACTTTGCAACACACATGATGAATTACTACTATTTACAAACAAGGGCAGGGTATTTAGTACAAGAATATTTGAAATACCTGAATATGGAAGAACTGCAAAGGGTATTCCTTTAATCAACCTTGTTCAATTAGATCAAAATGAAATAATCACTTCTATTCTCACAAGAGATCCTAAGGGTGGAGTAATGGGCTCTGAAGAAATACAAGAGCAACAAGATGAAAAAGGTGTAGTTAGAAAGGCAGATTTTAAGTATTTCTTAATGGTGACAAAAGGTGGAATTATTAAAAAAACTGATTTAAAACAATTCTCAAAGATTAGAGCAAATGGATTAACTGCAATAAAACTAGAGCCTAACGATGAATTAATATGGGTTAAACCTACTACTGGAGATGATAATGTAATACTAGTTACAGCAGAAGGAAAATCAATAAGATTTAGTGAAAAGGATGTAAGGCCACTTGGCAGAAGTACAAGGGGCGTTACTGCTATGAAGTTTAAAACAGATACAGACTATATAGTTGGAATGGGGGTAGTAAGAAAAAATCAAGATAAACTATTTACTCTTTCAGAAAATGGACATGGGAAAATGACGAAACTCTCAGGATATCCGCTACAAAAAAGAGGAGGAACAGGAGTATTTACATTTAGAGTAACACCAAAAACAGGAAAAGTTGTAGCTGCAAGAGTACTTGATCATCCTAATGCAGAAATAGTTGTAATCTCTGAAAAATCAAAAGTTATTAGATCTTCTATTAAAGCCATTCCTACATTAGGAAGACAAACAAGCGGTGTTAAAGTTATGAATCTAAATAATGGCGATAAAGTAGCAACAATGGCTTTGCTATAAGTTTAGCTGTCTAAGTATGATACTATTTTAATCTCGTCTGGGTTAAAACTGTTATCTATATTCTTCTTACTTTTTATTTTTTCCACTTCCTTAAGTATTAAAGATATCTCCTTGTCATTCTCAGAGATCTTTTTATCAAGCATCTTAAAATATTGATTTATTAATACTATTATATCTTCCATTTGTACATTATTGTTTTTCATAATACCTTCTCCTAATATTTTATTAATATATTCTTTCATATTCTAAAATATATTTCTTGACCTAATATCCAATATCTCCCAGTTATATTTTTATCACTATAAAATTTTAAGTTATTCATTAAGCTCTTGCGCTTTTCTATTAACCATATATATGTGATAATCTATAAAGTATGGATAAAAAAGAGAAATATCAAAAGTTCCTAAAAATATATCAAACATTAGGCTTTATTCTGATTTTTATTACTATTGTCCTCATTGCTATACCAACTGCTCCATATGTATGGTATAGACTTAATCCTAATGCAGTACAAAAAGATGAAGAGAAAATAGTTCAAAATGTTGTTGAAGCAAAAGAAGAAATTCCACAAGAACCTGAACCCGTAGAAGAAAAAATACCCCCTATTAATCCTAATCTCCCAGAAGGATACTTTGTAGTAATTGAAGAAATAGGGGTAAATTCACCAATTACAATAACAAAAGATTATAGGAAAGCACTTACAAAAGGAACATGGATTGTAAATGACTTTGGTACCCCTGAAAACGATGACCTGCCAATAATACTGGCAGCACACAGGTTTGGATATTCAAGCTGGGGAACAAAAAAGAGGAACTTAATATCCTTTTATAACCTTCCGAAAACAGGTCCTGGAACAAAGGTAAAGATATATTGGAACCAAAGGGAATATATATATGAAATATATGATGGAAATGTTGGAACGTATATAACTGATTATAATGCAGATTTAATTT
>ERZ1026792.1643-NODE-1643-length-13457-cov-2.650863_pt1 | contig 13457 bp, 17 predicted proteins | sample MGYA00520884_ERZ1026792 | MGnify/ENA primary metagenome ERZ1026792 (study PRJEB33270, sample SAMEA104284473) | anaerobic digester metagenome | biome: Anaerobic digester microbiome; feature: mesophilic sludge digester; material: Anaerobic digester biomass... | reverse complement strand
GAGCGTGCGCTCTGCCGGCGTAACAGATAAGGACGGGACTAGCATGCTGGAGCACGTGACAATTCCGGAGGACTGCGACTTCGCCGACCTGGATCTCGAGCGCGATGCGATCACCGATCGGATGCGGTATGTGCCGGCGCCCCTGGCCGCGATGTGCCGGGCGAACGGCCTCGACCCGGACGCCACGCTCGCCGAGCTGGACCGGCTGTGCGGCTACTTCAAGGTCTCCGGGCTGCCCGTGGTGGACGAGGACCAGCGGCTGCTGGGCATCATCACCAACCGCGACACGCGCTACCTGCCGGAGAGCGACTTCGACACCCGCCTGGTGCGCGACGTGATGACCCCCATGCCGCTCGTCACGGGCAAGGTGGGCATGGGCAAGGACGAGGCCCACGCGCTGCTCGCCCAGCACAAGATCGAGAAACTGCCCCTGGTGGACGGCGACGGCAGGCTGCGGGGCCTGATCACGTTGAAGGACTATGTGAAGTCCGACAAATACCCTCTGGCCAGCAAGGATCCCCAAGGGCGGCTGCGGGTCGGCGCGGCGATCTGGATGAATACCAGCTTCCCGATCAGACCAAGGGTGAAGCTCACTACTTTCATAAGTTAAACACCAAGCAGGTTCGGGAAATTCGCAACAGCGACAAGACAATAAAGGAAATCGCAGAAGAATACGGCATCCATTGGCAGCAGGCATTCAGGATTAAGAACAGGCTGTCGTGGGCATGGCTTAGGTAGTTAATTTCCAAAACAATATACCTGGGGAGGCTAATATGAAATGGATCGAAACGGAAAACGGAGTGCATCAACAGTCTGATTTCCCAAATCGCGGACGGCAAGACCTACACCATCCGCGCCACGTCGAATAAGGAGGGTTACAGAGATGAGAACAGACGAACTCTATTACGATCTCCACGTACTGAGCGATTCCGAGGGCATCAATGAAACGGTCACGGGCCAGATCGACTATTACATGGAGCAGGACGGGAGCATTCACGCCATCGAGTACAAGCCCATCGAGTGGGACCGCTACCTGGACAAGTTCTGCACCAGTGCGGAGCAGGATGTTTTCGCGGGGCTGTTCGCGCACCAGTTGAAGCGCAACCCGCGGTTCAAGCAGGAGATCCTTGACCTCATCATCGCCCATGAGAAGGGCATCGCAGAGGCGGCCAGAGAGCGTCATGCCATCAACCAGGACGAGAACGAGCAGGAAGACCGCATGCTGGCGATGGGGGGTGGGAGATGAGCGGATTTACGCCGGGACCGTGGGAAATATCAGGGCTAAATGATCGCTATATAGTAGGGGCTGCATACAGAAACCGCCTCAACCATGAGGTGACGCCTACGGTAGCGATAGTAAAAGAGCGCATTGGGCAGACAGAAAGCAATGCGAGGCTAATATCCGCTGTTACAGAGATGCTGGATGTATGCCTTGATATAGCCAAAGAGTATGGCGATGCCGGGGAACTGATCGACGCTTTCCCCGCGATCCAGGCCAAGGCTCGTGCCGCAATCGCCAAAACCGAAGGACCGCAGTCATACCCCGAGATCGGGGAGGGAGGGGAGTCGTGAAGATAACATTCATAATACAGAACCCCTGGCTGAATATCTGGAGCCTCAACCACACAGGAGAATCCGCACCTGTTCCAACTAGGACGGTCCAGATCGAACTCACACCTGAGCAAGAAAAAGAGCTTGAATTGAAACCGTGTGGAAGCGATTGGGATCATCAAAGAAAAGATTACATTGAGAGGCATGAAGAGATACTGAAATGCTTCGTGGAAACCGAGGAGCCCAAGCCATGACCGCCCTCAACCTTTCAATTATCCCAATCGCCGCAGGCATCCAGGCAGTCGGTCCCTGGCCCATGATCATCGGCGGTCTTTTCATGGTGGTCATTGCAGGCAGGGTGATCCGCACGGCATGGCGGGATTACAATCAGACATTTCCCCGGGTGTATCCGGGGAAGCCGGCGGCGGGAGATCCCCTCGGACAGATCGGATGGGTGAGCTGGAAGACGTATCAGACGGCGGCAATCCTCAACGAAGCATGGATCGCGCGTCTTGAGTGCTGCGCTACCGCACGGCCCACTGACTAATCAAGCAAGGACAAGGAGATAAGATCATGAGAATAGGCGGAACATTCAACGGGACCGGGGCAGCGGTTTATATCTGCTGCGGGTTCGTGCCGGATTTCGTCAAGGTATGGAACTGCGAAGGCACTCAGGCATTGCAGCTTGAGTGGAACAAGAACATGCGCTCCGTGGAGATCCAGGAAGGCGTGGAGTTGGCAACGTCCACCTTCGCGGCCAATCTGGTGAGCGCGGGTATTGCCCGGTACTACGGCGGCGATACCCTCACCACCACGACCGCAGGGACCACCACGTACGGCGAAGGCGTGTACCTCAAGAGGGATGCCAAGGATTATCGCTACGTCACCAATTCCGACCTCGGAATCGTGGGCGACGCTGTTGGCTCCACCATCAACAAGTGGACCCTCTACAGCGCGTTCACCGGACATTTCAACGCGAAGGTAACCGGCACCTACATCGGTGAAGGCTCCCCGATCTGCATCGACGGCAAGTGGTACACCATCACCGTTCTGAGCGCGGGCACGGGCAACGCCACCAACGAAGTCACCCTGGACGCGACCGGGGTTCCCTCCGGCGAGGTTCAGTACATCGGCGGCATGTACGACTACAAGCCCATGGTGGCCGGTGAGATCACGCCTGCGGGCTTCCTCATCAGCGATACCACGGTCAACGCCAACGACGCATTGTGCTGCTTCGAGGCAGGCACCTACGACAACTAGGCCCTGCTCATAACAGAATCCCATGAGCCTCTTGGAAGGCCAAGCAAAAGGAGAGAATCGAAATGAGTGAAACAGCGGCGGCAAGAGAGGTTCAGGATTTGTATCCCGGTTTGATAGTCGGCAAGGACGGCAAGCCCTTCGCATCCAGAAAGGCGGCGACGGCGGCCATGAACGGCAAGGGCATCAAGTCCTTTAGTATCGTCACGGTGGACGGCGGCTTTGCGGTACAGGCCGAGAAGTTCTGGCGGGTGAGATTTCAGAGCAAGGCATCCCCGAACGACCCCGAGGACGTGATGTTATCGGTAAACGGCGAAACGCTCATCATTGCCCGGGAGAAGGAAGTCATCATCCCCGACAGGTACAGGGAGTGCGCGGACCACGCCACTTATCCGCACTTCAGGCAGCTTCCGAACCAGCCAAGGAAGATAGTGGGCCGCATCAAGAAGTATCCCTACGACATCTTGGGCGAGGCGACGGAAGCGGAGTACCTCCAGGCGAAGGTAACCGGCACCAGGAAGACCAAGGCGATTGTGGCGAAACACGGCCACGACGTTGACCCGGAATCACTGCCGGAGGACCAGGAATAACCGATGGCGACAAACATAAGCTCATGGCGGCCACGGATACTTCGGAACGTATCGAAATGCCCCGCCTCCATCATCGACGAGACGGTCCTCGATATCCTGCGCGACTTTTGCGAACACACGAAGATCTGGACCGAACAGTTGCCCGTCATCGAGCTTGTGGCCTACACCAGCGAGTATGCGCTTACATCCGCGAATGGGGATATCGTGGGGATAACTCACGCGGAGATCGACAATACACCGATACTCCCCATTTCAGAGCGCATCCTTGACGAGAAGGATTCGGGCTGGCGGGACAAAACGGCGGTTACACCTACCCACTACCTCATGGATCATGACCGGACCATCCGGCTCGTCTATATGCCGAACGAGGACTCCACGGCGCATTTTACGCTTTCGGACCTCACCTTCGACGCGACCTCGAACACCATAGCAAGCACGGCTGGCGGATTCACCACGAACGGCCTCACCTCGGGCCATACCGTGACCGTATCAGGCACGACATCGAACGACAGGAATTTCAAGATCACGTCCGCAACCGATGTTCTCCTGACGGTTGAGGGTGGCGTGACGGATGAGGGAACAGCGGACGCATCGGCCACCTTCACGGTCAAGGGACTGTCCGTCTGGGTGGCTCTCAAGCCCACCCTGGATGCAACCACGATAGAGGACTTCATTTACGAGGACTACCTGGAAGTGATCGCGGACGGGGCGAGAGGGATGCTGTTCGGCATGGCGGGGCAGCAATGGGCCAATGGTGAGCTTGCGACGTACTACACCAAGCGATACCAGGCATACAGGAACAGAGCGGCGAACAGGAAGAGACTCGGCCTTACCAATGCCGCCAGCGGGGCATCTGCATAATGGGAACCATACTCGCATCTGCGCTCATCTCCGAGATGAGGGAAGTACTCTTCGACACTGTTGTGCCGTACAGGTGGAGCGACACGAGTTTTTTGACAAAATTGAACAACGCGCAGCGGTTCATCGTTCAGCATGTTCCCAAGGCAAACGTGGTCAATGATCCCTTCCAGCTTTCGGCGGGCGTGGTGCAGTCCATTCCAGCGGGCGGCAACGAGCTTGTGAGCCTGGACTTCAACATGGGAACGGACGGTCTGACGATAGGCGCACCGATCAGAATAATCACTATCGAAGATCTGACATCCCTCATTCCCGACTGGACCACGGCAACGGCATCGTCAATCGTGCAGTATTTCATGTTCAACGAGAAAGACCCTTCCCATTTCTATGTCTACCCTCCACAGCCTGCAAGCGATCAGGGGTATGTGAAAGGCCCGTACTCCGCGAATCCTACGGACATCGCAAGCACTGCCACGGCTATTACCCTCAGCGACATCTTTTCCAACCCCATGAAGATGTTCGCGCTCTATGAAACCCTGCGGCTCGAAACGGACGCCCTGGCTCTCCAGCAGGCCGTTGGATATTACAACGCCTGTGTCATGGAGATAGGCCGGAAGGATCTGGTCATGAAGACCTACAACCCGAACAGGAAACAGGAGAATCAGTAATGGGCATCCTATTCGCAAATAACGTGAACATGCAGCTTGCGGCAGACCTCGCGGCTGACGACACCAGCTTTTCGGTCATAGCGGGACAAGGGAGCCAATGCCCCGAGATAGCCGCGGATTCGACTGACTACATGCTCTTGAAGATCAGGAACAAGAACGGGCTTGATGAAATAGTCAAAATCATCGAGCACGAACTGAACAGCGACACGTTCATCATCGGTGATTCTACGGCGGTCCCGCACACTCCATCCACGGACGGCAGGGCGTACGAAAAGACGCTTGGCGGCTATCAGACGGCATTAGCGATCAAGGCCAGCGACGCGCACAAGATCACCATGCCGGTTACTGCGGCAACACTGGAAACGGCGCTTGTTGTTGCAGGGTCCGGGACAACGACTGATGATTTTAAGAAGCTGCATGCTATTACATCAACTCATACAGAGATAAATCAGCTTAATGGGTCCGGGGTTGTGAAGGCGGATCTTGAGAAGCTGCATGCTATTACATCAACTCATACAGAGATAAATCAGCTTCATGGGTCCGGGGTTGTGAAGGCGGATCTTGAGAAGCTGCACGCTATTACATCAACTCATACAGAGATAAATCAGCTTCATGGGTCCGGGGTCGTGAAGGCGGATCTTGAGAAGCTGCACGGTATCACACTTTCATATGCACAGATCAATGCACTCATCAACAATGTCCCGCCGGTTGGCTCGATCATTGCCTACGTTCCAGGTTATTTTACCAACGGCAACAATGCCGGGTTCACCTACCGGATGGTGTCTGCAAACACTGTTGCCGCCGTCAACGCCCTTCTGAATCCGAGTGGGTGGTATGTCTGCAACGGCGCAGCCTTAAACGACGCAGGCAGCGGGATATTTAATGGGGCAGGCAGGTATTTGCCGAACCTGACTGACGACCGCTTTTTTATGGGTGATACGGTGGCTGGTGGAGTAGGCGGCTCTAGCACTATGGCACACACACACACCACCGGCGATCACACCCTAACAATAGATGAGATACCCAGCCATAGACACAGCTACAATGCCGTTGCCACAAATACGAGCAATCCCTGGACTATTGCCCAAACGGGAAACTTCAGTATACCATCGTCCCAAAACACGGGTTATACTGGGGGTGGCGGTGCTCATAACCACGGTCCTACCGGGGGCGCATCAAATACAGAGAATCGGCCCAGTTATCTTTCCTGTTTCTATATCATGAGGGTGAAATAATGACGTACACCATAAAGTACAAGAAGCCTGAATGGTGGTTCTGGCGCAAGCTAAAGAACGTGAAGGGTGACGGAATACTGTTCGGGCAAGGCGGGCAGGTTGTTCCCATGAGATATTTCATCCTATCGGACGACAGCCGGATTGAACTTCCTATGTCTATGATGTTCAGATTCGATTCTTATCGATGCAGGCTTATTGAGGAATCCATACGGAAAGAGGCTGGGCGCTAGCGATCGCCTCTAGTTGTACCTGATCGCAATTCCCGTAGCCGTCGTACTGGAGCCCCCGCCTACGGTCTGATAACCGCCAAGAACAGGATTGAACATCAGCCCCTGTGATCCCCTGTCCTTCGAGGTTCCGAGAAGGATTATTGCATCTGCCCCCAGGCTCATCGCCTTCAGTCGCATATCTTCCAGGAGTTCGGGCAGTAGAATGCCTGACGGGCCAATTGATTCGATGATGGCTATCTCCCTGTAATCCGTGGTTGGTGGCTCATAGAGTATCTGGACAGATGAGCTCGGAGAATACTGTTCGGCCTGATCAAGCATGATTGCCGAGGTGTGGATAACGCACCCAGATATTAAAATCCCCATAACCAAAGCAATAATAAAACACTTCATGATTTTAATAATAACGCCATTAAGATTCTTTGTCAACCCCCTTCAATATCGTTCACGAAAAACGATATTCATCAAGAGGACATCGGATGAAAATCTCCATAGACGCATTCCAGGGACAAAGACCAAGGCTGACGGCGCATAAGCTCGGGGCTTACGAGGCGCAGCTTGCATCCAACGCCAGGGTAGATAAGGCTGACCTTCGGGGATGGAGGGCTCCCCTACTTGTCACGTCCCTTACCGGCACGTCCTATCAGTCCGCATTCAAGTACTTTACCGGATCTTATGAGTATTGGGTAACGAGCGCCAATGATATGGATTGGTTCAGGAGCCCGATAGCGCAGGACTATTACGAGCGGGTCTATGTCTCCGACGGAAGCACCTTGAAGGTCTTCGCCAACGACATCATCAGCACACCATTCGACCAGACAACGGATTACTACCTCTGGGGTGTACCAGCGCCGACGGTGACGCCTACCGTGGGGGGAAGCGGGGCGCTTGAGAGGTATTACTTCTATACCTTTGTGAACGCCTACGGCGAAGAGGGGCCGGGAAGCCCGATAGGTGGTGGCGCTACGGTTGCGGCGAGACCGACGATCAGCACAATTCAGGCGATACCGGCAAACAGGCGTATTGTCGGTATCAACCTGTACCGCACGAATAGCACGACGGCAGGCCAGGGGCAGTATCAGTTCGTGCTCTATGCGTCCTACTTCGATGCCACCGAAGCCTACGCCGTGGGCGATTATGTCCTGTACTCGGCAACACCCGCAACGGATACCTTCGCCCTCTACAAGTGCACCACCATCCATCCGGCAGGGGCATGGAACGCAAGCCACTTCACGGCTGGCGACGACGTTACCGACGCGGATCTTGGCGACGTGTGCGCCTCCGTGGATTACAGCCCGCCACCTTCCGGCCTTACCGGTGTGGTCATGCTCCCGAACGGAATAGCGATAGGCTTCGTGGGCAACGAGGTCTATTTCTCGGAGCCGTGGCTGCCCCACGCATGGCCGGAAGAATACGCTCAATCCATCGAGGAAGAAATAATCGGTATCGGAATATTCGGGAACAACGCGGTCTTGGTGACAGACGGATTCCCCTATCTTATCACAGGCAGCGCGCCCGAACAGATGTCTTTGGTGAAGTACGGCGACTTCTTTCCCTGCCTCAGTAAGCGATCCATCGTTACAGGAATGGGCGGGGTGATGTTCGCCACAAGAGAAGGGCTTGCCCATGCAACGCTGGAGGGATGTAGTATAATTACCACAGATTTTGTGACTCCGGGCGATTGGGAAAAGTATTACCCCGCCACCATGCATGCCGACTTCTACGATGGAAAGTATTTCGCCTTCTATCTCTACGGCTCTGAGAGCGGCGGCATCATCATCGACTTCAAAAACAACCTGTGGACAGAGCTTCCTTTCTATGCCCAGGCCGGCTATGTCGAGACGAAAACGGGAGATTACTTCCTGGTGATGGATGATGACTCGACCGAATCCCCCAAGCCTCAATGCATCAAGCAGTGGAATGCTGACCCATACAATTTCCTGTACTACCGATGGCGGTCCAGGAAGTATCTGTTTTCGAGTAATCTGAACCTGTCTGCCGCCCGCATTACCATCGATAAGGAATTTTATAACGCCATTGTGGGACTCTTGGATGAGAACGAATACATCCTCAATCAGAATGAGGCCCTTTTTGCGTCATCCATCGCACAGATCAATGGCGATCAGGACGCTTTCACGGGACAGGCCGGGGATACCATCCTCGTTACCATAGACGGCTCCGAGTACGACAACATAGACATTTCGGCGTGTGCGAACATAGCGGACGTGGCCGAAGCGATCAACACGGCAACGGGCAACGGAGAGGCAAGCGTAGACGATGATGGGTATCTACAGATCCGTGGCGTGTACGGAGTGAGCATAGCGGATGGCTCCAGTACGGCTCAGACCGTCATAGCGGAACTGTTCTCCGTGGAGGCAGAGCGCACCGACACAGCCGTTCCCCTTGGCGGTTCCATCAATGAATCATCCCTCTGCGAGTATTCCGTCCTTGACGACAAGATACTGACCGTTGAGGACATCTCCATCAGCGGTTCCATCACCTTCAGGCTTTACGCGGACGGAGTGCTGAAATTCTCCAGAACCGTATCGGACGACAGCATTTTCCGGCTTCCCGCCGGGTACAAATACCGCGACTGCGAGATCCAGATAGAGGGATATATCCCGGTCAGGAAGGTCGAGGTCGCAACATCCGCATTGGAGTTGATGAATGGATAAGAACAAGATCAGCATCATCCCTTATGTCGAGGTGGACGGCATACTGACGTTCCGCGATTCACAGATCCTTGCTCTTATAGACAGGGCAGAGAAAGACGGGACGCTTCCCATGATCTTCTACGGCGATTCAAAGTTCACCAAGTACGACTTTCTCCAGCGGGTAAAGCGCGGGGAAGATTGTATGCTCTATGTCGCCATGTACGGTGGTGATCCTGCGGGCTTCGTGCTCATGGACAACATCCGGCACAGACACGCCCAGGGCCATTTCTGCGTGTTCAGCGAGTATTGGGGAACCGAGGAGATCACTGCGATTTCACAGGCCATGATACGATTACTCCTGAAGCGGTATTCGGTGCTCATCGGGATAGTGCCGGTGGACAATGAACGGGCCGTGCGGTTCTCGGAAAGGGTTCTCGGCATGAGGAAGCTGGCGGTGATTCCCAGGTATTTCTACAACGACAAAATCAAGGATGACGTGGACGGCGTGATGCTCTGCGTCGAAAAGGAGGGTTGATATGCCGAGCGGTGGCGGTGGCGGCGGCGATAGCGTTGACCGCGAATACAACGCGAGAATGGCGACCATTGCCGAGAAGCAGCAGGCGATGGCGGAAGAGTATTTCCAGTACTGGAAAAGCGGTCCCGGACATTGGAAGACACGGCCCGCGGACTATGCCGGATCTTCGTCCTCCGGGATCAGGTCCGTCTTCGACTCGTTAGTTCCCAAGACGGAAAAGGTATGGGTCAAGGACGAGGGCGGCGTGAGCTACATGGATATGGAGCAGGCTCAAATGAAGTCCAACATGGAGCTCATCCCGAAACAGACCAAATACATGTCCACGTCTCTCGATGCCGAAACCGGGCTTGTCCCACAGAGAGCCAGTCTTGAATCCGCATTGATCGCCGAGCAGCAGGAGAACATAGCCCTCAGAAAGCCCGTCACATCGAAGTTCTATGATGAAGTACTCAAGGGCGTTGACGTGGATGAGCGGGTGAACCTTGCCCGTGCCGACGTGGAATCAGCCTATGCCGGCGCGGAATCGAACGCCAGAAGGTGGGCATCCGGCATGGGCATCAATCCGGCGTCGAAGTCGTACAGTGCGGGGCTCATGAGTCTTGCCAAGGAGAAGGCTGCGGCAAAGGTGGGAGCAACATCCCTCGCCAGAAGGCAGGCGGAAGAAGAGAACTTTGCAAGGCTGTCCAGCGCTGTTGGCCTTGGATCGGCATAAGGAGAGAACGATATGGCAATGCCAAGCATGGGATTATTCTCGATAGAAGACCCGTCGAAGAAGGCGATGCAGGGTCTTGGTCAGGCCGCGAATACCTATGCGGCAATGGACAAGAAGGGGCCGGAAGCACCCCAGAAGACCGTCGGCGGCGGACTCATGAGCGCGGCGGGAATGGGTCTGGCCGGCGCGAAAGCCGCCACGCTGATATCCAAATCAGCGGCTGCGGGGCCATTGGGTCTTGCAATAGGCGCAGGTGTCGGCGCACTTGCATACTTCCTCTCGTAAAGGAGAACAATCATGCCTGATCAGTGGGGCAGACCTACATTCAATGACGGAATGGCGATAGCGCAGGGATTGCATTCGGTAATGCAGGATATGAAGGAAAGAAACATATCGGAGATCGCCCAGAAGGTTGCGGAGAATCCCGAATGGAGACCCGGGGAAGGCGAGAACTACACGCCGGAAGAACACTATTTGGGGCGCATCCGTGGCATCGCTGCCTACATGGACAAGCTGAGCCTGTCGGAAGCGCAGATGAAGGAGAGGGTGGCGAGATACGAGCTTGATAGAAGGGAACTTGAGAAGAGAATCGTCCCGATACTCGCAGATGATTCCCCCGAGGGCAGGGCAAAGCTCTACGAGGCGTTCAGTGAGTATTCAGGCAGCGGCATCACCATTGCTCCCGCCGATGAGGGCAAGATAGAAGTCACCTACCCCGATGGAAGGAAGTCGGTACAGCAGGCTCCGTCATCGGAGCAGATCACCCAGATGGCTCAGTCGATTCTTGATCCGAGGGGGTTCATAAATCAGCGCCTCGCATGGGACCGCTACGCGAAAGAGACGAATATCGAGTTGATGGAGAAGGCGCAGGATTTGAGAGATCCGAAGAGCGGCAATCCTATCGGGGTGAAGTTTACGCATCAGATAGACCCGTCCACACACAAGCTCAGGCCGGTCTACATCAACGTGGCAACCGAGATGGAGCTTAACGAGGCGGAGATCAAGGATCTGCACAAAAAGGGCCTCATCACCACGGATAATATGAAGGTATACCTCGAACTTCAGAAGAAGGCAATAGACACGCAGAAGGCGCAGTACGACCTTCTCAAGTCGATGTACGGCGCGGAGAAGGCAAAGGCTGAGGCAGGGGGCAAGGGCGCGACCGTCACCGACATTAAGACAATCGAACAGATGATCTTCGACGCTACACGCGATGGACCTCCCTCAGAGTCACAGGTTGCCCTCATCAACAAGGCGGCGAACAAGATAGGCATGGAGTACAAAATGGTCAGCGCTGGCAGTGAAGGCGGGTGGTTTGGTGTAGGCGCAGAGAAGCCAAAATATGCGCTCGTGGACAAGCAGACGGGCCAGCCAGTGCAGGATGAAAGCGCTCCCGCCGGCGCGAATCCCGGCACTCCGGCTGCGGGACTTGCGAGTGCAACAGGTGGAGAGGCAAAGCCGAACCCGCAACCGGAGTCCTCATCGGGCAAGAAGACGCGTAGGGCGCAACTCCCCGATGGAACCATTGCTGAGGTTGCACTGAACGAGAAAACCGGCAGGTGGGAACCTGTGTTCATAGAGCAGAAACCAAAGGCGTCTGCCCCGAAAGAGCAGGCCACGGAAGCTCTGGGCGGCATGTCTCCTGACGATTACAAGAAGGAAGTTAATCAGGTAGCCCGATGGATCAGGGAAGATCCCGGCAAGGCTAAGGGACAGAAAGAGAGACTTGTCAGAAATTATGGCGAGGAAGCCGCAGAGCAGATCATCAAGGATGCCAAGGCGATTAATAAGGCCCTGAAGGAACCCCGCATCCCGCTAATGAGATGGCGAAGGCGGGAATAAAAGCCGTTGGATCAGGGCTTCAGTCTGCCGCTAGATGGGTGGATCAAGGTGCAACAAAGGCACACCAGCCTTGGTAGATATTACAAAAGGATGAATAATGCCCGCTGGTAAATCGTACAAGCCTGAAGAGCTTGTTTTTCTGGATGAGGGAAGCAACACTGGGTATGTATCGGAAGACCTCGTATTCCTTGATGAGCAGAAAGAGTCCACGCTGAAAGAGACTGCCAAGGCCGTTCCTCGTGGCTTCTGGAAGGCTCGTGAGATGCTTGCCAGGGCGGGGCGCATTACTGGCGTTCCTGACGATGCTGCGGTAGAACATTTCAAGGAGAAGGCCAAGGGGTGGGAATCGGAAGATCCTGGCACGTTCGCGCAGGGTGTCGAGGCGACTGTTACTTCCCTGCTTTCCACCATCCCGGGCCTTGCAGTCGGCACAGCGACATCGGGACCGCTCGGGACCATTCTCAGCGGATCACTCGGCGCGGGCATGATCTTTTCCCTCGCGGAGTACGACTCCTTCATGGAGGAAGTCACCGAGGCTGCAACAGCGGCAGGCGCTACCCCTGAACAGATAGACCTTCTCAAGAAAGAAGCGCGAACTCCCGCAATTATCTCGGCGGTTGCCGAAGGCGGCATTGAGGCTGCTACGGACCTCATAGGCGCAAGGATATTCGGCCTGTTCGGAAACACCGTGAAGGCTCCCGCGAAGAAGACCCTGATGAATATCGCGGGAAAATACATCAAGAATGCCGCCAAGCTGGCATCCATAGAAGTACCCGGCGAAATGGCCACAAGCGCAATATTGGCAATAATTCCATATGCAGCAACCCCTATATTACCATTAAGCCCTAAAATGACTAAATTAAAGGTTATTAGAACAATAGAAGATGAAACTTCAGCAATTAGAGCTGACGAGCCAAGACTAATTACATCCCAAATACTAGTCAAAACTATTTTGCTGCGAACTAGATTAAAATTGTTTTTCTTTTTAACGAAGTGCATGAGCAGTATAACTGTACTTATTATAGGTGCAAGACATGTAGCAAAGGCAGCGCCAAACATTCCCATTCCCAGCGGAAACATAAATACATAATCTAAAATAATATTGGAAAAGCTGCCTATCAACATTGCTGTCATCGGCAATTTAGGATTGTTATCGTTACGCACAAAAGCCAGCATAATATTATTTAAAATGAAAAATGGAGTAAAACATAATATGGTGGTCAAATATATCTTTGTCAAGGGCAATGTATATATATCGGCACCTAAAATCATCGCTAACGGCCTTGAGCCGAATATTCCCACCATCGTAAAAATGACAACTATAAATG
>ERZ1026792.1642-NODE-1642-length-13459-cov-2.698695_pt1 | contig 13459 bp, 13 predicted proteins | sample MGYA00520884_ERZ1026792 | MGnify/ENA primary metagenome ERZ1026792 (study PRJEB33270, sample SAMEA104284473) | anaerobic digester metagenome | biome: Anaerobic digester microbiome; feature: mesophilic sludge digester; material: Anaerobic digester biomass... | reverse complement strand
GAAAAAGAAAACGCGGTCTTTACAGCAAAACAGTTACTATTGGTCAGCCGTTGTTCCCATTGTCAGACAGGCTTTAAAGGATTCGGGAATAATCATGTCAAGCGAAGACACGCACGAGTTATTAAAGTTTAAATGCAACCTGAAAGAACACATCAACGCAAAGACCGGCGAAGTTTTGACCTCTATCGGGTCAACAAAAAACCTATCAACGGTTGAGTTTTTGGATTACATTGCCGAAATAAAAAGGTGGTCAGCCGAATTTCTTAACATCGCAATTCCTGATCCAGCAGAAGTTTTACATATTGAATTTAATTGAAATTTAATATTAATTTGATTTTAAATAAGTTCCATTCAGTTCCCCTGTTGAATAATAAAAAAAATATTTTGATATAAAATAATAAGATATTCCATTTGATGATGAACTGCAGCAGTAATAGACTTAGCATTTTTATGGTTATTCACAGATGTTATATGAGTTCATTATCTATATTCTGCAATATTAGCCTTTATTATCAGTTTTACATTTGCATATTTTTTTCAAAAATATATAATTGATAAAAAAGTAATTTTGCATTCATTAAAGGAATTTTTTATAATTTTGGAAAAATTTTTTAATTTTTAAGAAAAACTTTTCTTCTTAGGTCTTCTCCTAAATGCACCTCGGAGGATAGATTGCACCAGGATGCCCTGGTCGGAGAAGAAGTTCCTACCTGTTTTCTTAGAGTGTTTGTTCCGTTTTCTCTCGGACACTCGCAAAACAAACGAGCCAAGGAGGCTCTTAACCAGCCGTAATGGTTGCTCTCCTCCAAGGGTATTTTTATAGCGGGTCGTTCGTTTTCTCCCGCTGGTCTAATTGGCTACCTCGTATGGATGAGTTGCCCTCTTAGCCCTTCCCTCCTGATCGTCGTCTTTTTAGGCCTTTTCGTTCACGGCCGTGGATTGCCAGAGCGGGAACACTTTTCGGTATCCTCGGGGTCTCAAAGCCCCGTTAAAAAATTCATTCCGGACAAAATGTAAATAAACAAATTCCATAAAGAAACGCCGTAAAAAAGAGTAATCGCTAAATTCATTAGCCATCTTTTCTTCGTATATTTAATCGCTAAAAAGATGAGGGTGGAGATGAGGAGGTTCGTGGCCACGAAGCCCCCAAAGCCGTAGTTCTCCATTGCCGGACGCCCTATTGGCGATAACTCCACGCCATAGCCAAAGCGGCTGACATTTAGCCACGTGGTAAAGATGTCCGCGCCTCGGCCGGTAAAGTAGAAAATGGCGTCTTTCATAGGTTTAATTTTCTTCTAAAGCCTCCTTGACTGCTTCCCAAAGGTCGTCGCGGAGCTTTTTTACAAAAATAGTAGAGGGGAAACACTTATCAAGCGGCCGGACATTAATTTTAACCCCATTTCCGTTAGTTGCTAAAAACTCAATCATTTGGCCGATGGAGAGAAGAGGAAGGGGGTCGCCCTGCGTCGCCCCAAGGCCAAATATAACCGGCTTCCACTTGCACGATTGGTCAAATCCTGGATATTCATATGTTACCAAGTCGCCTTTTTTCCGTCGGTCGTAATACCAATCCTCAAGTTTTCTTCTGGACTTTTTAGAAAGGCTTTTTAATTGGGTAATAGTAATGCGTTGTTCCATGTGTTTTGTTCGTTAAAAAACATCAAATCCTTGTTCAAATGTCGGGTCTCCTCATAGCTAAAGAATGCTTCGACGAGACCCTGATTTATCGTTTGGCTACCTCCCTACCCCGCCATGAAATCTTTCTTCATTTTTTTTGCTTTTTTCTGAAATGTTTTAGAACAACGGGAGAGATATCTTTTTAAGCGGAAGGGATAGAGAGGACAATCGGGGATTTCGCAGTTAGCGTAGCCATCGGCCTGACAGCCGGAGCATTGATAGCACTGAAGGTGGATTGCTTCTTTGAGAGCGGCAATCTCTTTTCTAAACTTTCTTTTTAGTTGGATTTGGGTCGTCTTTAGAGCCATAAAAAAAAGCTACTCGGCTGGGTAGTGTGGTGGTGCCGCTTTTCGGGCTTACTACCCAGCTAAATAGCTTTCTACAGCAGCCACCACTTTTCAGCCCAACTAACTATTATCTTTATACACCCTCGGCTCATTATTGTCAAGTAGTATAATGAAATTATCCGATAGCCGAATTGTCACCCATGCCCTTCTCGCAAGGGGCTAAATGGCGTTAGCCGAGCGGTGCGCGTTCCCGACAATCGTCAGGATAGGCTATCGGCTTTTGCCAGAGGTGGCGGAGTGGTCAATCGCACCGGTCTGTAAAACCGGCGGGTTTCCTTCGTAGGTTCGAACCCTACCCTCTGGACACGGCTTCATGATAGTCAACGATAATAGAAAGCCTGTTTCACGGGGATTTACTTGTCATCTTCTACTATAACACCTCTTCGGCCCCCCGAAACAGCCACTCCTCAAACGAACGCTCCTTCTTGTTCTTAGTAATTCACCCCTTTTGTGTTAAGCGAATAAACTTTGTTGCATTTGTGCCTGTTCTAATCGCTTTCGTGCTATCTCTACATACTTTGGCTCCTTCTCTATACCGATAAATTTTCTTCCCGTGTTGTGGGCGGCTATGGCGGTTGTGCCTGAACCTATGCAATTATCTAAAACTATTTCGCCTTCGTTGGTGTAGGTCTTTATAAGGTATTCAAAGAGTGCTACAGGTTTTTGGGTTGGATGTTCGCCTTTTATGTTATATTTTTGTATTTTTATAACAGATAATGGATACCTAACTCCTTTATTTTGTATATCAAAATTATTCTTATAACCGAATTTGTGTTCATTGCCATTGATTTTTGCTCTCTCTCCACTTCTTTTGTCATTGTATGGTTTCCCAGTACGCATTTGTGGATTATAGGTAGTTTTGCCATTAGCATATACCAATATGCTTTCGTGGCTTGGCATCGGTCTATATTTAGCTACCCCTGGAGCTCCACCATAATTTTTATCCCAAATCAATTCATACTTAAACATTTTGAGATTACTCATTATTAATTTACTTGTAAACGGTTGACTTGCTGTCAATACGATAGCACCGTTATCCTTAATAACACGTTCATACTGTTCCCATAACGGTTCAAAAGGAATAATCTCATCCCACTTACACGCCGTCGTCCCATAAGGCAAATCGCATAATATCATATCAACCGACTTATCAGGTATATCCCGCATCACCTCAAGGCAATCGCCATGTATTATCTTATTCAGCCACTTGTCTAAGTTTGGTTCCTCCTGCTCAGGTGTTAGATACTCCCCTAAACCTTTGTCCATATTCTTACCCCCCAAACAGGAATTGTTGTGCCTGTGCCTGTTCCACTCTTTGTCTTGCTATCTCGCAATATTCATCTGATATATCGCACCCTAAGTAATTCCTGCCTGTCAACAATGCCATCTTTGCAGTTGTGCCACTACCTAAGAATGGGTCAAGAACAATGTCAATAGAATTTTCATCAAATCTTTGAAGAGTTTCTAAAGCGTCTCCGTGAATAATTTTGTCAATAAAAGTTGCTGTTTTATTCTTCATTTGGATTTTTACCGCTAAATTCCTTCTTCTTAGGCTTTCGTCTCTTCCGGTTAGCCTGATAGATAACGTGGCCTTCCTTCTCCTCTACCTTTTGGTGTAGTCGCTCGTGTTCCTCAATAGTTAGTGGGTAAAGATTAGCCTTACTATCACGGTAGCCTTTGGGAAAATTGTTCGGTCTTTCAAAATCACTTCTAAAAATTATATGGTGTGCGCTATAACGCTTATCGTTTGGGTTTATGCCCATTATCTCAAACACTCTTTTCCGATTGGCTTGATATATTTGTTTCTCTTTATTTGACACTTCTTTTTTCAAGTTCTTTATGTAATCCTCGCTCTGCCTCGTAAAACCTTAAGCCTTCGTCAACATTATAAAGAGGGATTACATTGTGCTGGTCAGGGTAAAGAGCTAAGACAATACCGCCAATCGTATAGTTTCTAAATCCTTGCCCGTGAGTGGGTAAAAACTCGTCATTTGGCTTATAGCTACCGCCTGATACAGCCACCAAGTCTCGCCCTCCTTTTCTAAACTTTTCAAAAGATTTTAGGTGACTGTGAGCCGTAAAAGCAATATCGGCTTCAGGATACTCGTGCTCCATAAAGCGTTTAGCGGCTAAGGTCAAATTAAGATGAGATTTTGACCAAAAATAATGGGTTATCGCTAACTTATATTCTTGCTCCCCATATCTTATTTTTAACAAGCCGCCACAATTAAGAATAGGGGCTTTCAAGTCTCTTAACCAAGTCCCCTCAAAAGAATAGCCCGAATATTTTAAAAAGTTTTCGTGGTTTCCCCAACTGCTGGCTAATAGTTTCCCACTATCGTCTAACTTTTTATAAAGCTTTTGAATTAAAAGAGCTTGTTGTTGAGGAGTAATAGGGTCTTCATAAGTTCCTGGAGCAGAATTACCGCCAACCATAAAATTGTCAATTAAATCACCATTGGATATCGCAAAAAAGTTTGGTGTTTCCATGACGGCATTATAGTCGTGCAAGAAGGCCTCGTAATCAACAGCGGTTGAGCCAAGATGACTGTCGCACCAAAGCCAAACCATTGCTGGTTGGTCAGGATATTGAGCTTTTATTTCTACCGTTGCTTCTCGCTGACCGACACTCATTTCTTTAGCAAGGCGACGGGCTTCAGAGAGATGTTCAAGAATTGCTTCTTCGTCAACAACGTGGGGTTTCTTTTCGGGGGTAATAACTTCTTGGGGATAAATAATCTTTTCTTCACCTTTGGCGTTTATTACTAATCGTTCTGCCATAGTTTGACTATGTTAGTGCTATTTGATATACTTAAGATAGAAAAGGAGAGGGATAAACTCTGACGAGAGCTCACCTAACCTTGCGTTTCGTAATACCTCTCCTTTTCTCCTCAAAATAAGAGTCCAATCTCTTATCAGCCTCTTCAAAAATTTGAGCCTCTAACTCGTCAGTGAGACGAACGCCATTTTTTTTTATTATTTCCTTGCCCTCTTGCCGTAGTCGCCACGCTTCAAGCCATTGAGAGCTTAGGTCTGTTTCTTTATTCATTTTTGACGGTAAATGTTTTGATTGGTTTAATTCTTGTTTCTTCAAACTCAGTTTCCCAGTCTCCTGACCAAGTCTTGTCAGGAGAGATTATCTTTCCACCTAAGTGCTTCCCCCTGACCCAAACCTTAACTCTTTCAAAAGAACCTTGTTTAAAGAGGATTTGCTCGTTTAATACTTCTTTATTAGCCATTGTGGCTTCACCAAATAGGCCTAAAACGGCTGAAAATGTTAAAGTGGACTACCTACCGCCTATTACTGAGAAAAAATTAGCAATTACTCCCCCAATTGTTCCCGAGATTGCTCCAGCAACTAAGGAAGCGCCGATTACCTTGTTGCGCCAGTCCCAAAGGGTGTTGACCCTCTTCTCAAGGTCTTTGGTATCAGTAATGTTAGTCTTGTCGTTGACGGAGCTACATAAATCTTTTAATTTTTCCTCTACCATCTTAAGGCGGTAATTTAGAAGGAGGAGAAGCTCTTTGTTGGTTTTGGCAGATAGTTCGGTGTCAGGCATATTTTTAAAAGCGCGTGAGGCCTTTAGTTAAATTTTTATTCTCAGTAGCTTTGCCAACCTCGTGAAGAATGCTATCAATCAATCTTAACAGGAGTGTGCCAACTACCGCCCATTGATAATTAAGTTGGCTAAGATAGGTAATTAACACCGGTAAAGCCGCGAGGACGAGTAAGCGGAGGGGTTCTTTAATCGCTTCCCATAGAGCCAAAACTAATTCGTGTTTATTAATTAGCTTTTCCATAGGTTCATTATAATTACTTTTTGGCAGTGTTGTCAACATTGCCTTGCGTGAACAAGGACTTCATTTTATTGTAGAAACGGTTGAAGAGAATTTCTATAAGTTGCCCGCTTGATTGCTTATCTACCTGTGTCTCCAATGCCTTCTTGTAAAGCTGCCAGTTAGCGTTCTTCTCTTTCTCAACCTCGGCCAACTCTTCGGTTAGTTTGCTTATCTTTCTTTCTAAAGAAGCGATAGTTTTTTCCAGTTCTCCTTTTTCTTCCAAAACTTTCCCTAAATTCTCATTGGCAATTTTCGCATCAGACTGCGATTTTTTCAGCAATTCCGTTTGCTGGTTAATTACCGCCTCTTTTTCGTCCAGTTTCTTTGTCAGCTCAACGTTTTGCCCCTCCAGTATTCCAACTCTCTTGATTAATTCTTCCACTTTCTTCCGTAATTCTTCCACCTCCGGATTAACAAATGGAGTATTTAGCGGTTCGTCAGTTTCCCCGTTTTTAATAATCTCATTGGCCCTGGCGATTGCTTCCTTCAAAAATCCGTTCTCGTGAGTGCCGATATTCACTCCCGGACAAGCCGTTGCGGCTAAAGAAGTTTGTTTGTGTCCTCTGACAATCACATTAACTTTGTATTGCCGTTCAAACCGAGCAATAATCCGAGCTAAAGCTTCTTTCTGGTAGGGGGTGGGGATTTCAGTTTCGTAGTTGCCGTCTAACAAAACCCCAATACCGTGAAGATTAAATGAATCTTTGCCTCTGGCGTTATCGCCAGCGTGATACAAAACATATTTGTCGTCTTGGGTTCTTATCTCGTGGCCGTCTTTAGCAACGGCAATATGATAGGCAAGATAGTAATAGCCATATTCGCCACCCGTTTTAGTCTCTTTTGCCCAAGACTTTTTAGAGTGGGTGATTTCATAAGAGGCAAGACGTTTACGCAAGTCGCTGAGGTTGTCGGCTCCAGGAGCAACGGCGGAATGGTGGCAAAGAATTCTATCTGGGTTTCCTTGTCTGATTACTGACATAACTTTTTTAGTATAACTATTATTATAACATTACTGAATTTTCGCGATAGGTTTCATTCTTCTTCTCGTCGCAAGGATTTCCTCTAAAGAGCTGCTCGTCGGCGGCGTTGTCGCTCCCCTCTGGCCGTAGAGCTTGAGGATTGTTTCCAAGGCGCTCGTTTGCGATGAGGGAGTGGCCATTGACTGGTAGAGTTTTTTAGTTGCCTCGTAGTCGCTTTGGATAGCGTTGAGGATTTTGGTAAGGTCGCCTTTGCTCGTTCCCCCGCCACTTCCCCCGCCACCAGCCGAGACGATTTTCCCACCGCTCTTGTATTTGTATACTGGCAGCCCGTATTCCTCCCGCAGGGCGGTGGCTACATCCTTAGTAATGACCCCCGCCTCAAGCATTTGATTGAGTTTCTGGTTAAACTCATTTTTATCAACTGCATCTCCAAGCTCGCCTGCGGCCCACTCCGCTCGCTCCTCCACCGACATCCCCTCGCCGGAGGCGTAGGTTTTTAGGCCAATCTTAAAAACCTGCTCCGGCTTCTCGGCTTCTATCCGCTCCAAAACTGCCTCAGCGTAAGCCCGTTCTTGCTCCAGCTCGGTTAGGGCCTGCCGCCGCTTATTCTCAGAGGTGTATTGTCCGTATTCAATCCTCGTGCGTCTCTCCTCATAATTGCTTAAGATTTTTCTGGCATCGCCGTAAACGATGGCCAGCTCTTCGGTTTTAGCGGGCAGTTCCCGTAGCGGCTCTTCTTTTTTGCGTAAAGAGAAAAGACTTTCTAAAAACGAGGGCTTCTCTTCTTCGGTTGTTCTTGCCAGCGTTCCTGACGGTCCAGCGGCTAAAGTCTGGGTGTCGGCCACTCTTGCCAACGGCAGGGGCTTCTCGGGGGTGCTGGCCGATGGATAGGCGGGCACTTCCATTAATCCCAAGCCTGCTTCAAAGGGCGTTTTGCGCCCCTGGGCAACGGCAATAGGTTCGCCAATCAGGGGGTGGGACGATTCTTCCAAGGCATAGCCGCCGAGCTTACCAACCTTCTGAAGGGCCGTATCTTCCTGCTCGTAAATCGGCGCTCCGTAGAAGGTGCGGTTAGAGAGAAGCTGGCTTCCCAAAGAGATAGGCTGGGAAAGGAAGCTACCCGCCTTCTGGGCGGCGGTTGCTACGTCCCCTTCCAGCAAAGCTCCAGCCATCTCTCCGGCTCTTCTTGGCAAAGTGCCAACGCTGGGGAGCATGGGGACGAAAAGCGAGCGGTCATCACCGACAGGGATTTCCACCGAGAGCTCCTTACCGCCCTTGTTCTCGGCCATAGAGTGGCCGGTAAGCGAGCGGTTTAATAAGTCATAAACAAGGTAGGTCAGCACTGTTCCCGCCAAGAACTTGCGGTTAGTGTTATAGGAAGGGTTTTTGATATTCTTCGGTAGAAGCGCCTTGGCGTTGTTCACCCAAAAGTCCACCATGCTCTCCCTGAACTTAGGAGCAAAGAAGACCGTGCTGGCCGCATCCTCCACGAACTTGGAGCGGGAGAAGGCATCGGCGATGCCGTAGAAATGTTTAGTCGCCTCGCCTGCCAGTCTTCTGGCCTCATCCGGACTAAGGCCGCTTCTTACCGCCTGCTCATAGGTATCCTTGAAGAAGTTAGTCTCCAGCATCGGCATAAACCGCTTGAAGGTCGCCTCGTTGAATACCTTGTTCCAAGCGTCGCCAAGTTTTTGCTTTAGGGTTTTGCTCTCAGCCATGTTTTTGAAAGCCTTGCCGTAATCGTCGCTGGTGTAAAGAGGGATGCCTTCCTCGGCCATCATCCGCTGATACTGCTGGTTATTTTGGAAAAACTCCTTAGTGTTCTTGTCAGAGAAAGCCCTGAGAAACGAGGTAACGGGGCTCTTTACCCGACCAGCGGTAACCTCTTTTATCATCTGCCCATAAGTGAAGGCGTTGGCAGGGCCGATGCCTCCGGAAAGGGTTACTTCCTGCATCGCCTTGGAGACTTTTGCCCCTAAGTCGGCTAACTCTTCCAAGCCGCTATGCTGGCCGCCACCGTACTCAAAGATGGAGTTTATCGCCTCGGCAACAGAAGGCGGGGCCTTATAGTCAGAGACTACCGTCTGCCCTTTGCCAATAGTTTTGGTAACCTTGGGGAAAAGGGGGGCGGTAATCGGCTGCCAGTCAAGGGGGGCGTCTCCTGAAGGGACTAAGTAGCCGCTCTTGATAAGGCCGTCAACCAGTTTCTTGTTAGCCACCGCCTTAGAAAGCGCCTCCTTATAGTGGGCCGCTAACTGGGCGGGGTGGGTAAATCTCGGCGTCAGGCCAAGACTAATGCCTTCCTCATAGGAGGGGATTACCCGCTCCTTGGTAAAGTAGGGCCTGGCTCCGGCGCCCCTTACCTTGGTGGCAATCTCTCCCCACGGCTCTTGCCAAACCTGATTGAGGTAGTTTTCAAGGTAGCCGATATCCAGGCCTTTCTTCAGCCCTTCCTCTCTTGCCTGGTCGTAAACCTGGCGAAGCTCCTTTATCTGCCGCTGGTAGGGGGTGGGGTCAAAATCAAGCCTCTTGGCCGTCTCTTTGGTCGGGTTTTGAATATAGCGCACCATCTTCCAGCCGTCTTCGTCGGGGATATCGGCAAATCTCTTGGCTAAGGAGTTAGCGTCGGCTCGGGCAGTCAAAACCTCGCGTCGCCAGGAGTTGGCCGTTTGCTGCACTTCCTCGGGGGCGTTCTTGAGGGGATTAAAAAGGCGGTTGAAAAGCCTCGTTATCCCTTTCGGCCCCTCGGCTTGGCTAAACTCTGACCAAGCCACCCGCTCTTTTACTTTCTCTGGCTCCAAGGTCTCGGGAGTGGGTATCTTGGGCTCGCTTACTTGTTCAAAGCTCTTGTGCGAGAAGGGCGGGATATTCTGGTTGATAATCCTCTGCTTCTCCTTGGTGGAGATTTTGGCCACTTGCTCAGGAGAATAGCCGGAGCTTGCTAAAATCTCGTCAAGGTTTTTTGCTTTGGTGGGGGCTTCTGGTGCTTTTACTTTAACTTTGGGGGCTTGTTGAGTAGCCTGAGTAACTTGCGTATAAATACCTTGAAGCTGTTTTATTTTACTCATTTCCTCTTGGGCATTTTCAATTATTTTTTTCTCAATCCTTATTCTATCTCGCAAATATCCTTTCCCTCTTTCATTTTTTAATTTTCCTGATAATTGTCTTTCTAATCCTTGTATTGCTTTTTGCCCTTCTTTAATACTCAATTCATTCTTTCTTATCGCCTCTTCTATTGGGCTTAATCCATAAGCACTTCTTTTAGGAAGAAAAATATTCTGACTTCTTATAAATTCCTCTGCACTCCCATACCTTCTTGCTTCTTCCGCCAACGGCTCAAACTCCTTGGTGGAGATTTTGGCTATTTGCTCAGAAGAATAGCCGGAGCTTGTTAATATCTCGTCAAGGTTTTTTGCTTTGGTGGGGGCTTCTCCCCGCAACCTCGCCCCTTCCTCGGGGCTAACCTTCAGCCGTTCGACATTGAGAGTCTGTTTTTTGGAATAGCCAGAAGTCGCCAAGATCTCATCAAGGTTTGTTGCCGAGGATTTAGATGGTATCGGTTCGTTATTAACTTGCTTATAAATGCTATTGAGTCGAGATTTAAGTATCCTCTTGTCCCCATAGGCCTCTCCCCCAAATGACTTTATTACCCTATTGTTATTATCTACTACATCTATTGCTATGTAATTAAAGTTGTTCGGTGCGATTTTGACCGCTTCATCAATTTGTGCCTTTGTCGCCCCTATCGGGATACGGTAATTTACCTGTCCATCTAAGGTAAACCGGTAATATATTGGATCAAATGGTAGATTATCTAATATGGTGTGATCGTCATCACCTATCTCGATGATTTTGTTATTTTTCAGAACGGCTCCAGCGCTATAGATTTCTTTCGTGGAAAATGGTTTTGCTTCATAACCGGTTTCTTCACTAAATTGTTTTAGAACGTCGCTTGTCCCATTATGTCCCTTGGTTGTTTGGGGAGTTGTCTCGCCTCTAAGTCTTGCTCCTTCTTCCGGACTGACATTCTTCACTGATAAGCCAAGCTTTATATCTTTCGAGCTTAAGCCTTCTCGCGGCATTCCCAACTCCTCGCGCAAGTCTTGGTAAAACTCGGGCTCGGCGTTGCCACGATTAGGAAGCTCAAACTCATAGCCCTCGTTGCCCATTGTGCCTCTCACCCTGACGGTGTGCGTGCCCTTGGCGGTGGTAGTTTTGGCCGCTGGCGTCTTATATCTGTTCGGCAACTCAAAGCTCTCGCCGCCTCTTACCTTTACCGTGTGGGTGCCATATGGGGCTTCCTTCGTGGAGATTGGCGTCGTGGGCCTCTTCTTGAGGCCAGCGAACTGCCCCAACTCGTTTCTGATAAATCGGTCGGCCTGCTCGGCGGCCTGCTTGTCGGAGAGGTTTGGCTTCAATCGTTTGACGGCCGCTTTGACGTTGTTCCTAAGTGAACTAACAGCCTCTCCGCCAACACCGGAGAGCATCCCCACACCGCCGGAGACGGCCAGTTCACCAGCCGTTGGCTTGCGAAGCTCGGTGAGGGGAGTAAAAAAGACATCTTCCAAGACGTTGCCCGTGCCATAGACCGCCCCTTTAGTTAGGCCTTTTTTTAGAAAATTGGTCCCTTTACCTAAAAGTTTACCCGCGATAACATCTTGAGCTGGACCGGTGAGTTTATTTATTCCTGCATAGACGGGGGCATACCCAGCCGCCTTACCCGCCTCATAAGCTGGGTCTTCAGCTTTGGATAATTTAGCAGTGCCATAACCTAAAATGCCAGACAAACCTGCGGTTAGCAAGGCATTTGTGGGGTTAGAAAGGCCAATGGCGGCAAGGTTGGCTCTGGTAGTAGCCGCCGTTCCCGTCTTGATAATTTGTTTTCGGTCCTTCATTTGCTCTGGCTGCAGAAACTTGGTGGCTGGCTTCTTGTTTAGTTGCTCAAGCTCTTCGGGGGTAAGAGGCTGGCCTTTGATTGATTTTCTAAAAGTGGGGTCGGTAACATAACGACCTGCCTGATAGCCTGCTTCGCCAAGAAGCGAAGCGTAGGGCTTGACTATCCGTTGGCCGAAACTTTCCACCGCGCCCGTGGCAAATCGGGTAGCGGGCGCTTTTTGAACATCAGCTAATCGTTGGGCGGTCTTGGTGGACCAAAAGTTCTGGCCCTGATTAGAAGTAGGGTTAAAGTATTCGAGGGGCTTCCTGATTTTCTTGAGTAAGTCGTCTAAAAATGCCATGCATGTTTACTAAAATGAATTGATTATTGATAACCAAACACCTGGTTAAGCCGTTGCTGAACCTCGTCTTCGGGCGTCTGGGGTTGCTGTTGATACCAGGGAAGATAGTTGCTAACTTGGCCCGCCGTTGCTACGTCGCCAAAAGTAGGCATATTAGCTGGGAGTGTCTGGGCTCTTCCCAAGGCTTGGTTTATTCCTAAGGCTCGGGAAAGGGTGTCATTGACCGCCTGGTATTGGTTCAAGACATTGCCGATATTCTGCCCTGTGGCGGCGGCTAACTGAATAAGCTGCGTGCCTCGGTCTTGGATGTAGGCATCAATCTGCGCCAATTTAGAGGAAAACTCCCTTTCCGCTTGCTCGGCGGCGGCTAACGAGTCAATCCCGTAGGCTCGCTCCATATCAGCGGCGGCGTTCACCTGATTTTGGTATTCTCGCTCGGCCTGGCTCTTGAGGCTGGCCTCTTCCTGAGCAATCGTAGACGCCTGTTGGTTGAACCAATCCTCAGTCTCACTTCTTCTTGTGCCTATGGCAGCACGTTTAGCCGCTTGTTCTTGCTCTAAATCAAAGAGAGCTTTCCTGGCTTCTTCAGTTGTTGCCGCCTGCATCTGGTCGTAGAAAGAAGAGTTCAGTTGGTTCATCGCTCTGGCTCTCATTCGGTTTCTGGTCAAAGCACTCTCCATCGCTCGTCTGGCCGTTCCTCCCGCTCTTCCGTAGAGGTTCTGAACCCCCACATCTTCCTGACCTAAAGCCTCTAAGGCGGCGTTGCGACGGCTCTGGGCCTGCTGGGTAAGATTGGCATAAGTCTGGCCAATGTTGCCGACCACCTCGTCGCGGACGCCTCTGGCCGTTCCAATGTTTCTTTGGGCGATATCTCTCATTTGCTGAAGACGGGCGTTGATAGCGCTAAGCTTTGACTGAAGCTCTTGGCGGGCGATTTCCTCGGCGCTTGGACCAGTTGGGCCAGTCGGACCAGTCGGAACGTTTCCGCCAGTATCACCGCCACCGCCATCTGGCGGTGGGATAGGTGTAGTGGTTTTGTAAAATGTGCCAGCATCCTTGGCTTGTTGCACGGCGACGTTTTCTTCTCTTGACCCTGGCGCAACATCAAAATTCTCCGCTGCCCATACTTTAAGCGGGCCTCCACGGGTATACTTTGTTGGTTGCCAGCCAGCCGCCTGTTCGGAAATTCCCTTTTCCCACTTGTCTGATAAAGGGAGGGCGGTAGCGACCGTTTCCAGCCACGGCGCTATCTGCATTGCTTTTACAGCGATATCTCGTAGAAGAGCCATATTCTTTTTTAACTTACTACCATGTTAGCAGAGCAGGCCTGGCAATTAAAGATGGGAAGGTGGCTATGTGGGGGGATAATGGTTGCCAG
>ERZ1026792.1640-NODE-1640-length-13462-cov-5.307087_pt1 | contig 13462 bp, 7 predicted proteins | sample MGYA00520884_ERZ1026792 | MGnify/ENA primary metagenome ERZ1026792 (study PRJEB33270, sample SAMEA104284473) | anaerobic digester metagenome | biome: Anaerobic digester microbiome; feature: mesophilic sludge digester; material: Anaerobic digester biomass | place... | reverse complement strand
CTGCTGCACGATGCCTCGGTTCAACACTACGATCCGATCCGCGAGCGTCATGGCTTCGACTTGATCGTGGGTGACGTATAGGGTCGTTTTTTTGAGTTTGCGCTGCAACGCCTTGATTTCGACGCGTATTTGTGCGCGCAGGGCGGCATCGAGATTCGACAAGGGCTCATCGAAACAGTAGATTTCAGGCTTTCGTACCAAGCATCGTCCAATGGCCACGCGCTGTCGTTGTCCTCCCGAAAGCTGGCGCGGAAGACGATCGAGCAACGGTTCGAGGCCAAGAATCCCGGCCACTTCCTGCACCGCCCGTTTCTGTTCCTCGGCGGAAACCCCTTTGACGTAAAGGGGAAACGCCAGGTTGTCCCGAACGCTCATGTGCGGATACAGCGCGTAACTCTGAAAAACCATCCCCACGCCACGATCCTGCGGCGCCACGTCGTTCAGAACGCGATCGCCCGCGCGAATCTCGCCGTCGGTGATGGTCTCGAGTCCCGCCACCAGACGCAACAACGTGGATTTCCCGCAGCCGGATTCGCCGGCCAGACCCAGAGCCTTACCCTTCTCAAGCTCGAAGCTTACGCTATCGACGGCCTTCACGTACCCTCTGAGTGTCTTGTAATACATCGTCAGGTCTTTGACTTCTAACATCGCCATCGCTTATGACCTCTCTCTGTAACGGGGGTTCAGTATCTCGTTCACCGTATTACCGATGAACACGAAGGCCAGGCTCATGAAGGTCAGCGCAAGCCCGGGCGGAATCAACCACCACCAAGCCATTATCGTAAATGCCCCAAACTGCCTGGCGTTTTGGAGTATCCTGCCCCATGTGGCGACACGCGGATCACCCAATCCCAGGAAGCTCAGAGACGCCTCTGTCAGGATGGCGCCAGGTATCCTGAGAACGAGATTGGCGAATATCAGAGGCATGACGTTGGGCAGAATGTGGTGAAGCATTACATATTGGCTGGACGCCCCGGAGGCTCGGGCCGCTTCCACAAACGTGCGTTCTTTGAGCGATAGCGTCTGCGAGCGTACGAGCCTGGCAATGCCCATCCACGACAGCAGCGCCAGCAGGATGAACAGCACCACGATGGCGGCATTGACCGGGGCGCTTACCTGCAGGTATTTGGCGACAGGATTCTTATGCTTTGACATTTTTCCCTCCTGTGCTCAGAACAGCCCGGCATCCGGGTCTATGCGCTTGACGGCCAGGTTGGCAAGCACGATGGTCACCAGCCCCAGCGTCGATTGCAGGAATGCCGCTGCCGCCGAGTAGCGCACCGATGACGCGCCCCCGCCGGATTTGAGCGATTTAAAGACATAGACGTCAATGGTGGTGGTCACTTCATTCAGCAGGCCCGATCCGCGCGGCGCGCTGTAGAACAGCCCGATGTCGGATTTGAAGATATTGCCCACCGCCAGGATGAACATGATGGCAATGATAGGCCGCAGCAGCGGCAGCGTGAGACCGCGCTCGTCGAGCACCTCGACGGTCACGAAGGCGAGATCCTGCCCGTCGGACCGCAGCCGATCGCGGTCGGCCGCGAGGCGAAGGCGCGCGGGCGCGCCCGCCGTCGCGAGCTCCCAGCGCGCGATTTCGTTGCCGGCGGCATCCAGGCCCGCGGCGGTCAGCGTCCCCGGCTCGTAGGGTACCTTCCAAGAGGCGAGAAAGCGCGTGGCGCGGTTCGTTTCCTTCGCGCCCACCGTCCGGCCGTTGAGGAGGAGGCGGACGCGCGGGCAGGCCGAATACACATCGACCGTCAGCGGCCTGCCCTCCAGGCCCGGCCAGGTCCAGCTCGCGCGCACGTCGGGCCAGCTCCAAACGCTCGCCGCGATGCGCGTGCCCTCCGGATAGGGCGGGTGGACAAAGGCCGCGACGCGCGCGCCCCTCTGCCAGAGGACATCGCGGTAGTACGACGGCGGGCGCTTGAAGCCGCAGAGGTCCAGATCGCCGCACTGCGCCGTGACGGCAAGCCGGCGGTCCCGGTGGGCGTCGACCTGTTCCCAGCGCGTGCCCGCGTAGGGGAGGCTCCACCCGTCCGCGCCCTGCTCGGTCACGGTGGCCACCAGGTTGATGGTCGTGCGCCCGGGGCGCTCGTCGTAGGGGCCCCAGTAGCCGAGCGCCGCCTCGCCCAGGTAGTCCATCGCCGTCCAGACGAAGTCGCCCATGACGTGCGGGTGGTCCAGGACGCCCATCCATTGGTCGAAGGCGTAGAGGGGAAACGATTCCGTGCCGATGGTGGGCGGCGGCGCGGCGCGCTTCGCGTCGGCGGCGTAGCGTTCCCATTGGTAGTTGTAGCCGCGCACATCGACGGCGGCGTGAAGGTCCTCGGGCGCGCCGGCGCGGGGAATTTCCGTCGGGCAGTCGGCCAGCGTGACGGGGCGCGACGGATCGAGCGCGCGCACGCAGTCGGCGAGCTGCTTGGCCACGGGGATGGCCTCGGGCGAGTTCTGGCCCGGCACCTCGTTGCCGATGCTCCAGAGGAACACCGATGGGTGGTTGCGGTCGCGAAGCACCATGGCCTCCAGGTCGCGCCGCCACCACTCCTCGAAAAAGCGGCCGTAGTCCTGGGCGGTCTTGCCCTGCCGCCAGCAGTCGAAGGCCTCGTCGATGACCAGCAGGCCGAGGCGGTCGCAGGCATCGAGGAGCGCCGGAGCCGGCGGGTTGTGGCTGGTTCTGAGGGCGTTGAAGCCGTTCGCCTTGAGAAGCTCCACGCGCCGCTCCTCGGCGCGATCGAAGGACGCCGCGCCCAGGCAGCCGTGGTCGTGATGGATACACCCGCCGCGGAGGACAAGCGGGACGCCGTTCAGGAGGAGCCCGCGGGCCGCGTCGATCGCGATGGCGCGGATGCCGAACGGCGTCTCGACGCGATCGCCGTCGCCGCCGGCCGCATCGCCGGCCGGCGCCTCGCTCACGCATGTGTACAGGGCGGGCGCCTCAGGCGACCAGAGCGCCGGCGCGCGCACCTCGATCTCCTGGAAGAAGGTGTGGCTAGTCCCCGGCGCGATGCTCGCGGCCGGGGCCGCCGCCCGGGCGGCCGTCTTCCCCGCGGCGTCGAGGATCGTCGTGCGCAGGCCCGCGCTCCGCGCGGCGCCGCCGTCGTTCCGAAGCGTGGTCGCGACGCGCACGACGGCGCTCTCGGCGTCGACGCGCGGCGTCGTGACGAAGACGCCCCACAGGTCGATATGAAGGGCGGGAACGGCGATCAGCCACACGTGGCGCCAGATGCCGGAGCCGTGGTACCAGCGGCTCGGGTCGCCGCTCGCGTCGACGCGCACGGCGATGACGTTGTCGGCATCGCGCCGCAGATGCGGCGTCAAGTCGAAGAGGAAGGGCGTGTATCCGTAGGGATGCCCGCCCAGGACCGCGCCGTTGATCCAGACCCGCGCGTCCATGTAGACGCCGTCGAAACGGATCATGACGCGGCCCTCCGGCGCGGTCCGCGGCGCCGCGAAGGTCTTGCGATACCAGCCGACGCCGTTCACGGTGTAGCCGTTGTTGCGCCCGCCGGTGGTGACGTCGGGATCGAAGGGCCCGCCGCGAAACGCCGTGGGGGCGTCCCCCTCGGCGTAGATCCCGCCCCGCCCCGCGCCGTCAAAGACGCGCACGGCGACCACGTCGCGGCCGTCGCCGCGCACGAGGGCCGGATCGACGGTGTAGCGGCGCGTTCGGTCCCACGCGCTGGCGAAGGCCGGCGGAAACGTGCCCGTGCCCCCGATTCTGACCCCGTTCAGGAAAGTCTCGTCCACATCGTCGATCTTCCCCAAGTCGAGCGCGAGGGTCTTGCCGCGCAAGTGGGCGGGAATGGCGATGCGGCGGCGGAACCAGCCGTAAGCGTTGTCCTGGACGTAACCGGAGTGATCCTCCCACGCCGCGGGGAGCGCCACCTCCTGCCAGTCCGCATCGTCGAGGTCCGGCTCCTTCCACGCGGGGTCGTCGCCGGGCTTGAAACGCCACACGCCCCGGACGATGGCGACGACGGGCGGCTGCGCGGCCGGGGGCAGGTCCTCGATGCTCCAGTCGTGCGGCAGATCAACGCGCCGCCACGAGGAGTCATCGAAGCGCGGCTCGGAGGCTTCGGCGGCGTCGCCGCGGAAAAAGCGCCAATCGGCGTCGAAGGGCATCTCGCGCTCCGGCGCCGAGGGGGCGAACGCGCCGAGAACCGAGGCGAAAGCGACGGCAAGCAGTCTCGCGCCCATGGCGGTCCTCCTTCTCGCTGGCCGGCGTGAACCGGCAGCGGTCATTATCCGCGCGCGCCGGCCGCCCGCAACACGCGGGCGCGAGCTTGACAGTGCTCAGGCGGGCGGCGTAGCATGCCGGCGACAGGGTCGAGGATGTCCTCGCGCGTTGCCGAGCGGCAAGGAGGCGGCGGCCATGAAGCACAAGGTGCGGCGGCGGGAGTTCTTGGGGGTGGCGGCGGGCGGCGCCGCGGGCGTCGGCGCCTGGACGCGTGTCGCGGCGGCCCCGGCGGCGAACGCGCTCGTGAGCCCGGGGTGCCGCGGCACGAAGGTGCGCGTCGCGAAGATCTACCTCGGACGGCACGGCGCGCTCTGGCCGTCGCCGCGCATGGACCTCGATGCCGAGGTCGCGCGCTACCAAGGCGAGTTCGCGCGCATGCGGAAGGAGTTCGCCGACGTGGAGTTCCTGGAGGGCGGGCTCGTCGCCACGAAGGAGGCGGCGGCGGCGCTCAAGCCCGGGCTCGAGGATGTCGACGGCGTCCTCGCGATCCATCTCTCCATGGGAGGCGTCCTGCCCGCCATCCGCGAGATCCTCAGCGCGGGGAAACCCACCATGCTCTTTGCGGCGCCGTACTCCGGCCACGAGTGGGTGGGGTTCGGGGCGCTCCGCAAGGAACCGGCCGGCGCGCTGCTTGAATGCATGCTGACGAGCGACCTCGCGCAGCTCGCCGCCGCCGTGCGCCCCTTCCGCGCGATCCATCACCTCCGCGAGGCCAAGATCCTGAACGTCACCGGCCGCGACATGCCCGCGGACTACCTCGAGGCGGTCAAGGCGAAGTTCGGGACCGAATTCGTGAAGATCGGCAAGGAGCGGGTCATCGATGCCTACGAGAGCATCGCCGACGCCGACGCGCGGGACGAGACCGAACGCTGGATCTCGGGCGCGGAGCAGGTCGTCGAGCCCACGCGCGAGGAGATCTTCAAGGCGTGCAAGCTCGCGCTCGCCCTGGAAAAGGTGGTGAACGAGGAAGGCGCGACGGGAATCACGAGCGATTGCTACGGCACCATGTACCGCCAACTGCCGGCATTTCAGTGCATCGGGTTCACGCGGCTCAACGACCTGGGCTTGGCCGGCATCTGCGAGTCGGATCTGCGGAGCGCCATGACGCACATTATCTTTCAGGGGCTTTCAGGGCGGCCCGGCTTCATCAGCGACCCGACGGTGGACGAGTCCTGCGGGGGAATCGTGCTGGCGCACTGCCTGGGGACGAGGAAGATGGACGGCCCCGAGGGCCGCGCATGCCCCTACCGCCTCCGCACGGTGCAGGAGCGCCAGGAGGGCGTCGTGGCGCAGGTGCGCATGGACGTCGGCCGGAAGGTCACCCAGGCGATCCTTGCCGACGTCGATCTGCTCCTCTACTTCACGGGGGAGATCATCGCCGTGCCGGATGTGGACCGCGGCTGCCGAACCCAGATCACCGTCAAGGTCGACGGCGACGCGGCGAAGCTCTGGCAGAACTGGTCGAGCGGCCTGCACCGGGTGACGTGCTACGGCGACCTGACGGCGGACCTGAAGCGCTTCTGCCGGTTCAAGGGGATCGCGCTGACCTGCGAGGCGTAGCGCGCGCGGACCTCACAGCCCCCGCGCGAGGTGGTAGTAGAGCTCGTTCCAGCGCAGCTCCTTCTTGAAGGCGGAGAGCCGCGTCCCGTCGTCGATCGCGACGAACTCGATGTCGGCCATGGCGGCGAAGTCCTCGAGGTGCGCCGCGCCGATGGCAAGGGAGTAGCCCGTGTGGTGCGCCCCGCCGGCGAGGATCCAGGCCGTCGCGGCGGTCTGGAGATCGGGCCGCGGGACCCACACCGCCCGGGCGACGGGCAGCTTCGGGAGCGGCGCCGGCGGCGCCATCACATCCACCGTGTTGACCACCATGCGGAAGCGGTTGCCCAAATCGATCACCGTGGCGTTGACGGCGGGGCCCGTGCGCGAGTTGAAGACCAGGCGCACCGGATCGTCCTTGCCGCCGATGCCGAGGGGGTGAATCTCGCAGGAAGGCTTCCCCGCCGCGACGGACTCGCAGATCTCCAGCATGTGCGCCCCCAAGACGCTCGCGCCGCCGGGGTGGAAGTGGTAGGTGTAGTCCTCCATGAAGCTCGTGCCGCCCGGCAGGCCCGTCGCCATGACCTTCATCGCGCGCACGAGCGCCGCCTGCTTCCAGTCGCCCTCGGCGCCGAAGCCGTACCCGGCGGCCATGAGGCGCTGCACGGCGATGCCGGGAAGCTGTTTCAGGCCCTGCAGATTCTCGAAGGTGTCCGTGAACCCCTTGAACCCGCCCTCGGTCAGGAAGGCGCGCAGACCGAGCTCGGTCCGCGCCGCGTACCGCAGCGCGGCCCGGCGTTCGCCCTGCGGGCGCAGCGCGGGGGCGACCTCGTAGCGCGCGTCGTACTCGGCGCACAGGGCGTCGATCTCCGCATCCGTGACGGCGTCGATGTAGCGCAGGACGTCGCCGACCGAGTAGCCGTTGACGGCGTACCCGAGGCGGATCTGCGCCTCGACCTTGTCGCCCTCGGTGACGGCCACCTCGCGCATGTTGTCGCCGATTCGCGCGATCTTCCCGCCCTGGGCGTCGTGCCACGCGCAGGCCGCGCGCGCCCAGACGTCCAGCGCGGCCCGGACGCCCTCATCCTCCCACGGCCCGGCGATGACCTTGCGGTTCTGCCTGAGACGGGTGCAGATGAAGCCGAACTCGCGGTCGCCGTGAGCGGCCTGGTTCAGGTTCATGAAGTCCATGTCGATGGTGGCCCACGGGATCTCGCGGTTGAACTGCGTGTGAAGGTGGACATAGGGCTTGGCGAGGATCCGCAGCCCCGCGATCCACATCTTGGCGGGCGAGAAGGTGTGCATCCACGCCACCAGGCCGACGCACTTGGCCGCGGCGTTGGCCTCCAGGCACAGGTTCTTGATGGCGTCGGGGGTCGTCAGGACGGCCTTGAAGACCACCCGGACCGGCATCCGGGGCGCGGCGTCGAGCGCCTGGGCGATCGTCTTGGAGTTGGCCGCCACCTTGGCGAGCGTCTCCGCGCCGTAGAGGTCCTGGCTGCCCGCGACGAACCACACTTCGTATTGCTTGAGGTCGTTCATGACACCGTCTCCCATCGGTTTCTAGACCTGCGCACGCCGGCGCGAAGCGCCCCGCGGCTCGACCAGTATAGGACGGCCCGCCGCCGCCAGGCAAGGGCGCGGCGGCCGCGCTGGGCGACCCCTCAGCGGTGCCGGGCAAGCCGGCCGCGCCGCGGCGGACCCGCCCTCAAAATTAAAGAAAACTCCCGAATTTGCCCCACTTGACGTTTAAACAAACACTTGTTTAAATTCTCGGGAGGCGGTCTGACGATAAGCAGTAATGGGAGCCCTTCACGCGGGTCCGAACGCCGCGGCTGCGGCCGGCAGTCGGCGCGGGCCCGCGAATCGCTTACCGAGGTTTGTCATGACAACGACCGACGGCACGGTTGCGCTGCAGGACACGCGCGAGCGGCTGCTCGCCGCGGCGTGCAGCCGCTTTGCCGCCCACGGCTTCCGGGGCGTCGGCGTGCGCGACATTTGCGCCGATGCCAAGGCCAACGTCGCCGCCGTGAGCTACCACTTCGGCAGCAAGGAAGGGCTGTACCTCGAGGCGCTGCGGCATGCTTTCGCCGTGCTCCACACGCCGCTGCCCGGCCTTGCCGAGGGGAGCGATGCGCTCCAGGCTCTCGAGGAGTGGATTCAGGCCCGCGTCGTCCGGAGCCTCGCGCCTTCCCAGCCGCGCTGGCCGGCGCAGCTTCTTTGGCGCGAGCTGCTGGATCCGACCGAGGCCATGGACGCCCTCGTCCGCGAGGTCATGGCTCCCATGTTGAAAGAGTTCCAGAAGCTTCTGCGGACCCTCGCGCCGTCGCTCACGGACAAGGAGAGCATGCTCTGGAGCTTCACGATCCTGGGCCAAATCGTCCTGCACGACTTCGCGCGCACGCCGGTGCTGGCTCTCATGGGCGCGGGGGAATATACGGAGGAGCGCATGGCGCAGATCGCCGCGCACCTGACGGACGTCGTCGTCAGGGGACTGGGTATCGGCAGGACGCGCCGGGAGCGGTGAGGAAGCAAGACGCGCCGCGCGCGCGGCGATTTCAGGGAGAACAGGGATGAACGACTGGAATGCAGCTTGCCGCGGATTGTCGCGGCTGATCGCGGTCTCCATGGTTGTCGGCTGCGGCTTCGCGCCCTTCGGGTGCGGGCCCGGGGGAGGCCGGCCCCTCGCCGGAGCGGGGGGGCTCATGCCCGAGGTGGCCGTGGTGACGGCGGCGCCCCAGGCGGTGGAACTGGCGACCGAATTATTGCCGGGCCGCACGGCTCCCTACCTCATCGCGGAGATCCGGCCCCAGGTCGGCGGGATTATCCAGAAGCGGCTCTTTCAGGAAGGATCGAACGTCAAGGCCGGCGATGTGCTCTACCAGATCGAGCCGGCGCCGTTCCAGGCGGCCTTCGACAACGCCCAAGCCTCGCTGGCCAGGTCCGAGGCCAACCTGCCGGCGATCCGGTCGCGGGTCGAGCGCTACAAGGAGCTGCTTGCCGACAAGGCGGTGAGCCTGCAAGACCGCGACGATGCCGAGGCGGCCTTGAAGCAGGCCGAGGCCGATGTGGCCTACTGGAAGGCGGCCCTGGAGGCCGCCCGCATCAATCTGGGGTTCACCCGGATCGTCGCCCCCATCTCCGGCCGCATCGGCAGGTCGGCCGTGACGGACGGCGCCCTGGTGACGGCGCACCAGCCCGCGGCGCTGGCGACGATCCAGCAGCTTGATCCCATTTACGTGGATGTGCCGCAGTCCACCGCCGAGCTGCTGCGGCTGCAACGCCGCCTGCGAGACGGCCGCCTGGACCGGGCAGGCGTGAACACGGAGGAGGTCCGCCTCTTCCTCGAGGACGGCACGGCCTACGAGCTGCCCGGCACGCTTCAGTTTCAGGATATCACCGTGGACCCGACGACCGGCTCCGTGATCCTGCGGGTCGTCGTCCCCAATCCCGCCGGGGTGCTCCTGCCCGGCATGTTCATCCGGGCGACGGTCAAGGAAGGCGTGAACCCGCGCGCCATTCTGCTTCCCCAGCAGACCGTGGCGCGGGACATGAAGGGCAATCCGATCGCGATGGTCGTGAACGGCGAGGACGTGGTCGAGCTGCGGATGCTGGTTCTGGATCGCGCCATCGGCGATCGCTGGTTGGTCGCGTCGGGGCTCGCGGCGGGTGAGCGCGTCATCGCCGAGGGCCTCCAGAAGGTCCGGCCCGGGGCCGCCGTGAAGGTCGTTCCGTTCGAGCCCGCGGAAGCGAAGTAGCGGAGGCACGCATGCTGTCGCGATTCTTCCTGGAGCGCCCGGTCTTTGCCTGGGTCATCGCCATCGTCATGATGGTGGCGGGCTGCCTGGCGATCTACAACTTGCCGATCTCGCAGTATCCTCCCATTGCGCCGCCCTCCATCGCCATCCAGTCCTTCTATCCCGGCGCGTCGGCGGAGACCGTCGAGAACAGCGTGACGCAGGTCATCGAACAGAAGATGACCGGCTTCGACAAGATGCTCTATCTGTCCGCGAGCAGCGATTCCGCCGGTTCGTCCCGCCTGGAGCTGACCTTCGCGCCCGGCACCGATCCCGATCTGGCCTGGGCGCAGGTGCAGAACAAGCTCCAGCTCGCCATGGCCAGTCTGCCGGAAGTGGTCCAGCGCACGGGCGTGCGGGTGTCCAAGTCCACCCGCAACTGGCTGATGATCGTGGGTTTGATCTCCGACGACGGCAGCCTGGAGGGCAAGGACCTGCGGGACTACGCCCAGTCCAACCTCGAGAAGGTGCTCTCGCGCGTGCCGGGCGTGGGCGAGGTGGAGATCTTCGGCAGCCAGTATGCCATGCGCGTGTGGTTGGACCCCGACAAGCTCACCAGCTACTGCTTGACGGTGGAGGACGTGATCCGGGCGCTTCGGGCCCACAACGCGGAAGTGTCGGCGGGCCAGTTCGGCGGCGCGCCCGCCGTCGAGGGCCAGCGCCTGAACGCCACCATTATCGTCCAGACTCTGCTCAAGACGCCCGAGGAGTTCGCGGCGGTGCCGGTCCGCACCAATCCGGACGGCTCCGTCGTGCGGATCAGCGATGTGGGGCGGACGGAGCTCGGAACGGAGTCCTACGACATCCAGGCCTACTTCAACGGCAAGCCCTCCGCGGGCCTGGCCATCCGCCAGGCGGCCGGCGCCAACGCCCTGGGCACGGCCGAAGCGGTCAGGGCGAAGATGGAGGAGATGAGCCGCTACTTCCCCCCCGGCATGCGGGTCGTGTATCCCTACGACACGACGCCCTTCATCAAGGTGGCCATCGGGGAGGTGGTCAAGACGCTCTTCGAGGCGATCGTGCTCGTGTTCCTGGTGATGTACCTCTTCATGGGCAACATCCGGGCCACGCTGATTCCGACCATCGCGGTGCCGGTCGTGATCCTGGGGACCTTCGCCGTGCTGGGGCTCTTCGGGTTTTCGATCAACATGTTGACCATGTTCGCCATGGTGCTTGCCATCGGGCTCCTGGTGGACGATGCCATCGTCGTCGTCGAGAACGTGGAGCGGATCATGAGCGAGGAGGGCCTCCCCCCGCGGGAGGCCACGCGCAAGTCCATGGACCAGATCACGAGCGCGCTTATCGGCATCGGCCTGGTGCTTTCGGCGGTCTTCGGCCCCATGGCGTTTTTCAGCGGGTCGACGGGCGTCATCTACCGCCAGTTCTCGGTGACCATCATCGCGGCGATGCTCCTCTCGGTGGCCGTGGCCTTGATCCTGACGCCGGTCTTGTGCGCGGCGTTTCTCAAGCCCGTGCCCAAGGGGCACCGGCCGTCGGACGGCGGGCTCTGGCTCCTGCGGCCCTTCTTCCGGTGGTTTGACCGGGTGTTCTTCTGGGCCCGCGACCGATACATGCTCCTCGTCGGGCGGTCGCTCGCCCACCGGACGCCGTACCTGGTGGTGTTCGTCATCATCGTGGCGGCGATGGCGTACCTGTTCCAACGGATGCCCACGGCCTATCTCCCCGACGAGGACCAAGGCATGCTCATGGTGCAGGCGACGCTGCTGGCCAACTCGACGCTGGAGCAGACCGACGGCGTCATGGACCGCGTCAGGAAGCACTTCCTGGAGAACGAGAAGGAGGCGGTCGAGAGCTGCATGACGGTGTCGGGCATCGGCTTCGCGGGGCGGGGGCAGAACGTGGGCCTGGCCTTCGTGAAGCTCAAGGACTGGGATCTGCGCGATCGCGCCGATCTGAGAGTCCTCGCCGTGGCGCAGCGGGCCATGCGCGTCTTCTCCGGAATGCGCGACGCCCTGGTGTTCGCGTTCCCGCCGCCCTCGGTCGTGGAACTCGGGCAGGCCAAGGGGTTCGATTTCCAACTGCTTGACCGCGGCGGCCTGGGCCATGACGCCTTGATGGCGGCGCGCACGCAGCTTCTCGACATGGCCTGGCGGGACGAGCGCCTGGCCAACGTCCGCCACAACGGCCTTGAGGATGTGCCCGAGTACCGCATCGATGTGGACTGGGACAAGGCCGGCGCCCTGGGCGCGCCGATCACCTCGATTCAGACGACGATCTCGGCGGCCTTCGGCAGCGCCTACGTCAACGACTTCATTCAAGGCGGCCGCGTGAAGCGGGTGTACGTCCAGGCCGACGCGCCCTATCGAATGCTGCCGGCCGATCTGGAACGGCTCTACGTGCGCAATCTCACCGGCGCCATGGTCCCCTTCTCTTCCTTCGCCTCCGGCCGCTGGACCTCGGGTCCTCCGAAGCTGGACCGCTACAACGGGTTCCCGTCGGTCAACATTTTGGGCGAGCCCGCGCCGGGCCGGAGCTCCGGCGAGGCCATGCGGGACATGGAGGAATTCGTCGAGAAGCTGCCCCAAGGGATCGGCTTCGACTGGACGGGGCTTTCCTACCAGGAACGGCAGGCGGGCGCCCAGGCCGCGCCGCTGTACGCCTTCTCGATCTTCGTCATCTTTCTGTGCCTTGCGGCGCTCTACGAGAGCTGGCCGATTCCGATCTCGATTCTGCTGTCGCTGCCGCTCGGCGCCATCGGCGGTGTGATCGCAACGTCGCTCCGGGCGCTCCCCAACGACGTGTACTTCCAGATCGGGATCTTGGCGACGCTGGGCCTCACCACCAAGAACGCCATTCTGATCGTTCAGTTCGCCAAGGCGCGGGTGGAGCAGGGCATGAAACTGATCGATGCGACGCTCGAGGGGGCGAAGCTGCGGCTGCGTCCCATCGTCATGACGTCGCTCGCCTTCGGCTTCGGCGTGCTGCCCCTGGCGATCGCGAGCGGGGCCGGCGCCGGGGCGCAGAAGGCCATCGGCACGGCGGTGGTGGGCGGCGTGGTGACCTCGACCTTTCTCGTGACCCTCTTCGCGCCGCTTTTCTACGTGCTGATCTACCGGATGTCCTTGACGCACAAACGGGCCGAGGCGGCCAAGGCGGCCGCGGCGGATCCGCCGGGAAACTGATCCATGAGTAGATACTCCGCTTTTCTGCTGGGCGCGGCGCTCGCCTTCGCGGGCGGTTGCACGCTGGCGCCGGAATACGAAAGGCCCGCGGCTCCGGTTCCCGACGCCTGGCCGGACGGCCAGGCGCGCCCGGACGCCGCGGACGGGCGCGAAGCGCCGCTTGCCACGGAGCTGGCGTGGCGGGAGTTCGTCGCGGATGCGCGCCTTGCGAAGCTCATCGAGACGGCGCTGGCCGGAGTGGCGCGACTCGACTACACGCGGTCGATCTCGCGCTACGGCCTGTCGCAGGTGACGGTCGTGTTCGAGGACGGTACCGACATCTACTTCGCGCGCCAGCTGGTGGCGGAGCGGTTGTCCGACGTCCGTGCCAACCTGCCGCAAGGCATCACACCGGTACTTGGGCCCGTGTCCACCGCGCTGAGCGAGGTGTATCAATACACGCTGGAAAATCCTAACGATGGCCAGCGGGCGCTGACCAAGGAAGAACTCGTCGAACGCCGTACGATTCAGGATTGGGTCTCGCGACCGTTGCTGCGTTCGATTCCCGGGGTCGCCGAAATCAACTCCACCGGCGGATACGTGAAGCAGTATCAGATCCTGGTTGACCCGATCCGGATGCGGTATTTCAAGGTGAGTATCCACGATGTGGTGGAGGCCTTGTCGCGGAACAACGCGAACTCCAGCGGCGGCATCATGCCGCAGGGGCCGGAAGTTCTGCTCGTCCGCGGCTTGGGCTTGCTGAAGAC
>ERZ1026792.1637-NODE-1637-length-13472-cov-6.814687_pt1 | contig 13472 bp, 15 predicted proteins | sample MGYA00520884_ERZ1026792 | MGnify/ENA primary metagenome ERZ1026792 (study PRJEB33270, sample SAMEA104284473) | anaerobic digester metagenome | biome: Anaerobic digester microbiome; feature: mesophilic sludge digester; material: Anaerobic digester biomass... | reverse complement strand
GGACTAAATCACCTGTCCCATAAGGCGACCAATTATACGTTAAAGAGTTCCCATTTACTTTATATACAACCGCCCCATTAGTTTCTGGCTCCATTATAATATAATCGACTATTGTATTTTCATTACTGGGCGTGAAGCTGTCCAATAAATTCCCATTTCCTTTATGAATATTTAGTCCCGGATAATCCTCATCATAGCCATCACGAATATCAAGTAGTATCGCTCGTATAAAACAAGGTATATCCTTTTTATATATTCTCAAAATGCTATAATAATTAGTCTTTACAAGTTTCCCTTTATACTTACTATTTTCTTCTACTTGCTCTGCCACGCTCTTTCGTTCTTGTCCATCTATAATAACTCCCATAATTAACACTCCCTTAAATTAGTTTACTAAGAACTGTAAAATAGTTCCTGTAAATGTGATACTTTCTCCCGTAACATCTAGTTCAAACTCTTTCATAGTTCCATCAGTATCCATATATTGTGCCGTAGATTTTATTTTCCAAGTCTCATCTTGACCACTATATGTAAATTGGACTAATTCTCCTTTAGGAATACTATATTCTCCCTCCCCAACAGTAAATGTTAAATCGGATAGTAATAACCATTTGTTATTACTATAAGTCATCCCTATTGAAGCAAAGTCAATCGCATCATTACTTTTTAACTTTACTCTCATATCATTTACTGAAAATCCACCACTTTGGTTTTCTAGTGCTGTTACTCTCGTATCCAATTCTCCGATTGAATTTTTGTTTAATACTACCTGCTCGGGTATAGTATTATAATTAACATTATTTATCTTGATTGACATCCTTATCTTCCTCCTTTTCAATCATCAATATTTGTTCGTATTGGTCTATCTCTTTATGTAATTCTTTTATTAATTCTTGATAGTCCTCTACTCCCATTTCCCCTCCATCTATCTTTTCTTTTTTCTCGTTATACCAGTTTAACACGGTATTAACAATAGATAGCACTGCTGATATGATACCGATTATTACAATAATCCAACTAATAATCTCTTGTACCATTTCCGGTCTCATTCCTAGCACTATACTACCACAGGTAATGCTAGTGCCACTAAATACTATGCTTTTCGTTTTCAATAACCTCCAGACTCCTTTCACTTAGTATTACTCTAAATAGTTTCTTAAAACTGTCAAGAAACTCATTATAACTCTGTCCACCTACCATATGTTTCCAATTGAATAATCCTCTAGCAATTCCTTGCTTTTCCTTTTGAGCACTCTGACTGCTTACGTACTCTAAAGGTTCATAAATCTCATCGGGTTCAGGATATGATGTGTCAGGGTTAGTCGCAACGTTTGTTATGATTTCCATTCCTTCCATTGCTTCTTCTACACTAAGATTTCTCAATCTTTCATTAATTCGCAACTTAGCTCGCAACCTTGGCAGTGCGTCAACTAGTATACTGAAAAACGCAAACTTAAATTGCATCATATTAGTGTATCTTATTTCACTGCCCCAATACCTACCTGCTAGGGCAGTAAATTCCTCTTGTTCCATATCAGGAATAGAAGGGAAAAACTTATTTTTATCCTCATTAAGTTCTTCCACGCTTTCCCATATAAATTCAAACTTAACCATCTTGTTCCTCTTTCTGTGGATAATTGGATATTTCTTCGTCCATATTCTTATCATATCCACTAATAACTTCACTTTCTTCTACTTGCCAATTAGTATGGAATAGTGCATTAAATCTTTCTAAAGCCTTTTTCCTTTGTGTCAAACCATCTTGGTATACTAAATCAGCACTACTTGCTTCCAATTCCATTTCTCCTTTTAATTGGCGTTCTTTTTTCTTAAAGATACCGTTATTTTCAATACCCATCATATTCTCTCTTAGGTTATCCAATGATACATAGCATTCCCAATAGTCTTGAGTTTCTAGTTTCTTATCGTTCAAAACTTCTTCTAGTTTTATACTAGATGTTATAGGGAATACTCTTTTTCCACTCTCTAGGATACTTTCTTCCATATCACCTATTTCTTCTAGGACAGCATCTTTTTGACCTTGGTCTAAAACTCTTATAGTATATACTCTAGCACTACTTATTAAATTGTGTCTTATTAGTATATTTATTTCGGCTAGTCCCTTACGATAAATCTCATTTACAGTATATCTCGGTAGGATATATTGACTTATACCGTTCGTATAGTCATCCATAATAACACAGTCCTGCGTTCCGTCTATTTGGTCTGTATCATATAATACTTTAAGAGTAAGGTCTGATAAAAACGTACCATCTCCCATATATTCTTTACCATCTTTACCTACCATAACACTACCTTGGAAAGTCAGAGGGACAATAGCACGATATCTACCATAAACATCTATCGTTCCTTTTAATGCAAACGGTAGAGCATAGTATGTATCGTCTATCTTAAATAAACATACTCTACCACGATAATATAGTATACGTTCTAGTATTTCAGTGTCTATCCCTTTAGGTGTGTTTTTATACTTATATCTTGATACGAATTGTTGTCTTTCCCTAATTTCTTGTGCTCTTTCGTATTTATCAATAAGGTCTTTAGTTTTAGCAATAGGATTATATTTACCGTCAAATCCTACCATTTTTACTAATCCTTGCTGGTTTATATATCCATTATATATATCTGCCATTATTTATTCCTCCACTTTTTTCCTTTAGGTTTTCTATTTAATTGTCTTGTAGCAGTTATTGTAGGTTCTTTTCTACTAGTATTCTTTTCACTATATTTATTTCGTATAGCTTGTGCTTTTTCAAGTGCTTCCGTATCACTCTTATTTTTCTTTTCAACATATTTTCCTTTATGTTTTTGCTTTGCTTTGTCAGTTGCTCTAGCCTGTCTTCCCTTTTCTCTTACTACGGCTACATTAGCATCTTTTCTAGCACTGATAAGTTCTTTTTCTTTTTCAGTTTGTAGTTTACTAAAATATTTCATTTTATTTTTAGTTTCTACTGTCTTATTGATTGTCTTACCGATTCCTGCAATAGCGTCTTTAACACCACTTTTATTACTCCTGTAGTTTCCAGCCATTTAGACCTCCTTTCTAACTCCTACATTAAGTTTATGATTAATCTCATCATATTCTTCAATAGTAATTTCTGTTTTTAATCGTATAATACTTGCTTGTAAATAGTTAAAATCATACTGTGATAAATCTATAATTTTTCCTACATTAACTCCATATAAATCAAAGTATTGTTTTAAGTGCTCTAACTCCGTATTAGTAGGACTATAAACTTCAATATATGGGAATTCATTATCCGTAAAATAAATTCCTGTAATTTTTTCTACATTGATTGGTATTGCCTTTATATTCGAGATATTATAATTAAATTGTCTTCTATCGTTTTCAATTCTATTATTTAATAATCGTATATCATACTTTTCATTAGCAAGCATTTGTCTCTTTTCAATTCCTTCTGAAACAGCAGTTCCAATAGCCTCACCAATTCCTTGAACGGTTCCTGCTGCTGCCCCTGCTAATGCTCCATATGGTCCCATAATACTTCCTGCTGCCGCTCCTTCAATTGGTGCACTCATTGCTCCTATATACCCTTCAAGTTTTCGTTTACCACTATCGAATTTGAAATTCATATGATTTGCCTCGTGGATTAGTTCAAGTTCGTTCTTTTGATAGTTTATATTCGCATTAAATTGATTAAGATAATTTAGGTTTTGCCTACGGTATGTATAATAAGCATCACTAATTAGTGTAATACTTCTATTTTCACTCCATATCAATCCTCTTATATCTTTGTAGTTTTCACCATATATACCTCCTAGTTTAGGTATTAGTCTATAATAACTCATAACAGGTCTTAAATTATATCCTATAGTGAATTCTTCTATATTGCCACCATTTTTTAACGCATTAATTTCCCATACATTAGCACCACTCGGAGATTTTATTAGTATTTTATAATAGTCTAAAAGTTTTTTATCATTATAGTATGGAAAATCTACAATATGTTCTTGTAAATTAAAAGGAATAGTTTTAGTAAAATAAGTATTTTCAATAGTCGCATATGGTATATAGTATGTTCTATTATTTTTCTTTTCTACTTTAATAATCCCTGTATAATTTTCCCAAGGTTCATAGTATTCTCCATCTTTTCTACAACTTATAACTCCGTATGGAATATGTTGAATATCAATTACTCTTCCATTATTACCACCATATTGTGCTGATAAACTGTATAAAATATCTTCTATATCTTCTTTAGTTACTATTTCAGTTTGGTATATAAACTCTTGTGGTATCATTATAATTCCGTATGGTTGGTCTTTACAATTATCTACTTTAGGAATTATGATAGGATTTTTGTATTCGCTTTCGTATGGAGAATAAGTATAACTAGTCGTATTATATCTATATTGAAATTCGTCTATAATAATTCTCCATTTATCAGTTTCTACTTCTTCCCTAAAATCATACCAAAGACCATTTCCATATATCTCGTGAAGTTCCGTGCTAATCAATATCCACGCCCATCTATTATTAGAATAGTATGGTGTTCCTCCCTCAGGATATACTGTTATAAGTCTTGTGTTAAAGTCTTCATTGATAAAGTTTTCCATATCACTATACGGCATTACTGAAGGATAATCGTTAGTAATAATATCTTTATTTTCTATGAAATACTCGTCCCCATTTTTAGTCATATATGTATTATGATAAATTTCATATCTATTCTTATTTGACATATAATCTAAAACTCGTGTTTTAATCTCTGGTGTTTCGTAGTTTAGAGCATACCACATATATTCGTGAACTTTATTCTTATGACTATCCCAATTAATCGCATCTAATCTACTATCCCATTGAGCATATTTTCCAGTAAATGAAGATACGGGTATTTGTTCCCAAGCAGGAAGTTCACAATATTCTACTTCAGTTTCTAGTTCCCAATAACCATTTCTATTCTTAATATTAAACGTATATGTTATAGTATGAGTTATCATATCAGTATATGATACGAAACTAGCAAAATGAAAAGTTTTAACTATTCTTAATATTTTTCCGTGCCTACTACTATTAAAATTTCCTTCTAATTCTGGGGTAAGTTCCCCTGAAGTCTTTTTATATTTTGTCATATCAATACTTATAGGGTCATCAGTTGATTTATTAGTATAAAATATAGCATAACAAGGTCTATAATTAGTATCTTCTAATAGTATTTGCTTTCTTTTAACGTTACTTACATCAATTCCTTCGTTTAGTAACATTAATTCACTGTATTTAGTTCTATCTTTTAATCCTATTCTATTAACACTTATATCACCATTGATAATCTCTTGATAATACTTACTTATAACATCTTTCATTAGTGTGATACTCCATATGTTTCTTCTAACAAAAGTCTTACTGATAATAAAATATATATCACTTTCTTGAACTCCATTGATAGTTCTCACGACAATCGCAGTATTAAATTTTGTGAAATCTCCTTTGAAATTATTCTTTATAGCAACGCCATCAGTAATTCCTAAGTTAACTTCTTGTATCATCTCTGGATTGTCGTGAGAGAATTGTTCTATCAAATCTTGTATTAAGATATTATAGTTATCAGTATAATAATTTTCAAGATAATTACCATAAGTAGTATAGCCAAAGTATACGGTACTTTTCATAATCTCTTACCATTATTGACCTTGAGGTTCCTCTATATCAGCCGTAAATGTTAATAGTGGATATTCAGCAAGATATTGTGGTTTACTATATCCCCACGTTAAATAGTGGTTTCTATCTAAGTCCATTGGATTATAAAATTCCGTTTCAATAACTAGTGCCGACATAAACTTTACTGAATTCTTATGAACTAATTTACAAATAATAGTATCGTCAACAGTATATGCCTCTCCCTTTTTATATCCCATACCATTTGGTATAATATCTCCTGGGAAATATTGTTGTTGAACTCCATCATTATCCGTAATATAAAAGTCTACTAAAGTTCTATAAGTTGCTCCATCACTTGTTCCTGCAGCACTTACCACAGTCCCGAAATATCTATCGTTCAAAATATCGCTTTCAAGCATATGGTCTTTTAGGACATCATAATCGTGAAAAATCTTCGGTAAACTAATATGTTTAATTCTGTTAATCCATCTCTTATTCCAAACTAAGATGAAATCTTCAGGTTGATAAGTTCTTAGGAAATTATAGTCATTAAATTCACGTAAAACATCTTTCAATTCTACCATAACATTAGCAATTGATGCTCCTATTAATTCTGCCACATAACTTTCGGCTTGTCTCTTCTCAGATATATCCGTAATTGAAGATACGTCAGGAAGTTCTACCTTTATTTCGGCTCTATCTGCCGTTGTCATAGTAGTACCGATATATGCGTTGATTAATGTTGTATTAAGTATTGCCATACTATTTCGTAACCAACTCGTAACAACACTTATAAATGCTCCATAGATATCACTTGACATAAAGGCTTGCTTTAATTTCACACTGTCAATAGTAATAGCCGTTTGCTTAAACGTATCAATAGTAATTGCTTGTGTCTTAGGTTCTTTCGGATGTGTTTTACTAAGTAAAGTCTTACCACTTCCTCCAAAGTTATATACATATCCAATATCCGTAGAGATAAATAGTTTCGTATCACCGTATAGAGTTCCGTCAGTTCTAAATCGTTCAGCAAGCGTCCCTTTTAGATTGATATTATCTGCAAATACTTCTTGGGAAATAATCATATTATATAATGTTCCCAAGACGGCGTTTTGATTTAACTTGCCATCAAATAGTTTTACTGCCATAATTTTCTCCTTTCTTTAATCATTATCTAGGTCTATCCTCAATCCTAGCATTCATTAGTGCCGAAAAAACTTTAGGGTCTCCTTTACTCTCTTCTCGAATAGCACGTAAACCCTCTACCACTTTTTCGTCAACTATTTTAGTATCCATTCCTAGTGTCTTCATATCGTCATAGTTATCTATGAGAATAGATACTTTTTCGTAAGATGAATTAGTCTTATCTAATTTCTTAGTCCTTTCCTTACAACGATTCAAAATATCTTCTTTTGTAGGTTCTTCTGAATCTTCTTGTCTTACAACCCTGCGATTTTCCGTAAGTTCTTTTACCAATTTCCTGTTGTCTTCTTGTGCTTTCTCATACTCTTCTTTAGATACTGAATTCGCTTGTAACTCTCTTATGGTTTTTAGTAATTCGTCAACTGTAGGATTAGGGTTGCCATTCTCGTCAGTTTGCGTTTGATTTTTGTTTTCTAATTCCATATTATACCTCCTTATGATAATTATGATGGGAAGGTAGAGCGACAATTCTTGTTTTATATAGTATGAGATTAAGAGAGTGCTAATTCGTGCTTTACTTTCCCACCAATTATATTATAACATAATAAAAAGACTTTTTCAAGTCTTTTCAGTAAATTTTTTATTGAAAACGTTTTCATTTTCATACATTTTCATTATTGAAAACGCTTTATTTTCATACTTTTTCATTGGCGTTTTCATTTTATTTTCATAGTATTAAACAATAGTACGATTATTCTTAAGGGCTCTCGTAAACCTTGACCTTATGAAAGTCGTTTCAAAGTATAAATTATTATAAGATATCAATTCGTAAAAGTCATCATATATTTCTCTACTATAAATTCCTTCACAATTTAGGAAAGGACTTATTTTATAACTCTTCATATTCTCGTCCCTTACTTGTCCTATCCATAGTCCTGCTTTTTCGTATTTATTTTCTGGCATTGAAAATACTCCATATCGTTCAAGTCTTCCCGTATGAAATATGAACACTTGCCTCATTCTATTATCGTATGGAATAACTGTATCCATACTGTCAGCAGCAACGTTAGTAAAACTTGTAGCAACTCTATCATTTTTCTTAAGAAATACTCCTGCCAAACTCTGTTCTCTTTGCTCTTTGAATTCCTCACTATCGTCCATATACTCAAGTATGGTATGTTTTCGTGTCAGTTTATAGATGCCAAACTCTCCTGGTTTCGGGTAAAATCCGAACAAATCTAGTATATCACTAGTATCGTTAATAGTGTTTCCTAGCATCAATACCCTTACTCTCCTAAACCTTGCTATGTTTTCAATCTGATTGATAAATGCTGTAGTAATATCAAATGTATTTCTCTCAGTAGTTTCTCGGTTAATTTCATCAAATACTATATTATCAAAATCTTCCATAGTAGTTCCCTTAGTAGTATAGTATGTAGAAATACTGTCCATAATTCCTACAAACTCTGTCACAATTTCATCTCCACGCTCTATGTTAATGAAGATAGATGTTCCCTTCAAAAAACAGCCTGATATCCCGAGTTGTTTTAGTAAGAAACTAGGGACTAAAGTCTTACTTGATGTTCCCCTCATTTTCTTGATAGGAGCATCTGTCAATCTTAACCATACAAACTTCTTACCACTTTTCAGATAACTTTTTAGCACCCATCTCCACGCTGAAGTCGTTTTACCTCTCCCTCTACTTCCTATGGCAATTAGGAACCAATACTTTTTAGGGTCGTATGAAAATAGTCTAGTTCCATACCAATATACTGGATTATAACTAGTTTTCTTGTTCTTTTTCTTTGGTAGTTTAATGTCGTTTACTATTTTCATATTATTTACCTATCCTTCTTCTTACGGAACTTGCTATCATTTGGACTAGTTTATCTTCGCTTATAGTATCTATCATATCTCTCGCATATTCTGTTAATAGATTAGGATGTTTTCTTCTCACTGAAATACCTTTTAATATATCAAAGTATTGTTCCATAGAAGGCTCTTTACCCTCTTTTTGATGTTCTGCAAAAGTTACTGTAGCATCTACTGCTTGAAGTCCTAACAAATCAACGAAGTCTTTAGTCGTTAGTTCTCGTGCAGTTTGTGCTATAGTTTGTCCTTGAGGTATATCCATATAATCTTTAACTGCTCCCAGCAATTTTTGCTGTAAAATCGCAGCAATAGGAGAGCCACTTTCTCTATCGGATAAATCGTTCCATCTCTTAACAAATTCTACTGCAAGTTCTTTTATAAGTCGTTTATCTTTCCTAAGATATAATTTTCCTTTTCTATTATACCAATATCTATCTCTATCAATATCTGGCATCGCTTTTCCTACCAATTCATATAGATTATCGTATCCACTAATAAATGCTATTGCATTATCATAAAACTTATCATATTTCCTTCTAATACTTTTTTGTTTAATTCCTTCATATTCTCTTTCTTTAATAGTAAGATGTTGAATAGGACTTCGTCCCGTTCCTACTAAACTTTCTAGCGTGATAATATCTTCATCATATTTCATATGTAAATATAGTCCCTTATGTAGTGCTAAATAATCCTTTTTTCCAATCTTTAATGCTGTCTTTAAGTCCGTCTCGTTCTTAAATCGTCTCCCCTGTATAGTAGTCCCTTCTCTTATTAGTTTATTACCTTCTATCCTATATTCAAACATATCTTCTTGTTTAATATAACCTTCATAGTCTAGTCTACCTCTTATTGTATTACTTTCCATTTCTAAATCGTAAAAATATCTTTCAATTATACGTTTATCTTGTTCCCATTCGGCACTTGCCATACGTTTATTAGTTATCGTTCTTAAGTCTAGTGTAGCAATGCTATCCCAATCAGGTTTCTCATATCTTGTTTTTCTTACCATTCCTAAATCTGCCATTATATTAGAATAGCCTCTTATTTTTCCTCCCATATTATCTCCTCCTTTTCTTCTTAACAGGATTTACTATTCTTTTATATGTTTCATAAATAATTCTACCATTCCCACTTCTAACACTTACCAATGACTTGACTAAATTATTCCCGAAGAATTCATCATTTTGAATTAGTTGCTTATAATCTCTTGATATTCCAGCACATATAACTTCACGCTTTCCTTGCTTATTATTAGCGTCAAAAATATATGCTTTAAGTCCTAAGAAAATAAAGTCTGAATCTTCGTGCTCAATATCCCATCCTCCCATTTTATCAGTAGTAGGAATTACCTTTCCAATACTAGCATCATACTTTACGCTATCTGTAGCATACATACGAAATTTAGCACCTTTTTCTCGTAAGAATTTATCCATTTCATAAAGTCTACTTCTTACTCGTGACGTAATTACTGCCACACAATGGACTGCATAAGTCTCAGTTTCACTTTCAAAAGTTCCTGCTCTTACTAGTTTATTTCTCTCATCTAATTCAAATATAGGACTATCTTTTATAGGATTAGTTCCTAATTTTCCTGTGAAAGAATTTATAATCCTTTTTGCTAAATCTCTTATTACTCCCGTGCTAGTTTCTTTTATGTGATAATAGTGTAATATAAATGGTTTTATAATATTATTTCTTGCTTCTTTCATTAAAATAGTTTCTTCAACTTCATAGTATTCTATTTCCATATTTTCGTGCCACCAATCAAATTCGCTTTTCTTACCATATTCTTTTATTAAATAAACGTATTCTTGCTCATATATATATCTATTACTATCTCCATATATATTCTTACTAGGTGAAATCGGAGCATATCCTTCTTTTATCTGTCCTGTGGCTCTAATTTTATAAAACGCATACTTATATCGTTCATTAGGCTCTTTATAATCATCGTAAATTAACATATCATTAGTCGTAGGTAGTCCTTGTATACATTCGTACGGATAAGCAGAATTGATATCGTATGAATTCACTTTCAATTCTACTCTTTCATCGTGTGTACACCAACCAAAACCTCCTATATACCATTTTCTTAAATGGGTATCCATTTCTAATGAATTATCTCCATATATTGCTCTGAAGTTTTTCATATTAGTTTCCTTACTATTATTCCCAAAAGCCATTTTTAACATAGCATCAAAACTCGCAGCACCAATAGTAATATAGTCCCCATCTAATTGTTTACAAATATTCTTATATGCTTCGTATGTTATTTTAGCATCCAATAGACAGTATTCCTTAAACTTTTCCCAATCCTTTTTGGAAACTTCATAATCTCCTTTTTCTAAATCTGTAAAAGTCTTTGCTACATCTTTTAGTTTCACTCCTACAATTATATTGCCTAAATCTATATATTCCGTTTCAATAATCCTTTTCTTTTCTTCCCACATTGTATATGTTGTTAACTTGTATATCTTGCTCTGGCTCGCTAATAGTTTCATAGTCTTGTGTGCTTTCTTTGATATATCATCTATAAACTTGTATCCGTTCCTAAGAAGAATTGTCATAATAATTTCTATATCAAAACTAGCGTTAAATACCACATATTTATCTCCTGAAAATAATAGTGTGATAATAAATTCTAACATCTCTACTCTATTCTCGAGTTCAAATACTCGCTGATACTTCTCACTGTATAACGCACACAATAATAGTTTACAGTTCCCATCATTATCTATCTCAGTTTCAAAATCAAGTCCCACCACTCTCTTACTCATAAATCTATCACCTCTCTTACGGTAATTAGTGCGTTAAAAAAGGACTAACATATCTTAAGATATAATCTCAAAATACATTAGTCCATTATCTATTGACCTTACTATACTATAGAGCAATAACTTGCGTAGTTAACTAGTTTATCGCATCTCGTCGATGTTCGCACCGATAAACTGTTTAATCTCTAACATTAGTATAGGGGATGCTATAATAGTATCTATTTTACATCTATCAAAGTCGCCCTATCGTTCTTATCAACTACTGTTTGATATTCTTGTAATTCTTTGTCGCTTGGTTTTCTAATGTTCGCAATAACTAGTGTAGGATATAGTCTTTCTTCTCCTGTTTCTTTATCATATACTTTCTTGTTATACATTCTTATTAAATCGCAAGTAATAATCTCATCAGCATAAGGTTCTAAGTCCTTAACATCTACTCCAGCCACTCTATACCAATTCCCGTGTGGTGATAGTAATGAATAGGCTGTAAAACTAGTCTTTTGATAGTTTATTTCTCTAGCAACTAATTTCGCAGTAAATACATTTGCCATACTCTCTTATTCCTCCTTCCCTATAATAGTATCATATATCCTTTTCCAAACTCGTGCGAATAAGTCAGTTAGATATTCCTGTGTAACTTTCTCACAAAATAACTCATATTCAGTAGTCCAAAAGTTATTGTAAGGTTGTCCTATATAAATACTTATAATAATTCTTTTGTTTTCATCTACGAAAGATAGTGAGTTATTATCGTATTCTAAGTGTGTCTTAGTCGGTTCGTGCTTTATAAAAACCCCCGTCTTTTCACTGTAGATTATCGAATAATCTTTATTGTGTATTGACACTTCTTTTTTGTTTTTCATTCTAGCATCTAATACTAGTAAACCATATTCGTATGCTGAATCTTTATTAGAGAGGATTATAGGTCGCATATAATCCTCTACCATCATTCGTTCCAACTCTTCAATTCTTAATCGCTTGAAAAGTTCCTTTGTCATTTTCGGTTCATTCATTGAAAATTAACTCCTTCCTCAATGTACCCATCAATTTCTTGTAGTAGTAAATCCCATAGTAATTTAATCTTTTTTTGCTCAACAATAATTGTCGTTTCAACTTCTTTTAATAGTTCTACAAATAGATAGTGTAACATTTCCCTAGGAATAATTAGTATCTTTCTCCTAAAATTGCTAGTAGAAAAATACTTAGCATTTACTTGTATAGTAATTCCGTCGTATGATAGGGTATAATCGCCTTTTGTTATTAGTAACAAAGAATTGGATGCTTTATCATCAATAAATCTCCATATATGAATATCTCCTATTATTTTACTATCTTTATCCTTACTTCTCATCTTACTATAAAGTTCCTTCATTTCCTCGTAATTTAATCCTTCAATTAAATAGTTTGCTAAATCTGATATTAACTGTCTTTCAGTATTTTTAATCATATTATAAAATCCTCCATATAATCTATAATAGTTCATTTTAAGAGCCGTATTATAAAATTGACTCTATACCATTAAGGCTAATTCGTATTATGTAATCTGCCTTAAATCCGTTTTTATAATAGGACTTATAGTTCTTGTCCTAATAGGGTTAAAAATAGGGAGGGTGGTCTTGCCACCCTCGTGTCCTATTCTTTACGGCGTTTTTGCATCAACTGGATTAAAAAGTCTTGTGCGTCTTTACCTGTTAACACTTCAATTTGTCCGCGTGGTTTCTTTTTTTGTCCCGTTTTAATGTTCTCAAGTAAAACACTTATACTAGACACACTAGCGTAATCGTTTAAGCAATTGTATACCGCTGTGATAAAATCAGGTGCGTCTTTTTCATAATCAGCAAAGTCATCACTTTCAACAATAGCACGCATAATCTTTTTACCATTTACGGCTCCGATATTATCGCTTGATTTTCGCCCAAGTTTAGATAGCATTAGTACCCCAAGTTCTGTAATCGTTTTTAGTTCTGTCATACTCTCTCATTACCTCCTCTCTTCTAATTTAGTAAGGCAATCCCTTACTGAGTATAGTATAACATATCTTA
>ERZ1026792.1631-NODE-1631-length-13493-cov-2.369594_pt1 | contig 13493 bp, 19 predicted proteins | sample MGYA00520884_ERZ1026792 | MGnify/ENA primary metagenome ERZ1026792 (study PRJEB33270, sample SAMEA104284473) | anaerobic digester metagenome | biome: Anaerobic digester microbiome; feature: mesophilic sludge digester; material: Anaerobic digester biomass... | reverse complement strand
AGGTGGTTATGAGTGAGAAGACGAAATTCAATAAGGAACGATGGCGAACTTTAGCAGAGAATAAGCCTGACGAGCTGCACAGCTATATTCCGCAATCGTCAATTATTGAATTGTTTGACGAAATAGAACGATTGGAACACGAAATCACAAAGCTGAAAGAAGCCAACGAGGACGTGCAAAGCAGACTTGATGATTATAGGCAGGATTACGCAAAGGTTGTAAACGACCAATGCCCAACTGACGAAAGACATTGCGGGTGCGTGCCTATATTGCGTAGAGAGAATAGAATATTGTCTGAAGATTTGGCAAATGCCAAAGACGAATTGAAACATCGTAGAAATGCCCTGATAGACGCGCAGAATATTTACAACGATGCAAACAATCATCGGATGCGCTATTTGACCGCGCTTGAACTTATTGCAAGTTTTGCAGATGCCAAAGACAAAACGTCTGTAGATGAATTAATTGCGATTGCCTGGAAAGAACTAAATTGTTCGTCAGACAGAATACTTGATGCCTGTAACTATTGGGTAATGAAGCTCCGGGAGGAAGAAAATAAGTCCAGGATTGCATATATTGTTACCATGTATCGCTACGGCGATAGGGAAAAGCACTCTTATGTTTTAGGTGCATTTTCAACAGAGAACGATGCCCGCGAGTGTGGTGAAAAAGAAAAGGATTATCGCGGTGGAAAATACGAACCTGAAATTATCAAGTTTTACGTAGATAGCCAACGCATCGACGATTTCGTTGGAGACAGCGACCATGAACATGATGACCGCATATTGTAATTCTCGTAATCCGTCACTTTTACGCGAAACTGACGGGTTACGAAATTGTATCCTACAGGAGGCAAAGTGTTGAAATCTTATTTTGATTACTGTGGAAGGTGCGGAAAAAAAAGAGAGATTGTTGATGGCTACACAAATTTTGGTAGTCCGTATGATGCTGAACCACCAGAGCCAGTAAATATTTGCGCGGAATGTGTAGAGGAAGAAGTAAAAATGTGGATTGCGTTAGATACAATGCCAGCCCATTGGATACGGGCAAACTACGAAACAAAATTAGCTGAAATTTTGGGTTTTGAGTGGGTTTATCTACCAGGATGCTCATGGGGGGCGTGGCAACCCATAGAGGGAAGGTTGAATAAATGGTTACCAAAAAGCCATCAATAACATACGAGATACATAGCAAAGACGGAAAAGACCACCGGGTGGTTACTGTTGAAAAACCGACAATGGCATATTTTTTGGCGCTTGAGTTAATAAAATTTAGGCGATTGCCGGCAGAATTTCCAGATTTAGGAATAACTATATTAAAGGCAGAGGACAGATGAAACCAGAAGACCGCAAGCGGCTGAAACAGCATATTGAAATGATTGTGGAGCACAAGATACCATCAAACGTTGTTTTTTGTCCGAACTGTGAGAAAGACGCCGAGTGCATTCATACGGCAGAATTGTACGAGTGTAAAGATTGCGGTGAGGACTTCGCGAAATATATTGTGTCACGCAAACCGGCTAATTCTGATGTTTCAGTGACACAGGATGTTTTAACAGATATTAAAACAGGGCAATCCATTGAAAATACTAATCCTGATTATTATAAACAGGAGATAGCCCGCCGTGACGAGATTATCACAAGGTTGAAAGAGGCTGGAAATGAATTGTATTTGAAAGGTTGCAGGAATTATTTACCACTGGGCGATGCCGATTGGGCGTGGCGTGCGCTGATGAAGGAGTTGGAATGAGCGACATCAAAATAACGAAGTGGAAAGGCGCGGAAAGGTTGGCTACAAGCGACCTCGAAGACCTGCTCGCGCTCGAAATCGAAGCGGCTGAATTGCCATCGCCGAAGCGGCAGTACAAATTCCACGCCTCCCGGCGCTGGCTGGCAGACTTCTGCTGGCCTGAGTCGCGCCTCATCGTGGAGGTTAACGGAATGACGCACGTTGCCAGCCGGGGGCATACATCGTGGGCGGGAATTCACCGCGACTACGAGAAGGCCAACGGAGCGCAGGCGATGGGGTACAGGTACTACCAGTTTGACCGTGAGATGGTCGAGGACGGCACGGCCATCAGGCTGATCTGTGATTATCTTGGGAGGTGTGATGAATGAAATACAAGGCGTATGGATGGTGGAATAGACAGCGTGACGCGGGGTGGGGCAACCTGCATGACAAGGGCGCGTCGTTTGAGAGTATTGCGCGTGACTGCCATTATTCAGCGGAGCAGGTAAGACAATCTGTGAAACTGCATAAAGAACGCCTGATAGAAGAATACAAGGCGGACGCGGATGATTTGATTAGCGGAGGTTATATCTGATGACTGAAATCGTTTGCAAGTGTGGCACGTCACGGCTGGAGGACGTTCAATGCGCGGAGTGCGGTGAGTATTTCAAGGCGGGATGGATTCCGGTGAGCGAGAGACTGCCGGAATATGGAACAGATGTACTTGTGTGGTATGGGATGACGTATGACGGGAGACGATTAGATTGGTACGGAGTTTCTTGGAGAAATGAGTGCGATGATGGGAAGTGGTGTACAGACCCCGTTCTTCCTACCCATTGGATGCCGCTACCCACACCACCGGAGTCCTCATGAACAGACCAACTGACGAGATAGACTCCCGAATTGACATGGAACGCGTATTATCCGCCCTACCGCCCCAACAGCGGAGGGCGGTTCGGCTTTACGCGCGGGGGTACACGCAGCAGGAGGTGGCTGACGCGTTGGGGGTTCATAGAAACACGATATGCAACTGGATGAAGCAATTTCGAAGATTTTACAGGGAATTTTGTGATTAAACGGCTATTTCACACGTAACAGTATTAGAGGACATTATGCAAAGACGTTGTGCTTGTGGAAAGCCAATAAAGGGCAAAGTCCATCTCTGCGTGGCCTGTCTTGAGATCTATGGATCCGATAGGGCGGAATGGCCGGAATGGCTGAAGTTCATGGTCAACGACCTGGAACGGGAATACGCCTCAGACAGGCGCGCGGATAAATTCGAAATCACTTTCACAGACTTAGGAGTGTACTAATGGCAGGACTTTTGAGATCACGCAAGTTTTGGCTTGGCGTTTTTGGCGTAGTTCAGACCGTTGTGCTTCACTTCGTGGCAATCGATCCCGAAATTTGGGCGGCGATTGACGCGCTCGTGATCGTCCTCATCGGCGCTATAGCCTACGAGGACGGGCAGGCGAAGTCGAGCGGCGGGGGCGTTGGATAGTTGACGGAGTATAAAAACCGCATCATCGGCTCAGGCGAAGAACCGCTTGACCAAATACTTTTTAACCCGCGTAATTGGCGGGTGCATCCGCTTAACCAGCAGAACGCGCTCAAGGGTGTACTCGAAGAAGTCGGGTGGGTGCAGGAAGTCATTATCAACCAGCGCACGGGTCACTTAGTTGACGGGCATCTCCGCTGCCAGTTGGCGGCAAGGGAAGGCGCCAAGACCATCCCCGTGAAATACGTTGACTTGAGCGAGGAAGAGGAGGCGCTGGTGCTGTCAACGCTTGACCCGATAGCCGCGATGGCTACGACTGACAAGGCGAAACTTGACGAACTGTTTGCCAGCATCGAGTCCGAGAACGCGGACGTGCTGAAGATGCTGGATGACATCGCGGAGAAGGAACGGCTGGAGTACGCGAAACGTGACCCCGTTGACGCAGAACCGCAGATTGACCGCGCCGCTGAACTGAATGAGAAGTGGCAGGTGGTTACGGGCGACCTGTGGCAGATTGGCGAGCATCGGCTGTTGTGTGGGGATTCGACCAAGCGCGAGGACGTGGAGCGCGTGATGGCGGGGGAGAAGGCGGATATGGTATTCACAGACCCGCCTTATAACGTGGCAAGCGAAAGTAGAAATTACGCCGCAGACAAATCAAAGGCGATGAAAGACCTTAGTCAGTCAGAGTGGGATAAGAATTTTGACATAACGGCAGTTTTTCCGATGCTTGATGAAATATTGGCGCAAGACTGTGCCGTTTATGTCTGCACAAGCCAATGGCTTGTGCAGACTATATGGGAGTGGATGTGGAAGTGGTCAGACTTTTGTTTTTATTGCGTTTGGTGCAAACCGAATCCGATGCCGTCCTTATCAAAACGACATTGGACTTGGGCAACTGAATTAATCCCGTATGCGGTGAGAGGGAAGCACATCTCAAACTTTCCAAGCGATGGTCATGCTTTAAATTGGTGGGCAATTCCAAAAGACAAGGATACAGAACATCCAACCGAGAAGGTATTAGAAGTCCCTACTCGTGCAATTCAATTTTCAAGCAATAAAGGTGCAATTATATTTGATGGCTTTTGTGGCTCCGGCACAACGATGGTCGCGTGTCAGAACCTGAACCGGAAGTGCCGCGCCATAGAAATCAGCCCGAACTACTGCGCGGTCATCCTTGAGCGGATGAGCACCGCGTTCCCGGAGTTGGAAATAAAGAGGTTGTGACAAATGTTATACCGTACCGAAGACATCCTTTCAGCGCTCGAAAAAACTCACGGCATGGTGTACCTTGCCGCCGAGTCGCTTGGGTGTTCACCGATGACTATTTACCGCCGTGCCGAGAAAAACAAAAAAGTGCAGGATGTTATTGACACGCAGCGCGGCAAGTTGATCGACAAGGCGGAGCTGAAACTTGAGCAGGCGGTGATGAACGGGGAACCCTGGGCGGTGACGCTTACGCTGAAATCGCTCGGCAAGTCACGCGGCTACGTCGAGCGGCAGGAGGTCACGGGGGCGGATGGAAAGCCGATGAATATTCGCTGGGTAGACGTTGAGGGTGATACTGATTGACGCTACTTTCGAGTTACATCACGCGCAGTACATTATCAACTCGTGCGATTCCCGTTTCCGGGTGGTATCTGCGGGGCGTAGGTTCGGTAAGACGCGGCTGGCAGTCCTCGAATGCTTAGCGGTTGCGAACGAGGGAAAGCGCGCCTGGTGGATCAGCCCGACTTACAAAATGAGCAACGTGGGCTGGCGACCCCTCCGGCAAATGGCGAGCCGGATTCCCGGCGCTGTGATACGAAAGGCGGAGAGGGAAGTCGTTATACCCGGCGGCGGGCTTGTGGCTGTTAGATCGGCTGACAACCCGGACGCGCTACGCGGTGAAGGGCTTGATTTCGTTGTGATGGATGAAGCGGCGTACATTATGCCGGAGGCGTGGATAGAGGCAATTAGACCGGCGTTGTCAGACAGGTTAGGGAGGGCGCTGTTCATCTCGACCCCGCGCGGGCGTAACTGGTTTTGGGATATTCACCGCAAGGGTGGAGTAGAGCCGGATTGGTCATCGTTCACCTACCCGACAAGCGCGAACCCGTTTATGCCTGCGGGTGAGATCGAAGCGGCGCGGGCTGAATTGCCGGAGATCATTTTCAGGCAGGAATACCTGGCGGAGTTTGTGGATAGTGAGGGCGCTGTCTTCCGGCGGGTACACGATGCGGCCATCCTGCAACCACTTGAGCAACCGCTTGAGGGTCACCAGTACAGCGCTGGGGTGGATGTGGCGGCGGCGGTGGATTACACGGTTATCACGGTGCTGGACGTGAACACGCGCGAAATGGTGGCGCTTGACCGATTCAACCGCGTGGATTACCCGGTGCTGGAGGACAGGATCGCGGCGGCGTATGCGAAGTGGAACATGATAGGCATGGTGGTAGAAGCCAACAGCATTGGGCAGGGGGTCATTGACCATCTGCACAACCGGGGGATGAACATTATCCCGTTCACGACAACGAACACGAGTAAGCATGGCATTATTCAATCTTTGCAGTCGGCTTTTGAGCACGGGCAAATTAAGATATTAGACAATCCCGTTTTGGTGGGGGAACTATTGTCATTTGAGAGTAAAAAGACAACGAGCGGGAACTTTACCTACTCCGCGCCGGAAGGGCAGCATGACGATTGCGTTATGTCGCTTGCCCTCGCCTGGTACGCGGTAGATAGAGCGCAACCCGTGATTCTATTCGGAGCGTGATTATGAAATTATCAACCATGCAGAAAGCAACAAAGGCACTTGTCACGCTTCCCGCCTGGCAACAGCAGGCACTCGCGGACGCGGGTAACTTTACCAATTCGATCAGTTCGGTAGCAGAAGCATACTCACAAGTCCCCCTGATATACAGGGCGGTCAAGATGAGGTGTGACGCATTATCGAGTGTTCCGGTACACATTTACAAGAATGACAACGAGGTGGACTGGCCTTTTCCGTGTGATATGCGGGATCTCATTTGGCGCATGGAAGCGGACTTGTTAGGCGCGGGCGTTTCAACGGTGCTGAAGTTACGCAATCGCGTGAGGGTGTTAGACCTGCAACGGCTCAACCCGTTCACAGTTACGATCCACTACGACAACGCCAACGGACTGACATTCTCGCAGGCGGGCAAGGTGTGGCCGGAATCCGACATGGTGTACGTCAAAGAGTTTTCCTACTCCGATGACGTGACAAGTGGAGCGTCAACCGTGCAGGCGTGTTTGAATGACGCCGGGCTGATGAACTACCAGACGCGGTTCGCATCAAGGTTCTTTGAGAACGGCGCAATGCCGATCATCCTGATTTCAGCAGATGGCACGCTGGTAGAGGATGAAACAAAGCGCATCCAAAACTTCTTTAGCAAGTTGGCAAGCGGTGTTGGTAATGCATGGCGCGTGCTGGCAACGCGGACGAAACTCACGCCGGAAGTGGTCAGTCAAGACCTGGACAAGATGACCATGCCGGAACTGTACCAGCAGGCGACCTCGAATATCGCAAACGCCTTTGGAATACCGGTGACAATGTTCATGGGTGACGACAACTACGCAAGCGCGGACTCGCACCGCATGGGCTTCTGGCAGGACGTGATCCGGCCACGCGCGAAACTCATTGAGAGCGCACTCAACCGGCAACTGTTCAAGTCGCTGGGGATGGAACTCGAATTTAGTTTTGATGAGATGGATATATTCCAGGAGGACGAGACACAGCGGGCGCAGGCGTTCAGCCTGTACGTTGAGGCTGGGGTCAATCCGATGGTGGCTAAGGAAATGCTGGGCATTGAGAGCAATACCGATATTCCGTTCATGGCGCCGCAACCGGAGCCGATTGAAACTGAGAAGCCTTTGGATGTGACGGCTGAATTTGAGAAGTGGGAACGCAAGGCGCTGAAGCGCATCAAGGACGGGAAGAGCGCGGACTGCCAGTTTGATAGCGAACTGATACCGCTTGCTATCCAGGACGAAATACATGCCGCGCTGAAATTGTGCGTTGAACCTGATGAGGTCAAGCGGGTATTCGGTGGCGAGTATGAGTCACCGCAGGACATAGGGCTATACAAGGAACTCAAGCGGGCAAATGAGTTACTGGAACGCTCTCTCATGGATAAGCCGGAATTTCATATCACGGTAAACACGAAGGACGTGGATGAACCCATTACAGAACCTGCGTGACGTGATCGGGCGAATAGAACGCCAGCTCAAAGCGCCGGTTGCACAGCGAGATAAATTCGAGCGCGAGATGGAGCGCAAACTTGGGCGTATCTGGAAGGAACAGCGTGACGAATTGATGCGCTTACTGGGTGACCCTCCCTCTCTTTCCAACGTGCCGCAATCCTACTGGAATAATGGCAGGGCGGCGATTCGCAAGGTGATCGCGCCTATATTCGAGGAAATATTTAGAGAGCAGGCAACCGCGCTGATAACGCAGGTTGGTATTGGTGTGGATTGGGCGCTGATAAACAGCCGGGCTGCTGATTGGGCGATTGAGAATACCCGCCACTTCTTAGAGGGTTACGAAAAGACTAACCAGAAGCTGATCAGCGAATATATCAATAAGTTCTACACAGAGGGCTGGACGCTTGATGAAGTGACGGCGCATATAAACAGCGTGATATTCGATGAACGCCGCGCCTCGATGATAGCGATAACAGAAACAACGCGGGCAGCGGTTCAGGCGGAGGTGGCAACGGTGAACGTGTTAGAGGCTGAATACCCGAACCTGCATTTCAAGCCGATTTGGATCACGGCTAACGATGATAGAGTGTGTGACATTTGCGGGCCGATGCACGAAAAGGTTATCGAGGGCGAGGATTTTCCTCCGGCACACGTGAATTGCCGGTGTGAAGTGATGTACGACATGGTGGTGGATAAATGAGCTACGGCGTGCAGATAGAGGGAATTGACGAATTGCTGAAGCGACTGGACGCGGTCGGTGATACTAAGACGCTCAGGGATGGAATGACTTCTGTGGCAGTATCTCTCACCACGAAACTAAAGCAATACCCGCCCGCGCCAGCCAGATCAACTTACCGCAGGACTGGAACGCTGAGGCATCGCTGGACTTATGCGGTGGACGATGACGGTTCAGAGGTGGTAATTGGCAATGTCACGCCGTATGCGCCTTATGTGCAGGGGCGGGAATCGCAGACATGGTATCACAAGCGCACGGGCTGGCAAACCGCAGAAAACCTGCTCGATGGGAAAAAGGAAGACATTGTTAAAGTGCTAAGGCAGTTTATTCAAAAAGCGCTTGACGGTAGGGGGTAGATTATGCAGCTAAAGATCATGACGAAATTACCTGAAGGGATGAAGGCGGAGAAGCGTGAACCAGCGCAGACCGTGAAACGTTACGAGGAATTGCCTGGCAACGAGTACCTTGTGTTGGGAATGCCGTTCGGCGGGCAATTCAATGGGCGTGATTCAGACGGGCAAACGTTCACCGCGAATACCGATGCCTGGTTATCACCTGAGAAGGAGATACCCGTCACGTACTATCACGGATTTGGGCCGGACTCGCCTGATACCTGGCAGGATGTACCTGCTGTTATCGGTGTGGCTAAATTTGATCACACGGATAGTAAAGGGTTTTGGTTCAACGTGAAACTGGACGAAACAGAAACGCTGACCAGCCGGATAACTGGAGTGAAGTCTGACGTTGTGCGCGCGTCATCCGGGGCGGTCGGTCATCTTGTGCGCTATAACGATGATGGCGAAATTACCACGTGGCCGTTGGGTGAGTTGGCGTTATTTGACACGAACGAATGGAGAAAACCGGCGAACGATTATGCCGTTTTCAACGCAAAAGGGGAAGGCATCACAGAGGTCAAGGCGGAGGCGGAAACGCAAGCCGTGACGGTTGACGAATCTCCGGAGCAAATAAAAACCGAACTTACTCAGGAGAGTGAAATTATGGAAGAAGAAATTGAAAAGAAAGAAATTGAAAAGAAAGAAATTGACATCGACGCGCTTGTAAAGCGTTTCGAGGATCGCATGGAAGCACGGCTGGAAAAACTGGTCAACGCTCCCCCTATCAACGCACCGGCCGTGATCAAAGCCGAGAACTTGGGCGACCCCGACCCGAACCGCGCGTTCGCGCACTACCTGCGCACCGGCGAAAAGGTCAAAGGCTTGAAAGCCGCGATGGGTGAGAACACCTCCGGAGTCGGCGGGTACTTAGTACCTGATGACTTCTACGCCGGAATCGTTGAGAAGCGGAACGAACTCTCCATCCCGCGCCGGGCTGGCGCTACCATCCTGCAAACCTCACGTGACGTTTTGAACATCCCGATTGAGGCGACCTCGCAGACCTACTTTGCACAGTCCGCTCATGACATGGCAGCTGTTGATGAAGACGAGCCGACCATCGGTCAGGCAACCGCCACCGTGTTCGATTTCACTAAGTTGGTGAAAGTGTCCGAAGACCTCTTGGAAGATTCAGCCGCGAACCTCAACCAGTTCCTGGCGAACTCCTTTGGTCGCTGGATGGCCATGACCGAGAACCGCAACGCGCTGATCGGTACAGGCTCTACCGCGCCTCAAGGCGTGACCGTTGGTGGTACTGCTGCCTTGACCTTTGACGACACCAACAGCATTGCCGCAGCCGAAATCCCGGAACTGTACCACAAGTTAGCCGGGCAATACCGTGACAACGCCGTGTGGGCAATGAACGACGACACCCTCGGCATGTTACGCGGTCTGTCATCCTCGAGCGTGTTCACATTCGGCGCGCACGAGATCAACGACGAGAGCATCATGGGCAAGCGCGTGTTCACCTCGACCTACATGCCGAAATACTCGACCACGAAGTACAAGTCAATCGTGTTCGGTGACTGGAGCATGTACGCCCTGGTAGAGCGCAAGGGGCTGACCATCCGGCGCTTGAACGAGCTGTACGCAGGCAACCGCCAGGTTGGTTTGCTGGCCGTGTTCCGTCATGGCGGCGTTGTATTGCAGTCGGAAGCGTTTGCAATCGGCGCACAAGCCTAACGTAAGGGCAAATAAAGGGGAGGGTGTAATGCCCTCCCCCCAAAGGATAAACATGAAGATACGAATTTTGCAGAACTTCAACGGACTGGTGGACGGCAAGTCAATCCGATTCAAGGAAGGTCAAGAGGTTGAACTGACTGACCCTGACGCGCTGGATAACTTCCTACGCGGCGGGTACGCGGAGTTGGTCAAGCCTGCCGTCAAGGTGGTGGAAAAACCCGCTCATGCCAAAGGTATCAAGGTGAAATAAGTTTGAAATATCGCACAATCGTTGCCGACCCACCGTGGAAATACGGGACGTGGGGCAAGGCTGAGCCAACGCATAGACCCAATAGTAAAGTTTATCCGATGCCCTACAAGACTATGACTGTTGACGAAATAAAAGCGTTGCCGATTGAAGATTTAGCGGATGAAAATTGCGAACTGTATTTATGGACAACTCAAAAGTATTTACCAGAATCGTTTGAAGTAATAAGGGCTTGGGGATTCAAGTATTGTCAAACGCTTATATGGTGTAAGAAACCGAGAGGGCTTGGACAGGGCGGGGTTTATTGCCCGACTAATGAGTTTTTACTTCTTGGTAGAAAAGGCAAAATGCCAAAAGTAAAACGGGTTGATAGCACCTGGTTTTTGACCAAAAGACCGCATAACTCACACAGCACAAAACCGGAGTTTTTTCAGGACATGATTGAAAAAGTTACAGAAGAACCAAGACTTGAGTTATTTGCAAGGCGGAAGCGCGACGGCTGGGATGTTTGGGGCAATGAAGTAGAAAGCGACATAAGGATAAACCTATGACCATATCAAACGGCTACACAACGCTCGTAACAGTCAAGACCGCGCTCGGCATACCGCTTGACGAAAGAGATGACGACTTCTACCTTGAGGCAACAATCGAATCCGTTAGCAGGATGATAGACAATCACACCGGGCGCAGGTTCTACGCGGAGACAGATACCAGGTATTACGCGCCGATTTCCATTGACGAGGTTTACACAGATGACATTATCAGCGTGACCAGCCTCAAGACCGACGATGACAACGACGGCACGTTTGAAACGACATGGAGCGCATCTGATTACCACCTCATGCCGTTCAACGCGGGGGAGAATGGACGCCCCTACACGTGGATCGAAGCAAGCGGGTATGGCAGTTACTCGTTCCCCCATGGCACTAAGAAGGCGGTGCAGATAGTCGGGAGTTTTGGGTACGCCACAACCGCGCCGAAACCGGTAGCAGAGGCGTGCAAGATTCAGGCAATCCGGTTATTCAAGAGAAAAGACGCGCCGTTTGGAGTGATCGCGGGCGGTGACATGCAGCAGAGCATGACCATCCCCGACCTTGACCCTGACGTGAAGATGCTACTTTCACCGTATGTGAGGCGGGTGTAATGGCAATACAAGACGTGATCGCTCGAATGCAGACAGTCATTGAGGGCATATCCGGTATCAAGGGCGCGGATCAATACCTTCCGGAAGCCTTGCCGACCGTAGAGAATTGGGTAGTGATGTACCCTGGCGAATCGGAGTTCATCCCCGGACTTCCAGCTGGTTACATGACCGCGCTTTACAACGTAGTCATCGAAATCCACACCCCGCGCAACACGCTACCCCAAGCGCATAAAAGGATCGTTGCGCTCTACGATGACATCCCTATAAAACTATTCGATGACCTGCTCGACACGAAACTCAATAACACGGTATCGACATTCGGCAATATTACCAGTACCGGTTTGATCGCGATGAACTACGCAGGGATTGACACGGTTGGATTCAGGTACACCGTGAGAGATATAAAAATTCAGACGGTAATCACCTAAGGAGAAGATGGTCGAGAAAAAGAACGTATTAGAGCAGTACCCGATTATGAGTTGGGCGTTCCCCCGAATACTGGTTGCGTTCCTTCTGGAGCGAACAATCAGTTACGCCGACCTCGTATTCCCGGCGTGTATGCAGATCGCGGCGCAGGGTCCGGTGGTTTTGAACATGCCCTACCAGCGCACGGATTTAGCACGCAACCGGGCAAGCATGGAGTTGCTGAAATCAGACTTCACGCATCTCCTCATGCTCGACATTGACCACGTTCACCCGCACGATATTATTCAGCGTTTGGCAAAATGGGTTTTGAAAGACCCGAAGAAGTATCAAGTCGTGGGCGGATTGAATTTCAGGCGGTCAGAACCTTATGACCCGTGCGCGTACAAGATCGGCGCGGACGGCTCGATGTACACAATCGCATGGGAAAAAGACGATGAAATCGTAGAGGTTGACCGGTTAGGTACAGGGTCGATACTCATAGCACGCGAAGTGTTTGAGACCATCCCGCCCCCCTGGTTCGTGAATGATTACTCGCAAGCGTGGCGTGACGCGTGGCCTGGTGAAGACATTGGGTTCAACAAACTGTGTGTACAGCACGGAATCAAGATGTGGGTGGATGTTACCGTGACAAGTCCTCATATCACCCCCGCCATTATTGACGGCGCGACGTGGCAAAAGTGGGCGGCGAACAATCAAGACCTCATGGAGGCGCGGGATGCTTAGCGTGATTATCGTTGGCATTGACGACTGGGAACGCTACACGCGCCCGTTGATAGCGGATATTTGGACTCACGAGCCGGATGCAAACATCGTTGTTGTGGATAACGCAAGTGCTACTCCCTACCCGAAAGGTGAGCATATCCACAGGACTGACAAGAGACTTGGTTATGCAGAAGCGTTGAATTGGGGTATTGACCGGGCAGGGGATTCAGATTGGTACGTTGTAATGAACAACGATGTGAGGGTGCATAAAGCCTTTACAAAAAGGGTTGAATCGCTTGCCACGTCCACGCTCTATGGATTCAAAAAATGGACAGGCCACGAACTGCTGAAATCGAAACCTGATTATCTTTCCAGTTGGTGCATGTTAATCAGCCGTGAGGTGTGGCATAAAATAGGCAAGTTTGACGAAGCGTTTACCCCGATGTATTTCGAGGACATTGATTACTGCATAAGAGCCGCTAAAGAGGGAATACCCCTGATAGAGTTTGATCGTGACGAGTGGGGAATTGAGCATCTTTACATGGACAAAGAGCAGGCGCGGGCTGACTTCAAAGAGAAAAAAACGGAACTGCTTAATAGTTTGATGAACTACCTCAAGGAGAAACATGGCATCGAATAGAGTCGGAATCATCCCGGCGGCTGGCGCAGCAAAACGATTCGGCGGCGTGTTCAAGGAACTTCTACCCGTTGGCGAATCCATGACCCTGCTATCC
>ERZ1026792.1630-NODE-1630-length-13494-cov-3.148575_pt1 | contig 13494 bp, 10 predicted proteins | sample MGYA00520884_ERZ1026792 | MGnify/ENA primary metagenome ERZ1026792 (study PRJEB33270, sample SAMEA104284473) | anaerobic digester metagenome | biome: Anaerobic digester microbiome; feature: mesophilic sludge digester; material: Anaerobic digester biomass... | reverse complement strand
CTCTCACCGGGTTGCCGCAGGTGTTGCTGCTCGGCCGCAAGGGCATCGACTGCACCGTCACGCTCGCTCACTCGCGCACCAGCGCGGCCGACATGATCGAGGTCTGCAGGGCCAGCGACATCATCGTCGCCTGTGCCGGCCAAGCGCGCATGGTCACTGCGGCGCACGTGAAGCCGGGCGCGGCCGTCGTCGATGTCGGTGTCTCGCGCACCGAAGCCGGCATCGTCGGCGACGTCGACTTCGACGCGGTGCAGGCCATCGCCGGCGCCATCACCCCCATGCCGCGCGGCACCGGGCCGATGACCATCGCCTGCCTGTTGGAGAACACCCTGTCGGCTGCCCGCATGCTGGGCGCCTTCCCGGCCTGACCTCCATCGCGGTGGCTGCCGGCGGCGAGCCACCTGCCGGCAGCACGTCGGCTGTTCCACCCTGTGAAACCGTGCCGTATGATGGAACGACGTTCGTGAAGGGGGTGCAGCGATGACCACGGTGCAATCGATCGACCGGGCGTTCGGCGTGCTCCGCGCGTTGGCCGCCGGCCCTGCCGGCGTCACCGACATCGCCGACCGTGTCGGCCTGCCCAAGAGCACGGTCTCGCGAATGCTCTCCACCTTGGAGGAGCTGGGTGCGGTCGAGCAGGTGTCCGTCGGCGGCGAGTACCGCATCGGCTGGGCGATGATCGAGCTGGCTGCAGCCGCGCGACCGGGTCGCTCACTGATCTCGCTGGCCCGACCGCACCTCGTGGAACTGGCCCGCGTCACCGGCGAGGCAGCGGGCATCTCCATCCCCGATGGCACCGACATGCTCTACCTCGATCAGCTCACACCCAACAGCGAGCTGCAGGTGCGCGACTGGACCGGCCACCGCATTCCCATGCACGCCGTGCCGTCGGGTCAGGTGGTGCTGGCCGGCGACAGCGCGCTGGCCGGGCGCATCACCAAAGGCCGGCTGCAGCAGTTCACCCCGACCACCATCGTCGACGCGGCTGCGCTGCAGGCGCGCTTGGATGTGGTGCGGCGCGACGGCTACGCATGGGCAGTGGAGGAGTTCGCCAGCGGTCTCAACTCCGTCGCCGCCGCAATCCGCACCACCGGCGGCACCGTGCTCGCCGCGCTGCACGTGTACGGGCCTGCCAGTCGCTTCCCCGGCGACCGCAACCCGCGGGAACTGGGCGAGCTGGTGAAGGCCGCCGCCGACAACATTCGCATCGACTGAACAGGAACGCACGTGGATCGTTACGACTATATCATCGTGGGCGGCGGCTCGGCGGGCTCGGCGTTGGCCAACCGCCTCAGCGCCGACCCCGCCAACAAGGTGCTGGTGCTGGAAGCGGGCCGCCCCGACTACAAGTGGGACGTCTTCATCCACATGCCGGCCGCGTTGATGTTCGCGATCGGCAACCGGTTCTACGACTGGAAGTACGAGAGCGAGCCCGAGCCGCACATGAACGGCCGGCGCATCTACCACGCTCGCGGCAAGGTGCTGGGCGGCAGCAGCAGCATCAACGGCATGATCTTCCAGCGCGGCAACCCGCTCGACTTCGAGCGCTGGGCCGCCGACAAGGGCATGGAGACATGGGACTACGCCCATTGCCTGCCGTACTTCAAGCGGATGGAGACGTGCCTTGCCGGCGGTGACGAGTGGCGCGGCAGCAGCGGCCCGCTGGTGCTCGAGCGCGGCCCGTCGCAGAATCCGTTGATCGAAGCGTTCCTGCGTGCCACCGAACAGGCGGGCTACCCACGCACCACCGATGTGAACGGCTTTCGCCAGGAGGGCTTCGCCCGCTTCGACCGCAACGTGCACCGCGCACGCCGCCTGAGCGCCGCTCGCGCGTACCTGCACCCCGTGAAGCGGCGCCCGAACCTGAAGGTCACCACGCGCGCAATGGTCAACAAGGTGCTGTTCGAGGGCAAGCAGGCCACCGGCGTGGAGTACACGGTGCGCGGCAAGCGCCACGTCGCCCATGCCAGCGAGGTCGTGCTGTGCGGCGGCGCGTTCAACACCCCGCAACTGCTGCAGCTCAGCGGCGTCGGCAACGCCAAGGAGCTCGGCAAGTTGGGCATTCCGGTGGTGCACGACCTGCCGGCCGTGGGAGAGCACATGCAGGACCACCTGGAGGTGTACGTACAGCACTCGTGCACGCAACCCGTCTCACTACAGCCCAGCCTGCAGTTCTGGCGGCGGCCTCTCATCGGCCTGCAATGGTTGTTCCGCAAAGGCCCCGGCGCCAGCAACCACTTCGAGTCGGGCGGCTTCGCGCGCAGCAACGACGACGTGCGGTACCCGAACCTGATGTTCCACTTCCTGCCGATCGCGGTGCGCTACGACGGCTCGGCACCAGCCGGCGGCCACGGCTACCAGGTGCACGTCGGGCCGATGTACTCCAACTCGGAAGGCTCGGTGAAGATCGTCTCCACCGACCCGAAGGCCAAGCCCGAACTGCGCTTCAACTACCTGTCGACCGACCAAGATCGTCGCGAGTGGGTTGAGGCCATCCGCACCTCGCGAGCGATCCTGGGGCAAGCGGCGATGGACGAGTTCAACGGAGGCGAGATCTCCCCCGGGCCGCAGGTGCAGACCGACGAGCAGATCCTCGAGTGGGTGCGACACGACGGCGAGACCGCGCTGCACCCCAGCTGCACCTGCCGCATGGGCGCGGAGGACGACGACAGCGTGGTCGATCCGCTGACGATGAAGGTGTGGGGTGTGCAGGGCCTACGCGTGTGCGACGCATCGGCCATGCGGTACGTCACCAACGGCAACATCTACGCGCCGGTGATGATGATGGCGGAGAAGGCAGCCGACATCATCCTCGGCAAGACTCCCCTGCCACCGGAGAACACCGAGTTCTACCGTGCACCGACCCCGGAGGACGCCACGTGAGAGCGTCGAGCCAGGTACACGCCGCGACGGCGGGCTGAGCCAGCAGGCGCCACGGCGCCCGAGAAGCCTGTACGTTGCGCCCATGACGCTCGAACTGATCCCCCTCTGCACGGCTACCGTCTCGCTCGCCGAGACCATCAACGTGTCGTCCACGTTCCTCATCGGCGAAGTCACCGGCATTCGCCTCGAAGGCGAGCGGCTGCACGCGTCGATGAAGGGTCATGCAGCGGCCGACTGGTTGCGCGTCTCGCCGGAGGGCTACGGCACGCTCGATGTGAAGGTGACCGTCGAGACCGACGATGGTGCGGTCATCCACGCCACCTACACCGGCCGGCTGCAGTTCGACACGATGACCGTGTACGCGACCCCGCTGTTCCACACCGGCGACGAGCGCTATGCGTGGCTCAACCGCATCCAAGCCGTCGCCAAGGGAACCTTCACCCCCGAGGGCACGTTGATCTACGAGATGTACGAGCTGCGCTGAGCCTGCTCGGTTACGAGCGCAGGCGCTCGTTGGTGGGATCGAAGAGCGGTTCGCAGCCGACGGTGGCGGCCTTCATCTCACCGAAGATCTTGATCTGCACCGCGGTGCCCTCGGATTGGAACTGCGGGCGGATGTAGCCCAGTGCCACGCTCTTGCCGAGCGTGAAGCTCCACCCTCCGCTGGTGACGATGCCGATCCGCTGGGCGTCAGGCCCGTCGCCGTCGAAGATCGACGAGCAGAACGGCGCATCGGCGTCGCCCGCCTCGTCGAGCGTCATCGTGACGAATCGCCACGGCGACCCTGCCGCCTTCTCCGCCACCAGCGCAGCCTTGCCGACGAAGTCGGCCTTGCCGAGGTCCACGAACCGGTCGAGCGACGCATCGAAGGGCGAGAAGCCGATCTCCAGATCTTGCTTCCACCCGCGGTAGCCCTTGTCGAGCCGCAGGCTGTCGACCGCGTAGATGCCGAAGTCGCGGATGCCGTACTGCTCACCGGCGGCCCAGACCGCCTCGTACAGGGCCACCAGTTGCTCGTTCGCGGCGTGCAGCTCCCAGCCCAGCTCGCCCACGTAGTTGACGCGCAGCGCACGCACGGCACCCACCGCGGTGTCGATGTCGCGCACCGACAACCACGGGAACGACGCGTTGTCGAGCGGCGTGGACGTGACCTGCGCGAGCACGTCGCGCGACCGCGGGCCGACGACGATCAGCGAGCCGTAGTCGGCGGTGACATTGGTGATGGTCACCGAGCCGTCGGCCGGCAGCGCTGCTTCCAGCACGTCGAGGTCGTGCCACTCGGCACTCGCTGCGCCGACCGCGTAGAAGCGGTCGGTAGCCAGGCGGCTGACCGTGAGCTCGCTGAGCACCTTGCCATCCGGCAGCAGCGCGTAGCACAGCGACACTCGGCCGACCTTGGGCAGCTTGGTGCACAGCAAGTGGTCGAGGTAGGCCTCGGCGCCGGGGCCGCTCACCTCGAACTTGCTGAAGCCGGGCAGGTCGAGCACGGCGACGCCGTTGCGTGCCGCAGCGCACTCCTTGGCGACCTCGGTGCGCCAACCGTTCTTGCGGAAGAACGACAGGCTGTGGTCGGTGACCACGCCGTCGGGGTCGAACCACGTCGGCCGCTCCCACCCGCCGCGGGCGCCGAAGTGGGCACCCTTCGCCTGCAGCGTCTCGTACAACGGTGACGTGTAGGCCGGACGACCGGCCGGGCGCTCCTCGAACGGGAAGCCCATTGCGTACTCGTTCTGGTACACCTCGACGGCCTTGTCGATGGTGTACTGCGTGGTGGCGTAGTCCTTGTAGCGACGGCGGTCGATGTTCCAGATGTCGAACTCGGGCCGACCTTCCAGCACCCACTCGGCGATGGCCTTGCCGGCACCGCCCCCTTGCGCGATGCCGAAGCTGAACGTGTTGCAGTGCCAGAAGTTGCGCAGCCCGCGCTCGGGCCCCATGTAGGGGTTGCCGTCGGGTGCGTACGGAATCGGGCCGTTCACCACGCGGGCGATGCCGGCCTCGCCCAGCACGGGCACTCGCTCGCTGGCATCGAGGATCTGCGTCTCCAGCCGTTCGAGGTCTTCGCTCCAGAGCATGTTGGCGAAGTGGTCGGGGATGCCATCGCGCCACATCGCAGTTGCCTGCCACTCGTAGGGCCCGAGGATGTAGCTGTTGCGCTCCTGGCGCAGGTAGTAGCTCGTGTCGGGATCGCGCAGCAACGGCAGCGGGAACTCGCGAGCGGCCAGCTCGGGGATCTCGTCGGTCACGTAGTACTGGTGCGACATCTGAGCGATGGGATGGTGCCGCCCGATGAGGGCCATCACCTCGCCGGCGCGGTAGCCGGCGGCGTTGATGACGTGCTCGCAGTCGACGGTGTTGGTGTCGCCGTCCTTGGTGCGCGTGGTGACGGTCCAGTGCTGATTCGCATGTTGCGCCAGGCCGACGACGCTCTCGAAGCGGCGGACGCGGGCACCCAACGCGCGAGCGGCGCGGGCCATCGCTTGCGTGACCTGTGAAGGGTCGATGTCGCCGTCGAGCGGATCCCACAGCGCGCCGACCAGGTCGTGGGTCTTCACCAGTGGGTAGCGCTCGACCAGTTGCTCGGGGCTGAGCATGTCGTAGCCCATGCCCTGCGCGTTGGCCATGCTGGTCACGTGCCGGAACTCGGCGATGCGCTCGTGGCTGTGCGCGAGACGTACCGAGCCGGTGACGTGGTAGCTGATCGGGAAGTCGGGGTCGTTCGCCAACTCGCGGTAGAGGGCCGCCGAGTACGACTGCACCTTCATCACGCTCCAGCTGGTGCTGTACGTGGGTACGTTGCCGGCCGCGTGCCAGGTGGAGCCGGAGGTGAGCTCGTCGCGCTCGAGCAGCAGCACGTCGGTGCAGCCCATCTGCGCGAGGTGGTACAGCGCGCTGCAGCCGGCGATGCCACCTCCGATGATGACGATCTTCGCTTGCTCGTGCATTGCGTGCCCCCTCGACTGGTCCCGATGCGTGGCGCGCATCGTTGTGTAAAGATAGACGAAATTACACAGCTCGTGTCGCACGCGAGCGCGCAGTCGTCGGAGGCAACTTCACCATGGCCGAACTCCCCAGTCACGCACAGGTCGTCATCGTCGGCGGCGGCATCGTCGGCTGCAGCGTTGCCTACCACCTGGCGTTGCGCGGTGTCACCGATGTGGTACTGCTGGAGCGCAGGCAGCTCACGTGCGGCACCACCTGGCACGCGGCCGGCCTGGTGGGCCAGTTGCGCGCCACGCACAACCTCACCCGCCTGGCGCAGTACACCACCGACCTCTTCGCCACGCTCGAGCACGAGACGGGCCAGGCCACCGGCTTTCGTGCGCGCGGGTCGGTGAGCGTGGCGCCGACGCTCGAACGGTTCGAGGAGCTGAAGCGGGGTGCCTCGATGGCGCGAGTGTTCGGCTTGCAGGTCGACATCATCGACCGCGACCGCATCGCCGAGCTCGTTCCGCTGGCCCGCGTCGATGATCTCGTCGGTGGCGTGCACCTTCCCAACGACGGCATCACCAACCCGATCGACACCACCCAGGCGCTGGCCAAGGGCGCGAGGGCGCGAGGTGTGCGCATCCAGGAGAACGTGAAGGTGCAACGCATCATCACCGAGGGCGGCCGCGCGGTTGGCGTGGCGTACGAGATCGACGGCCCGGGCGGCCTCACGGTCGGCGAGATCCACGCCGATGCAGTGGTCAACGCCGCCGGCATGTGGGGCCGCGAGCTGGGCGATCAAGTCGGTGCTGTCGTGCCGTTGCACGCTGCCGAGCACTTCTACATCGTCACCGAGGGCGTCGACGGCATCTCCCCCGACATGCCCGTGCTGCGCGACCCCGACGGCTGCGGGTACTTCAAGGAGGAAGCCGGCAAGCTGATGGTCGGCTGGTTCGAACCGGTGGCGAAGCCGTGGGGCATGTCGCCGCGCACCGGTGTCAGCGGCATTCCCGAGTCGTTCTGCTTCGACTCGTTGCCCGAGGACTTCGAGCACATCGCCCCGCTGGTCGAAGCAGCCACGCATCGCATGCCACTGCTCGCGAACACCGGCATCCGGCTGTTCTTCAACGGCCCGGAAGCGTTCACCCCCGACGACCGCTACCTGCTCGGCGAGTCGCCCGATGTGAAGGGCCTGTTCATGGCGTGCGGGTTCAACTCGATCGGCATCCAGTCGTCGGGCGGCGCGGGCAAGGTGCTGGCCGACTGGATCATCGATGGCCACCCACCGATGGACCTGTGGGACGTCGACATCCGCCGCGTGATGCCGTTCCAGCGCAACGCCGGCTACCTGCACGATCGCACCATCGAGTCGCTTGGCCTGCTCTACGCGATGCACTGGCCGTTCCGGCAACCCGAGACCGCCCGCGGCGTGCGCCGCTCGGCACTGCACGATCGCCTCGCTGCGCGCGGCGCCTGCTTCGGCGAAGTGGCCGGCTGGGAGCGCACCAACTGGTTCGCCCCAGAAGGTGTGACGCCCGAGTACGAGTACTCGTACGGCAAGCAGAACTGGTTCCCGTACTCGGGTGCGGAGCACCACGCTGTCCGCAACGCGGTGGGCATGTTCGAGCAGTCGTCGTTCGGCAAGTTCGTGCTGGAGGGTGCCGATGCGGAGGCCGTCCTCAACCGCATCTGTGCCAACGACGTCTCGGTACCGGTGGGCAAGATCGTGTACACCCAGTGGCTCAACGAGCGCGGTGGCATCGAAGCCGATCTCACCGTCACCCGCGAGGCGCCCGACCGATACCTCATCGTCACCGCCGCGGCCACGCAGGTGCGCGACTTCAGCTATCTCAAGGATCACCTGCCGAGCGACGCCCGAGTGGTCGCCACCGACGTCACCTCGGCCTTCGCGGTGCTCAGCATCATGGGGCCGCACTCGCGCGCGTTCCTCCAGTCGCTGACACCCGACGACCTGTCGCACGCGGCCTTTCCCTTCGGCACGTCGCGACACATCGACCTGGGATATGCGCGAGTGCGCGCCAGCCGCGTCACCTACGTCGGCGAGCTGGGCTGGGAGCTGTACATCCCCACCGAGTTCGCCACCGGTGTGTTCGATGTGCTGGTCGCGGCGGGTGCCGAGTTCGGTCTGCGCCATGCCGGCTACCACGCACTCAACTCGCTGCGCATGGAGAAGGGCTACCGCCACTGGGGCCACGACATCTCACCCGATGACACGCCGCTGGAAGCCGGGCTCGGCTTCGTCGTCGCATGGGACAAGCCGGGCGGTTTCATCGGCCGTGAGGCCCTCCTCGCGCAGAAGGCGGCCGGGCTCACCCGCCGGATGGTGCAGTTCGCCCTCACCGACCCCGAGCAGCTGCTGTACCACAACGAGCCGATCTGGCGCGACGGCGTCATCGTCGGCAGCATCACCTCCGGCATGTACGGCCACACGCTCGATGCGTCGCTGGGCATGGGCTACGTGTCCGCTCCCGACGGTTCGTCGTGCGATCGCGAGTACGTGTTGTCGGGCAACTACGAGATCGAGGTGGCCGGTGAGCGTGTGCCGGCGCGGGCGTCGCTCGATCCGTGGTACGACCCGAAGTCGGCGCGAGTGCGCTCGTAGCGCACGGTCGTTTGAGGCGTAGCTTCTCGTCATGGCGATCAGGGCGCTCAGCACCGCGCAGGAGGCGACGTCTCCGGGTGGCGACGGCCACTACGACGCGGACACGCACATCGGTGGTCGCATCCGCGAGCTGCGCAAGGCGCACGGGCGCACGCTGGCCGATGTGGCGGCGGAGGTGGGCATCTCGGTCAGCTACCTCAGTCAGATCGAGCGCGACGTGTCGCGCCTGCCCATCGGCGTGCTCAAGCAGATCGCCGACGCCCTCGGCGTGCACATGAACTGGTTCTTCCACAGCGGCAACGAAGGGCCCGAACGAGAGCGCGATGTCATCGTGCGCGCCGCCAACCGGCGCAACCTCACGTTCACCGGTCTGGGCATCACCGAGGAGCTGCTGTCGCCGACGCTGTCGGCGCCACTGGAGCTGCTCATCAGCACCATCCACCCGGGTGCCGACAGCGAGTTCTACGCCCACGATGGTGCCGAGGCAGGCCTGGTGATGCAGGGCACGCTGCAACTGTGGGTGGGCGAGCGTCACTTCCAGCTGGCCACCGGCGACAGCTTCGCGTTCGCGAGCAGCGAACCCCACCGCTGCGCCAACCTGGGCAAGCGTCCGGCAAAGGTGCTGTGGGTGATCACTCCCCCGCACTACTGACCCGACTCCCCCCACTCCCCACCGGCTCTACGGAAAGCCGGGAATGGGGAGGTCGGGGTCGTTGGCGATCTCGGTGCGCAGCCAGTTGCGGAAGGCGGTGACCCTCGGATCGTCGCGGCGGTCGTTGCGGCACACCAGGTACCACCGTCGCGGCTGGGGCACCTGCAACGCGAACGGCGCAACCAGGCGGCCGCTGCGCAGGTCGGCCGCGGCCAGGAAGCGGGGGGCGATGGCCACGCCCTGACCGTCGATGGCCGCTTCCAGCGCGAGCAGGTAGCTGTCGAAGCGGGGGCCGCTCTGGCCGACATCGGCCGGCAGACCCGCGGCGCGTAGCCACACCGACCACTCGTCGGCCGCCGTGTACAACTGCAGCAACGCATGGTTCACCAGATCGGCCGGCTGGCGCATGCCGATGCCACCGTGCAGCACCGAAGGGCTGCACACCGGCGTGAGCTGCGCGTCGAACAGGTGAGTGGCGTGCAGACCGGGCCGCTCCGGCCGAGCAGTGCAGACGATGGCGACGTCGCCGGCCGTCTCGTCGAACTCCCAGTCCAAGTGGCTGGTGTTGAACCGCACCCGAACCTCCGGGTGAGCGGTGGTGAACGAGTGCAGCCGGGGAATCAACCAGCGCACGGCGACGGTGACGTACACCTGCACATCGAGCTCACGAGATGGCGCCCCAGCGGCCCGCACCAAGGCGGTCCCCTGGGCGATGCGGTCGAACGCCTCGCGCAAGTAGGGGTGGTACTGCTCGCCGGCTGGGGTGAGCGCGACTCGCCGGTTGTGCCGCTCGAACAGCTTCGCGCCCAGGCGGCGCTCGAGCTCGGCCACCTGATGGCTGATCGCCGATTGGGTGACCGACAGCTCGTCGGCCGCCGCACGGAAGCTGAGGTGGCGGGCCGCGCTCTCGAACGCACGCAGCGAGGCGAGTGGCGGCAGATCTGGCACGGGCGCAGACTACATGAACCATGCTCATGCATGCATGAGAGAGATTCGCTTGTCGATGGTCGTCTACCTCGTCACACTGACGCACGCAGTCGGCAACGAGTGGAGACATACATGAGCGACGTTCAGCAACAGTCGGGTCGGCGGGGCGGGCGGGCAGCGCGCGTGGCCCTGCGCTCGGCACCGCTCGCCAACGACGTGCGGCCGGTGAACCCGGGCATGCCCTCGGGCCGCTACCAGCCACTCACCGACGCCGAGGTGCGCAAGGTGCACGAGGCCGCGCTGAACGTGCTGGAGAACATCGGGCTGGCCGATGCCATCGACAGCTGCCTCGACGTGCTGCTGCCGAAGGGCTGCACGCTCTCCGAGGACGGCCGCTTGCTGTTCCCCCGGTCGCTCATCGAGGACACGCTGGCCATCGCCGCCCGCAACTTCACGCTGCACGCGCAGGACCCGCAGTTCGACATGGAGCCGTGGGGCAAGAAGGTCTACTTCGGCACCGCGGGCGCGGCCGTCTACATGGTGGACCCGATCACCGGCGAGTACCGCGAGTCGCTCTCGCAGGATGCCTACGACATCGCCCGCCTGGTCGACACCATGGAGCACATCCACTTCTACCAGCGCTCGGTGGTGCCGCGCGACCTGCCCGACCCGATGGAGATGGACGTCAACACGTGCTACCTCAGCGTGGCCGGCACCACCAAGCACGTGGGCACGTCGTGGGTGCATCCGGACCATCTCGAAGCATCACTGAAGATGCTCCACCACATCGCCGGCGGCGAGGACAAGTGGCGCGAACGGCCCTTCGTCAGTCAGTCGAACTGCTTCGTGGTGCCGCCGCTGAAGTTCGCCGCCGACGCATGTCGCTGTCTGGAAGTGGCGGTTCGCGGCGGCATGCCCGTGCTGCTGCTCTCTGCCGGCCAGGCGGGTGCCACCGCCCCGGCTGCGCTGGCGGGCGCACTCGTGCAGGAGGTGGCGGAGGTGCTCGCCGGGCTGGCCTACGTGAACGCGATCAAGCCGGGGCACCCCGCCATCTTCGGCCTCTGGCCGTTCGTCAGCGACCTGCGCAGCGGCGCGATGTCGGGCGGTAGCCCCGAGCAGGCGCTGCTGTCATCGGCGTGCGCGCAGATGGCCCACTTCTACGACCTCACCGGCGGCACGTCGTCGGGCATCAGCGACGCGAAGATGCCCGACGCGCAGGCGGGCGCCGAGAAGGGCTACAACCACGCTCTCGTCGGCAACGCCGGCGCCAACCTGATCTATGAAGCAGCCGGCATGCACGGCAGCCTGCTCGGGTTCTCGCTGGAGGGCGTGGTGCTCGACAACGACATCATCGGCGCGGCGCAGCGCACCATCAAGGGCATCGAGGTGAGCGAGGACACGCTCTCGCTCGACGTGATCCGCGCCGCCGTCATCGACGGCCCCGGTCACTACCTGGGCTCGAAGCAGACCCTCGACCTGATGCAGACGGAGTACATCTACCCCGCCATCGGTGATCGCCTCAGCCCCAAGGAGTGGAACGAGGTCGGCCGCCCGAAGATCATCGATCGCGCGATCGCCAAGGTGCACGACGTGCTCGCCACTCACTACCCGGCGCACATCTCCGATGAGATCGACGACCTCATCCGCTCCGAGATCCCCATCCGCCTGCCACGCGAGCAGATGCGGCCGCCGCGCTGACGGCGCCGCTCGACGCCGGCGACCATCAGGCGGCCGGGCTCATTGCAGCACTTCGGGAAAGCCCGGGGCGCGCAGATCAGTACCCAACGCGTCCTCCAGCAGCTTGACCACCTGGCTCGACCAGGCGCCACCGCCGTACTGCGAACGGGCGCGGATGAACGTCTGCTCGGTCTGGCCGGCCAGATCCAGCGGCACGCCGAACTCGCGGCCGAACTGAGTCGCGAAGCCGAGGTCCTTGCACGCGAGATCCATGGTGAAGCCGATGTTGTAGCTGCCGTTGAGGATGACCTGGCTCTCGGTTTCGTGCACGAAGCTGTTACCCGAGCTGTTGAGGATGGCCTCGAACGACTTGGCCAGGTCGAGCCCGCCGCGCTTGGCCAACATCAACGCCTCGCCCACCGACACCAGGTTGATGAAGGCGAGCATGTTGGTGATCACCTTGATGACCGCGGCACTGCCCAGCGGCCCCATGTACAGCACCGGGTCGCCGATCGCAGCCAGCACGGCGCGGTGCTCGTCGAACACCGCTTCATCGCCGCCGACCAGCACGGTGATCTCGCCGGCGGCGGCCTTGTGCACGCCACCGGTGACGGGCGCTTCCAGAGTGCGTACGCCGACCGCCTCCGCCAGCGCTGCCAGGCGCAACGTCTCGTCACGGTCGTTGGTGCTGTTGTCGATCCAGGTACCGCCGGCGCGGAGGCCGGCGAGCACACCGTCGGGGCCGCACATCACGGCGTTCACCGCAGCCGGCGAGGGCAAGCAGGTGAACACCACGTCGGAGGCTTCGCCCACCGCCTTGGCCGTATCGGCCCAGTGCGCCCCTGCCGCCAGCAACGGCGCTGCTGCCTCCGGGTGCAGGTCGGTCACCGTCACCGTGTGCCCCGCACGCAGCAGGCTTGCCGCCAAGTGCACGCCAAGGTTCCCCAGGCCCACGTACCCCACCGACACGGCTCGATCAGTCATCAGTTCCCTCGCTGGCAGGCGAGGGCCTCGGTGCCGCATCGCACCTCCAGTATCCAGCGGGCCCGAGCAAGCGGCAAGTGAAGTGTCGAGACCCTGAGGTGGCGAATGGTTGATGCTCGGCGCAGTACGGTGCCGGCATGCGCACACCGATCCCGGCGTTGATCGACCTCGAGGCCTTCGAGTCGGCGGCGCGACACGGCAGCTTCGTCGCCGCCGCCGGCGAGCTGCACCTCACCCCTTCGGCCATCAGCCATCGAGTGCGTTCGCTGGAGCGCCAGCTCGGCGTGGTGCTGTTCACCCGCCACGCTCGACGCATCGAGCTCACCGACCATGGCCGCGCCTACATGCCGTCGGTGCGCCACGCGTTCGACGAGCTGGCTGCCTCCACGGCGGGCCTGTTTGTTTATTCGGATACCCGGCCCAGGAGTGGCAATGCACGAGGATGTAAATGCGCAATCGGGCCTGGTCCATGGCTTTGTGCTGGATGGGCAGGGCGGCGCTCGTCGCTTGGCGCGGGAGGCGCTGGATAACGACGTGCCGCTGCTGGCGATCGGCCTCGTGCTCGCCTGGCGCTACGCGGGCGGTATCGGTCTGGACCGATGGATCCTGCCGCTTGTCGCCGATCGGCGATCGGTCGCGTTGTCAAGACGCCAGCAGGGGCATCCTGGCCGGCACATTCTGAATCTCGACACGCCCGGGCTGGGGAACGCGCCCAGGCGAGAGTCGAAATAACAGGCGTTCCACAGATCAGTGGCGCAGCTTCACTCGAAGGGGGCAATCACACGATGTCGATCAAGAACGAGACAAGCCGGATTACGCG
>ERZ1026792.1628-NODE-1628-length-13511-cov-2.991184_pt1 | contig 13511 bp, 12 predicted proteins | sample MGYA00520884_ERZ1026792 | MGnify/ENA primary metagenome ERZ1026792 (study PRJEB33270, sample SAMEA104284473) | anaerobic digester metagenome | biome: Anaerobic digester microbiome; feature: mesophilic sludge digester; material: Anaerobic digester biomass... | reverse complement strand
CGGTAGCGCTCGCTGTGGATCTGATGGTTGCGCGGGTCGTCGGCGCTGACGGGCTTGAACGTGTCGAGCCCCACGACCAGCTCGACCTTCGCCGTCTCGATGCCACGCGCCGCGAGCGACGCCAGCAGTTCCGGCGTGAAGTGCAACCCTGCCGTGGGCGCCGCCGCCGAGGCGGGCTCGTTGGCGTACACCGTCTGATAGCGCTCTTGTCGGTGCAGCCGCGCCGAGATGTAGGGCGGCAGCGGCATCTCGCCGTAGGCCGCCAGCAGCGCGAGCGGATCGCCCTCCCCCATCAGCTCGACGATCATCGTGTCGCCGGCATCGCTGCGCCGAAGGATCCTCACCAACGGCCGGCCTGCCGCCAGCAGCTCCTCCGCCGGCTTCATCTTCTTCGCCGGGCGCACCATCGCTTCCCAGGTTCTGCGCTCACCATCGAGCGGTTCGAGCAGCAGCACCTCGGCGGCGCCGCCGGTCGCGCGGTGCAGCTTCAGGCGAGCCGGGATGACCTTCGTGTCGTTGACCACCAGCAGGTCGCCATCGCGGAGGTGATCGCCGAGGTCGCTGACGTGCCGGTGCAAGGGTGCTGCCGAGCCTCGGTCGACCAGCAGGCGGGCGCTGTCGCGTGGCTCGAGCGGGTGCTGAGCGATCCGCTCCTCGGGGAGCACGTAGTCGAAATCGGCCAAGCGCATGAGCGCCCAACGATACGGTTGCCGAATGTTCGATCCCCACAACGACCTGCACCGCGTCGGCTCGCTCGACGAGTTGCGCACGCACTATCGCCATCCCCACGCCGGCACCCGCGGCAAGGAGCGGCCGGCGCTCGACGCGGCTTCGGCGACCGTGGCCGAACGCTGCCGATTCGCCACCATCGGTACCTTCGACGTGCTCAGCAACGCCGATGTGTCGCCCCGGGGCGGCCCCAGTGGCTTCATCCGCGTGCTCGACCCGACGCACCTCGCGATGGCCGACCTCGGCGGCAACAACCGCCTCGACACCCTCGAGAACATCGTGGCCACCGGTCGTGTCGCTCTGCTGCTCATCACGCCCGGTAAGTCCGAAACGGTACGTGTGAACGGTGCAGCGTTCGTCTCCACCGATCCCGAGCTGCTGCACGGCTTCCAGCTGCCCAAGCCGCCGAAGTCGGCCATCGTGATTCGGGTCGAGACCACCTACATGCATTGCGCGAAGGCGTTCATGCGCAGTGGCATGTGGGACCAATCGGTGTGGGCCGAGCTGGCCGACGTGCCTGATGGCGCGGCTGTCCTCAGTTGCCAGGGCGTGGTCGACGTCGACGCCGAGACCACGCGCAAGTGGCTCGACGACGACTACGCCGAGGCCTTGGCCGTCGAGGCCCAGACGACCTGACGCCGGGCTCACAGGACTGCTGGGTCACGGCACAGAACGGGGTTCCGTCTGTGCCGTGACCCAGCCGCAACGCGTCAGGCCATCTTGGCCTGGAGGCGACGGTCGAGCGCGTCGAGGAAGTCTTCCGTGGTGAGCCAGGGAGCGTCCTTACCGATCAGCAGCGCCAGGTCCTTGGTCATCTCGCCGGCCTCGACGGCTTCGATGCACACGTTCTCCAGCGACTGTGCGAACGCCTCCACTTCGGGCGTGCCGTCCATGCGGCCGCGATAGGTGAGGCCCTGCGTCCACGCGTAGATGCTGGCGATGGGGTTGGTCGAGGTCTTGTTGCCCTTCTGGTGCTCGCGGTAGTGGCGAGTGACGGTGCCGTGCGCGGCTTCGGCCTCGACGGTCTTGCCATCGGGGGTCATCAACACGCTGGTCATCAGACCGAGCGAGCCGTAGCCCTGCGCCACGGTGTCGCTCTGCACGTCGCCGTCGTAGTTCTTGCACGCCCACACGTAGCCGCCCTCCCACTTCATCGCGCACGCCACCATGTCGTCGATGAGGCGGTGCTCGTAGGTGAGGCCGGCGGCGTCCATCTCCGCCTTGAACTCGGTCTCGTACACCTCTTGGAAGATGTCCTTGAACGAGCCGTCGTACGCCTTGAGGATGGTGTTCTTGGTGCTCAGGTACACCGGGTAGTTGCGGATGATGCCGTAGCGCAGCGAGGCGCGGGCGAAGTCGCGGATGCTGTCGTTGTAGTTGTACATGCCCATCGCCACGCCGCCGTCAGGGCCGAAGTCGGCGATCTTCATCTCCACCGGGGCACTGCCGTCGGCGGGCACGTAGGTCATGGTGACGGTGCCTGCGCCGGGCACCTTGTAGTCGGTGGCCTTGTACTGATCGCCGTGAGCGTGACGGCCGATGACGATGGGCTTGGTCCAGCCGGGCACCAGGCGCGGGATGTTGGAGATGACGATGGGTTCGCGGAAGATCACGCCGCCGAGGATGTTGCGGATGGTGCCGTTGGGGCTCTTCCACATCTTCTTCAGGCCGAACTCCTCCACACGCTGCTCGTCGGGGGTGATGGTGGCGCACTTCACGGCCACGCCGTGGCGCTTGGTGGCCTCGGCGGAGTCGATGGTGACCTGGTCGTCGGTGGCGTCGCGATGCTCGATGCCCAGGTCGTAGTAGTCGAGCTCGATGTCGAGGTAGGGCACGATGAGCTTGTCCTTGATGAACTGCCAGATGATGCGGGTCATCTCGTCGCCATCCATCTCGACGACGGGGTTCTTCACCTTGATCTTTGCCATCTCGTTGCACCCTTCTGCTGTGACCGCGCCATGCATGCGCCGGCTCACTTGTATCGGACTTGTATGAGACTAGCTCAGCTCGTCCGGCCCTCGACAATCGCTCCGCCCGCACGCCCGCACGCCCGGCCACTCGCCGTGCGGACGTCGTGGTCCGATCGTTGTGTGCGCAACTGGGGTTCCCCGGTTGCGCACGTGCGGTTTCGGGGAGCCCCAGTTGCGCTCGCAACGGTTCCGATCGGCAGGATCGACTGCGGCGGGGCGGGCAGCAGCGTCGCGGGAGCCGCGAAGTTCGCCCCGGCAACGAGGTGCACCTAGCATCGAACCCGATGGACTTCTCTTGGACAAGCGAACAGCGCGCGCTCCGCGCCACGGCCGCCACCGTCGCGGCAGATGCCGTTGCACGCTTCGGCCGGTCGAACGACTCGTGGATCAACGGCTACTCGAAGGAGTTCTCCAAGGAACTGGCCGGGCACGGCTGGATCGGCATGACCTGGCCCGACAACCCATACAGCGGCCCGGCCAGCCCGGCGATCGACCGATTGATCGTCGGCGAGGAGCTCATCAAGGCCGGGGCGCCCATCGCCGCCTCGTGGTTCGCCGACCGTCAGATGGGGCCGGCGCTGCTGGCCTACGGCACGCCCGACCAACAAGCCGCGTTCCTGCCAGGCATCGTGGCCGGCGAGACGACGTGGTGCATCGGCATGAGCGAACCCGACGCCGGCAGCGATCTGGCCAGCCTGAAGACCTCCGCCGAGCGCCAGGGCGACATGTTCGTGATCAACGGGCAGAAGATCTGGACCAGCTTCGGTGCGGTCAGCGACTACTGCTACCTCATCTGCCGCACGTCGCAGGAAGGCCCACCGCACGCCGGCATCAGCGAGGTCATCGTGCCGATGAACACGCCCGGCATCGAAGTGCGGCCGATCAAGGACATGACCACCAACCACCACTTCTGTGAAGTGTTCTTCACCGACGTGCGGGTGCCGGTGGAGAACCTCGTCGGCCAGGAAGGGGGCGCCTTCAAGCAGACGATGCGGCAACTCGAGCACGAGCGCGGCGGCATCGACCGGTTGGTCAGCAACCACGCGCTGTACCTGATGGCACTCGCACAGGCCGACACGTCGAACCTGGTCGTGCGCGACGAGATCGCGCGGCTCGAGATCGGCTACCGGATCGGTCGCATCCTGGTGATCCGCGAGGTGCTCAAGCAGGCTCCAGCCGGCTTCAGCGCGGCGACCAAGTGCTTCTGCACCGAGCACGAGATCCGCGTCAGCGACTTCGTGTCGCGGGTCTTGGGGCCGCAGGCGACTCTGTGGGACGACGTCACCCGAGGCCTCTCCTACGCACCCGGGTACACCATCATGGGCGGCACCTCCAACGTGATGCGCAACATCCTCGGCGAGCGCGTACTCGGCCTCCCCCGCTGACCGCCGCGACGGCTACCGTCGGCGGCATGGCAGATCTCCTGGCACTTTCTTCGCGCATCATCGACAGTGGGCTCACCGATCAACCGGTGAATCGGGTCAGCAACGAGCTCAGCGAGATCGCACCCGGCGTGGCGCTGGTGGAGAGCTTCAGCCACTGCGTGGCACTCGACACCGACGAGGGCCTCGTCTGCTTCGATGCCTCCGGCGTGCAAACGGGGAAGGCCGTGCGGGCGTCGTTGCGCGCATGGCGCGACGCACCCGTCAGCCACCTCGTCTACACCCACGGCCACGCCGACCACATCGGTGGCAGCATGTTCTTCGGTGAGGATCAGCCAACGGTGATCGGCCACGAGAACGTGGCGACGCGCATGGACCGCTACGAGTACACCAACGCCTGGAACCTGATCATCAACGCCCGCCAGTTCGGCGGTGTCTCGGGCGATCTCAACCTCAACGTCGGCGACTCCGGCGTCGGCGACTCCGGCGGTGGTGTCGAGGTGAAGGCCAACCCCGGCGCCCGCAGGTTCCTTCCCAGCAACACCTTGCGGCCGGCCGAGACGTTCAGCGAATCGCACGACATCACCGTCGGCGGCCACCGCATCGAGATGCACCACGCACGCGGCGAGACCGACGATCACCTGTGGGCCTGGATGCCCGAACACAAAGCGGTGGTCACGGGCGACTTCCTCATCTGGAACTTCCCCAACGCGGGGAACCCGCAGAAGGTGCAGCGCTACCCCATCGAATGGGCGGCAGCACTTCGGCGTATGGTGGCGATGGGGCCCGAGTTGCTGCTGCCGGCACACGGGTTGCCGATCGAGGGCAAGGAACGCATCGCACGCGTGCTCGACGATGTCGCCACTGCGCTGGAGGACATCGTGCGCGACGTGGTCGCGATGATGAACGCGGGCGCCACGCTCGACACCATCATCCACACAGTGCGGGTACCCGCCGAGACCCTGGCCAAGCCGTACTTGCGACCGCTCTACGACGAGCCCGAGTTCGTGGTGCGCGGCATCTGGCGCCAGTTCGGCGGCTGGTGGGATGGTGCCGCGTCGCGACTGAAGCCGTCACCGGATGCGCACCTGGCAACCGCGTTGGCCCAGCTTGCCGGCGGGGCCGACGTGCTGCTGCGGCGCGCCGCGCAGGCCGCCGCCGACGGCGACATGCGGCTGGCCTGCCACCTCGCCGACCTGGCCGGCTGGGCAGCGCCCGACGACCCCGCCATCCACGGTGGCCGGGCCGACATCTACCTGGCCCGGCGCAAGGTGGAGACCAGCTTGATGAGCAAGGGCATCTTCGCCGCCGCAGCTCGCGAGAGCCAGCTGGTGGTGGCCGACGCGACGGGCGCTACTGGCGGCTGAGGCTCACCAGCACGAGCGCCAGCGCGGCGGCGCCGAGGCCGACGGCCTGCCACTTGGTGAGCCGCTCACCGTCGATAGTGAACGCGAGAGCAACCGTGCTGGCCGGGTAGAGCGACGCAACCACCGACACGATGGCCAACATGCCGCCGCGTACCGCAGCCAGGTACAGCACGTTGGCCCCCATGTCGAACACGCCGGCAACCACCGCCAGTTGCAGCGAGGCGCGATGCCGCGCCGGCCGGGCACCCGACGCCCCGGCGATCGCGAACAGCAGCGGTACCGACGCGAGGCGGGCGATCACCAGCGGCCACACGCCTGATGCTGCGTCAGCTCGGTCGAGTGCCACGAACAGCAGCCCGAAGCAGGCGCCGACGCCCACCGCCAGCACCACGATTCGGCGTGGGGTGTTGTGCTGGTGGGTGCCGATGGCGCCGCTCACCAGTGCCACCGCCGTCACTGCGATCACGATGCCCACGAGTGCCAACGCACTCGGCCGCTCGCCGGTGACGAGGCCGACGACGACAGGCACCACCGCGCCGACGACGGCGCTGGTGGGCGCCACCACCGAGATCTCACCGTGTGCAAAGCCGTGATAGAGCCCGGCGATGCCCAGCGCGCCGACCACGCCGGCGAACGCGCTCCAACCCCACGTCGACGCCGATGGCACGGGAGTGCCCATCACGATCACTGCCGCGAACACGAGCACCAGGCTCACCATCTGGCCCAGCGCCGCCACGATCACGCTGGCCTGGTGCCGGCTGGCGCGACCCCCGAAGTAGTCGCCCACGCCGTAGACGAGCGCAGAACCGAGAGCGAGCAGCACGGGCATGAGCCGCTCAGTCAACCACGAGTCGTTGGGACGAGTGCCACTCGGTAAGGTCGCCGGCATGCAGCACACTCGCTTCGGCCGCACCGGGCTTCAGGTGCCGCGCCTCACGCTGGGCACGATGACGTTTGCCGGTCAGTGCGATCGTGACACGTCCTTCGCCATCATGGATGCCGCCGTCGAGGCCGGCATCACGTTCTTCGACACCGCCGACATGTACCCGGTCACCACCTATCCGCATGGCATGGGCGACACCGAGCGCGTCATCGGCGAGTGGATGCACGGGCGACGCGCCGACGTGCTGGTCGCGTCGAAGTGCTTCTTCCCCACCGGCCATCGCCCATGGGAGGGCGGCAACTCACGGCACAACATCATGCGATCCATCGACGCCACGCTGCAACGCCTGGGCACCGACTACGTCGACCTGTATCAGGTGCACTCGTGGGACCAGAACACGCCCATCGACGAGACCCTGCAGGCGCTCGACGACATCGTGCACGCCGGCAAGGCCCGCTACGTGGGCTGCAGCAACGTGCTCGCCTACCAACTGGCACGGTCGCTCGGCCGCAGCGAAGCACTGGGCACGGTGCGTTTCGACAGCGTGCAACCGCGCTACAACATGCTGTTCCGCGAGTTCGAGCGCGAGCTCTTCCCGCTGTGTGAGCAGGAAGGGGTCGCGGTCATCCCGTACAACCCGCTGGCCGGTGGCATGCTCACTGCCAAGCACCGTCGCGACGATCCCGCCGACGGCACCCGCTTCGCGGCCGGCCAGCAGGGCGACCGCTACCGCGAGCGCTACTGGCACGACCACATGTTCACCACCATCGACGCCATGCGGTCCTTGGCGGCGGCGTCGGGAGTGTCCGCGGCAACGCTGGCCATGCAGTGGGTGCTGGCCAATCCGGCAGTCACCAGCCCCATCGTGGGTGCGTCGCGACCGGAACAACTCGCCGATGCAGTGATCGCTGCTGCGACACCCATCGACCCAGCGGTGAAGGCGCAACTCGACGAGCTCACCGTCGAGTACCGCCGCGGCGACTCACCCCGCTGAGCGCCGCCCGTCAGGTGGGGCACTCGCCGACGGCCCCCTTGAGCACCACCTCGCCCGAGCTGCCCTGAGCGGCGTCCTGCGGCGGCGCGACGACCTCCTTGGTGACCGTGAGCAGCGGGTAGTCGGCGGGGGCCACGCCCGCCCAGGCCACTGCCCGGTCGAGCTCGTGGAACGAACCGGCGGGCACCAGCTGGGAGCCATCGCAGTTCTTCAACCACACCTGGTAGAACTCGCCGCCATCGCGACGGGGCAGGCCGGGCACCGCCAACTCGATCTTCACGCCGGAGGCGACCGCCGTGATGCCGGCCGTGCCGGCGACGCCCGGTGCGAGGTCGGTACCGGCAAGCGCGACCACGGCATCGGGCGAGCGCGACGAGTCGTGCGTGACCACCAACACGATCGCCGCCGCGGCAGCTGCGCCGACCGCAGCGGCACCGGCGGTGGCCAGCCAGCGCCGAGCGCGCGACGGCCGCTCGTACGTGTACCAGCCGGTGGTTGCCCCGGCCGCTTCGGCCGTGATCGCGTCGACGACGCGCTCCTCCAGCTCCGCCGGCACGTCCGCCCACAGCGAGGGGTCGGCGAGCAGCGCCTCGTACTCTTCGATCAGTGCTGCTTCGCCGGGGGTCAGTTCGTCGTGCGCCAAGGTTCCACCTCCCTCACAGCAGGTACCTCTACTACGCCAATGGCGCCCGTTCGGTTCATGGTGCCACCTCGCGCAGGTGCGCCAGTGCACCGGCCAGAGCACGGTGAGCCCGGAACGAGCGGCTCTTCACCGTGCCCACCGCGATGCCCAGCTGGTCGGCGATCTGCTGCTGGGTGAAGCCCTGCATGTGCTGCAAGCGGACGATCTCTCGCTCGTCGTCGGGGAGCGCGTCGATCGCCAGCCGCACCTGCGCGGCATCCCACACCTGCTCCTCGCTGGGCGGGAGCGCGATCAAGGCCGGGTCGCCGGGGTCGGCGTCGTCCAACGCGGAGGCCGGCCGGCGGGCCTCACGGCGCTGGATGTCGATGGCGACGCGGCGAGTGATGGTGGCCAGCCAGGGCGCAAGGTCGCGGCCCGTCTCGAACGACGATGCGCTGCGCCACGCCTGAAGGAACGCCTGCTGCACCGCCTCCTCGGCCCGGCCTCGGTCGCCCACGACGCGCAGCGCCACTGCCATCGCGAGACCGGAGTAGTGGCGGTACACCGAACGCACCGCCACCTCGTCGCCGTTACGGAAGCCCGCCAGCGTGGCCTCATCGAGAGCGACGGTGCGGGCCATCTCGACAGCGTAGATCGGTCGCCCGGCGACGCCCGGCGACCGCACTCACTGGATCGCGCTCACCAGTCGGTGGGGCCGTAGTCCTTGAGGAACTGGCCCCACACGTGACGCCCGGTGTTGATGCCGTCGATGATCGGGTCGACGATGCGGGCGGCACCATCGACGATGTCGAGGGGCGGGTGGAAGTGGTGTTGCGCGGTCTTGCGCTCGGCGATGTGCACAGGGTCTTCGTCGCTCACCCAGCCCGTGTCGACGCTGTTCATGTGAATGCCGTCGGCGTGATAGTCGGCCGCCGAGGTGCGCGTCATCATGTTGAGCGCGGCCTTGGCCATGTTGGTGTGCGGATGGCGAGTGGTCTTGAACCGGCGGTAGAACTGACCTTCCACCGCCGACACGTTGACGATGTGCTTGTCGCGTTCGGGCGTGCGCAGCATCAGCGGCTTCAACCTGGCGTTCAGCACGAACGGCGCAACGGCATTGACCAGCTGGGTCTCCAGCAACTCCACCGACGACACCTCGGCCATCGTCAACCGCCACGAGTTGCGGTCGCGAAGGTCCACCTGCTGCAGGTCCTGGTCGAGGCGGCCTTGGGGAAAGAGGTCGCCGCGACCGGCGAGGTCTTCCGGCAGCAAGGCGGCCTGGGAGAGCGCAGCCGAGTGGGTGACGCCAACCGGCAGCACAGCCGACTGCGCGAGGTCGGTGGCTCGGCCCGATGACAGCATGTCGTAGCCGCGCAGGCCCTCGTAGGCACCCAGCAACGCTGCTGCCGCCGAGGGCAGCGACGCCAGCGCCACCGACTCGGTCTCCATCATGTGCCGGTAGAAGTCGGGAGGGCGGCGCACTGTCTGACAGGCGTTGTTGACGATGAAGTCGAGCCGGTCGCGCGTGTCGAGCAGGTGCTGGCAGAACGCCTCCACACTGGGCGTGTGCCGCAGGTCGAGCCCGAAGATCTCCAGTCGATGGCCCCAGTCGGCGAAATCGGCCTCCTGCGCATAGCGCTGGGCGGAGTCGCGCGGGAAGCGAGTGGTGACGATGAGGTGGGCACCGGCTCGTAGCAGCTTGATGCCCGCCTGGTAGCCGATCTTCACCCGACCGCCGGTGAGCAGAGCCACCCGACCACGCAGGTCGGCGGTCTCGCTGCGCTTGCGGAAGTTGAACTCGCCACAGTCGGGGCACATCTGGTCGTAGAACGGGTGGATCTGCGAGTACTTCCGCTTGCAGATGTAGCAGTGCTGCGGTTGCACGGCCGAACGCTGGTGCTCGCTGCCGGAGTCGTCGATCTCGTCGGGTGCCACCAGCTGCGGAGCGAACACGTTGGGCGTGGTGAACACCGGCTTGGCGCGCAGGGTGCGAATGCCGGTCTCGTTGAGCGCGCCTTGATCGCGCTGGGCCTTCTGCTGCTTCTGCTGCCGCCGTTCCGCCTTGATCTGGCGGCGACGCTCCTCCACGTCGGGCGAATACACGTCGCCGGCGGCGTTGAGCAGCCGAGTGCGATCCTCCAGCGACAGCGACTGCAGCAGCGAACGGTCGGCCACCACCGCTTCCAGCAGCGCAGCGGCGGCTCGCAGTTGGTCACCAAGTTCGTCGGGCACGAGCAAGGAATGTAACGCCGGCTTCGAAAAGCCGTGTTGCACGCCACGAGTGGCGCACGTGCCGAGAGGAGCGGCAGCGACGAGTGGGCGTGACGGGACTCGAACCCGGGACCTCCACGATGTCAACGTGGCGCTCTAACCAACTGAGCTACACGCCCGTGTAGCGGACGTTGAATCTAGCAGTCAGTGCAGCCGCAACGACACTTCGTTGGCCAGAAGACGGCCGGCGCGGGTCAATCGCACTCGCTGACCCTCGGACTCCACCAGCCCGTCGAGGCCGTCGGTGTCGAGTGCACCCGCCGGCACACCGTCGCGCATCCTGATGGCCAGCTGCAGGCCCTCCAGGTGGCGAGTGGCGGCATCGAGCGTCTCGCCCGCCGCCTCGGTGCTCTCGCCCGCCGCAACCGCTGCGATGTACCGCTCGGGGGTGCGCACGTTCCACCACCGGCGGCCGTCGTGGTGGCTGTGCGCCGCACTGCCGAAGCCGCGATAGTTGCCCTGTTGCCAGTAGAGGATGTTGTGCCGGCACTCGTGACCTGGCTTGGCCCAGTTGCTGACCTCGTAGTTGGCCAGGCCGGCGGCGGTGAGCAACTCGTCGGCCAACTCGTACTTGTCGGCCAGGTCGTCGTCGTCGGGGTGGCGCTCGGGCTGCAGCGCCAGTGGCGTCCCGGCTTCCACCGTGAGCGCGTACGCCGAGATGTGGAACGGGTCGAGCGCGATGGCACCCTGCAACGTGGTCCGCCAGTCGGCGAGCGACTCGCCGGCGCCGCCGTAGATGAGGTCGAGGTTGAACGTGGGGATGCCCGCCTCGCGCACCGCGGCGACGGCCAACCGAACGTTCGCGGGCTGGTGCGTACGGCCCAGCGCGGCGAGCACGGACGGCACCATCGACTGCACGCCGATGCTCACTCGATTGACGCCGGCGGCACGAAAGACGCGGTACAGCTCCGTCGTCACGTCGTCGGGGTTGCACTCGACGGTCACCTCCGCGCCGGCCACCGTGGGAATCGCCCGCAGCACCTCGCCCAGCGCCTCGGGGGCCACCAGCGTTGGCGTGCCGCCGCCGACGAACACGCTGGTGGCAGGGAGCATTCGTGCTGCCTCGATGTCGCTGCGCAACGCGTGCAGGTACTGCTGTTGCAGATGGCCGCGATCGGTCCAGGTGGCGAACGCGCAGTAGTCGCAGCGCTTGGCGCAGAACGGTATGTGGATGTACACCCCGAAGGGCTGGGCCGGCAGCGCGTCGCTCACTGCCGGCGAAGGGTACCGCCGCGGGCTCGGCGCCGGCTCAGGGCCGGAACAGCAGGTCGAGCGCGTCGAGCCGCTGGCCGACCTGATCGACCGGTACGTCGAGCATCGCCGCGATGGCCCGCGTGTCGTCGCCGCGAACGGTGATGACCTTGCCGTTGAAGTCCTGCCGCTGCACCTGGATCATCTTCAGGAAGCGAGCGAGCATCTCGAACGGCTGCCCCGTGAGCTGGGTGAGCTTGAGCAGGTCGACCGCAAGCTTCTTGCTGGCCGGCAGCTCTGCTTCGTTGGACGGCGTGACGTCTTCGCGCGGCAGCAGCTGGTCGACCGGCACGTTGTAGAACTTGGCCAGGCGCTCGAGGCGCGGCACCGAGATGGCCCGCTCGCCGCGCTCGTAGGCGCCCAGCACCGAGGCCTTGAACTCCTCGTGCGAGGTGGCCTCCACCTCTTGCAGCGACAACCGCTTCTGGCGCCGGATGACCCGGAGTCGATCGCCCACCTTGCGGCTGTAGGGCGACGACACCACGTCGTCATCATCGAACTCACGCATCTCGAACTCGTTCCTGTTCCGTGTGACTGCTCCGCCCAGCACAGCGAGGCACACATCATGACACACACTCTCAGTGAGCACAACGCAAAGTGACGCAAGGTCACGCTGCGAAGGATTTGCGTGCTACTGGGCGAACCTCGCCGCAGCCACGATGGCGGCGGTCTCCACTCGCAGGATGGTGTCACCGAGACGCACCGACGGAGCACCGCAGGCCAGCTCGTCGGGAGTGAAGCCACCCTCGGGGCCGATGACGACGGTGGCCGGAGTGACGGCCAAGTCGGCCGGCGCCACCCCCTCCGGTGCGGCCAGCACCACGTTGGGTTGCAGCACGACCGCAGAGAGCGATTCGGGACCCGCGATGTCGGGCATCCAGACCCGTCTGCTCTGCATCGCCGCCTCGCGGGCCACGCGCCGTGCCCGCTGCAGGTGGCGCTCGCCACGCTCGCCTTCCCAGCGCACCGCGCTACGCGCACAGTGCACCAGGACGATGCGAGCGACACCGATCTCGGTGAGCTTCTGCACCAACCACTCCGCGCGATCCCCCTTCGGGATCGCGCTCGCGATGGTGAGCTGTGCCGGCGCCGGCTCGAACACCGGATCGCTCACCGGGTGCAGGACCTGGCCCGCAACCTGCGTGACCAACCACCCACCGCCACCGTCAGTGACGGTCACCACTTCCCCGTCGCGCACGCGCAGCACTCGGAACAGATGGTGGGCGTCGTCGGGCTGCAGCTCGAGGGCCGCCAGCGACTGGACGAACACGTGCGCCGCGCTGGAACGCAGCGCTGGGTTCACTGGAAGGCCGACTTGATGCGCGAGAAGAGGCCGTGCTCGGAGTGCAGCTCTTCCCCGCGCGAGTCGGCGAACTTCTTCAGCAGCTCGGCCTCGAACTCGCTGAGCTTCGTCGGCACCTGCACTTGCACGCGCACGCGCAGATCGCCGCGGCCACGACCCTGCAGCCGCGGCACGCCGCGCTGACGAAGTACGAACTCGCGACCGGGCTGGGTGCCCGCCGGCACCAGGATCTCCTCGTCGCCATCGAGCGTCGACAGCATGAACTTGGCGCCCAGTGAGGCTTGCGCGATGGAGACCGGCAGCTCGGTGACCAGGTCGTCGTGCTCGCGCCGGAAGCGCTCGTGCGCTGCCACCCGCAGGTGCACGTACAGGTCGCCGGCACCACCGCCGCGCGCACCCACCGCGCCGCGACCCGTGAGCCGCAGCGTGGAGCCCGTGTCGACACCGGCGGGCACGTCGACCTGGTAGGTCTTCTCGGTGACCACCCGGCCATCGCCCGAGCACGACGGGCACGGGGTGACGATGACCTGACCGAGGCCACCGCACTTCGAGCAGGCCGTGGACGTGACCATCTGCCCGAGCATGCTCTGGCGGACGCGCTGCACCTGACCACGACCGTTGCACTCGCTGCACGTGACGGGCTTGGTGCCCTCGCCGGCGCCGGTACCGCTGCAGTCGTCGCAGCGCAGGGCCGTGCGCAGCGTGACGGGCACGGTGGCACCGAACACCGCCTGCTCGA
>ERZ1026792.1627-NODE-1627-length-13518-cov-2.040774_pt1 | contig 13518 bp, 14 predicted proteins | sample MGYA00520884_ERZ1026792 | MGnify/ENA primary metagenome ERZ1026792 (study PRJEB33270, sample SAMEA104284473) | anaerobic digester metagenome | biome: Anaerobic digester microbiome; feature: mesophilic sludge digester; material: Anaerobic digester biomass... | reverse complement strand
CCTCGAAGAAGGGCAGCAGCTTGCCGTCGGCGCCGAGGAAACGCCCGGGCCTGGCAGCCGCCGGCGCCATCTCGCGCCCATCGTAGGCGCGCAGCCGGTTCTCCTTCGCATCGTGGTAGAGCAGGAAGCCGCCGCCGCCGAGTCCTGAGGATTGCGGCTCGACCAGGTTCAGCACCAGCTGCGCAGCGATCGCCGCATCCGCCGCGGTGCCGCCATCGGCGCTGGCGGCGAAGAGCATGACCCACACCTGGCCCCAGCCGTTGGGGGGGACGGCCATGCCCACACCGATTTCCCTGTAATGGCGGTGCATGAGGTTCTCATAATGCGGGGGATCTGCCAGCCACCAGGCAAAGCCCTTTTCCAGGGCGCGGCTGTAGACCCAATTCTCGCTGACGAGCGACGCATTGTAGCCGGCGCGGCGCACGCGTTCGGGCGCACGGCTGCCATCCGAACCCACATGGCCCAGGTGGCCGCTGGCGATGATGTCATTGACATGAGCCTGCGCGACCTGGCTCAGCAGTGGATTGAGCCAGTAGGGGTTGAGACCGCGCTGACTGCGCGCACGATTGGTGAGGCGAACCATCTGTTCGATCAAGGGAGAAGGTGCGGGTGAAACAGGGGCTTCCTGTGCGGCTGCTGGCAAGGGAACCAATCCGATGCCGATGAGAAGGCACCAGATGCCCAGGAACAGATGGCCCACCGACGGACGATGGGTGGTTGAGAACATGGGCGCATTATAGCGAGGGCGTGCGAAATGGTCAAACTGCCCGCGCGTGCTCGTCCATAGTACCGATGACCCATTTTTTCGCATCTGTAAGGTAATCGTAAGCCCCGGGGCTTGTGTCAGGCGCCAGAACGCGCTATGCTGTACTGCAAGCGGAAATAGACTTCACACTTCCACAAAAGGAAACAGGCGCAATTCGTGTCCGCTTGCAGTATATATTTAATCCCGCATAGTGTGTGCCACGTGAGCAGTTGAGGTCAACACACACATCTGTAACAGAGTCAGTTATGCCGCCTCGATAACCTCCCGTCGTTCAACAAATTTAACATCTCAAGAAGGAGTATCGCATCATGATGATGGGTTGGGAGATCACAGTCTCCGCTACCAGGCTTGTGGCCTCGCTCATTATAGCCCTGGTCACCGGCATTGCACTCTCTGCGTTTCTGGCCGCCATCGGTCATGCGCATGGTTACAATCCGGAGGCCATATTCAATCTGGCCGGCCTGAGCATCACCGGCTATATGATCGCCTGGTTTTGGCAACGCCATCGCGCGTTAGCGCGCTGAACCGACAAGTATACTGCAAATCGTTCCAAAAGCCTGGGCTAAAGGCGTCGCAACCCTTGCTGCCCAGGCTTTTTTGTGCCCGCGGCCGACCCCACATCCACAGGCCGTTTGCGCGTGACGAATGAGCCTGAGTGGGGTTACACCAGTTGACAATTTCTGTCTGGCGCTCCCACACCGCTGGGACAGCGCCGAGGCATTTTCTCAAGCATCATCACAAATCCGGAGGAAAGACAACCGATGAGTGACCAATCATTCAAAGGCAAGTGGGCGCTCATTTTGGGCGCTTCCAGTGGCATGGGCGCAGCCGTCTCGCGCGAGCTGGCGAAGGCGGGCATGAACATTTTCGGCGTACACCTGGACATGAAGACGACCCTGCCCCTGGTCAAGACCCTGATCGAAGACATCGAAGGCTATGGTAGCCAGGCGATGTTTTTCAATGTCAACGCGGCAGACGAGACCAAGCGCGGGCGTGTGCTGGACAAGGTGCAGGAGACGCTGGCCGCCGCGGGCGCCGAGAGCACCGTGCATGTCATGATGCACTCGCTGGCGTTCGGCACCCTGCTGCCCTTCGTGCATGAAGACCCGGCGCAGCGCATCAGCAAGGCGCAGATGGACATGACGCTGGATGTGATGGCGCACAGCCTGGTCTACTGGACGCAGGATTTGATGGATCGCCATCTGCTAGGGCGCGGCAGTCGCATCTTTGCCATGACCAGCGAAGGGTCGCATCGCGTGGTGACGAATTACGGCGCGGTGTCCGCGGCCAAGGCCGCGCTGGAATCGCACACGCGCGTGCTGGCGCAGGAGTTGGGCAAGCAAGGCATTCTGGTCAACTGCATTCAGGCTGGCGTCACCGACACGCCGGCGCTGCGCAAGATTCCCGGCAACGAAAAGATCGTCGAAGGCGCGCTGCGCCGCAACCCGGTTGGTCGCCTGACCACCACGCAGGACGTGGCGATCACCATCCGCCAGTTGTCACACCCGGACATTCGGTGGGTCAGTGGCTCGATTATCTTCGTGGATGGCTGCGAAGACGCCTGCGCAGGTTAAACCCGAACGCTTGATCGCATCAACCCGCTGGTCCCTCCGGCGGGTTACACGTGATGACACGCGAGGACATGTGACAAAATGACCACAGGTGAAATCCTGGCCCTGTACGACGCAGAGATGCGCCGCGACCCCTTCGACCCGTTTGGCCGCGTGGAAAAGCTGCCGGATCTGACGCGGGTGATGATGGAACCGCCCGGCCGTCACGGCGGCTGGATTCTTTACACGCGGCTCAGCCCTGAAACGGCTGACGAGGCCATTGCGACGCAGATCGCAGACATGAGCAGGCACATGGAGACAGCCGGCCGGGGTCTCGAGGACAGAGACGGAAATACCCAGGGAGGTATCGAGAGAGGCATAGAAAGCAGCTTCGAGAGCAGCTTCGAGAGCAGCTTCGAGAGCAGCTTCGAGAGCAGCTTCGAGAGCAGCTTCGAGAGCAGCTTCGAATGGAAGGTGTTCGATCACGATACGCCGGCCGATCTCAAGCAGCGGCTCATCGCCCACGGCTTCGAGCCGGACGAGCCAGAGGCGCTGATGGCGCTCGATCTGGAGGAGGCGCCGGCGCGGCTCCTCCAGCCCGTGAGCGCCGACATCCTGCGTATCACTGACCCGGCGCAGTTGAGCCTGGTCGCCGCGGTGCAGGCGCAGGTGTGGGAAAAGCCGACGCCAGGGTTGGAGGATGAGTTGGCGCAGACGCTGCGCACCCATCCCGACCTGATGAGCATCTTTCAGGCCTATGCAGACGACAAACCGGTGGCCAATGCCCGCATCTGTTACCATCCCGGCCGCCGGTTTGCCGATCTGTGGGGCGGCTCCACGCTGCCGGCCTATCGCGGCCGCGGCATCTACACCGCGCTGGTGGCCGTGCGGGCACAAGAGGCCCGCACCCGCGGTGTGCGTTTTCTCACCGTGGATGCCAGTCCGATGAGCCGCCCTATCCTGCAAAAACTGGGCTTCCGCCACCTGGTCTACACGACGCCGTTTGTGTGGACAAAGCGCTGACGCCCGCCCTCATGGTAATACGGCCCATTCCGGCTTACCCTCGCGTGCAATCACCTGTACAGATGCGCTCATCGGACTATCCCTCCGCGTGGGGCTATCTTCAGGACCAAGATCACCAATACCTCGTGTTATTTACGCGCCCGAATTTTGATGCTCGCCATGACGCGGTCAAGGGAGACGCCGTGCAGGTGGCCGTTGGCCTGCGCCTGCAGCGCGGCGATGTCGCTGGCGCTCAGCACCTCGGTGATGGGCAGATAGTCCCGCGCCGCCACCTCGACCTCCCGAAAACCGGCCTGACGGATCGCCTCCACATAATCGCTCTCCAGCCAGGCGCCGGCCACGCAGCCGGCCCAGGAGTCCAGGTCGCCGCGCAGCGCTTCAGGGATCGGCACCTCGAAGACCATGTCTGACACAGCCAGCTCGCCGCCCGGTTTGAGCACACGCAGGGCTTCCCGAAAGACTTGGGGTTTGTCCGGCGACAGGTTGATGACGCAGTTGGAGATGATGACATCCACCGAGTCGTCCTCCACCGGCATCTCTTCGATCTCACCCCAGCGAAACTCCACGTTTGTCAGGCCCAGTTTTTTGGCGTTGCGCCGCGCCAGCCGGATCATATCGGTGGTCATGTCCAGGCCGATCACGCGGCCAGTCGGGCCGACCTGGCGCGCGGCCAGGAAACAGTCAATGCCGCCGCCGCTGCCCAGGTCGAGCACGGTCTGGCCGGCGCGCAGGCCGGCGATGGCGGTTGGGTTGCCGCATCCCAACGAAATGGCCGTCACCGAATCCGGTAGATCGGAAAGTTGGTCAGACGAGTAGAGGGCGCCGGCCACGCTGGAGGTCGGCTCACCCGCGACGTTGACCAGTTCCAGGCTGCTCAGGTCCAGCGTCACTGAGCTGGCAGGGCCGCAGCAGCCGCCGGCCGCGGCGGCTGTGGTTGGCTCACAGCAGCTCACGGGCGCGGGCCGGGCTTCGAGGTCGGCCGAGTTGACCTGGCGCGCGAGGGCGCCGTAACGATCCTGCACGCGACCGCGCACGCGGTCGGCATCGAGCGGGGCGGTAGGGGTGTTCATCGTTGACATACTTCAGACTCCTTGCGATTGATGTGATTCGTTCGCCATTCACCGGCGGTTGATCGGCTGGCGATCCTCAACTTGCATAGACGAACATCTATGGATAAGATCAAAAAAACAGCCTGGCTCAGGCAGGAGGCTGATGGGGCTGCAGCGACCAGATTTCCTGTTCGGGCGCGAACCTCTGCAGGAACACCCCGCAGCAAATCGCCACCGCGTCCTGGTTCAGGCTGTAATAGACCTGACGACCCTCGCGGCGCATCGTGACCAGCCCGGTTTCACGCAGCAGGTTCAAATGATGGGAAACCGTGGGTTGGCTGACCTCATTGCCGTCGTGCGCCAGCCGCTCCACCACGTCCGTGACGCACAGCTCACTACAGCACAGAATCTGCATGATCTGCTGGCGGGTTTCATCCGCTATCGTTTTCGCGAACGCGAGTAAGTCGGTCATGGTTTGCATATCGCATAGATGTTCATCTATGGGTTAGTATACCAGGTCAGAGGGAGGCTGTCAAAAATCCAACAGCTCGATCTCACATCATACATCAATTCGTGTCATGCGGTTCTTGCGCCAAAAGTTACAAACTTATTCAGCGATCTCAAACGCCAGATCGCTGCGCTGCTGCCATCTCCACATGCTGCACGATGGGAAGCTTTATCATTTGCAGCACCAATCGCAAAGCCTCGTTGACTGCTTCATCCGTTGGAAACGCCTCGACTACATCAGGCGCAAGCAGGACTACGTTCTTGCCAGTGCGCCGCCCAGGCGCGAACCTTCCCTTTGGGACGATTGTCATTCTACTCAGATCGTACTCACCACGCAATTCATAGTCACTGGGGTCATTCTGCTTCTGCATAGAATAATTCCTCTTTCGAGCGCGGCAACGATGTGATCGGTTGATTCTCGTAGGGCGAGGTAGTTGCCCCAATCCTGGTCGCGTTGGTACATGCGATAGTCCTTTCACAATGTACATCTGGCGAGCTGACGATGAGCGCCTGATGCGACTATTGCTCAAGCCAAGACGGCCGCCGATTCTTCCATCCACGCGGGCTTGAGGTCGTAGTAGAGAACATCCGGATCAATATCCGCGCCATTATCCCAGGCGATGGCGCCGCCCGCGATCTTCATGGCTCGGAACCGAGCAGGGTTGCTCCGCAGCGGCTCGAAGATGGGGCCGTGCAGGTAGATCGCAAGATCAATTTCTCGGCGCGTGCCATTGTCGAAAGTCACCAGCACCTTGAACTCTTGTAGGGGTTCGATGGCGCAAACACGCACGCGGGGGCCAAATTTCCCCATGTCTTGCCTCCTCAATCCAACGGCTCAATCTCTGTCAATGGCACCTGTTCTCGCGCTCTATCCCAGTTCGTCCGGAGCTCAGGGCGGTGATCCAATGCCCACTCCACAACCATGCTATGAGCGCGCCTCGGTAGATGACCGCGCAGAATGTCCAGTGTCTCGATGGTATAGACTGCCTCGAACTCGCCATACTCGGCATGAAAGTGAGGCGGCGAATGGTCGTTGAAGTACATGTAAATGACGACGCCGAAGAAAGCTGAAATGCTGGGCATCGGTTCAGTCTCCTGCTCACAATTATATATCAATCCGTGTAATGGCGACAACTCTCAAGCATTCGCTCAAATCGGCGGCGCATTTCCTCGCTGGAGATCCAGCCCTCGACGCGGGCGCCAGCCCACAAACGCTCGATCAAGTCATTAAACCAGGTGACAAGCACCTGATGTGCTTAATGCTCAGAACCTGCTCACCTATGCATTTGGCGTGCATTTAACCAGCGCTTGAGTGACTGGGGGCTTTCACCACTTTGTCGTCCCGCCAATAACCCTTCCACACCGATGTGCTCATCCAGATCAGGCCATTCGATTGCATAGCCATCTCCCAGGAGTTGCCAATTCTGCCGCTCCATGTCAGAAGCATGGAACAAACGAGGGTACCAGGATAGGGGCACATACATTCGACGACCATCGGCCAGATCCACGGTCAGGTCATCATCTGTCACAGCAACTTCCACGGCGACAGGGTCGATCTCAAGCACCAAAGTACTCATGCCACGCCTCCAAGAGATATTGCTCATGCCTTACCACGAGACGCGCGATGCGGTTCAGTTCGTGCCCGGGAAAATCGCGATTCTTGGCAAGCACAACTGGGTCAAGCCAGAACTTGGCGATTCGCCGCTCGCGTTTCACGTGTATGTGAGGCGGCTCGCCCTTATCGGAACTAAAGAAAATGAAGCTATAGGGACCATCTTCAAGTACAGTGGGCATAGTATTTTCGTCTCACATGTCCTCGTTATTGTCAATGTTCTTGATTGCCTGCAACAGCCGCCTGCGGTTCGGCTCCGACCGCAGCAGATAGTCAGTCTCGTCTACTTCAGTGACCGTGATCTCCACTTCCCTGTCCCTAAAGAGCGTTTGTAGGGCTTGGATGAACTGCTCATTCAATTCATTGACATTCAGACGATAGACAGTGACCACGTTACCAGACTCCCTTCTACACCACCCATTCACTTAGAATGGTGCTGGCATACACATCTACGTCATTGTACATGAAAGCAACATGACCGCCAAACACGGCTTTGTGGCCTCGGTCACGACGCCGTTCATGCCTGTCATCCGGCCGTCATCGAAATGCCGAACATGAAGAAGCGCAGCACCTCGAAGTAGTCGTCCGCCTCGAATTGCACGACGTGGGGCCGGGCAAGTCGGGCGCCGGGGAAGAAGCTGGCCTGCCGCGCGTTCGTGTGCAGCCTGAAATACACTTCGCTTGTGAAGTGTGGCGGCATGGTCACGCGACAGCGGCTGACATCGCCGCGCAGCGCCGCCTCGACGCTGCTGCGGATGCGTTCAACAGCCAGACCGGGATGAATGCTGCTGGTGGCGTCCCCCACCCCTTCCATGACCGCAACGGTGGACAGGGCCGGCAGAAAATCCTGGGCATCCCGGCAAATGCCGGCGTCGCCGGAGAGAAAAACCACCGGCACGGCCAACCAGCCCGCGGTGTAGGCATTGATCAGGAACTCGGACGCGTCGCGGTCGTTGATCTTGACGTAGACGACGCGGTCGGTCAGAGTATGCGCCAGCGGCGAGGCGTCGGAACCGGAGCGTGAGTGGTAGCCAATCATGAGCGTCGCCTGAAAGGTCTCATCCAGGCCGGCCATCATCGAATAGGGGTCGAGCGTCCAGCTTCGAATCAGCCGGACCGCACGCGGCAGTTTCGATGCAATCAGGTTGCGCCCGGTCCAATGCGCATCCTTGACCACGATCTCTGTCGCGCCCGCGCTGAGCGCGCCTTCGCACGCCGCGGCGACTTCGGCCGTCATTTGCTCGCGATACTCCGCATAGTCTGCATGCGTCTTGTCCGTCTCGTTCCAGTTAGTAGCTCCCGTCACGCCTTCGATATCGGCGGAAATGAACATCTTCACAGCACGCCTCCTGTTGAATCTCTTTTTACCTGTGGCGCCGGCGAAAATCGGCGCCGCGACGAGGGCACTATACACTTCCGTCTGTGGTTTGTCAACCCGCTCCCCACGCAACCCCCACGCAATGACTGACGGCAATCTCGGATTTACTGCTTGTCCTGCTGCAAACGCTGTGTTACACCACAAGAAGCGCAACGACACATCGAAGCCCGACGCAAGGTGCGACTCCTCTGCGACCTTTGCGGTGAAAAATCCAGTTACATTCGCAATTAGCGGAGGGTCACATCATTTTTTGCCAACGTGATTGGGTCGCAGTAAAATTACTTCCAAACTAGGTGGAGTCCACGTGTCAGATCCAGCACAACAGCTTCAGAATCTCTATCCGAATGAACGCGAGATCCTGGCCCTGCTCGTCACTGCGGCCAGGATCAAACAGAGCGTCAACCGCCAGTCCGCCGTGCGGCTTGTCGACCTCGATGCCACGGTCGTGCGCGGCGTCCTGGACCGGCTGGTAGCGCTGGGCATCCTGAACGCATCGCAGGGAAAGGCCATTAACAGCCACTATACGATTGCGCCGCCCTACCAGGCTGCGGCACAGGCGCTGGTCGAGCATGTCACCCTCACACCGGTCAGAGGGGCCAACGTCCGAAAACCCGCCACGCCATCGTTCGATGAATGGCTGGCCGATTTGCACCATCTGCAGCACGATCCTCGCCCCTGGTCTCCCTCCGCCGCTATTTCAAGCCGGCTGGAAGCGGCGGACGTCGCCCTCCATGAAGCCGGTTTGCTGGCGCCGTTCTGGATGGGATTGTTGGTCTCGAAAAATGGACGGGCCTATCCCAGCCCTGAATTGCACCATTTCCTGGCTCTCCCTCCCGACAGCCAGGTGGCCCAAATTCTCTGGACTCTCCAGCGCGCTGACCCCGCACTCGCGGAACTCCTGCTCCGGATCTGCCGCCTGGGGCAACCGCAGCAATGGTATTACCTGGCAGACATCAGGCACCTGCGACGCTCCACCATCTCGCAACTGTCCGAATGGGCATCCGACCACACGGATCTCCTCAGGAGTCATTTGGCCTGGCCGCTCAGCGTTGGATTGATCTCAGTGGCTCTGTCGAGCGACGGCGAGCACGTGTTCCAGATGAGCCAACTGCTGGGCGATTGGTGCAAAGCCGGCGCCCATGCACAGCCGCCGGCCGCCCATCGCGACGCAAATCGCTTCCTGACGCTGCTGCTGCACGACACCGGGCGGCTGCAAACGCTGGAGCGCACCTGGCTGGGATCAGTTCCAGCCAAGGGAACCGTCCCCGAGCGGGTCACCAGCCTGCTGACCGCCATGACCACGGCGTCACATATCAAGGCCCAGATCCATCAGCAGCCTCCCGGTACCCAACAGATCTTGCGGCGTATGCTGGCGACCAGGAATTACACCCTTCAGGGAGCCGGATCAGGCGAACTGACCCACCTGAAGTCCCTGCAAACTACCGGCCTGGTATTCGCCCTGCCGGCCGGCGCAGAGTGGGGTCTACCGGTGGAACTTGCTGCACCGCTCCTGGCCTACTTCGAAGGCAGGGATCAGTCTGATCAGCAGAGCACCTGGCTGGGCGAGGCGCCCTGGATGCGCAACGATGGCCTGTCTGTGCATAGCGACCTGCTGGCCTTCTTGCTGAGCCTGACGGATCTCGAATACGATGTGTCCACCCCCACCAACCGCACCTTCGACTCCTATGGCCGACCCACTTCCACTCCCTGGTTGCTGCGCCGCAATGATCAGGAAACTTACTACTACGAATCTCGCTACAGCTGGTTGACAGGACTAGCGAACCAGCGTGATTGGGTGCTATCTTCATCCAGCCCCGCTGCACTCAAGAACAAGACGGTCTTTACCTTTCTTCGCATGCCCTGGAAGCAGCGTCATTACGAACTGCTGCGAACAGCCCACACGGTCGCGACTCAGAATCAGTGCAGCCTGCGCGGCCTGGCCAATGCCCTACTCAGCCGCCCGGATTGCGCCTGGACGCGTCTCAGTTGGCTCTACGAGTTCATGTTGGACAACCCCGCCCTGGCCGGTTACGGCAGCTCCTGGAACAGGCCGACCCCGGAAGGAGTCACGAACAACGTCAACACCCGGTTGATCAACCCGCTGCTCTGGCTCGGGCTGCTCGAACTGGCAGCCCAAGAGAGCGGACTTGTCGCTGTCCGCCTGACCCCCTTGGGGCGTGAACTGTTGCCCATGCCATTCGAGAAGAGCGCGGCCAACCCTGGGGACACAAGCCCCGTCTCCCCGCAGGTAAAACTGCGCCAACCAGGCATTCTCAGCATCGAAAATCATCCCGCCGTGGTAGAATTGATCTATCGCGCCGCACGCACCGGCAACATCCTGGCAGTCGGCCACACCTGGGAAATCGAGCTAACGGGTAAGCACCTGCAGCAGGTTTCAGCCAAAAACCTGGCCGAATTGCAGAGGCTCCTCCAACCCTACCGAATCGAAGTGAAAGGCCAGGCATGATACGGGTGTTCGTTCCGATCGAAGAGCTGCACTGGCCGGATGACCCTCCCAGGCGCAAAGGATCAGTCGCTTGAGCACAAAACCACAACAAGACGCCATCAAAGCCCATCTGCAGAGCAAGGTCGTTGCGGAAATGCGCGACATGGCCCGCAAACGCGGGGTCAAACTGCCCACTGGGCCACGAGATGCCATCGTCGAGATCATGGCGGCCAACCTCAGCGATCCTGCGGCCAACCGCGCCGTCATCAATAGCCTCACTCCCGAACTTCGCCAAACGCTCGACCTGCTGGCCTGGAATGGCTTTATGAGATTCCCAGATCTGACAGCGCTGGTGCAGCCGTGGAAGATCGAACGCACGTCCGAAGAAGTGGCGGCCGATCTGCACCAACTGGGTGGCTACGGCCTGGCTTTCATGCCGTCTGGGACCGGCTACATCATTTCGCCTGCGGTCGTCAATCTGACGCCGGTCGCCTTGCCGGCGCCCGTTCAGCCCAAGACACCTCCTTCTTTCTCTTCCCCTGACGCCGTTGCACCTCACACCCTTGACGCCCTGGTCATCGCCCTGGCCAGCTACGTGATGACGCACCCCGTCCGCCTGACGGTTTCCTCACGGTGGGATCAGCCTTTGCCACAGTCGGGCGCAGCGATCGCGGCCGTTCGCACCAGGCTCGATCTGCCGGGCGACCTGCTCAGCGCCTTTCCCGACGTGCCTCCCGTCACCTGGGAACTAGCCCTGGCCCTGCTGCTACACACCCAGATCATGACCACGACGACTACTTCGTCCGTCAATCGCCAAAGCCTTCTGGAATTGGCCGGCCAGGCGCCTGCTGTCCGCCTCAATCGCCTTTTTGCAGCCTGGCAAGCGCTCGGTTCCTGGGGTGAATGGCGTCTGCTGGAACAGCAGAAACGGGTCGAGATGGTCGTGCAGCCGAGTTTCGTGCAGAACCGGCAGATAGCAACGCCAGCCGGACTGGACAACACCTGCCTGGCGGACCGCGCCACCCTGCTGCGCCTGCTCGAACGCCTGACTCCTGGTCAGTGGTATCTCAGCCGGGACCTGACGCACGCCATGTCCCAACTGAGTCCCAACTTTCCCAAGTTCTCCCAAGAGCCAGCGTGGGGACTGGCCCTGGCGGGTCACACCACCGCCCTGAAGCGTGACAGCGACGCCTGGCAGATTGGCCTCGGCGCATTCATCGAACAATGGCTGCATGGCCCCCTGACCTGGTTGGGTGGGCTGGCCTGGCGCGGCGATTTCTTCAGCCTGACCCCGCTGGGCGCCTGGCTGCTCGATCTCGAAACCGCTCCGCCCTCTCTCGCGGCGCCGCACACCGGCCTGCAGGTCATGGACGATGGCAAACTCAAGATCGCTGTTGCCAGCACCGACCAGGAAGCGTGGGGCACCGTGTTCCACAGCGCGGCCCTGGCGCTGGATCAGCCGCAGCCGGCGGCGGATGGCAGCCTCCTGTTCAGGGTGCAGCCCGACTTGCTGGCAATCAGCCTGGACCAGGGCGCCGACCCCGCCGCCATCCTGGCCGGCCTGGAGCGCGGCCTCGGCGGTTCATCTGCGGCGCAGCGCCTGCTGCAGACCGTTCAACATTGGCTCGGCGCCTATGGCCGCATTCGCATCTTCGAAAACATCGCGCGGCTCGACCTGGCAGATGATTTCGCCCTGCAGGAAATCCTGGCCGGCGCGCTGCCCGCACCGCTGCGCCCACTCACCCGCACCCTGGCCGTCATCCCCGATCTGGCCTTCGACGCCGTGCGCGATGCCCTGATCGCACGCGGCCACACGCCAACCGTCATCAGCGATCTGCCCAAAAAGGAACACGCCTCGCCCGCCGGGACGCACAAAGGGACGGCGCCATGAACCCCACCGTGCTCGACCTTCTGTCACTCGTCAACGAGCAGGTGCTGGACGCCATCCGCTTGGCGCGCCTGGCGCCGCAGCAGTCGCTGCCGGCGCTGGCGCAGCAGCTTGCTGAGCCAGAGGCGATCCAGGCCGCGTACCGAGCCTTGCCCGTGACCGAAAAAACGATCATGGATCGGCTCCTGCTGCGCGGAACCGACCAGGCGGCGCCTCTGCAGATCGAACTGGTGAGCGCAGGGTTGATCGAATCGGATGGTTCGCCGAAGGTGCCCAATCATTTCCGCTACATACCGCATCTGGCGCGATCCACCTCGCGGCGCTTCAGCGATGTCACCGCACGCCTGTTGACGGCCGGCCTGGTTTTCACCGGTGAACCTTCGTTCTTCAGTCCGCAGCCGCTCGATTTTGGCCCAGGAGAAACACTGTGCGTGCCCGCTGAGGTTCTGAGCGCCCTGCCGCAGCCTGAATCGAAGTTTCAGGTGTTGGACGACAGCGCGGCCAGCACACGGCGGATCGGTCGCGGGAACCTGGCCCATCTGCGTTTTTTTGCCTTGTGGGAGCATCTTTCGCGCCAACCGCTCCGCCTGACGATCCAGGGCGAGTTTCATCGCTTGGACTTGCGCAAAGCCAGCCGCGCGCTGATCATCGGCGGCCTGACCCTGAACGATCGGGAAGCCCAGGAGATCACCGAGTTCTATGCGACACTGGCCACCGGTCTGGGCATTCTGGAGACAAGGGACGGGTTGCTCGTCAGTTGTCCGGAGCCGAGTTTCATCGGCCTGCCGCAGGCCGATTTCTTGTTCCTGGCCCTGGAAACTTTCTACCAGAGGGGACGACTGGCTGAAGCATATGAGCTGGCCAATGATGTGGGGCAGGCAAAAAGGACAGCAGCGGCGCAGCGCGCCCTGTTGAAATTCTTGCAGGTCGTTCCAGCCGGCGTCTGGATCAGTTTCGATTCGTTCTCACAGCAGGTCAGCCTTTGGGCGCCGGAACTGCTGCGCCCGCGCGCGGCGCAGGCCTTACCGCCTGTACAAAAATGGAGCGATTACGAACGGCCCTTCATCACGGAGTCCGTGCAAGGGCCGTTCCATTGGCTGGGCGCATGCGACATTGCCCTGGACGCTGCGGGGCAGGCGATTGCGTTTCGCGTTTCAGCCGACGGCCTGGCGACTCTCCTGGGCGTCGCGCCGCAGGAGACATCTACACCCGGGCTGATCGTGGTGCAGCCAACTTTTCAGGTCGTTGCCTTGCCGCGGCTGGATTTTCGGTCACTCATTCAGCTCAGCACCTTTGCCG
>ERZ1026792.1617-NODE-1617-length-13580-cov-4.420204_pt1 | contig 13580 bp, 7 predicted proteins | sample MGYA00520884_ERZ1026792 | MGnify/ENA primary metagenome ERZ1026792 (study PRJEB33270, sample SAMEA104284473) | anaerobic digester metagenome | biome: Anaerobic digester microbiome; feature: mesophilic sludge digester; material: Anaerobic digester biomass | place... | reverse complement strand
TTTCCTTGCTTGTCGCGGGCAACTCGGTCCGGAACGTGGAGCGCGTCGTTGCCCGCCTCACGGGCGGCACGGCCCCGGTCCTGGGCGACGCGATCGCTTATCAAACCAGCCAGCAAGCCCATTTCCGCGATGCTCCTTGCTATGGCTGGGTCAATGTCAAAGCCCTCGCGGATAGCCTGAGCCGAGCCGCTGCCGAATCCGCCGCCGCCGAACCGCCTGATCCCCTCGAGCCGCTCAAGCCGGACCAGGTCATCAGCGCCACCGGCCTGGCCAACTGCCAAACCCTCGCGTTCAGTTTCCGGGATTCCAACGCCGGCAGCCTGATCCACTGTTTCCTCACCGTGCCGGACAGCGCCCGCCGCGGGCTTTTTCCGGCCCTGGCCGGCCCTCCAAAGGATGCCAGTCCGCCGCCCTTCGTTCCGTCCGATGTCGCGCTGTTCTTTCGCTGGCGATTAAGCCTTCCCGGAGCCTGGACGTCTTTCGAGCAGATGCTCAAGGACCTTTCGCCGCCGGCGTTCAGCGCGATCCAATTGATCCTCGATACTGCCAACGCCCGCGCCCAACAGGATGAACCGGGCTTTAACCTTAAGCAGGCGCTGCTGGTCAACCTGGGTGACGACCTTATCAGCTACGAGCGGGCGCCCCGCAGCGGTTCCCCGGCGCCGCAAACCACCCCTTCGCTTTGGCTGCTCGGTTCGCCCAATCCCGAACTCCTGGCGGTTGCCCTCAAGCGCCTCTTTGTGATCTTTCCCCAGGGCGACGCGTTCGCCGAGCGTGAATTCCTGGGCCGGAAGATATACTCCGTCCCCGCGCCGCCCATGCCGTTCGCTACGGCGGCGGTTTCCCGTCCGGCGCCGCCGCGCACGTTGAATTGGGGCGCCAGCGCGGGCTACGTCGCCTTGTCTACCGACATCGCTCTGCTGGAAGAATACCTGCGCGCCGACCAAAACCAAATCAAACCCCTCCGGGACAAGCCCGGGCTATTGGAGGCGGCGCAGAATGTCGGGGGCATGGGCACCGGCCTTTTCCGGTACGAAAATCAGGCCGTCACAATGCGCGCGGTTTTCGAGGCCGCGAAAAACGACCTGCAGGCCGCAACCAATGGCTTTGGTCCCAGCCTGTTTCCCGCGCTGCCGGGCATCACCGGGCCGGAAAGCAATCTCAGCTTCTGGATGGACTTCTCGCTCCTTCCGCCCTTTGACCGCATCGCGCAGTACTTCCCTTTCAGCCTCTACACTTTCGGCGCGAATGTGGAGGGCTTTACCTTGAAGCTATTCATCCCGGCGTCCCCTTCCGCCGGCGATAGCGCCCCGGCCCAACCGGCAAACTAATACGCTACGGCTTTGCGTAATTGCGTCCGCCGGTCGGCAACTCGGTCGAGCCCGAGGGCGGAACATTGGTCGGCGTCGTAATCAGCGGAAAGTAAGGCGGCCCTACCGCCGGGCCTCTGGCCGGCGGAACCGGCAATTCCGGGAGCGGGGTTGGCGTCGCGGGAACCTCGGGCGTCACCACGGGCGTCACACTGGCAATCGGGGTCGAGGGAGCCGATGGCGCAACCGGGGAAGGGGCGGACGGAGGTGTCACGGCAGCTGGGCCGGTCTGACCCGGGTTTTGCGCCGCCATTCCCGCTTCGGCCAGCACCCCGCCCACCGACGCAATCTTGCCCTGATAGCCGGCCAGAACCTTCTCCAGGGCAGGCTGCAGGGTTGGTTGGGCCGCGCCCACCGCTTGCACAATCTCCCGGTTCGCTTCCGGCGCAACTTGCGAAACCGCCACTGCCACGTTGGGGTAATACGCCGGCGCCACCCGGCATACCGCCGCCACTATCGCGCTGGCCTGCGCCGGCGCTGCCGCCGCGGCGGCTTTGGCGATCGCGCTGGCCTGCCTGGGCTGTTCCACGGCGGCTGCTGCCGCGGCGACAGCAGCCATATCCGGCACCGCGTGCGCGATGGCCCCCACAATGGAGGTGGCGGCTGTGGGATTAATCCCCAACGCGCTCTTGACCACATCAAGGGTTGTCGCCTTGCGGTCCGCCGGTTTGGCTCGCAGGACCAGGTCCGCCGCTTTAGCCGGGAGTTCCGCCATGGGAACGGCGGCCAGTGCCATTCGGCTGGAGCTGGCTGTGGCTGCATCCTTCCCATACGAGGCGCAAGCCGTTAATAACGCTGCGCAAAACGCAATGCTGGTAATCCGTTTCATAATATTATCCCGACGGCCCTCGGCGGGCCGAACGTGACTCTGTACCCTTATTTCTAACCAATTGCGCCGCCCGCGTCAACCTTTTAAGTTAGGTTTTTCGCGGCCGGGTTTCCGGCGATCCGCCGGAGCTGGCCCCGGCCTCAGCGTCCGGTTTTGGCCTTTGCCTTGCCCCGGGAAGGCTGCAGGTTGAGGCTGTCTTTGATGCGTTTGATATGTCCGCGGCCCATGCCCTTGACCTCGCACCCCAGTTCCAGGTAGCGCCGAATCTTCTCGTCATCGAGCACGCAGAAGCAATCCACAACGGCAAAAGGCTGGCCGGCGCTTTTCACCACCCGGTCCGGGTCAAGCTTCAAGTATTGATCGTGCCGCACCGCCAGCACGAGGGCGTCAATGCCTTTCAAGGCCCCCCAAAGATCCTTTTCCAGGCGCAGGTTCTTCAGCGGCGCCTGCCGATGGAAGAACCGGGCCCAGCTATAATTGGGGCGCGGATAGGTGTCCTGCGCCTCGAACTCCCACCAATGGTCCAGGTAAGGGTCATGGACTTTCACCTCGGCCCCCATTTCGGAGAGTTTGCGCACGATGATTTCCGAGCCGCTGTAGCGGGTATCCCCCACATCCTCCCGGTAGGCGGCGCCCAGCAGCAGCACTTCCGCCGCCGCGATCGGTTTGCCCATGTTGCGGAGGGCATCCCGCACCAGTTGCGGCGCGTGCAGCGACCGGGTGTCGTTAATATCAATGGCCAGCGGGGTAATCTTGAAAATGTCATCCTCGAAGCCGAAAATATGGCGGTAGGCCCAGACCCCCAGCCCGCCGTCTTTGGGCAGGCAATAGCCGCCAATGCCCGGCCCCGGGAAGATGATGTTGGAGTGGGTGGGCCGAACCTTGATGGCCTCGATCACCTTCTTCAAATCCACGCCGTTGCGCTCGGCAAAGAGGGACCATTCATCCAGGAACGCGAGGATGGTGGCGCGGTAGCTGTTCTCCACGATCTTGGCCGTTTCCGATTCGATGGGCCGGTCCAGCACCGTCAGCGGATACCGGTCGGTGTGCAGCACCTCGTTGAGAAACCGGGTGACGCGCTTGCGCGCGGCGGGGTTGACGCCGCTGCACACGCGCCAGAAATCACGGATGGAGGCCACGTAGTTCCGGCCCGGCATAACCCGCTCGTAGCTGTGCGCCAGCAGCGGCTCCGAACGAATCCCCCGCTTCGTGAAAATCTTTTTCATGATCGGGTAGGCGATCTGCTCGGTGGTTCCCGGGGCGACGGTGGTTTCTATCAGGACCAGCGCGGCGGGGGGAATGTTTTCCGCTATGGTCGCCATTGACGCTTCCAGCGCCGCCATCTCCGCCGAACCTGTGCGGACATTGCCCAGGGATTCCTTGAGGTAATCGCACTGGACGTCCACCACCACCACATCGGCCAGCTTCAACGCCTCCTCGGTATAGGTGGCCACCAGCGTCTGCTTCTCATTAACGCAGCGGGCGATGATTTGCTCCACCTCCGGGTCTTCCGCTTTAACCGGGGAAACACCCCGGTTGAGCAGGCGGATTTTCCAAAAACTGCGCGTGCTGGGGCGCTGCATGCCGATGACGAACTTCGTCGGGCGGCCCTTCTTGTCGGTGGCGTCGGCCACCACCGCGGCCATGACCGCGCCTACAAATCCCAGGCCCACCACCACCACGATCTCCCGGCCGGCCTGGCGATGCCGGGCGGCCAGCTTTTTCAAACGGGCGAACTCGGCCGGGTATTCCTCCGGCAATGGCAGCGGGAACTCCTCGCCGGCGGGGCTGATTGACACGGGTTTCTTTTCCATTTGCGACGGTTTCATATCTCGTTTGGTTTGGCCGTATCTCTGTCAGAAATCCCGGCGCCTGGCCAGCCCGGAATCAGCCGGGGCTAATCGCCAAGGCTGATGCCCAGGGCGCGCGCCGTTTGCACCAGGTCCCCCTCCAGCGGAACCAGGCGGAGCCGCCCGATCGCTTCGGTGATGGGGACGGCAATAGTGTCGGGCGGCCGCAGGGCGACCATGTGGCCGTATTTCTCCTCGGCGATCAACTGCACCGCCCGCGTGCCAAAACGCGTGCAAAGTTGCCGGTCGAACGAAGTCGGCGCGCCGCCGCGCTGCAAATGCCCCAGGACGCACACGCGCGTTTCTTTGCCCGTGCGCTTTTGAATCCCGGCGGCCACGACAGCGCCAATGCCGCCCAGCCGGGCTTCGCGGCTCGCCTCCGCCCCTCCCGCGGTCACAAAGTCCGCCCCCTGCTCGCGCGCCCCCTCGGCCACCACCACCAGGGTGAAACGCTTGCCCTCGCGCTCGCGCTCGATGATCTTCGCGCACACGCGCTCCAGGTGGAAGGGAATCTCCGGAATCAGGATCACGTCGCCGCCGCCCGAAATGCCGGCGGTGATCGCGATCCAGCCGGCGTAGCGGCCCATGACTTCCAGCACCATTACGCGGTCGTGGCTCTGGGCGGTCGTGCGCAGCCGGTCCAGCGCGTCCGTGGCGCAGGCCACCGCCGAGTCAAAGCCGAAGGTCAGCGCCGTGGCGGCCAGGTCATTGTCAATAGTCTTGGGTACGCCGATAATCGGCACCCCCTGCTCGAAGAGCTGCTGCGCGGTCGTCAGCGAGCCATCGCCGCCCACCACCACCAGCGCGCGCAAGCCAAGCTGCTGAATGTTCGCTTTGGCCCGCCGCAGAATGTCGCGCGGGATGCGGTGGGTTTCGCCGTGGCCGGTCTTGGCCGCGAACCGCCCCTTGTTGGACGTGCCCAAAATCGTCCCGCCCACAAAAAGCAGCGCGTCCATTTCCTTGTAGTCAAGCCGCCGGTAGCGCACCGGCTCCAGCAAACCCTCGAAGCCTTCGAGGAATCCGATCGTCTCCCAACCGTGCTTGGTCGCACACTTGACCACCGCCCGGATGACCGTGTTCAGTCCCGGGCAATCGCCGCCGCCTGTCAAAATGCCTATCCGTTCCCGCATGGCCGGAACGTAGCAACCGGCGGCGCGGAACCAAAGCCCAAAGTGCGGGGTTTTTTACCCGTTCCGGGGGCGCCGGACACCGTGGCACGGCCCGAAAAAGACGGGCTCACGTCCGCCGCCGGTCCTCCCCGGCTTCCGCGCGGGCGCGGTTCGCCGGGGCAGGCGTCCGGCTAATCCTGAACCTCGATCCGGTAGAACCGCTGCGGAATCGGATCTTCGTAGGCAATCACGCTATCCGTGGCCACCGTGGTCCAGTCGGCTGCGGTGACGTCCATCAGGTCGGTCCACTCCGCATCGGCCAGGTTCAGTTTGTATTGCACGCGGTAGGTCAGCCCCGGGATCGAACTCCAGGTCAGGTTGATGAAATCGCCGGCCAGAACCGCGCTCAGGATGGCAGGCCGGGCCATTACGGTGATGCTGAAACTCCGGGCATCGCCCAGGCTGGGCGTGCCATCATCGCTGACCCGGATCGTGACCGGGTTGGTGGTGTTGAGGCTGGTCTCCGGCGCGGTCCAGCGGAACACCCCGGTCGCCGTGTCCAGCGTGGCCTCCGCCGGCGCGCCCGGCTCCAGGCTGAATGTAAGCGTCTGGTCCAGATCCGGGTGGGTGACGGAGCTGCTAATCACCACCGTGCTGCCCACGTGGATCGTGCGATCGGGAATCGCCGCCAGGATCGGCGGGTTATTCACCGTCAGCACCGCCGGATCGCTGGTGACGCTGCCGACCGCGTTCGCGACGGTGACGGTATAGGCGCCGGCATCCGCCGTTTGCACGTTGTTGCGGGTGCAGGCAGAAGCCGTTGCGCCCGCGATCGGGTCGCCGTTCAACTTCCATTGGTAACTCAGCGCGGTGCCCGTCGCTTCCACGCTGAACGTCACCGTCGCCCCGGCCGCCACCGCCTGGCCCGCCGGGTTCAGGGTAATGACCGGGGGATTTTGCACCACCAGCACCGCCGCTTCGCTCCGCACGCCGCCCGCCGCGTTGGTCACGCCGACCGCGTAGCTGCCTTCTTCGGCCGCCGTTACCCCGGCCAGCGTTAGCGTGTCCGTCTGCGCGCCGGAAATAATTCCGTCGTCGCTCAAATCCACGCCGTCCTTCTGCCAGCGGTAAGCGAGCGGCGCCTGGCCGGTGGCGGCCACCGTGAAGCTGACCGTACTGCCTGCCTGGTTGGTTTGGCTGGCCGGTTGCAGGGTGATTTCCGGGGGCATCCCCAGCACCGTCAACACCGCCGCGGCGCTCACCACCGGCCCCACTCCGTTGCTCACCTGGACCGTATAGGCCCCGGCGTCCGCTTCCTGCGCGTTGTTCACCGTCAGCGTCGCTTCCGTCGCCCCCGCAATGTTCTCCCCATTGCGCCGCCACTGGTAGCTCTGCGGATTGTTCGTCGCCACCACGCTGAAGGTCGCGCTGCCTCCCAGCGCCACTGTCTGGCCCGCCGGCGGCACCACAATGGACGGCGGATCAAAATACTCCACCACCACATCGTCAAAATACGCCGTAATCCCCGTCGAACCACTGCCCGTCCCAATGAAAACCGTGTTCCAGTTCGCCGCATTCGCGCCGGTGATCGTCCGCGTCGCCACGTCGTCCACCGTGAACTTCAGCGTCGTCCCGTCCGCCAGCCGCTCAATCGAAAACTTGTGCCACCCCGGCGAACGCGCCCCACCCGAACTGTTCGTCTCACAGTTCATCCACCCCATGCTCGCCGACGGATACAACACCCGCAACTGATACTTGCGCAAATCATAGACCTCACCCGGCGCCGTCACCGTGTTATATTTCCCCACCGCCAGCACCTGCGTCAGGCTCCCCGGATACGACCCGTTCGCATACGAACGCATCTCCAGGTAGGACTTGGTGCTCGCTCCGTCGTCATACCAGTAGAAACTCACCTTGGTATGCCCGCTATAGTTCCCAAAATTGTGATACATGTAATCGCTCGTATTGTCCTGCTTGGCGCTGCACCCGCCCCCGCCCGTGTGGTTCTGCTCCGACGAAGCCACCAGCTCCGTCGCCGGACTGGCTGCCGTCGTCCACTGCCCCAGGGTGCATCCGCTGAAGTTGTCCTGGAACGCGATCGCTCCGGTCAGCGTCAAGGGCGCTTCGGCGCTGGTCACCGTCCCGTAGGGATTGCTCACCACCACCGAATACATCCCCACATCCCCGGACTGAATGTTGCCCTTCGTGTAGCTGCTGGTCGTGGCGCCGCCGATATTCACCCCGTTGCGCCGCCACTGGTAAGCCAGCGGGGCTCCGCCGGTGGCGGCCACGCTGAAGGTCACGCTGGCGCCGCGGGCCAGCGTCTGCCCCACGGGTTGTGTGATGATTTCCGGCAGAGCGCGAACGACCAGTTCCGCTTCGGCGCTGGCCTGCGCACCGAACTGATTGGTCACCACCACCGCGTAGATGCCCGCGTCAGCCGGGGTGACGCTGCTGCGCGTCAGCGCGGACTGCGTGGCGCCCGCGAGGGGCGAGCCGTTGAAAAGCCATTGGTAACGCAAGGGGAGGGCCCCGGTGGCGGCCACGGTGAAGGTGACGTTGAAGCCGGCCAGGACCGTCCGGCCTTGCGGTTGCGTGGTGATCGTCGGCGGTGTGTTGAGAACCGTCAGCGTGGCGTTCGAGCTGAGCGTGGAGCCGAAATTATTGGTGATTACGACGGAGTAAATCCCCTCCTGCGCCGATTGCACATCCGCCAGCGTGAGCGTGCTGGCCGTGGCGCCCGCCAAATCCACGCCGTCCTTCCGCCACTGGTAGAAAAGCGGCGGCGCGCCGCCCGCACCCACGCTGAACGTCGCCTCATACCCGGCGGTGATGGTTTGGCTCTGCGGTTGGGAGACGATCGCCGGCGGCGAGGTCACGTAAAGCTGCGTCTGCGGGATGACCGCTTTGGGTTCGCTGGCGCTGGACCAGCTCAGCACCGCCGAAGCCAGGCTGCCCTGCTGGTAATAATCCATTTGAAGGGCATAGGACTGGCCGGCCACCAGTTCCAGGGTCCCGCTCCATTCCGTCGCGGCCTGGTCCACCCACTTATCAATCAGCAACTCGCCGTTAACCCAGAGCCGCGCGCCGTCATCGGTCTTGGTGTAAAAAGTATAGGCCTGGCTGTAGCGGGGCTGCACCTGTCCGGTCCAGCGCACGGAGTAGGTGGTGTTGGCGATCGCGGGATCGGGCGAGCCGGTGCCCCAATTAAAGTTAATGGTCGCATCGGTTCGCGACAGCTTCGGATTGGTGAAATCCAGGTTGTCAAAATACTGGCCCTGGAGCCCCGTGCCCGTGCCCGTGGCGAAGGGCGTCGTGCTGACCACCAGTTGCGCCGGGGTGCTGGTGACGCTGCCGCCGGCGTTGCTCACGACCACGTCGTAAAAGCCCGCCTGGCTGAGCTGCGCGTTGGCAATGGTGTAGTCCCGGGCGGTGGCGCCCGGAACGTTCACCCCGTTGCGCCGCCACTGGTAGGTGAAGGGGGCGGTGCCATTGGGAAAGACGCTGAGCGTGGCGCTGCCGCCCACACTGGTCGTCTGCATCTGCGGCTGCTCGCCAATGGTGGGGCCCGGGATGGTCGCCGGTGTGGTCAGGTGCTCGACCAGGACCAGGTCAATGATCCACCGGTTGCCGTGGTTCGTCTGGTCCGGATCCACGCGCAGCCGGGTGATGTAATCCGAGTTCCAATAACCGTTTTGCCCCACGGGGAAATAGAGATCGGCCCAGCCATCCTTGGCCGTGTAATAGAGGGTGACGGATTTGGACTCGGAAAATTGGTTCTGACTGGCGGTGGCAAAGAAAATCTGCATGTCGTGGTTGGCGGTCGAGCCGCCCTGCGGGAAAACGCGCACCCGGAGGACATCATTGATGCCGCCCAGCATGTTCAGGTTGGCGGGGCTGACAAAGTGCGGATCGTTCCCGGTTTGATCGGCATAAATAATGCCCGGCCAGCCGCAGCAATCCGTCCAGTTCACCGGGGAAAGCGCGTTGAGGGAAGTCCAGCCTTGCGCGTTGCCATCGAACCGCCAGCGCAGGCTGGTCTGCGACACAATGTGATTGATAATCCAGCGTGTGGACGAATTGACATTGTCCACGTCCAGCCGCAGGCCCGTAATCGTCTTGTTGAAATACTTCGGCCAGGCGGCATTCACGTCCAGGTTGATCCGCACCCATTGGTTCTGGGCCGTGTAGCTGACCATCGGCGAGGATTTGTCGGCGGTGAAGCTGTTCTCGGCGGAGGTGCGGAAAAACATCTGCATGTCGTGATTGGCGGTTGTGCCGCTCTGCGGATAGACGCCCACGTTAAAAGAACTGTCCCCCCCGCCGGTGTAGCTGGTGTCCGGGCTGTAGTACCAGGCGTCGTTGCCGGTTTGGTCGGCGTAAATAATGCCGGGCCAGCCGGTGGCGGTCCAGGCCAGGCCCGACATGCTGTTGCCGGAAGTCCAGCCCTGCGGGCCGCTGTCAAAGAAATACGGCGGATTCTGGACGCCCTGGACCAGCGCCATGTAATGCGACCAGTTCCAATAGGGGCCCGGGTCGGTATGGGTGTTGCAATACGGATTGATGCCCAGGTTCGCCGAAGCATACGCGCACCACGCCCCGTTCGATTTTTCCCCGTGCCCCACAATATGATTCCGGTCCTTGGCAAAGCCAAACTTGTCCGCAAAATGCCGATGCAACAAGGCCGAGGCCTGGTACATCTCCTCGGTGAACCAGGCCGGGTTGCTCACAAATCCCTCGTGCTCCGTGCCCAGGGAATGTTGATTCCAACACGTCGCATGCCAGGCATAATATGCCTCCCGCACCAATTGCGAAATCTCGCCCCGCGGCGCATCCCCGGCATAATCCACCAACCCGTTCACCGTATACTGGCAACTGGCCGAAATATCGCAGCGCCGCAAATAGGAGGTGCCGGTCAGGTAATATCCCTCCATGCTATGGACGACGGCAAACTTGTGGCCGTAGCCGGAGGTGTACCATTTAGTGCACCCGGTGATCATGCGATCCACCGCCGGACCATAATCGGCAGTAGCCAGGGCGGCTGATGCGCCGGCGAGCGAAACGGTGCTAAGGGTGAGGAGTTGCTTGGTGTTCATACGTGGCTAAAATTTACCGATATATCTTATCGGACATAGTTTGAAACGACTTCGATTCGACCGCATAGGCCTTATCTTTTAACTAACGCTACATTAGCTTTAACGTGAGAACGGTGCAACAACAAATTTAGGAAAAATGCCTCGCCCCAGGACGCAGGAATGGGAAAATGGCCCAGCAATTCCAATTCCGCAGCTCTGGTGCTGCAAGGAGGTCCGCCCCCTGGCTTACCTGCCTCGGGCTTGCCTAAACCGAACCTATTCATTTGGATGCTCACCACGTGCCTTTGAGCCATTGAGGGCAAAGTGTGACCGATGACTTAGGCGGCATCTGGATGGGGGTGACAGCCCAGACCTTACGCCTCGACTATAGTGGCGGACCATTCAGCGTGGCGACACCTTGACATACGCGAAGGCTGTGAGAGACTTCCCCGCCTATGGCTGAACCTAAAACCGGCGAGTTGATGGAAAAGATTGTATCGCTTTGCAAACGGCGGGGATTGATTTTTCAATCATCGGAAATCTACGGGGGATTGAATGGTTTTTGGGACTATGGTCCGCTGGGCGCCGAATTGAAGCGCAACATCAAGGAGCACTGGTGGCGCTCGATGACCCAGCTTCGGGATGATGTGGTGGGGTTGGACGCCTCGATCATTATGCACCCGAAGATTTGGGAGGCCAGCGGCCACACCAGCACGTTTAGCGACCTGATGGTGGATTGCCTGCTCACGAAAAAGCGGTTTCGCGCCGATCAGATCGAGCCGCAGAGCGGCATGGCTTACTTTTATACCGGGGCGACAGACTCCGGCAGCGGCAGGGCCTCCAAGGACGCCTTTTCGGTGCTGATTGCCACGGGCAAGCATGCGGATTACGCGCGCAAGGTGGCCCGGCAGTTCTATCAGCAGCGGGGCCTGGAAAATCCGTCGCTGGAGGGCGAGCGCACCGAGGCGCAGGCCAATACGACCCGCTATAATCCGGAGAACGGCAGCCTGTTGACCGAGCCGCGCCCTTTTAACCTGATGCTCAAGACTTACGTCGGCCCGGTTGAAAGCGCGGACAACATTTCGTATCTCCGGCCCGAGACGGCGCAAGCGATCTTTGTGCAGTTCAAGAGCGCGCTCGAGGTTTCGCGCCAGCGGGTGCCGTTTGGCATCTGCCAGGTGGGCAAGGCCTTCCGCAATGAAATCAATCCGCGCAATTTCACCTTCCGCTCGCGCGAGTTCGAGCAGATGGAGCTGGAGTTCTTCATCCGCCCGGACGAGGTGGTGCAGAAAATGTGCGGCACCGTCGCCGGACTGTCCGATTGCCCGCCCGGGGCCCTCGTGCCGCAGCCCAACTGGGGTTGGGAGTTGTGGCATAAATACTGGGTGGAACAGCGCATCCAGTGGTACGAGAGCATCGGCCTGGGGCGGGACACGCTGGTCGAATACTGGCAGAAGAAGGAGGAGCTGGCGCACTACGCCAAGGCGACCGTGGACATTTTGTACAAGTTCCCCTTTGGCACCCAGGAGCTGGAGGGAGTCGCGGCGCGGGGCGATTTTGACCTGACGCAGCACCAGAAGTTCAGCGGCAAATCCATGGAGTATTTCGACGAAGAGGCCAAGGCCAAGTATGTGCCGCATGTGATCGAGCCGTCGGCGGGGGTGGATCGGCTGGCGCTGGCCCTGATCTGCAATGCTTATTGCGAAGACCAGGCCCCGGACGAGAAAGGCAACCTCGAAACGCGGGTGGTGATGCGATTCCATCCCCGCATCGCGCCGATCAAGGTCGCGGTCTTTCCGCTGCTCAAGAACAAGCCCGAGCTGGTGAAAAAGGCCCGGGAAGTGCGCGAGCTGCTGCGGCCGCACATGACGGTTTTCTATGATGAAGCCGGAGCCATCGGCCGCCGCTACCGCCGGCAGGATGAAGCCGGGACGCCGTTCGGGGTGACGATTGATTTCGACACGCTGGGCGAGCAGAACGCCGCGCGGCAGGACACGGTCACGCTGCGTGATCGCGACACCATGAAGCAGGAGCGCGTGAAAATCGCCGACCTGGTCCCGCTGCTGCGCGAAAAAATCCAGTGAGGGAAAGCGGCGCGAAGCCAAAGCTGTGACCACGACCGAAGCCATCAAGCTGCTGGAGAAGTTTCGGGCGGGAGGGGTGGGGCGGGATGAAGTCCTGCGGCAGTTCCAGGTGGCGCCGCTGGTGGACCTGGGATTCGCCACGGTGGACACGCACCGCGCGCTGCGCAAGGGCTTCCCCGAGGTCATTTTCGGCGCGGGCAAGACGCCGGCCCAGGTCGTGGCGATTGCGGCCAAACTCTTTGCGCATGAGCCGCGCGTGCTCGTGACCCGCGTGGGGGCCGAAACCGCGCGCAAGCTGCGCCGGCGGTTCCGGGCGGCGGTCTATCACGAGTTGGCGCGTTGCGTGACGATCGAGAAGCCGCCGTTGCCGAAGCGGCCGGGCGTGATTGCCGTGGTTTGCGCCGGCACCAGCGACCTGCCGGTGGCCGAAGAGGCCGCCGTCACCGCCGCGATCATGGGCAACCGCGTGGAGCGGATCACGGATGTGGGCGTGGCGGGGGTGCATCGGCTGTTTGGCCGGTTGGAGGCCATTCAGCGCGCGAATGTGGTCATTGTGGTGGCCGGCATGGAAGGGGCCTTGCCCAGCGTGGTGGCCGGACTGGTGTCCCGGCCGGTCATCGCGGTGCCGACCAGCGTGGGCTACGGCGCGAGCTTCCAGGGCCTGGCGGCGTTGCTGGCCATGCTTAACAGTTGCGCCAGCGGGCTGACGGTAGTGAACATTGACAACGGTTTCGGCGCCGGCTATGCGGCCAGCCAAATCAACGCTTTGGCGGCCGGTTAACATGAAGACGCTTTATCTCGATTTATTCAGCGGCATCAGCGGCGACATGTTTATTGCCGCGTTGATTGACCTGGGAGTTGAGGCTGACTGGCTGGAGCAGGAGCTGCAGCAACTGCGCCTCCACTCCTAGCTCAACCACCGGGCCCATGCACGCGTCACCCCTCATGCCGCCGTATAAGCCGCGCCAACTCGCCCTCGTCAGACCCGACCGCCAAGGCGGTCACCACGGCGGTACCTGAGACGCCGCCCAAACCGCTGTCCACAGCGACTTCCATCGTCACACTGCTGCTTCAGAGCATCGACCGGCGTCCATCTCTGTCTTCCGCGTATTGCCATAATTTCACCTCCTTTCTATTCTTTCTATTTATTCTATCTGTTCTATTCTTCCTACCTGCTGCTGCCAGCACTTGGTTCGCCTATCCCAATTCTGCATTTCTTCTGGGGGCGGCAGGCGCATTATGCGTGATGTGCTGATCTCGCAC
>ERZ1026792.1611-NODE-1611-length-13607-cov-2.167878_pt1 | contig 13607 bp, 7 predicted proteins | sample MGYA00520884_ERZ1026792 | MGnify/ENA primary metagenome ERZ1026792 (study PRJEB33270, sample SAMEA104284473) | anaerobic digester metagenome | biome: Anaerobic digester microbiome; feature: mesophilic sludge digester; material: Anaerobic digester biomass | place... | reverse complement strand
CACCTGATCACCGCGGTGACAGCGACGCGTCAATGAGTCAAGTGAGACTGGATTCAATCATTTATGGACTCTGCTGCAAGCATAACCGTTCGTGTGGAAGAAGTGGAAGAAGCCTTACGTGCCCGTTTTGGGGACGCGATCCTGGATGCTGCCGAGGCCTTTCGCGGCGATCCGTCCGTCACCGTGCGGCCGGACAAGGTGTTCGCGGTGGCGCACGCGCTACGCGACGAGCACGGCTTCGACCTGATGTCAGACGCCACGGCCATTGACGGCCTGAAGTTGGGCCACAGCCCGCGCTTCACCGCCATCTGGAATCTGTACGACACCACGCACAACCGCAAGCTCCGTCTGCGCACTCCTGCCCCCGGCGGCGATGCGCCCAAGGTGCCCAGCCTGACTCCGCTGTGGGCCGGCGCCGGATGGATGGAACGCGAGGCCTTCGATCTGCTCGGCGTGCGCTACGAGGGACACCCTGATCTGCGCCGCATCCTGCTGCCTGACAACTGGCAGGGCCATCCCTTGCGCAAGGACGCGCCGCTGGGCGGCGAACCGGTGCCTTTTACCGTGACCTGGGGCGAGCCAGAATTTGCCAGCCTGGGTCGCCAGATTCTGCCGGCCGAATCGCTGGCGCCGACCCTGCCCGCGGGTATGGACAGCAGCAAGCACATGGTGGTCAACATGGGGCCGCAGCATCCGAGCACGCACGGCGTCCTGCGCCTCATCGTTGAGTTGGACGGTGAAAATGTGGTGCGCGTGGCGCCTGACGTCGGCTATCTGCACTCCGGCTTCGAGAAGTCTGGCGAAAGCAAGCGTTACAAGGATTTTGTCTTTTACACCGACCGCATGGACTACGCGTCGGCCATGCAAAACAACCTGGCCTACTGCGTGGCTGTGGAGCGCATGCTCGACATAGAGATTCCAGCGCGGGCGCAGGTCATCCGTGTCATCATGGCCGAGCTGCAGCGTATCGCCTCGCACCTGCTGTGGCTGGCGACGCATGTGCTCGACCTTTCCGGCACCATCATGTCGCTGCTGATGTACGCGTTTCGAGAGCGCGAGATGATCCTCGATCTGTTCGAGATGGTGTGCGGCGCCCGCTTGACCACCTCGTACATCCGCATTGGCGGCGTCTGGCAGGACCTGCCGCCGGCCTTCATGCCGCGGCTGCAGGACTTCCTGGCCCTGATGCCTGCCCATTTGGATGATTACGAGGGCATGTTGACCGACAGCGTGCTGTGGAAAGCCCGCACGCAGGGGATTGGCGTGCTGACCCGCGACCAGGCGCTGGCGCTCAGTTGCACCGGCCCCATGCTGCGCGGCAGCGGCGTCAAGTACGACATTCGCAAGGCGCGGCCGTACTCCGGCTATGAAAACTACGACTTCGAGGTGCCCACCTCTGAATTGGGCGACACCTACGGGCGCTACCTGGTGCGTATGCAGGAGATGCGGCAGAGTTTGCGCATCGTGCAGCAAGCCGCAGCCAATCTGCCCGCTGGCCCTGTGAAGACGGCCGATCGTAAGGTGGCGTTGCCGCCGCGTGCGGAGCTGGACCGCAGCATGGAATCGCTCATTCATCACTTCAAGCTGATGACAGAGGGTTTCCATGTGCCGCCGATGGAGATCTACTCGACCATCGAGGCCTCCAAGGGCGAGCACGGCTATTTCATCATCTCGGATGGCAGCGCAAAACCTTACCGCCTGCACGTGCGCGGCCCGTCGTTTGTTCACCTGCAATCGCTCGACACGATGGCCCGCGGCCATTTACTTTCGGACCTGGTGGCGTCCATCGGCTCGCTCGACATCGTGTTGGGCGATGTGGATCGCTAGGATTAATGAAAACATGCTTTCTGACTTAGCACAAACTGAAATCAAAGAACTGATGGCGCGCTACCCTCAGCGTCTTTCGGCCCTGCTGCCGGCGCTCTATGTGGCTCAGCGTGAAGCGGGTTGGCTGCCGGCGGCCGCGCTGCAGGATGTCGCTCAACTCTTTGGCCTGATGCCGGCCGAAGTGGAAGAGGTGGCGTCCTTCTACTCCATGTTCAATCTACACCCGGTGGGCGAGTATCACCTGGAGGTATGCACCAACGTGCCTTGCCAACTGCGCGGGGCCACAGGCTGCGCCAATCAGCTCAAGCAGGCGCTGGGGGTTGATTACGGAGAGACGACGCCCGACGGCAAGTTCACGCTCGATCATATGGAATGCCTCGGCGCGTGCGGCACCGCGCCGATGTTCATGGCGACGGAGCGGGCGACCGGCAAGATTCGCTATTTCGAGGAACTCGACGCGGCCGAAAAAGTCGAGCAGGCGCTTGGCCTGGGCCTTCACCTGGTCAAGGGTTATCGCTTCCACCATGGCGTTACGCTTGTTGATGTAATCAATCCCCAGGTCCTCCTCCAGGATTCCCAGAAGCTGGCCGGCAATCTTGTCGTTGGTGTCAAAGCGCAGGGCGTAGGAGCCGGTGAGAAAGGTCTTCACGTCATCAAGTTCGGCCTGGGCCAGGCCCTCGTCAGCCAGTTTCTTCAGGGTTTCCTTCACCACCGCCAGCGCTTCGCCGGCCTTCACCAGCGTCGGGTCGCCTCCACGAACCTTGTGGACGGTCGCGGCCAGGTACATCTCATTGAACAGGTCCAGCCTGTTGTTCGAGGCGGCGCCGTCCGTGCCCAGACCGACTACAGCTCCCGCCGACAGAAGCTCCGGCGTCCTGGCGAACCCGCTGGCGAGTTTCATATTGCTCGCCGGGCAGTGCGCCACGCCGACCTGACGCTCCACCAGGATGTCAATGTCGCGGTCATCAAGCCAGACGCAGTGGGCGGCCACCGTTCGGCACTCCAGCAGTCCTATCCGGTCGAGGTACTGGATCGGCGTGGCACCGGTGGCAGCCAGCGACTCCTCCACCTCGTGTTGCGTCTCGGCCACATGGATGTGCACCGGAAGGTCATTCTCGCCGGCGGCCTGTGCCACTGATAGGAGGAGTTCCTTCGGGCAGGTGTAGGGAGCATGCGGCCCGAGCATAGGGTGGATCGTCGCACCGTGCTCGGCCCTGACGGCCCTGGCGAAATCAACGGCCTTCGACATCAGTACAACGGGTTCTACGGGCCGTTCGAGACTGAGCAGGACTTCGTCGTCACCGAGTTCCTCGCCCTGGCCCGCCGCCTGCCCGAGGACCAGTTGGGCCTGGCGCTGGACGCCATCCGTCTCCTGCCGGCCGAGGAGCAGCGCGCCCGGGCCCTCGTTGGGCTCGCCACGCCCCTGGCGCCATCCGGCTCCGCCGGCCCGGACCGGGGTCCGCCGCGTGACAGTCAAGAGCAGCCGGCACCTCAACTCCCTGCCCCCGTCCTGGAGCAAGCCCTGGCCGCGGCCCTTGCCCTCCAGGATTCAGCCTGCCGCGTCGAGGCGGTGGCCGGCCTGGCGCCGCATCTGCCCGCGGCGCTTTTGCCCCGGGCACTGGCGGCCGTCGTCGAGATCGAGGACGAGTCTCGCCGCGCCACCGCTCTGGGTCGCCTCGCGCCCCACCTGCCCGAAGCGCTGTGCCGCCAGGCGCTGGCTGCGACCTGGCGCATGCGCGATTCGGCGGCGCGTTGCCGGGCCCAGGCCGGCGTGGCGCCTCACCTGCCACCTTATTGGCGGGACAAGGCCCTGAGCGCCGCCCTGGACTGCCTGGGACGGGTTCACCACGCCCGCGTCACCCCTCTCCTGGCAGCCATGGCTCCCCATTTGCCGCCGGTCCTGCAGCCGCGGGCCCTGGCCCTGGCCGAAAGCCAACCCGACAGCCTGTCGCGGGTCAATGCCCTGGCCGCCCTCCTGCCCCACCTCGCCGTCGAGCACCGCGAGCCGGCAACCGACCTGGCCCTGCGCGCCACGCTGCTCATTCGCGGCGAGCCCGGCCGCGCCGAGGCCATCGCCCGGTTGCTCTCGCTCCTGCCACCCCGGCCTGGACGGCAGGATGAAGCGCAGGCCGCGCCCTTCCTGCCTGCCGGCGTTATGGAAAGCGCCTTGTCCATGGTCTCGGCCATCGCCGATGGCAGCGCCCGGGGCACGGCCCTGTCGGCCATGGCCCCCTTCCTCGACCGCCGGCTCGCCGGCGAGGCCCTGTCGGCGGCGCGGACCATCCAGGACGAGCGCGCCTGTGCCAGGGCCCTGGCCAGCCTCGCCCCACTGCTGGACAGCGGGCAGCAGAGGCTGGCACTCCTGCGGGTCGGATCTCTGGCGGACGAGAAAGCGAGGGCCATCGCCCTGGTCGCCCTGGCGCCGGTCCTGGCGCCCGGCCTGCTGCCCGGCGCCCTGGCCGAGGCCCGGCGCATCACCGACGAAAGGTCCCTGGCGATGGCCCTCGCCGGGGTGGCACCGGCCTTTGACGAGGCCGGCCGGGCCGGCATCCTCGCGGTGGCGGCCGACGTGGCCGACCCGGCCATGCGCCTCGATGCCCTCCTGGGCGTGCTGCCCTGCCTGTCGGCCACCCAGCGGGTCGGGGCCATAGAAGCGGCATGGCGGGCCATCCAGGCCCTCGGCAACGAGCAGGCACGGGTGGCGGCCATGACCCGCCTCGCACCCCACCTGGCGCTGCCCGGGGACGAGGAGGGAGATGGGGTCACGGCCCGGCACGGCCAGGTCCTGGACGAGGCCCTGGCGAGCCTCGCTGCCATCCGGGACCCCGAGCGCCGTTGCCAGGCCCTCCTGGCGCTGATGCCCCACCTGCCCGCGTCGCGGCGCGACGAGGCCCTGGCCGCCCTGCCCCTCGACGGGCAACTGCCGGCGGCTGCCGTTCTGGCCCTCATCCCGCACCTGCCCGCTTCGCTCCAGGCAGCGGCCGCCGGCCAGGCGCTGGCCGCTGCGGGCCGCCTGCCGGGCCCGGCCCGCCTGCGCGTCATCGACGGCCTGGTGCCCTACCTGGACGGCGCACAACTGGGCGAGGCCCTGGCCGCCGCCCGATCCATCGCCGACGAGGAGGAGCAGGTCCAGGCGTTGGTCGCCCTCGCCCCGGCCCTGGACACGCCCGGCCGCCGCGAGGTGCTGCGGGCCGTGGGCCGGCTCCCCGAGGCCTGGAAGCGCGCGGCCATCCTGGCCGCCCTCGTGCCACACCTGCCCGGGGCGCTCCGCAGCGAGGCCGTTGCCCTGGTGCGAGAGCCCGACCGGGCCGCCGCCCTGGTCGCGCTCGTCGCGCCCGCGCCCCCGCGGCAGGCCGGCTCGGGGGAGGGCAAGCAGGCGCCCGGAGCGGCCGGCCTGCCCGGGGTCGTGCCCCACGTCCTCCGGTCGGCCCGCCGGGCGGGCGACTGCTGGGCCGGGGCGCTGGCCCTCACCACACTGGTCCGCCTGGCCGGCGACGACGAGCGCCCGGCCATCCTGCGGGAGGCCGTCGAGGCTGCCCGCGGCCTGGACGACGCCTGCTGCCGCGCGCAAACCCTGGCCCGCCTTGCCCCCCACCTGGCCGGTGAGGCCCGGCAAGAAGTGGCTGCCCGGGTGCTGCAAGCCGTGCAGGCCTGCGCAGCCGGACCCGGGGCCCGGCTGCTGGGCCAGGCATTGGCGGCGGTCGCCCCCTTCCTGCCCGCGGGGCAGGTACCGGCGGCCCTGGCCGAGGCGCGGCGACTGGCCGTGCCCCGGGCCTGGCCGCGCCGGCCGGAGGAGAATGCCCTGGCCGCCCTGGCCCGGCGACTGCCCCAGGAGACCGTGCGCCAGGAGCTGGCCGCCGCCGGCACCATCCGCGGCCTGCACCTGCGTGCCCAGACCCTATCGGCCCTGGCCGTGCGCCTGGCCGAGCTGGGCCACGGCCAGGAAGCGCTCTCCGCGGCGCGGCCCATCGAGCCGCTGACCTACCAGGTGGATGCCTTGTTGTCCCTGGCGCCTCACCTCTCCCTGCCCTGGCCGCGGGAGGCCCTGGACGTAGCCGCCGAGCTGGGCCGCCACGGCGCCCCCGTTGCGGCACGCATGGCCCTGCGCCTGGCCGAGTTGGGCGAAGCCGAAGAAGGATGGCGCGCCGCCCTCGGGATCGAAGGGGAGCGCTGGCAAGTGGAGGCGATGGTGGGCCTGGCGCCCTACCTGCCGGCGGGGCGTCGTGAGGCCGCCTACGCCCGCGCCCTGGATGTGGCCCGCGGGCTCTCGAATGCGGGGGAGCGGCTGGGGGTCCTGGCCGGGATGGCGGGCCAACTGCCCGGCGATCTTGGGTCCGCTGCGCTGCGAGAGGCCCTCGGCGCGGCCGTCGAGCTAAAGGAGCGGTCCGACGGCGCACCGCGGCGTCCCGGCCAGCGAGCGTCGGCCACGCCCCTGGCCATCCTGGCGGAGCCCCTTGCCACCCTGGCCGCCGGCCCCGACGCCGCCCGCGCCCTCCGCGAGATCTGGCTGGCGAATGGGCAGGGCGAGCGCCTGCTCGGCCTCATGGGCCGCCAGCCCCGCCCCACGACGCTCCTCGAGTTGGCCGTCCTGGCCCCGCTCCTTGCCCGCCTGGGCGGCCCCGCTGCCCCCGGCGAAATCCTGGACGCAGTGCAGCAGGTGGCGCGCTGGTGGAGGTGAGGGCTAGGCCTCGCGCCGCACGGCAACGATCGTGATGTCGTCGAACTGGGGCAGGCTGCCGGCGAACTGCTGCAGTTCTCCGAGAAGCCGCTCCTCCACCTCGCCGGCCGGCCGGCCAGCCAGCTCGCGGAGCAGGTCCACCATGCGCGCGACGCCAAAGCGCTCGCCCGTGGGGCCCAGGGCATCGGGAACGCCATCGGTGTAGAGGAGCAGCAGCCCGCCACGGGGCACCTTGAGGATGGTGTGCTCCCAGCCGGGGTCGGGCACCACGCCCAGGGCGATCCCCCGCCCCGACAGGGGTTCTGCCTGAACCTCTCCCCCGGCGCCCTGGATCAGATAGGGGGGCGGGTGCCCGGCGTTGCAGTAGGCCAGGGTGCCCCGCTCCGGGTCCAGGATGCCGTAAAAGAGCGTGACAAAGAGCCCCGAGTCGCTGTCGGCCAGCAGGCGCTCGTTGACCGCCCGCAGGGCCAGGTCCGGCCGCCCGGGATAGTCGGCGGCATAGGTCCGCAGCAGGGTGCGGGTCAAGGTCATGTACAGGGCCGCGGCCAGTCCCTTGTCCGTCACGTCGGCGATGACCACGCCAAGCTGCCCGCCCGGTAGCGGGATCAGGTCGTAGAAATCGCCCGACGTCTCCCGGGCCGGCTGGAGCCGGGCCGCGATCTCCCAGCCGGGCAGCTCGGGGACAGAAGCGGGCAGCAGGCTGGTCTGCATGCTGCCGGCCAGGGCCAATTCCTGCCGGCGCACGCCCACGGCCTGCAGGGCACGCGCGGCCTGGGTAAGATAGCCGGCGAGCTGCAGCTCGCGCTCGCGCTGGTGCACCGCGCGCCCGTCCATCAGGTCGGTGCACAGCATGACCACGCCCACCGGATGACCGCCCGCCGCCAGGAGGGGCATCGCCCGCCAGACGTAGCGCCCACCCTCCGGCCCTCGCAGGGCGCGTGCCTGCCGGAAGGCGCGCGCCTCCAGCCGGTCGGCCTGCATGGGCATCTCGGCGCTGAGCAGCGACTGGCTGTCGGGCCGTTGGCCCACCTGGGCCACCAGCCGCAGCCGGTTCTCCTGTACCTGGGCAACCCACACCCGGGCCTCCACGACGCCAAAGGCCGCCGTCAGCCCGCGGGTCATGAAATGGGCAGCCCGGGCCACGTCCTCGGCCGCGTACATCGAGTTGATGGTCGCCGGCAGCAGGTCCTCTCGCGAGTGCTCGTTTCCCTGGCGAATCCCGGCCTCCAGGTAATCGAGGGCCAGGTCCCAGCGGCCCGACATGGCCAACAGATGGCCCACCCGGCCGGGGTGAAAGTGCCTCTCCAGGAAGCGCTGGTAGACCTGGTTCTTGACGCGATAGCTGTGCCCGCCCACCGGTTCCACCACACCGGTCAGGTGCAGGGGATCGACGTCCGGCGACAGGGGCAAGGGCAGGTCGGAGCGCAGCACCGTGCCGTGGGCCAGGAGTAGCAAAATGCAGCGCAGCAGGTCGGGGTCGTCTTCGATGACGTGGACCGCTTCTTGCAGGGGCGCATAGTGATAGACGTCGTCGCGCAGGAACTCGGCCACCACTTGCTGCACCTGCGCGGCGCGCAGCCGCGGCGGCGAGAGGTTCAGGCTCAGGTCGACGCACCGCTGGCACAGGCGGCGGATCAGGTACGGATCGCCGTTGGCTGCCAGCAGCAGGCGGCGCCGGGCCTTGCGCGACACCAGGACGCGGGCCGCGGCCAGCTCCTCGGCAATGATCGCCGCGCTTCGCGCGCCGTTGAGGTCGGCCAGAAAGATGCGGCGCGCGATCCCTCGAAAGGGCGACGATTCGCCCACCGTCAGCGCCGCCAGGCTCAGGGCACCGGACACGACGGCGACCACTCTCTGATCCTGGTCCTGCTGGTCCATGAACGCGGCACGCAGCGAGGTCAACAACGCCTCCACCAGGTCGGTGGGCAGTGCTTCCAGGTGCTCGAGGATCAGCACGAGGTCGCGCTCCAACCTGTGGACCCCCTCGGCCAGGAAGGCGCGAAAGACGGCGCTGCTGGCCGTGCCTACGGGCGGCAGCTCCAGCGCCAGCCCGGTGAGGGGCTCGACGCGCCCGGCAATAATGCGCATCAGCGCGCCGAAAAAGCCGCTCAGCGTCGACGTCTCGACGGCGTATAGATCGACGTACACACAGGTCCAGCGCAGCGGCCCCGAGAGCATCTGCTCCACGTAGCGCAGCAGCACCGTCTTGCCCGACAACCGCGTGCCCAGGAGCGCGCAAAAGCTCCCTTCCTGGACGGTCCGCACGATTTCGTTGACGGCCTCCAGGTTGTGCCGGACGACGGCGGGAGCCTCCGGCGGGACCTCCAACCAGGTCATAGACCTTCCTCTTTGACCTTTCGGAACAGGTAATCGAGATCGTAGGATTGATGGAGGACCTTGGTAAAGACCGGCGAGGTGAAAAAGAACTCCCGGCCCTTCTGGTGCAGGACGCCCGCCAGGGCCAGAACGCTCGTCGCCTGGTCGATCTCGTCCTGGGGCAAGACGATACCCCGCTTGCGCAGCGCGGCGTCGAGAAAGGCCGGCGAAAAGCCCTTGCGCGGCTCCTCCGAGGCCATGAGCACGGCGTAGACCAGGGCCTTTTCCCGGTTTTCGGTATTCTGCATGAACGAGGTGAGCAGGTGGCTCTTGAAGCCTTCGTCGCCGTAGACGTCGATGAGGCTCTCCGGGCCGATCTCGCGCTTGCCGACGAGATCGAGCTGGCGGAGCAGGATGGTGCAATAGTACTGGATCAGGTTGGGCTGGCCGGCCGTCTCCTCGTAGATGCGGGCCACCACCTCTTCCTTGTTCCGAATGCGTACCCGCAGGTTTTCCATGGGGGTCTGGATCAGGTCCTGGGCCTGGCGCCGGGTGAACTCGCTGAGGCGGATCTCCTGGGCAAAGTTGTAAAAGGGCGAGTCGAGGAGATATTGCTCGCGCATCGCCTCGCGAAAGCCGGCCATGATGTACTGGCACGCCCCCTTGTTGGCCGAGGCGCGCAGCATGCGGAACAGCTCCCAACTGCCCCGCTGCATGATGACCAGGTTGTCGATCTCGTCGAGGAGAAAGATGATCTTGCCCTTGGATGCCCGGGCCATGCGCTCCAGGAAGTCGGGAAAGAAGAACACGTATTTCTGCATGTGCAGCCGCGGCAGCTCCCGCGGGTTCAACTTGCGCACCACCTCGCGCACGTAATCCTCGGTGCTCAACAGGTCGCTGCACTCCAGGTAAACCACCTGCGTCGGGTCCTGGGCTTGGCGTAGCAGGCGCTCCACCTCGCGCAGCAGCGAGGTCTTGCCGATGCGCCGGATGCCGAGGATGGCGTGGTTCGTGTCGGGGTTGCTCACCACCCGCGAGATCTCGTACTCGCGACCGAAGAAGCGGCTGCCGGTGACAGGTGCCCGCGTCTCGTAGGGCGCCAGGTTCGAGATGGGCACCTGGGCCGAGATCAGGTCCAGCAGCTCGCCGCTGGGCCGCCGGGAGCCCACGATTCGCTCCTGGTCTTCCTTACCGCAGACCACCAGGTTGTGGAGGGGGCTTTCCACGTAGCGACGCAGGGGCTCGCCCTCGCCTTCCAGCAGCACAAGGACGATCTGCCGGCTCAGGTTGCGCTCGCGCATGACGTCGGTCAGGCTCTGGACCAGGTGCTGCGGCGTCGTGTCTTCCAGGTCGGCGCGCTTGACCCACACCACGGGCGTGTTGTCTGTCAGGCGCAATTTCCACGACGAGAGGTCGACACTGAACAGCTCGTAACCCAGCGCCGGCTTGCCCTGGCGCACGCTATAGCCCAGGTCCTCGCTCAACAGGCGCAGAAGTGGAGGCCAATCTTTCATGTCGGTTCCTACCGGGCCATGACCAGGTCGTAATCAGCCATGATGTGCAACACCCGCCGGGCCACGCCGGCCGACATCCCGGCTCGCGAGGCCAGGCGATCGATCGCCACCCACTCGCCGGTGGGCGGCAGCCAGTCGTACAGATCCCGGGCCAGGAGGGCAGTCTTTTGCTCGCCCACAAAGCACGCCGACACCCGGCCCGGTTGCGAGCGCAACAGGCGTTGCAGCCTGCCGTCGGGCGCCGCCACGGCCTGGATGCCCGAGCGGGCCACCTGTCGCGCGGAGAACCAGGGGCTGCTCGCCACCGGCACGTTCTTGTAGTGCTCGTGCCAGTCGCCCTCCGAATAGGCCAGCCTGCCCCCCTCCACGACGGTCTTGCCGTCGACGAGGAGCCCCGCGCCGCGCGTCACCAGGTCGCAGTGGATGCTGGCCTGCACCGTGCCGCCCAGGAAAAAGCTGGATCCGAGGGCCACGTGCGCTGTGCCCGCCGCCTTTTCGTCCAGGAGCATGTTGCCTGTCAGGCTCTCGACGGCGGGGTTCAGCCCCACCCCGATCTCGGCCAGGTTGCCCCAGTCCAGGTCGCCCACGGCCTTCGCGTGGCGGATCTGGGTCTCGGCCAGGTGCCGGGCCACCGGGCCGTCCTCCGGCTCCATGCGCGACAGGCGCCCATACTGAAAATGGAGGATGATCTCCTGGCCCGGCCCGATGACGAGGCCCGGAATGGAGCCGTCGACGACGATGCTGCCCGTCGCCGTACCCTCCAGGGGGGCGATGTAGGTTTCGCCCGAGGGCACGTTGCCCCAGGCCCCGTCGGTGATGATCCCGTCGCTGGCCACGGGCAGCCGCTGCCAGCCCCCGATGTCCGCCTCCAGTCGGTGGGTGGCGCCGGCGGCTGTCCGGGTGATGAGCTCCAGGGTCTGCCCGCGGGCCAGGGCCACTTCCAGGTCGTGGCAGTCGCTCACCAGCCTGTCGCAATCCACCTCGGCCAGCTTGAGCGCGTCCAGGTTGGCCCCGGGCATATGGCCGATGCGTGTCCGCGCCGTCCAGTTGGTCTCCAGGAACCACTCGCGGAACGGCTGGCAGTCGGGCGCACCGTTCACGCACACGAGAATGGCGCGGGCCTCGCGCACAGCACCCTGGGCGAGCAAGCTGAGGTCGCTTTGCAGCGGAATGCGCCGCTGCACGGCTGCGGGCACCAGGATGGTCGTGTGGGGAACGAGCAGGCTTTCGGCCGCCGCGGCGATGGCCATCGCCGCCTCGACCGTCGTTTCGTCCGCCAGGATCACGAGCTGCTGCCCGGGCTCCAGGCCCAGGCAACGCCGCACGAGCTGGCGGGCACCGGCGTGGCTGTCAGGATCGCCAGACACAGGTCTCCTTTCGATCAGGCCCCGGCGCCCATCCGCGGGCGTCCCACCCCCCAAGGCCTCCGGCACCTCTGCCGGTGCCAGGCCGGACCTGAGCATCATTCTGGCCTGGTATTATATCATCATGTTCGCTCTTTTGACAACTGCAAGTTCGTTGACAGTATCGCGGCCCTGTGATATCATGATCGCGCGCCTTGTATAGGAGAGTGGCATGAATTCAATAGCCTTCGAGTTGTTTGTCCTCGCGCTGCTGATCTTGGCCAACGGGCTCTTTGCCATGTCCGAGATTGCCGTCGTTTCAGCCCGCAAGACCCGCCTGCAGCAGCAGGCCGAGGAGGGCGACAGGCGAGCCCGCGTCGCCCTGGACCTGGCCAACGCACCCAACCAGTTTCTGGCCACCATCCAGATCGGCATCAGCCTCGTGGGCGTCCTGGCCGGAGCCTTTGGTGGGGCCACTATCGCCGCCAAGCTGAGCGGGGCCCTGGACGACGTGCCGTCGTTGGCACCCTACAGCGACGCCATCGGCGTCGGCGTGGTCGTCCTGGCCATCACCTACCTGTCCCTCGTCATCGGCGAATTGGTGCCCAAGCGCCTGGGCCTGAACAACGCCGAGCGCGTCGCGGCCGCCGTCGCGCCTGCCATGCGCGGCCTCTCGCGCCTGGCATCGCCCATCGTCCGCCTCCTCGACTGGTCCACCAGCCTGGTGCTGCGGCTGCTGAGGGTGCGCACCGAGGAAGAGGAGCCCGTGAGCGAAGAAGAGATCAAGCTCATGATGCGCCAGGGCACAAAGGTGGGCGTCTTTGAGCCCGAAGAGCACGAGATGGTGATGCAGGTCTTTCGCCTGGCCGATCAGACCATCAATGCCATCATGACGCCCCGGCCGGAGGTGGTCTGGCTCGACCTGGATGATCCGCCCGAGGAGACGCGGCAGTTGATCGCTGGCGGCGGGCATTCGCGCTTTCCCGTGGCCCGGGGCGACCTGGACCACGTCCTCGGCCTGGTGTATGCCCAGGATCTTCTGGCCCGTGCCATCGAGGGCGCCCCCCTGGACCTGGAGGGGTTGGTGCGGCCGGCCCTCTTTTTGCCCGAGAGTGTCACCGCGCTGGACGCCGTGGGGCGCCTGAGGGAGACGCGCTCCGACGCCGCCCTGGTCATCGACGAATTCGGCGGCTTCCAGGGCGTGGTGACCACGTACGACATCCTGGAGGCCATCGTCGGCGACCTGCCGGGGGCCGGAGAGGAGACCGAGTCAGAGGCCGTGCAGCGCGAGGACGGGTCGTGGCTGCTGGACGGCATGCTCTCCGTCGACGAGCTTCGCGACGTCCTGGCCCTGGCGCAACTCCCCTACGAGGGCAAGGCCCACTACCAGACCCTCGGCGGCCTCGCCATGGTTGCCCTGGGCCGCATCCCCAGCACCGGCGACCGCTTTGACTGCTGCGGCTGGCGCTTCGAGGTCCTGGACATGGACGGGCACCGCGTGGACAAGGTGCTTGCCAGCCCGCAGGAAGAAACCTGACCCCCCGGCCCCTTTCCCGACACGGCAAGGGGGAGTCGCGTGCCGAGTTGCCCCCCCTCTCCTCCGCCGTTTCGGGGGAGAGGGGTTGGGGGTGAGGGGGTTGCAGCGAGGTAAGGGGGTCGCCGTGGGGCGACGTCTTACAGCCCGCGCAGCAGGCGTACCGCCGGGCCCACGGCCGCCTCGGGCAGGTTGTGGAGCAATAGCGGGCCGCCAAATCCGGCGGCACGCAGAGCGGCGACGAAATGCCGATAGTCCAGGCGCCAGCCGGCGCCGCCGGGGAACAGCTCCTTGGCGTGGGCCGCCACCAGGTCCGGGCCCAGCAGGTCCAGGGCCTCGTCCACCAGGGCGCGCACCCGGTCCGCGTCGCCCCCGGCCTGCAGGTTGACCGGGTG
>ERZ1026792.1607-NODE-1607-length-13627-cov-2.820444_pt1 | contig 13627 bp, 10 predicted proteins | sample MGYA00520884_ERZ1026792 | MGnify/ENA primary metagenome ERZ1026792 (study PRJEB33270, sample SAMEA104284473) | anaerobic digester metagenome | biome: Anaerobic digester microbiome; feature: mesophilic sludge digester; material: Anaerobic digester biomass... | reverse complement strand
GACATGCCTTTTATGGAAGATGGCACACCGATTGACCTTGTTCTCAATCCCCTTGGTGTTCCATCGAGGATGAACGCAGGGCAGATACTTGAAACGCACCTTGGTTGGGCTTCAAAGGAACTTGGCAACAAGATAGGCAGATTAGTTGATAATTATTACAAGAAGGCCTGTGAACCGCATGTAATTAAAGATTATCTAAAAAAGATTTTTGACCACGGCGAATTGGACAACCTGATAGAACGCCTAAACGATGATGAATTGACACAGCTTGCAGAAAAGATGAGGAATGGTGTCAATGTTGCTGTACCTGTTTTTGACGGTGCTAAAGAAGATGAGATAAATGAACTTTTTAAACTTGCAGGACTGGGTGAAAGTAGACAGACAACACTTTTTGATGGAAGAACCGGTGAACGTTTTCACCACAAGATTACAATTGGCACTATGTATTTTCTTAAACTGCATCATCTCGTCGACGATAAAATTCATGCAAGATCTATAGGGCCGTATTCGCTTGTTACCCAACAACCGCTTGGAGGTAAGGCACAATTTGGTGGTCAGAGGCTTGGCGAGATGGAGGTGTGGGCGCTTGAAGCCTATGGTGCTTCTTATTCTCTGCAGGAATTTCTCACAATCAAATCAGACGATGTGAACGGAAGAATACGTGCATATGAGGCTATTGTGAAGGGAGAGGATGTACTTGAGCCTAACCTTCCGGAATCATTTAATGTACTAATAAAGGAACTACAGAGTTTGTGCATAAATGTAGACCTTATAAAAGAAGAATAATAGAAACTGTATTGAGTGCTAAGTGGTTAGATGTCGAGTTTTAAATGGTTAATTTAAAACAAATAAACTTAGAACTTAAAACTACCGCCTATGGCGGGCAGGAGGCAAGCATTGGACGAATATTTTAAAATTTTTGACAAACAAAAAGACCCTTTAGCTTATGCAGCGATAAAGATATCGCTTGCTTCGCCTGAACTTATCGAAAAGTGGTCATGTGGTGAGGTAAAAAAACCGGAAACCATCAATTATAGAACTTTTAAACCTGAAAGGGACGGACTTTTCTGTGCAAAAATTTTTGGTCCTGTTAAGGATTACGAGTGTACATGCGGAAAATATAAGAGAATGAAACACAGAGGAATCGTCTGTGAAAAATGTGGGGTTGAGGTAATTCAGTCAAAGGTAAGAAGGGAAAGGATGGGCCATATCAGCCTTGCGTGCCCTGTCGCACATATTTGGTTTTTAAAAAGTATGCCGAGCAAGATAGGCACATTGCTTGAGCTCACTATAAAAGAAGTAGAAAGAGTCCTTTATTTTGAGATGTATATAGTGATTGAGAAAGCCAAATCCCCTTATGAGTTTTGTGAACTTATCAGCGAAGAGAAATACATGGAGGCAAAGGAAAAATATGGGGATGAATTCCGAGCCGGCATAGGCGCAGAGGCGATGCGAGAATGCTTAAAAAAGATCGATATTGAAGAGGTTGCGAAAACGCTCAGGGAAGAGATGAGGGAAGCAACAAGCGATGCGAAAAAGAAAAAGATTGCCAGAAGGCTTAAGGTTGTTGATGCCTTCAGGATTTCGAAGGTTAAACCTGATTGGATGATACTCGATATTATTCCGGTGCTTCCGCCAGAGCTTAGACCTCTTGTTCCCTTAGATGGTGGAAGGTTTGCAACATCTGATTTGAATGATCTCTATAGAAGGGTTATCAACAGGAACAATAGATTGAAAAGACTGATGGAGCTCAATGCGCCGGAAATTATTATCAGAAACGAGAAAAGAATGTTGCAGGAGGCGGTGGATGCCCTTTTTGACAATTCTAAAAGGGGCAGGGTAGTGACAGGTGCCAGCAAGAGACCGTTGAAATCTTTAAGCGATATGTTACGCGGGAAACAGGGGAGATTCCGTCAAAATCTGCTTGGGAAGAGGGTTGATTATTCAGGCAGGTCTGTTATTGTCGTAGGCCCTCACTTAAGGCTTCACCAGTGTGGTCTTCCAAAATACATGGCCTTGGAACTTTTCAAGCCTTTTGTCTATAACAGGCTTATAAAGCAGGGACATGCAACTACTATTAAGAATGCTAAAAAAATTGTTGAAAAAGAAAGGCCTGAGGTATGGGATGTACTAGAAAGTGTCATAAAAGAACATCCTGTGCTGCTTAACAGGGCGCCAACCCTTCACAGACTCGGGATACAGGCTTTTGAACCGCAACTAATAGATGGAAAGGCGATACAACTCCATCCTCTTGTTTGCCCAGCCTACAATGCGGATTTCGATGGTGACCAGATGGCTGTTCATGTGCCTCTTTCTGTTGAGGCGCAGACAGAAGCAAGGGTTCTCATGATGTCTACAAACAATATCCTTTCTCCGGCGAACGGAAGGCCTATAATAGTCCAGACTCAGGATATTGTGCTCGGTCTCTACTATCTAACCATAGAGAGGAAGTATAGACCTGGTGAATCAAAAGATTCACTTGAATTTTCGATGAGCGAGTTTATCGGACGCTACAAACTTGGAAGGCTCTGTGAAGAGATAAACAAAGATGGATATGATATAAAATTTAAGTCAAAAGACAACACGATAGAAAGGTTGAATGAAATTATCAGAATCCCTGATTTCTATGAGATGGTTTCAAGAAAAAAGGAGATGGCATTTTCGGCACATATTCAAAGGCTCATAGAAAAGGTGGGTGCCTATAAGTCCAATACAGAATTGACAGTTGAACAGCAGGCGATTGTTTTTGAACTTAACAGATTGATTTTACAAACGATCTATCCACATTATTGTCCGCAATTAAGAAAAAGGTTTATATTCGCAGACCCTGAAGAGGTGATGATGGCTTACGAGTCTGGCGCCGTTGACCTTCATGCGAGGATAAAGGTAAGGATAAATGGCAGGTTTGTCGATATGACCGTAGGAAGGGTTATATTGATGGATGTAATTGGAAATGCCATGATGGAATTGGAGGAAGAAAAGAGAAAAAAAATCTTAGGGGAACTGTTCGATCTTATCAACAGGGTAATGGATAAAAAGACAATAGCCCAATTGGTTGACAAGTGCTACAGGGAGGCGGGAGAAAAGAGCACTGTGGTCATATCTGACAGACTCAAAGACCTCGGTTATTATTTTGCTACGCTTGGAGGTATATCGATCAGTATCGACGATATGATTGTTCCAAAAAAGAAGAAGGAACTCATAGACAGGACAGAGGCAAGGGTAAAAGAGGTGCAGGACCAGTACCAGGAAGGTCTTATCACAGAAGGGGAACGCTACAATCAGGTAATAGATAGATGGGCTACAGTAACAGAAGAGATAGCAGATGAACTAATGGATGAACTTGGCTCGGAAGATGTCAAAGACCCGGAAGGCAACATCATTTTGGGGGCGAACGGTAAACCGGAAAAACAGAACAGCTTGAACCCGATCTTTATTATGGCTCATTCAGGGGCAAGGGGTAATGCTCAACAGATAAGACAGCTTGCAGGCATGAGGGGTCTGATGGCAACCCCATCTGGCGAGATCATTGAAACGCCTATCACGAGCAATTTCAGGGAGGGCCTCACAGTTCAGCAATATTTTATATCTACTCATGGTGCACGTAAGGGTTTGGCTGATACGGCATTAAAGACAGCGAACTCTGGCTATCTTACAAGAAGACTGGTAGATGCAGCCCAGGATGTTGTTGTTTCAGAATATGACTGCGGGACGGTTGATGGTATTGAGAAGGGTCCTCTGATAGAGGGCGGTGAGGTTATTGAAAGGCTTGATACAAGGGTGCTTGGAAGAGTTGTACTTGAGGATTTAAAAGACCCCGATGGTGAGATAATCGTCAGAAAAAACGAGGAGATACGAGAAGAGCACTTGAAAAAGATCGAGGAAGCGGGTTTCGAGAAAATCAAAATACGTTCGGTCCTGACATGCAGATCCAAACGTGGTGTTTGTGTGCTTTGCTATGGAAGAGATCTTGCAAGGGGAAGACTGGTTAGCATTGGAGAAGCCGTAGGTATTGTTGCCGCCCAGTCGATAGGCGAGCCAGGAACGCAGCTTACAATGAGAACGTTCCATATAGGAGGGGCGGCATCCAGGCGGGTTGAGCAGTCAACTCTGGAGGCAAGGAACGATGGTGTCCTCAAATATATAAATATCAAAGTGGTGAATAATAGAGAAGGTGTGCCGGTCGTGATGAACAGGAATGGTGAAATTGCTGTTTTCGACGAAATTGGCAGGGAAAGGGAACGTTATTCGATAATTTATGGAGCAAAGCTAAAAGAAGCCGATGGGTCGCCTGTAAAAAAGGGACAAACGCTTGCAGAGTGGGATCCTTATACTATACCTATCCTATCTGAAGTTTCAGGAAGGGTAAAGTTTGGCGATATAGCAGAAGGTGTAACCATGCAGGAGAGCAAGGATGAGGTAACGGGTCTGTCTTACAGGGTTATTGTAGAGCCTCGTGATGCGGATTTGAGACCGAGGGTTTCCATAAAAGACGATAAAGGAAAGACTATTGTTGTTCCAAATACAACAAGTATTGCACGTTACATCCTTCCTGTAGGCGCACATATTGTTGTCAATGAGGGTGACGAGATACACGCAGGTGATGTTGTATCTAAGATGCCGAGGGAAACAACAAAGACAAAAGATATTACAGGCGGTCTCCCGAGGGTTGCTGAACTCTTTGAAGCCCGCAGGCCTAAAGAGAACGCAACTGTTACTGAGGTTAATGGTTATGTGTCGTTCGGAAAGACATCAAAGGGCAAGAGGGAGATATTTGTCAAACCGGAAAGGGGAGAGCCAATTAAATATATCATACCGAGAGGGAAGCATATTATTGTGCATGAGGGCGATTACGTGAAGGCAGGTGAGCCCTTGATGGATGGCCCGGTAAGTCCGCACGACGTATTACGTATCAGTGGAATTAAAGCCCTTGCATGCTATCTTGTTGATGAAATCCAAGAAGTATACCAGTTACAGGGTGTCAAAATAAACGATAAACACATCGAGGTTATAGTAAGACAGATGTTGAAAAGGGTAAGAATAAAAGACGTGGGTGATACCAACTTCATCATTGACAACCCCGTTGAGTCGTGGGTTTTCGAAGAAGAGAACAGACGTGTTATGGAAGCAGGTGGGAGACCTGCAAAGGCTGAACCATTGTTCCTCGGTATAACCAAGGCATCTCTCATTACAGACAGTTTTATTTCTGCGGCAAGTTTCCAGGATACAACAAAAGTGCTTACGCAGGCCTCAATAGAGGGCAGGGTGGACTATCTTAAAGGACTCAAGGAAAACGTAATCATGGGAAGGATTATACCTGCCGGAACAGGATATTCTCGTTACAGAAACTATGATATGACGGTACTTGATAAGTCCGAGGATGCCAGGGGAAAGCTTTTGTCAGCTCCCGATACTCCTTAGTTTTCTTTCAGCGATAACTGCCTCTTCGCTTTTGGGATAAAGCTCTATAATCTTTTTGAGAATAGTTATAGAGCTTTTTTTATCCTTGAAGTAGTTGAATGCCTCTGCCTGAGATAATAATGCCCTGGGCACCTTATCGCTTTTTGGATATTTTTCTATAACCTCCTGAAAATTGAGTATGGCTTGGTCGTAATTTCTTATGTTCATGTAGCTTTCACCAAGCCAGAAATATGCATTTGGAGCAAGTGGTGTATTGCTGTAAGTTATAACAAATTGTGAGAACTTTTTGATTGCGTCTTCATAAGAACCCTTTTGAAACGCATCAAAGGCTTCTCTATAAGAAGATTCGTAATTTGTATCAACAAAAGGTTGTTGTGCTGGCGGTGTAGATGGCTGTAGTGATTGTGGTTTTGTGCCTGATTTTTTTAAAGAGTTTATCTCATTTTTTGTTTCATTCCAGTATGTCTGTAGTTGATGTTCAAGTTCGTCGAGTTTTCCGAGCATTATTTTTGTTTGGTTATCTTTGTTGTCAGCAGATGTGGACATGCTGATCATCTGTTTACCTAACGTTTGACTTTCTTTTGCAAGGGCTGACATCTTTTTGTCTGTTTCAGCCTTGTAGCTGTTAAGCTCATAGTTCAGGGCATTTATGCTCTGTTGGAGTCTCGTTAACTCATCGGTTGATGTGCAGCCAAGTAAGCCGAACAATAAGCATAAACATAGAGTAGACCTCATAACTTTTTCTGTTTTGCATGAAAGTTTGAGGGTTTTCACCCTCTGAACGGGGTTTGCCATAAAACACTTGAAACCTAAAAATATTGAACACCCGAAGTGTGACAATTTATACACTTTTGTTTTCATATATTTTACCTCGTATTTAGTCAAGTTTAAAACTTGCACGCCTGTTTTTTGCCCACGCCTCTTCGTCATGCCCTGGGTCAACAGGTAGTTCCTTGCCGTAAGATATTGTATTCACTCTTGACACTTCTATGCCTGATTTCGTAAGGTATGTCTTTACTGCCTCAGCCCTTTTTTGTCCGAGCGCAAGGTTGTATTCCACCGTACCCTTTTCATCACAATGACCTTCGACTGTAATTTTCATACCTTTATTCTGATTTAACCATTTAACCATTGTATCCAATTGGCCTGTATATTCATTTTTAATAGAATAGCTGTCGAAATCGAACAGTATGTCTTTAAACTGCATATAATCCTTTCTGGCATAAGATGTATCTTTTAATCTCTCCCTTTCTCTTCTTGCAAGTTCTTCCTCGAGTATCTCGCCATCCTTTCTTTTGCTATCGCCTTGGAAATCGTATTTGCCTTGCTGGATAGATTGTAAATGCTGCTGGTCAGAAGGTGGTATCTGTACGCTTTTTTGTGCGCACCCCAAATTGATTAAAATGAGAATTCCAAAAAATACCGATAAATACTTCATACTGCCCCCTGTTCTTATTAGCGTATTACAGATAGCGCGAATAAAAAACTCAACGTTAAACGCTTTAAGCCGTGTTCGATAGTCATGGCACAAACTTTGGTTGAGTTTCTTCCGCATCTGTCAATTTAAGAGTCTTTTTGTTTTCTCCGTTGAAAAGCATGATATTTATTGTAGATTTGCCACCCCTATTCGATGAATAGATTATGTATCTTCCGCACGGAGAGAAGTGTGGAGAGTCATTAATGCCGCCGCTCGTAAGAACGCGTTGATTGGAACCATCTACATTCATTGTACAAATCTCAAATGAACCTTCAAATTTAGCGACAAAGGCAATCAGGTCGCCTTTGGGCGAGAAAACCGGGGAACTGTTGTAATTACCTGAATATGTAAGCCTTTTTGTGCTTCCCGATGGTATGTCCCTTATGAAGATCTGCGGTGTTCCATGCATATCAGATAAAAAGACCATTTTTGAACCATCTGGAGAAAATGATGGAGAGGCATATATTCCCTCGCTACGCATAATGGATGTTTTGTGCCTTTTTTCGACATCGAGGGTGTAGATTGTGGAATATCTGCCAGAGATGTAGGAATAGGCGAGGGTTGAGCTACTGCCTATCCAGTTTGTGCCGACTTTCATACCTTCTTCGCGATCAACAAATATTTCTCTGTTGCTTTCAAGGTCAAAGACATAGAGGTTTGGTTTTCCTTCCCTGTATGACGTATAGGTAAGGTATTTCCCATTGGGTGATACTGATGGAGATACACATATGCTTCGATGGTTTGTCAGTCTTTTTATATTTTGCCCATCTATATCAGATATGTATATGTCTTTTCTGCTTTTGCTTCCGGATGCAAAGATGATCCGATTGCTATTTATACCTTTTTCACCAGTAACGGCCTGCAGTATATCATCTGCCAACCTGTGTACCATTCTTCTCCATTCTCCGGTACGCGACCTGTATCTTTTTGCAAGCATCAATGAGCCGTCAAACGTATCGTATAGGAATGATTCCAGGGTTAATTCCTCATTATTCACGACAAGCCTTGCTTTACATACCAATTCAATTCCTATCGAGCGCCAGTTGTTAAATCTTATCTCCTGTTTTTCGATGCCTTCGTCTGTAAGTTCCTTATCGATCAAAGTTGGTGGTGCTACGATGAAAAATCCAGAAAAATCTAAATCCCTTTGCAATAAGTCTGTCATGTCTGTTTTTAGTTTATCCTGTTTTTCTGCCTTGAAAGGCGGAATACCTATAGTGATCTTTTTGTATGATTTACCGAAAACATCGAGGTAAACCATTGCGTTTGCAATAGAAGTTGTGAACAATATACAAATACCAAAAATCATCCCTACTATTAAACTAAGTCTTTTCATTTTTTCTCCATGAGTCAACGATATCGATTAATGCCTTTGCGTGTGGCGATATTGATTTATCCTTCTTTGTTATGATGAAAAATGTTCTTTTTAGTTCGCTAAACCCTTCAATCTTCAGCGTTTTCATAGAACCTCTATTGATCTCATTTTCGACAGCCATTTTTGATATATATGCTATTCCAAGCCCGTACCTCACAGCTTCTTTTATTGCTTCTGTATCTGTTAGTTCTGCAACGACATTTAGATTTTTCTTCATGTCAATGTGCAGACGTTTTAATGCTGAATCGAAACAATTACGGGTTCCGGAGCCAGCCTCCCTTATGATAATGGGGTAATTCTTAATATCTTTCAGGCTTATCGAATTCGGAAAGTCTTTTGGTGCAACGATAATGATTGTATCATCGAAAAACCTTTTGAAATTAAGTTTTTTATTTTCAGACCTGGTGCCCACGAAACCTATATCAATCTCCCCTTGTTCTGTGCTCCGTATAATTTCCTTTGAATCGGAAATCATGAGTTTAATATTTATTCCTTCATATTTCTGCCTGAACTCATTCAAGACCTGCGGTATAATATATATGCCTGGTATGCTGCTTGCTCCTACAAGGATATTGCCAATCTTTAATCCTTTGAATGCATCGATTGCCTCGGTCATATCCTTTTTTAGAGATAATAGATCCTTTGCATAATCAAGGAGGAGTTCGCCTGCCCTTGTGAGACTTACATTTCTTTTTGTTCTGTCAATTAGTTTTATGCTAAAGTAGCTTTCTAAATCGATTATCTGTTTACTTACAGTTGGTTGCGTGAGAAAAAGTTCCTCTGAAGCCCTTGAGAAACTCTTAAGCTCAGTTATTTTCACAAATGTTTCGAGATGTCTAAAATCCATAGATTAAAAAGTTATGATATCTGTGCCTTGATTGCAACTAAAATAATACGGTATTTTATATAATAGGTTGAATGTATACAAATTATTGTATCGCAAGCTTTAAAAATTAATTGACAACAGCGGCCATGTAAGCTACGCTAAAACGTTTTGAAATTTTGGGGTGAAATCAGTTGAAGGCTTACATAACTATAGATCAGGAACGCTGTAAGAGTTGTGGTCTCTGCATAGAATTCTGTCCGAAGGATGCAATTGTCATATCTGACAAGCTGAATCTAAAGGGCTATTTTGTTGCAGAGTTTAAGGAAAAACCACAAGCAGAATGCACAGGTTGCGCTACATGTGCAATTGTGTGTCCTGATGTGGCAATCGAGGTGTATAAAAGTTGAAAAGATTGATGAGTGGCAATGCTGCATTGGGTGAGGCGGCAGTGCTTGCTGGATGTACATGCTATTTTGGTTATCCGATTACACCACAAAACGAATTGACGGAATATATGGCAAAGAGAATGCCTGAGGCCGGTGGGATTTTTATCCAGTCAGAAAGTGAAATAGCCGCAATAAACATGGTACTCGGTGCGAGTGTTGCAGGGGCGAGGGCAATGACGTCTTCGAGTAGCCCAGGAATGAGTCTCAAACAAGAAGGCATATCTTATCTTGCTGCTGATGAATTGCCTGCTGTTATCGTGGATATGGTCAGAGGCGGGCCAGGGATGGGGAACATCTCTCCTGCACAATCGGATTATATGCAGGCTACAAGAGGCGGTGGACACGGTGATTACAAAACTATTGTACTTGCACCTGGTTCTGTTCAGGAACTTACAGAGATAGTGCCACTTGCCTTTGATCTTGCCGACCGATACAGAAATCCTGTTATTATTCTAGGGGACGGTATGCTCGGGCAGATGATGGAACCTGTCAGTTTCGATGATATAAAGCCGCCTAAGGTCTACCAGAAGGATTATGTATTGACGGGGGCGTTGGGTAGACCATCGAGGATGGTTCGTTCATTGCTTTTTGATACTAAGGAAGAGGAGGAACATAACTGGAAGCTCTTCAGAAAGTACCAACGCATAGAACAGAATGAGGTGCGTTATGAACCATACATGCTGGATGATGCAGAGATGGTGGCGATAGCCTATGGCATTGGTGCAAGGATAGTAAAAGGGGCTATAAAGAGGTTGCGGCAGGATAACCTTAAGATCGGCATGATACGTCCAATTACGCTGTGGCCTTTTCCATCCAAGGCAATAAAAGAAATAGCAAATAAGGTCACTGATTTTTTTGTGTTTGAGATGAGTGCAGGGCAGATGATAGAGGATGTAAGGCTTTCTCTGGAAGGTAGGGGGCGTATACATTTTTACGGAAGACCCGGCGGGGTGATCCCAACGCCCATAGAGTTGTACAGGATTATATCAAGACACTATTATCAAGTTCGAAGAAGGGAAAAGTAGAGGCATGTTTATTACAAATCCTAAGCACCAACATCTAAAATCCAAACAAGCAGCAATAAATGAGTTTGAGTTTATGGACATGCCGTATCAAAACAATTTGATTCGTGAATATGTTACTTGTTCTGTTATAGGTGCTTGGTGCTGGCAATGTTGTTAGGTGGTATCAGATGAAGAAAGTGTATGAGAGACCCAAATCCCTTAAGGAGGCGCATTTTCATTACTGTCCTGGTTGTGGTCATGGAATAATAAACCGCCTTATTGCTGAAGTAATCGATGAAATGGGGTTAAGAGAAAAGGCGATATGTGTGGCACCTGCAGGATGCGGAATGCTACTGTATAATTATCTTGATACAGACGCGTTGGAATCGGCTCATGGAAGGGGTGCTGCAGTAGCAACAGGTATAAAGCGGGTAAGACCTGATAATCTTGTCTTTTCGTATCAGGGCGATGGAGATCTCGCCGCCATAGGCACTGCCGAAGGCTTCCATGCCGCAAACAGAGGTGAACCCATCACAGTAATTTTTGTAAATAATGGTGTATATGGCATGACAGGCGGACAGATGGCGCCAACGACGCTTTCAAAGCAGGTTACAACAACCACGCCTTCGGGAAGGGATACGGTATTGGCGGGCCATCCTGTCAGGGTTTGTGAGGTTTTTTCAATGCTTGAAGGGACTTCATTTCTTGAACGTGTCGCAGTTAACAAGCCATCCGCTATTATCAAAGCAAAAAAGGCAATATCAAAGGCATTCCAACATCAATTGGATAAAACCGGTTTTTCGCTAGTTGAGATACTATCCCCATGCCCTACAAACTGGAAGATGAATTCCATTGATGCCTGTAAATGGGTTGATGAGGTCATGTGTAAAAATTTTCCTATTGGAGTAGTCAAAGAGGTAAAATGCTGACCAAAACAATATTTTCAGGATTTGGCGGACAGGGTGTTCTTTCGATTGGTTTTACCGTAGCGAATGCTGCAATGTATGGGGTAAATATGTTACATATCTGCCTTCTTACGGTGTTGAAGTGAGGGGTGGTACGGCTAACTGTACTGTAGTTGTATCGGATGAGGAGATCGCATCTCCTGTTGCATCAGACCCTGAATTTATCGTTGCAATGAATCAACCCTCTTTTGTCAGATTCCAAAGTATACTCCAGTCTGGAGGTCTTCTATGTGTGAACTCATCGATTGTTGATGTAACATCTGCAAGAAGCGATATAGAGGTATTATCGGTTCCTACTAGCGAACTCGCAGAAAAGCTTGGCACAATCAAGGTTGCAAACATGGTCATGCTAGGGGCATTCATAAAGGCGAGCGATATTATCTCTTATGATTTTTTGATAAAAAATCTTACCGAGATACTCGGTGAAGGTAAATCCAAACTGATAAAATTAAATAAAGATGCCCTCGAGATTGGGTATAACTACGTTTAGGAGAAAAAACACATGCTTGTAACACAGATTTCGGTAAGTCTGGAAAATGTACCAGGGGCATTGATGAACATAAGTGAGATACTTGGCAGAGAAGGGGTTAATATTCGTGCGATCTCCGTTGCAGATACTTCGGATATAAGTACCGTCAGGTTTGTAGTCGATGACCCTGCAAAGGCAATCAATATACTAAAAGGTAATGGTTATGCCCCGAGAGAGACGCAGGTGCTTGCTGTTGAAACACCTGATCACCCTGGTGGTTTGATAGCTGTATTAAAACCACTCAGAAGTTCCGGCATTAATGTCCATTATCTCTATCCACATTTGGGAAGGATAAGCAATAACGCAATTGTTATTCTTGGCGTAGACAATACGGAAGAGGCACAGAAGGTTTTACAGCAAAATTGGGTTCGTACCCTTGGTAAAGAGGTTTACAGCATCTGATAGGGATTTATAAGTGAACGCTAAGGATGCCGTGGAAATGATTGGAACTATTCCAGAAAGCTTTCCAGACGTTTTCTTCTTGATGGGTGTTTGAGCTTTCTCAATGCCTTTGCCTCTATTTGGCGTATCCTTTCTCTTGTGAGACCAAACACCTCTCCTACCTCTTCAAGCGTATAGTCTGTTTTTTCGCCTATACCAAGCCTCATCCTGATAACCTTTTCCTCTCTTGGTGTCAGGGTTGAAAGCACTTTATCAATTTCTTCCTTGAGAGTTATACCCACCAGTTCCATGAAGGGGGAAGGAGATTTTGGGTCTGCAATAAAATCTCCGAGTTTTGACTCATCATCGCCTATGGGTGTTTCAATAGAGATGGGTTCGTTTGAAACCTTCATGATCTTCCTTACCTTCTCCAGTGGAAGGCCTGCCTTTTCTGAAATCTCGTCAAGATTTGGCTCTCTGCCCAATTCCTGAAAGAGAGATATGGTTACCTTTGTGATTTTGTTCATTGTTTCAAGTACATGAACCGGCACCCTTATTGTTCTAGCGTAATCGGCTATTGCCCTTGTTATGGCCTGCCTTATCCACCACGTTGAGTAAGTTGAAAATTTATAACCTTTCTGGTAGTCGTATTTTTCGGCAGCTTTCATGAGTCCCATGTTTCCTTCCTGGATAAGGTCAAGAAAGGATAGCCCTCTGTTGAGATATTTTTTTGCAATATTTATAACAAGCCTCAGATTTGCCTGGATTAGTCTGTTTTTGACAACCTTCAGCCCGTTCTCGATTTCGCGCAACTCTATCAATCTTTGTCGGACTGATCTTGCCTCTGCTTCATCCATGAATTTTATCTGTTTTGCAATTTTTTTGATAATGTCTTCAAGTACCCTTTTGTTAAGTTTAAGATTTAGCAGTGTTTCGTCGATTTTATTTTCTATAGCCACCAATTTTTTTTCAAGCTGTTTGTTGTTGCGTCCGTCCTTGGATTCGAGTTTTAATTTTATTTCCTGTTTTTTATCAAAAAGGTTTTTGATGCTATTGATAAAGGACAAGGTCTTCTTTTTATACTTTTCTTCATCCTTTTTTGTATAATTCATTTCGTCAATATTTTTGATTATATCGACGATATTAATAGTTTCTTTCTTCAGTTGTAAACTTATCTCCATGAGTTCATTAACTGCATGAGAC
>ERZ1026792.1605-NODE-1605-length-13635-cov-2.982899_pt1 | contig 13635 bp, 11 predicted proteins | sample MGYA00520884_ERZ1026792 | MGnify/ENA primary metagenome ERZ1026792 (study PRJEB33270, sample SAMEA104284473) | anaerobic digester metagenome | biome: Anaerobic digester microbiome; feature: mesophilic sludge digester; material: Anaerobic digester biomass... | reverse complement strand
GCTCGACCACGTTGCGCGGGTCGTCGTAGAGCAAGTCAAAGGCATCGCGCACGGTGGCCCACGCGGCCGCGAACGCGCCGGCGTCCGTCGCGGCGCTCAGCCGGTGCAGCGCGGCGCGGTTGACGGTCACGAGGTCGTCCCGGGCCTGGCGCAGCTTGACCTCCAGGGCGCGGGTCTGCGCGAAGAGGGACTCGACTTTGGCGACGATGCGGCGTTGCTCGGCGAGAGGAGGGAGAGGGACCATTAGGTCGTTGAGCTGGGCTTAGTTGATACTTGCCTGACCTGTCGTCTGTTTTGCACTCTGTTCAAACTCGGTCTTAACCACAGAGGTTCGGAACACTACGTTGATGAAATGTGCTTCGGTCAGCTCTCCTAAGAAACGTACTCGGATGTTCTTGCTCTCATACACCAGCAGTTCTCTAATAACAGGAATCACGGCGGCTTTTCCCACTAACTCCCGACTGTTAACGCGATTTACCAGAAGATCGCCCTCTCGAAGCCCATACGTGGCGATTTCCGAACCGGTCAGGTCCATTCTTTTCAGATCATGAAAGGAAATCCGGCCATCCTGAATGTTGTACATCCGAAGGCATGCGACACCGTCATCATCGTAGAAATTTGCCGGCTTGTAAATCCCGTTGGACATGGACTCCGCTAGATTTCCCAAGCGCACCCACTCCCACGACTCCGGCAATTCGTATGGCATGGCCGCCGGTTCAATCCGTCGCGATACCTTCGACTCCTCAAGCTTCCCTTCCTTCACCAACCGCTGCTTCTCCGCCCGAATCCGCTTCAGCAGCTCGCTCGCCAGCTCGTCCGCCGGGTCCTGCGGCACGAGCTTACCCTGCACGGCCAGTCCCAGGATGACCTGGTTGAGCCGCGCCACGTCCTCCGGCGTGCGGATCAGGGTCTCGAAGTGGGGAAAGAGCAGGTCAAGGGACATGGGGAGTCCGTTCCAACGCGGCCAGCAGCTCGGCCTTCAGCGCGGCGCGGGCCGCGGCGATCTCGACCTCCAGGCGGCGGTAGTCGGCCAGCAGCCGGGCCGGGTCGCCGTGGGCGGCGTCCACGCTGTTGGGGTTCTTGATGTCCAGGTTGTAACCGCGCGCCTTGATCTCTTCGATGGGCACGCGCCAGGCGTACACGTTCTCCTGCCGGTCGGGCCACCATGCCTTCTCCAGGTCGAACTCCTCGATGCGGATGGGCCGCGTCTTGGTGTACTTCTTGTAGCCCGCGGGCAGCGGGTGCTCGAAATACCACACCTCCCGCGTCGGCTCCCCTTTGGTGAAGAAGAGCAGGTTGGTGTTGATGTCGGTGTAGGGCGCAAAGACACCGTTGGGCAGCCGCACCACGGTGTGCAGGTTGCAGCGCTCCAGCAGGTGCTCCTTCAGCCGCGTCTTCACCCCTTCGCCGAACAGCGAGCCGTCGGGCAGCACGATCGCGCCCTGGCCGCCGTCGCGCAGCAGGTGTACGATCAGCGCCAGGAACAGGTCCGCGGTCTCCTTGGTCTGGAACTGCGCGGGGAAGTTGCTCTCCACGCCCGGCTCCTCCATGCCGCCGAAGGGTGGGTTGGTCAGAATGATGTCCACGCGGTCGGCGTCGCCGTAGCTGCGATAGGGCCGCCGCGCCAGCGCGTTATCGCGGTCAATCTGCGGCGTCTCGATGTCGTGCAGGATCAGGTTGGTGATGCAGAGCAGGTGCGGCAGCGGCTTCTTCTCCACCCCGCGGATGGCCAGGCCGAGCTTCGCCAGGTCGGCCGGCGTCCGCGCCTGGCGCTTCAGGTGTTCCAGCGCGCAGACCAGGAAGCCGCCGGTGCCGCACGCCGGGTCGAGCACCACCTGGCCGAGCTGCGGGTCGGTCATATCCACCATGAACTGCGTCACCGCCCGCGGCGTGTAGTATTCGCCCGCGTTGCCCGCGCTTTGCAGGTCGCGCAGGATCTTCTCGTAGAGGTCGCCGAAAAGGTGCCGATCCTCCAGCGCGTTGAAGTCAATGCCCGCGATCTTGTTGATCACCTGGCGCAGCAGCGTGCCCGACTTCATGTAGTTGTACGCGTCCGCGAAGACATCGCGCACCACGAAGCCGCGCGGATCATCGCCCGGCGCCAGCGCCAGCTCCTTCAGGCCGGGGAACAGCTCGTTGTTGATGAAGGCCAGCAGCTCGTCGCCGGTCATCCCCTCGTCGTCCGCGGCCCAGTTGCGCCAGCGCAGCCGTGCAGGAATCGGCGAGACGTAATGCGGCCCGATCTCGTACTCCTGCTCCTTGTCGTCGAAGATCTTCAGGAACAGCATCCACACGAGCTGCGAGATGCGCTGCGCGTCGCCATCCACGCCCGCGTCCTGGCGCATGATGTCCTGGATGGATTTGATCAGGGTGGAGATGGACATGGGATTACGCAGGCTCCTGGTCGGGGGATAGCGCGGCCTCTAGCTCCTCAATCGTTGGCATACTGCCGCGCAGGCCCTCCGGCAGCGCCCGCGTCAGCTCATAGGCCGACACGCCAATGGGCTTGCTCAGATCGCGCAGCGCGTACTCCACGATCACCCGGTTCTTCTCGCGGTACAGGATGAGGCCGATGGCGGGCTGGTCGTGCTCCCCCCGCAGGCGGTCATCCACCCCCGACAGGTAGAAGTTCATCTTGCCCGCGTCTTCCGGCTGGAACGCGCCGCTCTTCAAGTCAATGACCACAAAGCAGTGCAGGCGGAAATGATAGAAGAGCAGGTCGAGGTAGAAGTCCTGGTCGCCGATCTCCAGGTGGTACTGGCTGCCGACGAACGCAAAGCCGATGCCAAGCTCGAGCAGGAAGGCGCGCAGGTGCTCGATCAACGCCCGTTCCAGATCCCGCTCGTGGGCCTCCGCACCCAGGCTGAGGAAGTCGAAGGTGTAAGGGTCCTTCAATAACTGCTGGGCCAGCTCTGATTGAGGCGCGGGCAAGGTGCGTGCGAAGTTGCTTTGGGCCGCGCCCAGCCGCTCGTGCAGCCGCGTGTCAATCTGATGCACCAGGATGTTGCGGCTCCAGCCGTTCTCGATGGCTTTATGGGCGTACCAGATACGTTCTGCTTGATCGGCAATGCGATCAAGGAGCCGGACGTTGTGTCCCCAGGGCAATTGTGCAACAACCTGTTGCACAAATTGCTCGTCCGGCCACGCCTCAGCGAACGCCCGCATGTACTTCAAGTTGCGCGCGGAAAACCCCTTCATCTCCGGGAAGGCCCGGCGCAAATCCTGCGCCAGCCGGTCAATCACCTTCGCGCCCCATCCCTGCGCGCCCTGCTGGGCCAAGATCTCACGGCCGATCTGCCAGTAGAGCAGTACCAGCTCGCGGTTGACGGAAAGCACAGCCCGCACCTGCGCGCCGCGGATGCGTTCCTGCAAGCCTGCCAGAAGCGCAGCATAATTGAAGGGTATTTCCAGTTCGGAAAAAGGCATGATCGTCTCTCGCTTTCAGGCGGCGCGATAAATCTCCCGCGCCAACGCGGCCAGCGCCTCGAAGTAGCGTTTCTTGCCGCCGAACGCCTTCAGGATTTGCACCGGTTGGCCGATCTGGTTGAGCGGCGGCAATTGCAGCACCCCGGCCGCCTTGTTCTCGTCGCGCGCTTCTTCCACGGACGCGATGCCCTGGTCCGCGTACTTGTCCAGCAGCGCTTCCAACGTGCGCCGCGCCATGCCGCCGTATTCGTCGAACAGGGCGCTCTTGCGCGCGCTGCGCGCGCGCTCGCCCCGCGTCAGCGGCGGCCGGTCGAACGCCACGTGACAGATCAGGTCGAACGGATCGAGATCGGCGTTGGCGGCCTCCCGCAGCTTGTCCAGCAGGAAGCCCTGCTCCAGCAGCTCGGCCAGCAGCGCGTCCTTGCGCGTCGCTGCGTTCCAGCGGGTCAGGAAATCGTCCAGCGATGCGTACTGGCGGCGCAAATTCTCCCGGCTGAACTCGCGGAAGGACGCGGTGCGCAGCTCGCCGTTGCGGTCCAGGTACTGCACCCGTTCGGCCAGGATGCGCACCTCGACGCCGTTTACGTAGTATTTGGCGCGGCGCTGCGGCCGTTCCACGATGCGCGCGCTGGTCTCCTGGCCCTGCCCAACCTGGTAATCGGCGGCCGGGAATTCGACAGCGTCTGCCGTCTCCGGCGGCACGGCCGGATCGTCCGGCCCCGGCTCGTAGACCTGCACCGGGTCGCCGTCGAACGCGGGGTCGGCGAAGAGCCGGGTCACGTTGCGGAAGTCCATGATGGTGAAGTAGGTCTTGCCAAAGTCCTCGCGGATGCGCGTGCCGCGGCCGATGATCTGCTTGAACTCGGTCATCGAGTTGATCGTCCGGTCCAACACGATCAGCTTGCAGGTCTGCGCGTCCACCCCGGTGGTCATCAGCCGCGAGGTGGTCGCGATCACCGGGTAAGGCTCCTCCGGGCTGATGAAGTTGTCCAGTTCGGCCTTGCCCACCGGGTTGTCGCCGGTGATGCGCATGACGTAGCGTTGGTTCTTCAGCACTAGGTCCTGATTCGCGACGATCAGGGCCTGCCGCAGCGCTGCCGCGTGGGGCGTGTCCCCGCAGAAGATGATGGTCTTCTGCATGCGGTTGCCGCTTTGCTTGAGGTAGTCGGTGATCCACCGGGCGACGCGCTGCGTGCGGGTGTCAACGATCAGCGTGCGGTCGAAGTCTTTGACGTTGTAGATGCGGTCGTCAATCAGTTGACCGAGCTTGTCGGCTTCCCCCGAATGCGGACGCCAGCCGTTCACGTCGATGTCCAAGTGCACGCGGTCCAAATTCGCTGCCACCTTCAAACCATCCAACAATTTTCCCCTCCGCAATATCAGATGCGGCTCGAACACCAGGTTCATCAACTAACTCGTAAATAATCCGAGAATCATTCTGAACCAGTTCTGATATCTCGTTTATTTCATACTCTTTGCCATAAAAATCACTGGCATCGAAACTTGCTGGTAGTGATGAATTCAACTGACAAAAGCCATAAAGAGCAGCGCCAATTGCAATTCCGCCATCACTAGCCGCAGGAGCAATGAATAATTTTTCAAAAGGCCCATCGCGAACTATCAGCCCATTAGCTACACTATTTAAAGCCACACCGCCCGAAAGGCACAAGTTTTTGGATGGGATTTTTCTGTGTGCAATTCGTACGATGTGAAGAATAGCATTTTCTAACTCTTCTTGTACTTTGGCTGCTAAATCTCTTTTTATCTTTACTTCATCCGCTGGTAAGTTGTATGAAGGCTTAGGCAATTTCAATATCCAATCGACATCAATCTCAATACCATCATCCAGTAGTGTAATTATTTGGAAAGGAATTCCGCTGCTGTCTCCATATGGTGCCAGCCCCATTGTCTTTCCAGCATGAACCCAGTCGCCAAAAATATATTGTGAAGCAACGGAGAACATATGCCCCAGACTAGGGAAACGGTAATATGGCTCGCTCGAATTCCATAAACCCCAAGTCTTATCTACAAGATCTATATTGCCTTTATCAATATGGAATAAGGTGAGAGCTTCATCCATTTCAGAAAATTTCGGCGCTGGCCCAATATGGGGACTATTTCGAACAACGTATTCCCCATAATTGTATCCACTTCCATCAACGATCAGAACCGCGGCATTAATAAAACTAGATGCACAGTAAGCGTAATAAGCATGCAAAAGGTGATGTGAGGGATTTATTACAAGGTTGTTTTTATAACCCAAATAAAGGAGTTCAATCTCGTGTGATGACTTAGTGTATTGATTCATAACAATGCAATGAACGTTATTAATATCATGTATATTGGCCACGTTAAGACAATAGTTTATCGCAAGGTGAGGGAAACCCTCGTGATGTTTCTTGCGACTGAGACGTTCCTCCAGAATAGCTACTCGTATTTGCCCATCTATCATTAAGCAAGCGGAGGCATCATGAGCGCAATTAATACCAAGAATAACCTGTGACTGAAGATCCATTTTTAATTTCCTTTGATTATTAAAATTCCAATTCAAGAGGAATAAGGATGCTTTCCAAAACATTCAGGCCAGCTTGTCTCATCACCCCTATGCAAAGTCCAACAATTTTCATTGGTAAAACAATCTCTTCCAAATCAAGTTTCGCGATAATCTCATAACCCGAAGCATTACATCTGAATGATAAGTCCATAGGGTATCCAACTGTCTTTGTACAATTTCTGCCCACATCATAAATCCACTCACATGCAATACTTCCTAAATCGAAACGGATCCGCTCTGTATCAAATTCAAAACTTGAAGATATTTGCAGGTTAAGTATTAGCCCCTTTTCGCTTCTGCGGATTTGAATGACTAATGGAATAGGTTCAGGTTGCTGGGTTATATATCGTCTGAGCGGTGAATAAAAATCTGAATTTACTGTGGAGTAACTTTTTTCTGATTCTTGTGAAACAGGAATATGGTTAGCGCCGATTCTCTGAATCAACCATTCCATGGAAAGCCATTTGGTTTTCAGGAGTTCATCCGGCTCTGATGATAAACTGGCCCAAAAATTCCACCACAGGCATCTGGGAAATCGAGTTGCTGATACTGGTTGTCCAAGATTATTAGATACAGAAATGGGCAGCGGATTTTTACCAAATACAGAAACAGCCGTAGAAGCTGCCCACTCAACAGCATCATGAGCATTGAAATAATCTACGTAACTTATAAACCTATTAGGATTGAACGATGCATGTCTTGAGAGGGCAAAAAGGTCAATAATTTCTCCAAGTCGGACGCAAGCCTTCTCTCGATGCGAAATCGACCAAATATTGGTGTAATTCATGAAGGCATGGGCGCTTATAATCATGGCTAACATGTTTGCATCTGGTACTACAATAGGCTCAGTTTCTGGTCGTGTACCATGATTTGCGGACTTAAACATGTCGAAAAAGGTAATTTTATTATGGGGAAATGAATAGCCTTGTTGTTGCCATTCCTCATTTTGATGCAGAGGAGACAAGTCAGACTCCAGTAATGTTTTTGAGTACCCATAAACGGGAAAATAATCGTGAACATCGAATTCTGTTGAATCTTTCGTAAATTCACCTATTTCATGCATGAAAGGAGTTCTTGTTTGTCTATAACCTGTGTCGAGTAAAGTTTGCACAACATTATTGGTATTATCACTTAGTAAATCAATATCTCCCGCATGCATAATCTCGCTCTCATCAGACAGGACATAAGTCGATATACCTTTGATGACAATAATATTGGTTTTTTTGAATTTCAATTGTTGTCTGAGCTGAGTAAACGCTGAGATATTTCGGGCAACTTGGGTTGTTGTCATAAAAAACAAATCGTTTAAACCCTCAACAAGATCATAAGTCACCCATTTAGGGTTATTATTTCGTATTCGCGACAAAAACTGCCCCGAGAGATTGTGCGCATCTACAAGGTCGATTAGGGTATTCGTATTGAAATCAACATCATCGGGCAATGCAACAGGAGCACCAGCAGCCCATTTAATTATTGGGATGTGATCAGGCATAGGTTTTCTTAAATTACTATGTAAGAGGGATATGGGGCTGTAGGAAATCTTTCTATTTTATACTTCCTGAGATCTAAAACCTCTTTTAAGGCCAATGTTTCGCCTGGAAACTCAGGATGTAGCAGTTCATCAAATGCCAGGATGCTACCCTTCACAAGATAAGGCTGAATTATTTCCAGACAACTCTTGGTGGGTTGGTAAAGATCCATATCAAAGTAAGCGAGAGCCACAATTGTTTCTGGGTTTTTCTTCAAGTAATCCTCAAGCATTTGAGGTGCATCACCCTTCAACAATTCTGTACGCCGAATATGTGATAGCGGCGCTTCTGCTTCGTGTAAGGCAAGGATGTTTTCTAAATACTGTGCATAATTCTCGGAAACACTCATCGAGCCTACATGAACCCGATCAGAGTTACCATCTTCTGGCAATGTTTCCAAAAACCCCGTAAAGGTATCCAGGCCTATAATTTTTCGGTAAAAATTGTAAGGTTCATAAATTGCACGTAATGCACTCAGTACAGACAAATGCCTACCCCAGCGCACTCCGAACTCAATTATGATCCCATGCACATCTAATATTTTTTGATACAGATGGTGAAACGAAAGAATTTCGGAAATCCTTTGCGGACGCATAAAAAGTTCAAGGTTTTCCAGGATTTGGTCATTTGGAATAGGCCTTTTTTCGAACATCATCCTTAGTTGTGATCGAGTTTCCTCTTCTTTTTCTGAAGGCCGAACTTTTCTGGGATTTATTTTTTCAGAGTTCATCGTTTTTTATTATCCTGGGAAAATCACTTTGATCTATATGATACAAAATTAGATTGACCATTAAATTTTTATCGTCACTACGATTACGATAAATCGTCCAAAACAATGTACTGCCCTACACCTGGTAGAGCATCTTCTCGCAAAGGAGCAAAAAGATCATGATTGGGAGGTGTGAAAAAGTTTTCTGCCGTAAATGGGCCATCAAAATTCTCGTTTATGCAATCACGTCTTACAAAGAATGCGTCACCATTAGCCAAGCTACAGCCGACTAATTCATAACCCTTCTTGTTTCCCAAGCACTCCAAAGCTTTAAGGCTCGCTCCGAAAAAGTTGGTGCGGTTCCATTGAGCATTAGGAACGTACTTTTGAACCAGTTTGGCTGGCGGACGAAAAGTGGCATTGTATTCGATCACAACCACACGAGGAGATATTGCATCTAATGCTTGCCAAACCCAATAGTCATTCCCATCTATATCAATACTCAATAAATCAACCTCTTTTTGCGAACACAACTTCGATATAACGTTGTTGATATTTTCTACATCCAACATTTTGTGCTCAACGGTCAAAAGTTTCTGAGTGATTGAAGGAGCATGTATTTGACAAACAGCTTCGATATTACGAGGATTTCCGTCCATCCACACACCTTTCCAACCTCCAAGTAAAAGGTACAAAGTATTATTTTGCAAACCATCACCGCATCCGAATTCAACGAAAAACTTATTGGTTACGCCTATGCGCCTAAAAATTTCTTGAATAATTCCATCTTGATCTCCCTCAGAATAAGCCTTATAGCCTTGTGAAGCAAGCCTGCGTTCTCCTAATAATCTTTGTTCGGATTGCATTTTGTCAATTTGGAAGCGTGCCAACATTGATGCAATCATTTCGGTAGTTCGTTTTTTACTAGGTTCTGTTTGTTTCATGATTTCGAGCGCGATAGGCGCTATATTGGGTTTGGGCATAGAATTTTTTCGAGTCATTACAATCTCCTAACTTTGGCCAGTCGGTAGTTTTAAATTCTTTTCATTTAGGTAATTTTCCACAGCTACAAATCCTTTTTGAAATATTTCCAATGTGTTTTGAATATCTTCTGCTGTATGAGCTGCGGAAATATACCAGTGGTGGTTGGGGTGCAAAAACACACCGTTACGTGCCACTTCTGTAAAGAATATTCTTTTAACCTGCTCGTTTTGTTCACAATCTGGAATTGTGAATTGAATAAATGGATAAGGTGCATACCCCACAAACTGGGCTGAAAAAGTATGTTCTGCCAAAAGAGCGTTGATGCCAGCCTCAAACATCTCACCCATTGACCAAATATGCGGAATCGCATTCGTTTCCTTCAAAATTGAAATGGTGGTTATGGCAGCAACCATTTCAGCGGAATTACCAAAAAAGGTGGATGTCATTTTAGTATGTCCGATGCCACTCAAAACATCAGCCCGCCCAACAATTGCGGAAATAGGGTGCCCATTAGACATTGCTTTGCTATAAGTCGCTAAATCTGCTTCGATATCAAAGAACTCCTGTGCCCCTCCCAAAGCTAATCTAAAACCAGAACGCATTTCATCAAGTATAAATAAAGCACCGTATTTATGAGCAACCGCTTTCACTTCTTGCAAAAAACCCGGACTAGGTTTTTCTAGTTCAAAAGGCATCATGATTACGCAGGATATTTGATCTGGATAAGTTTCAAAAATATTATAGAGCGAACCAATATCATTGTATTGGAACTGGAATACATTCTCCAAAGTTGATTTTGGCACTCCCATGGAGCGGGGTGTTGCCCAATCGTGCCATCCATTGTATCCCCAACGGACAACCTTATCTCTCCCAGTAAAAACACGGGCAAGCCTGACTGCACCACTCGTCGCATCCGATCCGGTTTTCATCAAGAATGCCATTTGTGCATGAGGAATTACTGATACCAACAATTTAGTCAACTCGATCTGAGTTGGTTTCCACAATGGAGAAATATTGTTCCCTCTTTTTAGCTCTCTAACAACGGCTTTCGTCACACGATCATCGGCATGGCCCAGTACTATTGTCCCGTATCCAAGCATATAGTCAATATAACGATTCTTGTCTACATCCCACAAATAGGCACCTTTGGCATGGCTTGCATAAAAAGGGTACTCATTCTCAATCTGGGAATAGTTCTTGACGCGATTTGCTGCCCACGCGTCATATAGTTCCGCTTGCTTTAGTAACTTTTGAGACTGCTCAAACATGGTTTGAGATTTCATACTAATAGGTCCTCACTCAATAGGCGCAACATTGTCAGAATTCTCATTAATACTCTTTAAATTTGCCAAGATTAACGTTGTTGACATAGATGGAATTCGCTTGACAATATGAATGCGGGCGCCAATATCTTTTGCGGCTTTGGTTTCACTAGGATACAACTTAACACTTTCCTCCCCAATAGCAAAAACATCTGGTTTTAAGCTAAATATGTATTCATCTGCTACAATATTTTCGTGAATAAACACATAGTCCACACAACGCAATGCAGCGATGAGTTCTATCCTCTCCTCCTGACTAATAATTGGTCGATGATGTCCCTTAATAACTTTGATTGAGCTGTCACTATTTACTCCTACAACTAAGATATCTCCCTGTTGGGAAGCGAATTGCAAGAAACGTACATGCCCAATATGCAAAATGTCAAAACACCCCGTAGCCAAAACAATGCGTTTTTCAGGAAATTGTTCACGCAAAGATCCAAGACTGGATACAAGAACTATGTTGGCTTGCAAAATCCTTCCGGTTTTCACTTGTTTACTCCGTTGCGAGTGCATCAAGAACATCGGCACGAAAACTAGGATTCAACATATCACTACTAATATAAAAGCAGTGGCTCCGTTCAATAAAGCTTTGGAGCCTAAGTTTCATTTGGCTATAAACTTCTGAAAATAGATGAAAATCTCCGGAAAAATGATCCAACAAATCCTCTTCCAATCTATATACATTGATAGCCAATGAAAACTGCTCTGCATAATCATATAATTCTCGCCAAGGTATTTTTTTTATTACGTGTCTTCCCGAATCAATATAATCAAGAATACAGATATTTTTCACTAATGGGCCGACATTGGGGGCAATAGTAAATGCATCATATGGGTCAATAATCAGTTCCCCGGGGATTAATGCATTGTTAGTCTCGATTTTTTTTGTCAAATCTTCATACCAATAACCTGGCCGGATTCGAATTGAACTTGTAACACCGCAAATACGCCTGTCTTCAATTATTGAATGAGAATTGCTTAGGAATTGTGCACCATGTAAACATAATTGGGTTAGAAAGACTGTCTTGCCAGCGCCGCCACGACCCAACAAAAGTGTACCTGCTGTTCCAACTGAACAGGCTGCTGCTTTCAAAAACAATGCATTTTGAATAGTTTTGAGCATCAGAAAATATTTAACGAAATAAGGCCAAACAACATGTTCTAATTCCTCGCCAAAAACATAACAGCGATTTTCTCTTGTAACAAGGTAGATGGGTGAGCCAAAGTGATCAGTAACATAGTAACCGCGTAGAAAGCTTTTTCCACGATATGTCTGATCTACATATGGAAGAATCTTTTCTGGTTCTAGACTGCCTTTTGATATTGAGATGCACCACAATTCAAAATCTGTTTTCTTACCCTTGTAAACGCTTTGTGATTTTGCGCTGAAATATTTTTGTGCAGGGAAATTGGGAACATTACTAACCAAACGGAAATCCAGCATTCCAAGTTGAATGGTTAAATCAATGGCTGGTTGAATTCGAGCCAGGATGTCAGTCTCAAAAAAATCCATTTTCCCCTAAGCCTATCTGTAAATCTGATAACCATCTAGCGCATAAATCTCTATATGCTTCACCTGATTCTCGGGTTTGATAAAACACATCTAGAGCATTTATCAAGTTACCAATTTCTTGTTTAGGAGGAGCCAGATTTCCGGAAAAGCCACCACTTAAAATATCAAGAAATTCCCTTTTTATATAAGCAATTTCAACGCTATTTGCTAAAAACAGTAACAATCTCACAACCTTCTCAAAGCATCCGTGTATCTTCGCAGCAATCAAGATCTCAGTTGTTTTACGATCATAGTCACCAGCGTTAGCATATCCCGCACAACTAAGGTAATGTTCAACTTTAAAACCTATGTGGCCTGGGAAAACCAACGATTTCGTGAATGGATCATTGTAAGGTATTCGAACTGCCAAGATTGAGTGATCAATTGTATTATAGTCACCCAAATTAATTTGCTCAATACCACGTCCGCGTAAAATATCGAAAATGTCCGGGCGAGGAACAAATGGCAATAAAGAGTTGGAGGTTAGATCCCATTCCGTTGGGTTAAAATAACCTCTAAAACATGCGAGCATTTCATCATATTGGCATAATACTCCCATTTCTTCGATACAAATTTGCCCTCGGCAATGCTCGACCCGCTGGTTGTATGATGCCGATTGATTAAGAAAATGGGTCTTTTCAAAATCTAACAGGGTATATGTGGTAACTCCTTCCCGCTGATCGACGAGAATATTCCTGGGGCTCATATCTCCCCACAAAATACCATTCTCATAGAGTATATCTAGTAGGAGACGATAATGCGTTAAGTAGCTACTTCGATGGGCGTTATCTTTTTCTGTTAGAAGAATTTCTTCCAACGATCTAGCATCTATACGTAACGAGAGAGCGTAGCGCTTATCAGAATATCCATCATAGATAACTGCAAACGGGTAAGCCATCTGTAGAATAATTTTATTCTTAGGGTTTTCAGGATCGCGAAGTGTTAAAGGTTGCTGTCCAAACTTTTGCAGGAGGATTTTATAATTGGTTTGCTCTTTTTCAAATCGTCCCTTTTTGTATGAGCTTTCACGTTTGCTTACCACTGCAATATTATTAGGTAAATGCCAATATCGTACAATGCCTTGACGTACTATCGCATTTAATCCCGGCATATCATATTGCTGTTCAATAAATGCTCCAAGCTTTGTACCAACAGCATCAATTAATGTCATCAATGGATCTTTGTATCGATCATCTTGTAACCAAACGATAAGTCGCTCTGGGTTCTTGGAAAAAATATCACCCATATTACAAGTAAAGATAACATTGGCCTTTTGGGGTAATAAATTTATATCAAGAAATCGTGAATAAGCGATTTCAAAGCGATACTTGTTAGGGTTCGATCTTTCTTTTTCAGAGAACATCTGCCCAAAGAGCGAGAGGGCTACTGAATGGTGTTTTTTTCGAGCGGCGAGATATTCAGCCACAAGACGATAATCATGATCGACTATCAAGGTTTCCAGATGCGGAAGGGTATCTCTTACGCTTACCCTGCTTTCAAATTGTTGGATAATTATTTTTGCTAAATCCTTGGGCAGGGAAGGATCTGGTTGATAG
>ERZ1026792.1604-NODE-1604-length-13639-cov-2.894760_pt1 | contig 13639 bp, 11 predicted proteins | sample MGYA00520884_ERZ1026792 | MGnify/ENA primary metagenome ERZ1026792 (study PRJEB33270, sample SAMEA104284473) | anaerobic digester metagenome | biome: Anaerobic digester microbiome; feature: mesophilic sludge digester; material: Anaerobic digester biomass... | reverse complement strand
GATATATATGGTGTTGCCCTCCTTGGCAGCTTTGAGATCTATGAAAGCTTGCCCAGTAAGCCAGCCATCCTGGTCAATGGCACAGCTGGTAACTTTGCCAATGACTTTGCCTTTGTCATCGACCACTAAATCACCCAGATGAGCCATGCGCACATTCTTCTCATTGAAGCGGAAGCGCACGACTACGCCGGTGCGGTTGCGTTCGCGTTCGCGGAAAGCCGAGCGCCCGATAAACCAAGTGGTGTTCATCTTGACGAAGATTAAGAAGCCAGCTTCGCCGACGCCCAGGTTGAGCTCTCCGCCCATTTCGTGACCGTAGAGCGGCAGCCCAGCTTCGGTGCGCAGCGAGTCGCGCGCGCCCAAACCGCAAGGCTTGAGTCCCATTGGTTCCCCAGCTTGCATAAGGGCGTTCCATAGTGCCACAGCCTGATCAGGGTGCACAAAGAGCTCAAATGCCATTTTCTCTCCGGTGTAACCGGTGCGGGAGACGATCACGTTGATCCCGGCAACTTTTACCTCGCAGAGTTGGTTACGGTTCAAGCGCAAAATCTGACGTGCATCGGCGGGTTCAACCAGCTTGAGCAAAATCTCACGGCTCTTTGGGCCTTGCAGGGCAATATCCGCGCGCATATCCGCGCCTTCTTTAGGGTCCTTCAGGTTGCGCAAGATAACTTTGCGCCCTGGTGCGCGCACCCACGGACGGACTGGGTCAACAAGAACCTTACCTTCGCGCACAGCATTGAGCCAAGCCCAATCTTTAGCTTCGTTGGCAGCATTCACCACCACGAGGTAAGTCTCCGGTGCGCGGCGGTAGATCAGCAGGTCGTCAATTACATTGGCTTGCGGGTCGAGGAAGTGGGTGTAGAGTGATTCGCCTAACTCTAAGGTGAGGATGTCATTAGCGCAGACGGCATCGAGGAAAACCGAGGCGTTGGGTCCTTCAGCTTGAAAAACACCCATGTGCGTAACGTCGAATAGTCCAGCGGCTGTGCGCACAGCTTTATGTTCTTCGAGGATGGAAGAGTACCACACGGGCATTTCCCATCCAGCGAAAGGCACGATTTTAGCGCCAAGGGCTTGATGCACTTCGTAGAGCGGAGTGCGCTTAAGCGGCTGATCTTCCGGCTCCTGCCAAGTAAACTCAGGCAAGGCGGGTTTTTGCACTTCTTCTGGTTTGGGCATACCCACAAAGTAAGGCTTATCTATGCAGATTGGGTCACCAATCAGTTGGGAAGGCGTAATTGGCTTTGCCGGCAAGATGCGCACTGGTCCGGGAATTTGATGGCAAATGTCTGGGTCATAACAAATGTAGCCATCAGAAATGCTGTTCATCCAAGAAGCTGCCAGTCCAGCTTTTTCTGCGGGTACGGTGAGGACAAAGGTGTTCGGGTCCAGGCATGTCAGGACGCCGGAAACATCGCCCATGCTCGTATGCATAAGGGTAGGCTGGGATTCCCCTCGTTCGAGGGCTTCAACGTCACTGGTGAGTAAATCAATAAGATAGGAGCGGACTTTCTCACCGGAAAGCTCGAAGGCTGCCTGCTCTCCCTCATACTCATCATCCAAGTAAACATAGTGCGGTAAACCGTGGCGGACAGTGGTCGGATCCATTGCCGGCTTGGAATCAGCAAGTTCGCGCACGCGCATGCTGACGTTCATAAGGGTTTCAAAATCCACTTTGGCATGGGTTTTCTTTCCGACTTGCGCACAGAGTAGGTAAGGTGTGGTGGCTCGTAAGAGTTCGGTAATCAGGTTCGCAATTGCGACCATTTCAGTTTCGACGAAGCCGCGCTGTGTGAGCCAGGTGGTGCCAAAGCGCACGCCGCTGGCAGAAAAAGCTGAAGCATCACCTGGGATGGTATTGCGGTTAGCCACGATCCCTGCCAATTCGAGGATGCGGGCAGCCATATCGCCCTTGAGCGGAATTCCATCCAAGCCGCGGAAAGACTTGGCGTCGATGAGCATTAGGTGGGTGTTGGAACCGTTATAGGGCACTCTCACCCCATTTTTCTGGAAAGCTTCCACGAGCGCGGCAGTATTTTTTAGCGTTTGGGCTTGCAACGCCTTGAACTGATCCGATTTTGCTAATTCGAAAGTAAGCGCCATAGCAGCGATGGTATTGACATGCGGACCACCTTGTTCGCCAGGAAAAACGGCTTTGTCGATTTTCTCGCCGATATCCTTGTTATGGGTGATGATCACAGCACCGCGTGGACCGCATAAGGTTTTATGCGTCGTGAAGCTAATCACATCCGCTATACCCACCGGAGAGGGGCATAACCCAGCGGCAATAAAACCAGCAATGTGGGAAACATCCGCAAAGAGATATGCGCCAACACTTTCAGCGATTTGCTTAAATTTGTTCCAATCCGGGATCCAGGGGTAGGAAGAGTAGCCGGCGATAATCACCTTTGGGTGGTTTTCCTCGGCAATTTTTGCGATCTGATCGTAATCTAAACACTCTGTTTCGGGGTCAACGGTGTAATGCAAGGCGTTATACCACATACCCGAGCGGTTGACTGGTGAGCCGTGCGTGAGATGCCCCCCGTGCAGTAAATTCATGCCTAGGATAGTATCGCCAGGTTTAATGAGTGCTGTGTAGACGGCATTATTGGCGGCAGCACCAGATAGGGGCTGCACATTGACCCATAAGTCTTCGGGGGCAAGCGTATTGGCAGCAAAAAGTTCGGCAGCCCGCCGGCGGGCAAGGGCTTCCACAACATTGACGTAATCCACACCCTTGTAATAGCGCAGGTCACCATAACGGCGGTAATAGCCCAGCTGGGTAGGGAGGTCTAAGATTTCAGCCTGAGTTTGCGTGCGCGTTTCCGCTCGCGGGTAGCCCTCTGCATAAAGGTTGACAAAAGGCGACCCCAGCAGTTGACGTACTGCTTTGGGAGCGATGCTTTCGCTGGGGATCATGATCAGCCGGCGTGCTTGACGCTCGGCTTCTAATTGTGAAAGTTCATTTAGGTCGAGATCTATGTCTGATAGCTTGTCGGTAAATAAAAATCCATTCATGTCATCTAATCCTTAAATAAAATAGACCCATAGGCAGGCTGTAGTTTCTTCTGCCTTGGGTTGCTTTAGTGTGAAAATTTACAGGAGAACATTCCTTTACCTGAAGAGGGAAGGTTTGCTGGAATCTGCCAAAAGCTGGCCCAGTAAATTGAGTGACCATCCTTCTGTTGTTTCCCATTTTATATAAGTATACCTTATCTGTACCCCCTTAGAAAAAGAAGCGCTAACAGTTCTGAACAGCAAACGTGTTAAAAGTCGAATTGAAGGCAAATTACCTCTAACGGTATAATCCAAGCAAACATGAAAACATTTGGGTATTGCCATGAACTCTGCTGAAGAGGAACGCGAGCTGATTAAGCGCGCAAAAACAGATCCGGAAGCATTTGGAGAGCTCTACGAGTACTATGTAGAGCGCATCTATAACTACATTTACTTCCGCACGGGGAACGTACATGATGCTGAGGATCTGACAGGCAGGGTATTCTTCAAGGCTTTGGAAGCCATCGGCAGCTACCGTGATATGGGTTTTCCTTTTTCTGCTTGGCTCTTTCGGATTGCCCATAATCAAGTTGCCAATTATCACCGAGACCGCTCCCGCAAACAAGAATTTTCCCTGGATGATATTGCAGTAGCTAACCTCTCAGAGCGGCGTAAATCTCCGGAAGCAACAGCAATCCTGCAGCAGCAGCGCGAAGATCTGCTAAAGATCCTAAAAGACTTGACCCCAATCAAACAGGAAGTCATTGTGCTTAAATTTGTGGAGAAGTTATCTAACGCTGAGATAGGAGCGGTGTTAAATAAGAGTGAAGGTGCCATAAAAAGCATTTATCATCGCACATTGGTGGAATTGCGCGAAAGGCTGGATTCCGATGATTTCTTGTGAAATCCATGTGCTTGAGGAGAAGAGTTAATGAAGAACGTTGACGGTGAGAATGGGTCCACAGTGGTAAAAGATTTAGAAGAGCGTTTGGGGCAACAGGTTTATCGCGTCTCACCCAACCCCGATTTTCGCTCAGCGCTCAAGGATCACCTAAAAGCCTCTAATATTTACCAGCGGCGGCGGGAAATTGGCGCAATTTGGGTGGCATCCTTAGGGTTGACTTTGTTCCTCGTGCTGCTGGGAACCCTCATCTATGCCTTGGTGAAACCGCGCGATCTGCCCAAAGATTAAGATTATTTGGGTTGGAAGTTGCGCAGCTTAGCACGCAAGCTCTCACTATCTGGCTCGACCAGGATGGTGCCATCCGGAAAGATAATCGTTGGCACGCGCCGCAAGCCGCGATTGACCTGCTTGACGAACGCGGCGGCTTGCGGGTTTTGATCGATATCGATCCACACATAGGGAACCTGCATTTCTGCGAAGATTGCTTTAGCACGCCGGCAGTCGCCGCACCAAGTGGTCCCGTAAAACTTGATGGGTAGTGTTTCCATTATCATTTTTCACTAAATATTAGTAATATCCTGACCGAGGAATATCAGGATATTGCTTCCAACTAGAGAAATGATGATTTAAGCCCAGCCCTGCTTTTTACAAAGGTCAGTAATTACGGGGATAGTGACATATTCTCCACGGTTGGCGGCTAAGCCCCAGATGATCTCGACCACAAAGCCGGCAATGCGGATAATTGTGCCCAAAATAATAAAGCCAAAAAGGGCTGAAATGAGGTAAACTGCCACCCCAAAGACTAAGGATTGGGCTAAATGTGCTTTGAGGAAAGGGCGTTCGCGTTTTTCGGGGATGAGCAGCAAGATGATCGGTACAATGGGGGAGAGGATGTAGCTGAGCATTGCCCAGAGGCGGTCATCGTCGCTAATTTCAGGAGAGGGATTAAATTGTTCTGACATATAAGCTCCTATTTTTTTAATTCAGGACATTACAAAAATTGGTCTAACTTTACTTTATTATACGCACAACTCTGGTCTTAGGGTATAAAAAATTTAAAGCTTTGTCTTGCGTAAATATGGTTTACTACCGGAGTTTAGCTTCCCTTGCCTGTAAATCCTACCTCTCGCAAAAAAGCCGGGTCGTTTTTCCAGTTTTTACGCGTCTTGACGTAAAGCTCGAGAAAAACTTTTTTGCCATTCATTGCTTCGATCTCAGTGCGTGCCAGTGTGCCAATGCGTTTGATCATCTCGCCATTGCGACCGATGACGATGGCTTTTTGCGCATCCCGCTCGACAAAAATCGTGGCTTTGATATAGACCAAGCCATTCTCGCGTTCCGAGTATTCATCAGTGTGCACCGCAATGCTATAAGGTAATTCGTCTTCGAGTAAATCCATACAAGCTGCACGGATCAACTCCGCAGCGATGTCCCGTTCGTATGTTTGGGTGATTTGCTCCTCGGGGAAGTACATTGGACCTTCGGGTAAACGTTCGACTATACTATCAATCAGTTCACTAATGCCTTTGCCAGTCTGTGCGGAGATCTGTAAAACTGGAGCTTCCGGAAACAAGGCTTGATAGAGCTTACGATGCGCGCTAAGGGTTTTGCTGTCAACCAAGTCGATTTTATTAATCACCAAGAGCACTGAATCTTCCTTTTGAGCCTCATGCACTAAGTCTGCCAGCTTACGGTCTTCTTCATCCGGCTTTTGGCTGCCATCCACCAAAAAAAGAATCAAGTCGGCATCGCTCAATGCAGAAACGGCTTCAGAATTGATGAATTGGGAGAGTTTATCCTTAGGCTCGTGCAAGCCGGGGGTATCCACAAAAATCATCTGATATTCAGCTGTGGTGCGGATGGCAAGCTGGCGTTTGCGTGTGGTTTGCGGTTTGGCAGAGACTCCGGCAATGGGCTGGCCTAAAAGCACATTTGTGAGTGTGCTCTTGCCTACGTTAGGCTTGCCGGCAATAGCAATGAAGCCGGATTTAAAGGGAAGGTGCTGTTGGTCCATTATATTTCCTTATTGGGAGTTGCGTATAGGTTTTTATCGCTAACCTTTATACCCTCATGGTCAAGCAGCCAGGCTTTAAGCGCCACGCCTTGAGGCGCGGAAAAACCATGCAGCTTGCCATCGCTGCCGATGACGCGGTGGCAGGGGACGAAAAGCATCAGCGGATTGTGCGCCAAGGCGTTACCGACTGCACGAATGGCATTTGGTTTGCCGATCTGGGCGGCAACTTCGCTATAGGTGCGCGTCTGACCCCAAGGGATCAGAGCGACCGCTGCTAAAACTTCCTGTTGGAATGGCGTTAGCTCAGAAAGATCCAAAGGCACTGAAAAGACTTTTAGGCTGCCCATCAAGTAAGCCTGCAGTTCATTGGCAGCCTGCTGCAGTAACGGATCGGCGGAGCTTGCTGAGGAAACTGATGTTTCGGTTGGGGCGTTTTCAGCGAGGATCTCACAGTGAGTGAGCCCTCGTGCACTGCGCTCAAGCCAGAAGCTGCCTATAGAACATGAGAAAAGCAATGTGGCGATGGGTGTTGGTTTCATGGCTTTATTGTAACTAATTTGACAGAATGTGGGTACATTTGTTTGGATTCAAAGGCTTACTTGTTCTCGTCGGTCTCTGAATGCGAAGCCTGCTCCTTGTTCTCGCCGGTCTCCGAGTGCGTAGCCTGCCCATAGGGTACCGAGCGAGGGGCTTTGACCGTAGGTCTCACAGGCTTAGCAGGGTCGGGAGAGTGCGAAGCCTGCCCGTAGGGTACCATGTAAGGCTAACGCCAGCGTAATGGCCCTAAAAACAACCAAATCGTAGGGTAATCGTAGGTTAAGCGTCAAGCATTTCTCTTGGGGATGGGATATTATATTATCGAAAGGGCGACTTCTCTTCTTCTTCTCCTCCTTAAAACCTAGTGCCGGGGTCGGCGTCCTCGGCACTAGCTGATTCTTAGTGAAAGTTTATTTTTTAAGGCTGTGAATTTCTTCTTAGGGATTCACAGCTTTTTGGATTACAATCCTGATGAATTTTGAACGCTTGAGGAGGAATGATGGAAGCTAAACGTGAAACTTATCCCATTGATATTGCCGGCGTGCACCGCGAACTGCCTCTTTTTGAGGTCAGACCGGGATTGCGCATTGCGATTCTGAACATTTTGGGGGATGTGGAGCTGGTAGATGCCTGTGCGGTGGCACTGGCGGAGAAACTTAGCGGGATGATTTATGACGTCATCCTGACGGCTGAGTCCAAAAGCATCCCGATGGCGCACATGCTCGCTAAGGTGACACAAAAGCCTTATGTGGTCTTGCGCAAGGAATGGAAACCTTATATGGGAGATGCGCTCGTTGCTGAGACCTTATCAATCACCACCGGCAAACCCCAAAAACTCTACTTGGATGAAAAAGACCGTTCTCTAATTGCTGGGAAGCAGGTGTTAATTTTAGATGACGTGATTAGCACCGGCTCAACTTTGCAAGGGATGCGTTTGGTGATAGAGAAAGCCGGCGGAAAAGTTGCAGGCGAATCGGCAATATTAACCGAAGGCGACCGGGCTGAATGGATGCGAATCATCTCGCTCGGTCATTTGCCAGTATTCTACGATTAGTTTTTTTGAATTTTACGGGACCGATAAAGTGCTTATTCGGGTTGGGCTCGAGTATGGCGTTGGAGGAGGAATCTTGGCTTGGGCGTTGGACTTCCCTGGCTGCTTTGCCTACGGTCAGGCTGATGCTGAGGTGATGCTGAACTTCGCACGCAATCTGCTTGCCTATGAAGCTTGGATTAATTTGCATGCTGATCAAGCTTGGTTCAACCTCATTAACCTCGATTTTCGGATTGTTGAGGTGTTTAAGCCTGAAAATGGAAGCTGTATGGCGAGGAGCTCTAAGCCGGTAGCTTTCTTTGAAGATGACCGCCGTGCCCTGACGCAAGATGAAGCACAACATGCACTCGCGGTGTACAGCTGGCAGCGGGAGGAGCTGTTGGCGGGTTTGGAGTTCTTGCCAGAAGCTGCTTACGCCTGTGCAGAGCAAAGAACAGGTAAGACAATCCCGGCAATGGTGAGCCAAATGGCGCAAGATTGCTACGATATCATGGCGGCAGTAAAGTTGCCGCTGCCGCCGTTCCCCACCAAAAGTGAAGCCCTTGCTCAGCTTGATTTCACCACGGAGCTCATTCGCAGAACTTTGCCGGCTTGGGTGGGGGTTGAGGCGATATACGAAGTTGACAGAGAGTTGTGGTCCCCAAGAAAGGCTATGCGCCATTTGCTCTGGCGTCAGCGTGAGGGAATTGAGGAAATTAAAACATTTGCTGGTTAAAGTAAACCAGGCGCCTCACCTGCGCCTGGTTTACTGTCGATCAAGATATTGTATTGTCACAACATGATCCTGATTTGAACAAATTTGAAAGGAGAGAAACAATAGATGTTCAAATCAGTCAGTATATTAGCATGGGTTGATTAATACAAGGCTAAAAGATTGTTAGGATTTTGTTAAATTTACCGCTTCTTTTTCCGCAGTTTGAGTTTATTTGATCAGCATTAGCGAGGTGCTTGAGTTTGAGATCCTTTGCCTGTCTGTAGGTAGCTGCAGAAAAGTTGCTGAAGGTTTTATCCGAAAAAATTGGGTTTATGCTATGATTATTGCAGCCGAAAGCCTATGAAAAAGCACTCATCACTTCTGCCTTATATTCTCCTCAATATCCTCGTATCAGCGTTAACGGTGTCGCTGGTGCTCTTGATTTGGGAGCGCACCCATACAAGCACCTTGCCAACTGCCCAGCCCACAGCTCTGCAAACCTCGCCGGAAGCTAACAGTTCAACGGCAATAACACCTGAACAAACGCCCAGCCTTAGCGCAGAGCTTAAACTCTCGCTCGAAGCAGTCGTTGGCGTGGGGGACCTGAGTTTGGAATACATTCTCATTCGTAATAATGGCGAGGAAGCGGTGAATCTGGCTGGCTGGCAGTTGGTTGGGCAGGAGGGCGAAGTTTATACCTTCCCCAATTTGCGCCTTAATCGGGATGGAGCCGTACGCTTGTATTCTAAGAGCGGCACTGATTCGGTTATCGAGCTTTATTGGGGCGCGGAAAAAGCCCTGTGGAGCTCTGGCGATGAATTATCCCTCAAAGACCCAGCCGGCATAATTTACTCAACTTATCAGGTACCATAAGGAAAAGCGTATGTCTCAAGCTCTCTACCGCATTTGGCGCCCAGCCTCCTGGGAGGAAGTCGTCGGTCAGGATCATATCATCCAGACGCTGAAAAACGCTGTCGCAGCGGATAAGGTCAGCCAGGCATATCTTTTTGCTGGTCCCCGCGGCACAGGAAAGACCACAACAGCACGCCTGCTGGCGAAAGCAGTCAACTGCCTGGACCCGGACCTGAGCAAAAGGCCTTGCAATGCTTGTGAGAATTGCATCGCGGTTAACGAAGGGCGTTTCTTGGATCTGATCGAGATCGATGCAGCTTCCAACACCAGCGTAGATGATATTCGTGAGCTGCGCGACAATATCAACTTCTCGCCTAGCCAAGGGCGCTTTAAGGTGTATATCATCGATGAAGTGCACATGCTTTCCACTTCAGCGTTCAATGCGCTGCTCAAGACGCTCGAGGAACCGCCTAGCCATGTGATCTTTGTGCTGGCGACAACCGAAATTCACAAAATCCCTGCAACGGTGCTTTCACGCTGCCAACGGCACGAATTTCGGCGCATACCGGTTCAAACAATTATCGAAAAACTAAAGCTGCTTTGCGCTCAGGAGCACATCGAGATCGAGGATGAGGCGCTGAGCTTGGTGGCGCGCCAAGCCACCGGCAGCCTGCGGGATGCTATCTCCCTCATCGACCAACTATCCTCAATAGGAAAGGTGATCACGCTGGAGACGGCACAGAATATCCTGGGTACAGCTACCAGCCAAGCAGTGCTCGACTTGGGTCAGGCGATTCAAGATCACGATAGCGCACGCGGATTAGAAGTTATCCACACTGCGCTGGATGCTGGCACAGATCCGCGCCAGTTTGCCCGCCAAGTGGTGGACTACTTGCGCACGCTGCTGGTGATAAAGCTTAATGGCAGCAAGGATTTGGAACTGCTGCCCGAAGTGCGCAGCTTGATGGAGGCACATGCTCAAAATTTCAGTACTGAACAATTGATAGCCACCATCAATCAGTTCAATGCTGCTGCAACTGACCTGAAAGCCAATTGGCACCCCGGTTTGGGTCTGGAGTTAGCTTTTGCCGCTTCGCTCACGGCTCCAGCTGAGCAGCCAAAGACCTTTATCGCTGAGCCGATAAGCCATCCGGTTACTTCAACCTCCCGCCACCCAGCAAAAACGGGCACTGATGCCGGTACGCCAAAGGTTAGTTCGCCCAAGGAATCCAGTGAAAGCGTGAGTGCGCCACAGCCCGCTCCGGTAACTTCTGCGCAAGTGGACTTCAACCTGGATAATTTACAGGAACGTTGGGATCAGATCAAGCGGGAAGTGCGCCAAATGGACCAAGTGGCGGGGGCGCTGCTCAACTCTTCCCGGATTGTAAGTGCCAATGACGCCTTACTCACCTTAGGCTTTAGCAGCGACCTGCTGCGCGAAAAAATGATGAGTGAAAAAATGCTGCGCTCTGTGCGTAAGGTGCTTTCCAAGTATTTTCTCCAGGTGATTACGATTAACAGTATCGTGTTCAGCAAGTCTGAAACTGGTAGCGATGCTGCCGATGTCATCCCCAACGGGCTCGTGGATATGACCCTGCGGGAACTCGGCGGTAGAGTGCGCAAAACGACGCCTAAAAATTCAAACGAAAAGAAGGATGATGCCAATGGCTAAAGGATTCAATTCACCTCGTTCACCCCGCGGGGGTGGAAACATGATGGCACAACTTGCCAAACTGCAAGAGCAAATGGCGGCTGCCCAAGAAGAAATCGCGCAAGCGCGCGTAACCGAAAGCGCCGGCGGAGGTGTAGTTACGGTCACCATGAGCGGCGACCAGAAATGCTTGGAGATCAAGATTCAAGAAGACGTGCTCCAAGATGCTGACGTCGAGATGTTGCAGGACCTGCTGCTTACCGCGATCAACAAAGCTTTAGATAGTGCCCGGGCTCTTTCGGAAGAAAAAATGGCTCCGTTTACCAGCATGTTAGGTGGGATGGGCTTAGGTTAGTCAGGTTTTCATGCGCACCTTACCCGATTCGGTACAAAACTTGATCGATGCCTTTGCCAAGCTGCCTGGGATCGGGCCGAAAACGGCTTCCCGGCTGGCTTTTTATCTGCTTAAGGCACCTGATGAGGCTGCTTTAGGCTTGGCAGAAGCCTTGGAACAGCTCAAGCAGCAAACGCAGCAATGCTCGGTGTGTTTCAACATCACCACCGTAGGGCAGGATCCGTGTGAAATCTGTGCCTCACCTGACCGCGATGACGGCTTAATTTGCGTGGTGGAAGAGCCGCTGGATGTGCTGGCGATCGAGCGCACGGGAGCCTATAACGGCAAGTATCATGTCTTGCTGGGCGTACTCTCACCTATCGAAGGCATTGGACCGGACCAGATCAAGATTTTCCCGCTGCTCGAACGCTTAAAGTCGCACCCCGTGCGCGAGGTGATTATTGCAACCAACCCCAGTATGGAAGGAGATGCGACAGCACTTTACCTGCAGCAGCGTATCGCTCCAATGGGAATCAAAGTCAGCCGCTTAGCACGCGGGCTGCCGGTCGGCGGGGATATCGAATATGCCGATCAGAACACGCTGCTGCGCGCCCTTGATGGCAGACAAGCGATGGACTGAGCCGGTGCGATAGGATTCAAGTATAATTTCATCGTTACGCTAAACTTCTCATCGAGGGAGCTCGTTTATGGTTTTAACCGGAGCAGAAATCCGTCAATCGTTCATTGACTTTTTTGTGGCGCGCGGCCACACATATGTCCCTAGTGCATCCCTGGTGCCTGGCGGGGATTCCACCCTGCTCTTCACCAATGCAGGCATGGTGCAGTTCAAAGACGTCTTCCTCGGGACGGATACCCGCCCGTATACGCGTGCAGTCAACGCCCAAAAGTGCATGCGCGTCTCGGGCAAACATAACGACCTGGACCAAGTGGGGCGCGATAATACCCACCACACTTTTTTCGAAATGCTGGGTAATTGGTCCTTTGGTGATTATTACAAAAAAGAAGCCATTTCCTGGTCCTGGGAGCTGCTCACCCAAGTGTGGGGCTTAGACAAAAACCGCATTTGGGCGACCACCTTCAAGGATGAGCTGGGGCAAATCCCCGAAGATAGCGAAGCTGCGCAAGTTTGGCTTAGCCAACCGGGGTTTGACCCTAACCACCTGATTACCTCCGGTCGCAAAGATAACTTTTGGGAGATGGCAGAGACTGGCCCCTGCGGACCTTGCACCGAAATCCATTGGGACCTAGGTCCAGAGGCTTGTGAGAAACAAGGCGAACCGGGGCATGTGTGCACGGTCAATGGAGATTGTGGCCGTTTTACAGAGATTTGGAATAACGTTTTTATCCAATATAACCGTCTTTCACCTACGGAGCTTGTTCCGTTGCCCAAGCGGCATGTGGATACGGGCATGGGCTTTGAACGCATCGTTGCAATTCTTCAGGGCGTGCGCGGCAATTATGATACGGATTTACTAGCACCTTTGCTGGACGTAGTGCAAACGCTTGCCGGTCAGACGCGCGCACAGCGTGAACAGAACCTGACGCCTTACCGCGTCATTGCTGACCATGTGCGGGCTGCTACCTTCCTTATCGCTGATGGCGTGGTGCCGGGGAACCTTGGACGCAACTACGTCTGCCGCATGATCATCCGCCGAGCTGCCCGCTTTGCCCGCAAGCTGGGCTTAACCGAGCCTTTCATGGCACACGTCGCTGCGAAGGTCATCGAGATTTACGCAGAAGCTTATCCCGAGGTCAAGCAGAGTGAAACTCTGATCTTTGATACGCTCACCCGTGAAGAGCAGCGCTTTGCTGAGACGTTGGACATCGGCTTTGCGGAGCTCAACCGCCTGATGGATGCGATGCGCGCGGAAGGGCAGACCGTGCTGGATGGAAAGACTGCTTTTAACCTTTACGCAACTTTGGGCTTTCCATTGGAGATTACGCGTGACATCCTGACAGAGGAAGGTTTTAGCGTGGATGAAGCCGGCTTTTACCAAAGCATGGAAGAACACCGCATTGCCTCCGGCGCTGGAAAAGCTTTTGGCACTATGGGCACAAAAAACGTGGAGAATTACCAATTAGTGCTGCAAGAACTGGTCAATGCAGGTAAGCTTGGTCCCCAAGGCGTAGCCTATAACCCTTATGACCGCTATGAGGTAGCGTCTCCTTTGCTCGCGATTTTTGAAGATTCGCAGCCCGTGCAACAAGCCCAAGCGGGGGATAATGTGGAACTGCTGCTGGCAGATACTTGCTTCTATTTGGAATCCGGCGGGCAGGTAGCCGATAGCGGCGTTATCACCTCAAACCCGCCTGGCGAGTGGGAAGTAGCGGTGGATGAAGTACGCCGGCAAGCAGCAGGTGTGATCGTGCATGCCGGGCATGTGGTTTTTGGCACGCCCAAGGTGGGGGATGACGCCATCGCGCGAGTGGATCGGGACCGCCGCAGGGCAATAATGCGCAACCATACGGCTACGCACTTGCTGCATGCCGAACTGCGTAAAGTGCTGGGTGAGCAGGTGCGCCAGGCGGGTTCGCTGGTGGCACCGGACCGGCTGCGCTTTGATTTCACTTACCCTATGGC
>ERZ1026792.1603-NODE-1603-length-13660-cov-2.238971_pt1 | contig 13660 bp, 17 predicted proteins | sample MGYA00520884_ERZ1026792 | MGnify/ENA primary metagenome ERZ1026792 (study PRJEB33270, sample SAMEA104284473) | anaerobic digester metagenome | biome: Anaerobic digester microbiome; feature: mesophilic sludge digester; material: Anaerobic digester biomass... | reverse complement strand
ATAGAAAAAAGGTGTTATTAAAATTGAAAGAAAAAATTACTCTTGCAGGTTATGATTATAAGAAGGTTTTGAATAAAGATTTTCTATATAAGTTAGACAGGTTAGAAGGATTTAGACAATATATTTATTGGAGTGTTAAGGACTTGGTTCCTGAAATGACGATATCTGAAAGGAAATATTACTCGGATATAATCAAACAAGCATATGCTTTAACAAGAGAAGATAATGCATTAAGAATGATGTATAAAGGAGTAGGACTTGGTGGGTTAGGAAACTTTAAGGGATATTCAATTACTGGTGGGTTTAATATAATAAATGAAGATTTGATAAACAGGATTTTAGAAGATGATTTTTTAGGTAGTAATTATGAGATTAGAACGAATACTAATATTGGAGAGTTTGCAGGTGAGTTAAGAAATGTTTTAGGAATGAAAGCTATAACAGGAATGTCTATTGATAAAACTTCTAAGATTATACACGAAAGGTTTGGAGTAGCAGAGAGAAGTGCAGTTAGATTAATCAGAACGGAAAGTATGCATTTTAGTAATCAGGCAGAACTTTATGGATATCAAGATGATGGAATTGAGTATTACAGATATGTGGCTACTTTGGATAATAGAACATCTAAGATTTGTAGGGGAATGAACGGAACAATATGGAAGTTAAGTGAAGCAGTTGAAGGATATAATTATCCACCTTTACATAGTAATTGTAGGTCTACAACAGTTGCTATTTTTGCAGATGAGATAAGACCTGAAATGGTAATGGAGAGTAGGTATAAAAGAAGTAAGGATTATACTTATGGGGACATTTTGGAAGAAGTATATAAGGGAAATGAAAGGGCATATAGACTAGGGACTGGTGAAAGTTTGAAGATTGGGAAGAAGTAGGAAATAAGAGATTGAATAAAGACAAGAAATAAAAAACTTGATAAGCTGTTACGATTATGATACTATTATATATAGCAAAGGATTAGTTTTATAACCTGTGCTAAAATAAAACAAAAATAAAAATCTCAAAACTCGACGGAGGTTAAACGGAAAATAAATTATTATGCTGATGTTATGTCAGACAAAAAAATAAACTCGGCAGAAATTGACACATCTAAGGTTTCTGCAATTAAAGAGGGTTCAGATGGAGAGGTTATTACTGAAAATCCTGAGAAAGATAATGAAAAATTACTGACTCAGGAACAATTAGAAGCTGTGCTTAAAGAAAGGTTAGAGCGAGAGCGAAGAAAAATCTTAAAGGAAGCACAGGAGAAAATTGAAAAAGAAAGACAGGAGGCTGAAAGACTTGCTAAGTTGTCGGCAGAAGAAAAAGAAAAAGAGCTGATTAAAAAGACAGAGGACGAGATTAAAGAAAGAGAGCAACAGGTTGCTATAAGGGAAAACCGAATAGAAGCAGTTGAACTATTTCAAAAATCTAGTGTTCCTGTGGAATTAGTCAGTTATGTAATCGATGTTGATAAAGACAAAACTTTGGAGAATGCTGATAACTTTATTAAAAAGTATAAAGAAAGTGTTTCTAAAACGGTTGCTGAACAGTTGAAAGGAGTAGCACCGAAAGACTTAAAGAGCGAAACAAAAGAGCCTGTCAAGGTAGTAACTTCATTTTAATATGTAATTTGAAGTTAATTTATTATTTATAAGGAAATGGCAAAAGAAGACGCATTAAGTATTCTACTTGCTGACGGAAAGACTGCTGACAAGTTAAAAGAGAGTTATGCCGAATTGGTTGATATGATTCAAAAGAGTGCAATATCTGCACAGATTAAGAATACAAACCTTTCTGGTAATCCTGAAAGTGGTTCTGTTGAAGCAAGAAGATTGATGACTGCTGAAAGTCAGACATATGGAACAGCCAGAACAGCAGGTGCTGGTGATAAGGTTAAGAACAACGGAGTAACAATTAACCTTGACCAAGACAAAGAAATAGTTGAAGAAGTAGAGTGGAAAGATATTCAGTTTTATGGCATTGATGGAATAATTGCTAAAAGACAAGCAAATCATCAAAATGCTATGATAAGAGAACTTGACAGAGCATTCTTCACAGAAGCAGAGAGTGCTGGAAGTGAGGAAACAATTACTTCTACAACAATTGAAGACCAATTAGAAGAACTTATACAGTCAGTTGAAACTGTTTCTAATGATAATGTAGACGGTGTTGATAGAGAGATGTTAGTATTAACTGTTACACCTGCTGTATATGGAGAAATTAGAAACTATCTTGATAAGGTAACTAACCTTAATGGTCAGGATTACAATGTATTTCACGGAGTAAGAGTATTCTCTAATGTAAGACAGACAGAGGACGCTATTTGTATGGCAGTTGGTGCAATAGCACAGCCAGTTGTAGCACAACCTTATGTTGTTGAACCTATTCCACTTAGCAATGCTGTGGCAATAGAATTGTTCTATCATTATGGGACAAAAGCAGTTATGCCTGATTTGATTAAGTATGCATCATTAAGTGCAGTAGAGGATTTAGAATCTGCTTAATTGAAAGAGTTGAGCTTAAAGTAAAATAAAAAATTAAATAAAAAGATTAAAATAAAAGAGCTTAACTTTTTATTAAGTCGGAATGGACGAGGTGATTGGCAAAATTAAAGAATATGTGATTGCTCTGTGTCCTGAACTGGAAGAAGATAGCAATATTGATTTTATAATCTCTGATGTAGTTGATAGGTTTTTGGCATACACCAACAGACAGCAATTAGTCGCTGGTTATGAGAGGTTCTTAACTGGGACTTATTATGATAGTGATTATGTCGTTGATGTAACTGGTGAAAGGTTACCGATACTTCCTATTCCTGTTGAATTAGAAAGAACACTCGCAAGAGTGGTAGTTTCTAGTTATAAGGGGATTAAGGGTTTACTTGCTGATAGCAAAGGAATTAAAAGCATATCGGATAATGGTCAGTCTATTAGTTATGGAGATTATATAGAAAGCTATTTTAACTCAAAGGAAGATGATGACATTTTTGGTAGTGCAAAAACTATTATTGATAGATATAGAATACCAACTATTGTTAGAACTAACTTTACAGAAGGGAATTATAGCAATTTATAAAGAGTAATTTATAAGTCTGAATAAATGGAAATACCTGCAAGTTTTAAGAGCAAAATAAAGGACACATTTTACGATAAGGAGATAACCCCTTATAAGAAAACAAGTACAGTAGACACGGACGGTTTTGCACACGATACTATGTCTACAAAGGGAACTAGTTTCTATGGAAATGTACAGTATGGAAACTTGGCTGAATTGCAAGAACAAGAGGGTATTAAAATTGAAGCTGATTTATTAATTACAACCGACGCAGTAGTGGAACTTGGGGACATTCTAAAATATGGGAATGATTATTACCGTGTTAAGAGGTTTTTGAAATATGATAGTCATAATTTAATAGCTTGTGATAAATGGTAGGAAAAGTAAAGGTGGTAGCAATTAAAAACTTAGATAAATGTATTGAAAAGTTTGAAAAAGCTGGTGATATAGACTTGAAACCTATTATTAGCAAGTTGACTAGAATTGTTCAAAGGGACGCTAAAATATTAGCACCTGTTGATACTGGAACCCTTATGAATCATATATTTGCTAAGACATTATCTGGTGAAACTGCTTCAAAGGCAGGACTGGGTTCTAATGCAATAGGAGTAGTTTATACAAATATTGAGTATGCGATTTACCAAGAATATGGCTGGTCTAGGGACTTAAAGGACGGAAGGCATATTATATATTCTGGTAAACCTTTTATGCGACCAGCACTTCAAAAGAATGAACAGTTAATAGAAAGGTCTGTTGAAAACTATTTGAGCAATAAATTGAAAAGCATAAAGAAATGATAGAGCCGAAAACAAGTATTTATAATCTATTGAGTACGGTAGGGACTACTTATCAGGCAATGCCTGAGGTGGAAGTTACTTATCCGTGCTTGACATTTTCTATTGCTGAGGACAGACCTGAATATACTATGGACGGTGAAATAAGTCATCAAGTGATTATTGTGAATGTAGACTTATGGGCTGAAACAAGTACTGGAACATCTTCTATGTTAGTTGATTTGGTAACTAAAATGTTAACTGGTGGGTATAGAATGACTGCCTGTTCTGATATACCTGTTGAGAGTGGAAGTCATTTATCTACTACTTTTGAAACGATAGTATAAAAAGTGATAAAATAAATAAAATAAATGAAAGAAATAAAAAAGAAAAGATTTAATTTATAAGTTATTTAATTTTTAATTTATAGGAAAATGGCAACTAAGAGTTTAGGAACAACATTGACAAAGACTAAGAGTGGAAGTGAAACCGAAGATTTGGTAATCGGTGGATTAACTTCTATTGGTGAAGTCGGAGTTGAAAGCGACGAAATTGATGTAACGACACTAGATTCAACTGGTGGTTACAAAGAGTTTATTGCTGGGTTTAAGGACGCTGGTGAGGTAGCACTTGCTGGGTTTATAAAAGATACTGATAGTTCACAGGCTATGTTTAACTTGGCAACAAGTCAAAGTATTGAGAAATGGACTATTGCTACACCTGATGGTGCAACTTGGGCATTTGATGCTTTTGTAAAATCTTTTAAGGAAGCAGAAGCAACAGTTGACGGTGTCAGAGGTTTTAGTGCAAGTTTAAGAATAAGTGGTGAACCTACTTATACACCTGCTGGTCCATCAGTATAAGGAATTGGGGGTAGGTAACTATCCCTGTTCTTTATTAGTTAATTAGTTAGTTAAGTTAATTTGACAAATAAGATTGAAATGGAAAATGAAGAAAAGAAATACAATTTAGAAACAGACTTAGATTTTACTCCTAAGAAAATTGCTAAATTGGAAAAGGAAACTGGGAAGGCATTCTTAGATTTGCTTTCACAGTTTAGTCTGGAAAACATAAATAAGTTGGTAATGGTTGGGCTTGATGTAAATGAAGATACTTCTTATGAAGTAATTGGTGAATATCTGAAAGGGAAAGATGTAACAGAGTTATTTCTTTTAATTTTAGAGGAGTTACAAAAGAAAGGTTTTTTACCACGAAGTTTGAAACTAGGGGAGTTGCAGGGAAACATACAGAAGGAAGTCGAGAAGGTGATGTAAACGAAAGAAATAAAAAGTTTAGTGAATACTGGGAAGAAAACGAAGAAGTGGCTATAAGAGTAGGGCTTAGTTTAGAAGATTACTGGAACATAAGTCCTAAGCAATTTGAAAAGTATATTGATGTGTATATTGAAAAAGAAAAGGAGAGATTGAGAGAAGAAGATTTTATAAGTTTTAATCTTGGGAAATATATAGCTTATGGAGTGAATGAGCCGAAGAAGTACCCGAATAAGCCGTTTCTGGAAGATAAAATAAAACTGAAAGCAGAAGAAGTAAATGAAACAAAGGTTATGAGTATTGAAGAAATGAAAGAAGTAATGAGAAAAAACACTTTAATTTTAGGTGGTACTATAAAGAAGAATGGCAAAGCAAACAGTTGAAGAACTTGAAGTCTTAATAACTGCTAATGCAGATAAACTAAAAGCTGAAATACAAAATACCAATTCACAACTATCACTTTTGAGTAATCAGGTAAATGGGGTTAATAAAAGCATAGGAACTAATTTAGTTGGTTCTATTGTTAAAGCGAATATTGTTACAAAGATTTTAGGGGCTACTTTAAGAACGGTTGCTAATATCACAAAAACAGTTGTTAAGAATACTTTTGAATTAGGAAGTCAGTATACAAGATTAAAAACTGCTACGGAAGTTGTTACGAGTAATATGGGATTAACTACTGAGCAGGTTAAGGAAATGCGAGATGCTTTACAAGATGCTAATACTTATGGAATTGAGGCAGAAAATGTAATTAAGACACTAGCTATGTCAGGGCTTGTTGATATGGCTGGTGCATTAAAGACTATTGATGCAAGAACAGGAAAAACGGTACAAGGAGTAACTGCTCTTATTTTAACAATGAAAGACTTAGGTGCTACTGCTGGGCTGGATAGTGCAGAAGCAATTGACAGGTTAACAAAGTTTGTAAGGAGAGGCGAGATTGCCTTTGCTGATGGAATAATTGAGATTGGAAATATAAATGTTGAGTATCAGGAATATGCAAGACAAATCGGAAAATCTGTAATGCAATTAACACAAGAAGAAAGGGCAAGGGTTAGACTTAATATAGTAATGGAAGAAGGAAGAAAATCGTTGGGTGCTTATGCTTCTACAATGCAGACTTCTGGAAAAGCGGTTTTAAGTGTTGGGAATGTAGTTAAAGATATTTATGGAATGTTGGGGAGTTATTTAGAGCCGATATTTGCAAGTATAACATTATCGGTTTTTAATTTTGTTAGTTCAGTTAGAACAGCTTTAATTAGCAATGCACAGACTTTTCAAGACTGGGCAGTTAAAGTTGCTGGATATATTGTGGCAGTTGTTAGGGTTATTGGTACTTATTTAACTGCTATCCCTGTTATTGGTAAATATTTTGAAGGATTAGCAAAGTTCTCATTAAAACCTGTATCTGTAACAATGGAAAAGATAGAAGAAGGTACTAAGGGAGTTGGAAAAGGACTTGATAAAGCGACAGGTAGTGCTAAAAAACTGAGGAAAGAATTAGCTGGATTTGATGAAATGACTGTCTTGAAAGGAGAAGAAGAAGCAGGTGGTGGTCTGGGAGGTGTTGTTGGTGGCGTAGAAACTGGAATTGGAAAGATATTTGATTTGGAAGCAATGAATGAACAGATTAGTCAGGTTAATAAAATTGCTGATAGTGTTCAAAGTGATGTACAGAAGAAAGTTGATAATATAGTGAAAATAGTTAGAGTTGCAGTTGTTGCTATTGGTTTACTTATAGGGGTTTTATTGGTTGGAAAGGTTATCGGTGCTATTGGTCAGATTGGTAGTGCATTAAAAATGCTTGGTGGTTTAAGTCCTAAGATGTTGATTGTAATAGCGATAATTGCAGTTGTTGCTGGATTGGCATATATAATAATTAAAAACTGGGAACCCATTAGTGCATTCTTTAAGAAGTTATGGGAAGATGTAAGTGGTTGGTTTGTAGGTGCTTGGGAAGACATTAAAGGTGTTGCAGATAGTGTAGCAAATTGGTTTGTTGAAAAATATGAAGGAGTAAAGAATTGGATTGCTTTTAAGATATTTGAAGTTCAATACTTATTTATATTTTTGGGGAATGCTATTAGTAATATTTGGGAAACAATTAAAAATACTATTATTGAGAAGTTTACTATTGTAAAAAATTGGATTGGTGGTGCAATAGGAAGCATAAATGGATTTTTTAGTAGCATTTGGAATACGGTTGTAAATGTGTTTACTAATGTAGGCAATTTTATCTGGGATAAAATAAGCTGGGTTGTTAATAAGGTTGGTGGAAAGATAGAAGAAATGAAAAATGGTATGAAGAAGTTTTTTGGTGGTGTAGTGGACAGTATTAAAGTACCTATAAACTGGATAATTGATAATATAAATAATAAGTTAATATCGCCTTTAAGAAACTTTAAGATACCAGGAATATTACCGAATGGAATAAATATTGCTAAAATAAACCGATTAGCAACTGGTGGTATTATAGAAAGTCCTACAATGGCAGTAATTGGTGAGGCTGGAAGGGAAGCTGTCCTACCTTTAGATAGAAACACTGAATGGATAGATTTACTGGCAAGTAAAATAAATAGTAGGGGTGGTGGTGAGCCTATAAATATTGTTGTTAAGATAGGTGATGATAAGGTTGGAGAGAAGGTAATTTCATACATAAATGAGAAAGGACTTAGAACTGGAAGTACTTTACTTAATATTTAGTTAAAAGAAAATGATACTTTTGAAAATAGGAATAACGGATATAACAGGATACTTAAAAGAATATACTGTTAATTATCAAGAAATGTGGACGGAAGCAGGAAGGAACCTTGCTGGAAACTTGAAGGCAACATTTGTTGGAACTGTTCCGAAGATAAATATAACAACAAAACCTTTAACAGAAACAGAAGCACAAACGCTACTTGGACTTCTGAATGGTCATTCTTTTAGTGTTACTTGGTATAATCCACAGACGAAAACAACGGCAACTGGGACTTTTTATAGGGGTGATATGGGAATATCGTATCTAGGTGTTGATGTGGGAATGTACAAAGAAATATCGTGTAGTTTGATAGCGTTTAATAAAATGTAGTTGAATAAATGTAGTTGAATAAATGTAGTTTAATTGTAATTGAAAAACAATGATAACCGTAAGTAGTGGGTTCAAAACAGCAATGAAAGCGAATGCAAAGGAGTTGTCGGCTTATATTACTGATAATGACACAATAGAGATTAGAGATAATGATGACTTGAAAGAGTTAGAGATTAAAAACGAGGGTGATTTATTTGGAACAGTTTTGAGATTAGCAAAGGCAACATACTTTGGTAATTATGATTTGCTTGGAAAAGAAATAAATATCTATATGGGGGTTAAGGTCGGTGCAAGTTTTGAATATATTAATTATGGAACTTTTACTGTCGTTGAACAGATAGTTAACAAGGAAGAAGAAACGACCACCATTACAGCATACGATAAAATGTATGAAATGTTGAAAATGTATAAGTCTGTTATTGTTGGATATCCTGTTACAATTAAAGGGTTTTTAGAAAAGTTGTGTAGTGAGTTTAATTGTCAATTAGCGACTAGCAGTTTCTTTAATGATAGCATAGAACTTCCTGCTGATTTATTTGTATGGCAGAGTTTAAGTTACAGAGATGTGCTGAATTATATTGCAGAGATAACTGCTTCTGTGATTTACTTTAATAATGAAGATAAGTTGGTTGTTAAGAATATCGGAGATACATCAGTAGAAACACTTATTCCTGATAATGTAAATAAAATGAAACTAGAAAATAAGTGGGGTGGTGTTAATAGTGTTGTTTTAGCGAATACACCAACGGAGAGAAACTTTATTTATGATGGTGGTTATTATAATCCACCTATACTTTTAGAAAATGGAGAGGAATTGCTTTTGGAGAGTGGAGATACTCTTGATTTGGAAGTGCTGTCAGAGATTGATGGTTTGTATCAGATTAGATTTGAAAACAATCTGATTTGTTATGATGATAGAGAAGATTTTTTAAGTGGTTTATCAGGAGAGTTAACAGGGTTTGAATATTATCCTTTTGAATTAGAAACTGTATTTTTAGGTTATTTTGAAATAGGAGATAAAATAATCATTAAGGATATAAACAATAACGAATATCCTAGTTATATTTTGGGAATAGACTTGTCTTTGAAAGACGGTGCAAAAGAAGTTTTAACTGCAAGTGTTTTGGGTAAGTCTAGAACTGGTGTAAAAAAGAGTGCTGGAATTGTTGAGCAAGGTGTTATGAAAACTGAAATTGGAACAGATAATATTAAGGACAACTCGGTTACAAGTGTCAAGATACAAGACGCTTCAATTACAAATGCAAAAATACAAGACGCTTCAATTACAAGTGCTAAGGTTCAAGAGATGTCGGTTGATAAGTTAAGTGCAGGAAGTTTAAGAGTAGGAACTGAGATAATTATTCCTGATGATGAGGGGAATATAGTTGTTTATATTGCTAATGTAGAATAAGGGGGTAAAAATGAGTGGAGTAATTTATGCTAAAAGACCAAAAATAAGTGGAGATGTAAGAGAGTTAGACACTCGGTTTAGAACTATTGATAGTACGGTTAATCAATTAAAGGTTTATATGTCGGGTTCTGGAAGTGTAAGAATGCAAAAAGTAGAGGAATATGTAGACGATAAAGAGATAGTTGATATTACACATAATTTAGGATATCAGCCCTTTTTTGCTGGTTGGTTTAAGTTAGCGACTGGAAGTGAATGGACAAAAATACCAAGTGGAATAACAACTTTAATAGGAGGGGAGTATGAAATATTTTCTGGTGCAATGAGTAGACCAAGTGATAATATATTGCAATTACATTTTTATACCTGTTCTATCTTTGGACCAATGTATGATATTTATCTGGATTATAAGTATGTAATTTATGTAGACCCTTACAAAGATGCGTGGTAAATTGATTGCTTCAAGACAAGGCTATAATGCTTTAACGACAGAGCCGAAGAACTTGGCTTTTAGTAGTGAGTTTGAACTAAACAAGATAGCAAAGATAAAGGGATTTACTGCTGATGGTTCTGTTAATCACGGATTTAATTATGCACCGAAGTTTTTGGCTATGAAAGAAATAAGCAATTCACCATTGAAGATTGGTTGGGGTGGTATAGGGAGTGTTGATAATCAGAAGATTTATGCAGCTATTGGCTCTCATAAAACTAACTTCTCTTGGGACAATCCTGCGAGTGCTGATGATACAGGTGCTTGGGTAATTGTTATGGCTGATAATTTAAGTAATGGTTCTTTTAAGAAAACTATTAAAGGACCGATAATTACTGTTGGATATGGAGATAGTGATTATGATTATAAAATACATAGTGGGTATGATACTTTTAAGGTGTTTCATACTGGGAGATTAACTGTAAATGCACCAGAGTATGATAACGGTAGTGGTGGTGGTGTTAAGGTTACAACAGCGACTTTTAATCATAATTTAGGGTATTGTCCTTTTTTTGGACCATTTGTAGATTGTCAAATATGTAAAGAGTTTTACTATTCTTGGAATAGTCAATATAACGATGATGAATGGACTTCTGGGAAAGTATATCATATAGGACAAGAAGTTGATACGGAAGATGATTGGAATGTATGGTATACCTGCAAAATAACACATACTTCAAGTAGTAGTAATAGACCAGGAACTGGTGCAGAGTGGACTACTTATTGGGAGTTAACACCAGAAATTGATTTTTATAATACTTATCTTGACAAGTTAGAAGACCAGAAAGTTGTTTATGGTGGGTATGCAGAATATAATCAGTCTTATTTTTTGTATTATGTAACTACGACACAATTAGTTTTAGAGTTGGTTCAAAGTCAAGCACCTGATGTGTGGTTGGAGGGCGACCCACCTTATTTAGAATATGAACACCAACCTTGTCCAGCTGAAACGGTATATGTAGATTATACGATTTTCTATAATAAGATAAATGAGGAGTTAGATTTAATTAGTGATTAGATTGGTAGTTAAAGATTGATTTGTGATAAAATAAAAATAGAATAGAAATAGAATAGAAATAAGAAAACAAAAAGATTAGTTAAGTTGATTAAAGAGTAAAATGGCAAAAATAACAAGTTTAGCAGAATTGACAGATGTTGCTAGTGACGATTTATTGGTAGTAGTTGACAAAAGCGATACTAGTATGGCAGATAGTGGAACGGATAAGATAGTTCAGAAAAATAATCTGTTAAAGGGTTTAACAGTTGATAATTTAGCAACTGGTGTGTTAGACACTGATTTAAGTTCTGTTTCTGAAAATCACGACACATTGGCTTCTGCAAAAGCAATTAAGGCATATTCTGATGCTGGGAAAGTAGGTGCTTCTTATACAGGTTTTATTACAAGTAATACGACAACTACTTCTACAACAGGAGTACAGGTAGGTTCTGCACAAGTTACAATAACAACTAAGGGTGGACCAATATGTATGATGGGTTCGGCAGTATTAAGTAATAGTGTAAATACTGCAAGGCTTAGTTTTGATATTGATGGGAGTATGCAATCAGACAACTCACTAACAAGTAGTTCAACAAGTGAGGTAGTAGTTGCTAGTTCTTACAAAGCAGTAAGTGCTGGTTCTCATACAATAAAACTGGTGTATTATACTCAATCAGGAGGAACATCAACCCTATATGCATATAGACCAATTACACTTTTAGTATGGGAACTTTAATTAAAAAATGGGAAATGATTTTAATCTAAAATACAATGACAGAATTAAAGAATGAACAATTTAATAAATTGGATAGACGGATTTTAATGTTAGAAGAACAGATAAAAAACATTGATGAAAAATTAGATATGCTAACCGAAAAAATAGATACTGGATTTTGTGATATAGGAAAAACTTATGTCAGAAAAGATACTTACTCAAAGGATTTGAAAGCATTGACAAAGGAGAGTGCTAATCAAGCAAAGAGAATAGACGCAATAAACAAATTAATGTGGTTTATGATAAGTGCAGTATTGATTTTTGTGATAACGAGAGTTTTGGAGACTGGGTTATAATTTTATTATAAGGAAATGGTGAATATGGCATATTACAGTTCTTTATTCAAAAAAGATGATGTTAGAATTACACAAAAGTATAGTAGTTCTCATAGGGGCTTAGATTTGAGTAGAGGAGTTGTTAGAAGTCCTATATACCTTCCTAATAAAGCAATAAGTGGAGAGGTTGTAAGTATTATTTCTGAATACGATTATTTAGGGGTTCATTATAAAAATGCACCAATCATACTAATTAAACATAAAGACGGAAGTGGGTCAAGGTATATTCATTCTTACCCAGAAGATGTTAAGGTTAAGGTAGGAGATAAGGTAGTAGCAGGTCAGCAGATTTGTTGTACTGGGAATACAGGGCATAGTTTTGGTGACCATTTACATTTTGAATGGTTAAGTAATTGGAGTGATTTAAGGACTAGGATAGACCCTTTTAATTTTGTTATAAATGATGATATGGAAACTTTCAAGATAGGAGATAAAATTAAGTTCATAGGAGTTCAAAATATAAGGAGTGGTTCAGGAACAGAGTATAAAGTTTTGAGAGATAGTGTAGTAGGGGAAACCGCAACAATCAAGGACGGACCACGAGAAAGTGGTGGTTATACTTGGTATGACTGTATTTTCAGTAATGGAAGCACAGGTTGGGTTGCTGATGTTAAAAAGTTTGTTTTAGACAATACCCCTGTGCAAGACCCTGTAATACCCCCAGAACAAACGGAGTGTGAAAAAGAAGTAGAAAGACTTAAAACGGAAAACAAGGGGCTTACTAATGAGTTAACAGCCTTAAAATCACAGGTTGAGAAGTTAGAGAATGAGTTGAAACTTCAAAAAGATAGAGTTGGATTTCTAGAAGGTAGTTTGAAAGAAAGAGATGAGGAAATTAAGGAGTTGGAGTCAAGTTTTGACACATTAAAGAAAGAAAAGGATAGGTTGGAAAAAGAGAAGTTAGAAATACAAGAGCAATTTGATAAATATAAGCAGGAAAATAATAGTTCTTTTGTAAATCCTTTTGTAAAGGTTTTTGACAAGATAATTGATTTTATTAAAAGAAAAGTTGTAAAATAAAGGCAATGGGATATTGGTATTTGTTCTTTGCTCTGGGACTACTTGATATTTTAATTGTAGCATTCTTTAAGAGCAGAGAATAAAAATAAGGAATAGAAATAAAAGGTCTGAATAATTTATTAAAATACTGCTATGAGTTTAGAGCTTTTAGTTTTAAGTGCAAGTGTGTCGGGAGTAATTGGTTCATTAGCACCTTTTGTACTTCCGTATATTTTCAAGTTATTAAGTAAGATTTTCAAGAAAGAATTAAACAAGGAAGAAAAGAGATTAGTTGTTACTTTATTCTCTATTTTAATATCGGTTGTAGTTATTTTAGTTCAATTTAGTTGGACTGGAAATATTGAAACCGATTTGAATAATATTTTACAATTCTTTTTTGTAAATTTTACAGCAGTTAAAGGAATGATACAGACGGTTTATGAGCTTTTGATTAAGAGTGTTCCTGTGTTAAATGAAAAGTTTAGTTA
>ERZ1026792.1602-NODE-1602-length-13677-cov-2.344502_pt1 | contig 13677 bp, 8 predicted proteins | sample MGYA00520884_ERZ1026792 | MGnify/ENA primary metagenome ERZ1026792 (study PRJEB33270, sample SAMEA104284473) | anaerobic digester metagenome | biome: Anaerobic digester microbiome; feature: mesophilic sludge digester; material: Anaerobic digester biomass | place... | reverse complement strand
ATGCTGGTCTGCGCGACCTGCGGGGATTCGGTATCGAGTTCGAGGAGGTTCCGAAGAAGGGAGAGGGGTAGTTTCTGCTTGATCCATTCGCTTGCGGCCGTTTGAGCTTCTTCCCTTGTCCAGCCAACGATCGCTGTCACATCTCTACCTCTTCATTCCTCGTGGAGACACCACGTAACTATTCCCTTCATCTCACGTCCTGTCAGCTGACGCGGTTTTGTGGTCATAGCCGTCACGGGGGGACTGGTCGGGCGTGTCGTAAGTCATCGCAAAGACAGCGTCCGTAAGCACCGCCGGAAGGACTCGTTGTCGCTGAATAGTATTGAAACGGAACTGGCGAGTTGTAGGTATCACGGAAGAACCCTCTCGAATGTCACTCGCTGCGTAAAGTGTGATATTCTGATCAATGCAATTTTCCTTCTATAACTTGTGATCTCACTCTCTGAGTTGCCTAGTGTTTCGGGCTGCCAGACCAGCAAGAGTCATCTGGTTCTGTATCTCATCGTGCGGAATAAGCAGGTATCGCCACTGTTTCCCGCCGTTCTTGTTTGCGTGAGCCGTAGCGTGTATACACCAAGTGACCGCCGCATCAGCCTTGGCCAGCACCTCCTCATCAGTCATCTCGTTTTGCCGCTTCGGCTCGCAGAGGAACTTCTCCATCTTCGTCTCAACGACGAAATCGGGTTCGTAAGAATTCTCGTGGCTGTAAGGAATTTGGAAATCACCCTTGGCGGGCTTGAACCACTTCAACACATCGGTATCATTCTCCAGGATGACAGCGAATCGGCGCTCCGAGTCTGAGTCGAACTTCTGGATCGGGTACAAGCATTTGTCGAACCCGCCGAAAACCATACCGCCGATAAGGTTGCGCTGACCCTCTGGTATTGCTGATTTATAGTCACGCACGTTCTCGTCGGCGGCAGCCGAGTAATTGTTTGCCCGCAAGGTGTGGAAGCCGCGCGTTACATGGGCCTCGTAGGCACTCGCGGATTCGACGTAGTGCTGCTGCATCTGGGCGTGGATCAGGTTCACGAGCGCCTGCTGGTGAAACTGGAGGACATTGATTACGTCATCTTCTTCCGACAGATACGACCGCAGCCGCGCCACGACCTGCCCGGCGAGCTTGTACAGAAGCGCTGCGTGCTCGTCGTAGCTGACATCGTCGAAGTCGATCAGGCCGCGCACCAGATAGTCCTCGGGACGCTTCTCCTGGACGATCCCCGATCCATCCTGCAACCGGTATCTCTGGTTCTCGTGCAGGTGCTGGATCAGGATGTCCTGCGCGACCGGCTGGAGATTGATGTTGCCCGCTTCCAGGTCGAAGTCTTCGTAGCCGCACGTGACCTCGCCCTTGGGAACGACCACGATCTTCGGCACGTCGATGGAGAGCGCCCGGTACAGTTCCGTGGTCTCGCGCACCACCTCGGCCACGTTCACGACTTCGGTAATACCTTCCAGCACCCCTTGTGCGGGCCGGACGATCTCCTGGACTTTCTGTACGATCTCCGCCTGGACGGCCGTGTCCTGGAGTTGATCGCTGCCCTTCAGTCGTTCGTACTGCTTGATGACCTGATAGGTCGCCTTGGCGACAGCCTGTTCCCCGGGCTTTTCGAAGAGCGTCCTCTGCTGTGCCGCTGGCTGTCCGGGAGCCGCTGGCCGCGCGGGGACAGTGCCTCCGGAGATAGCGTGCTCGAAGGCGCTCTTCACCTCCACGGCCTTCCGACCGGCCTCGGGAATATCCCGCCCGATCACCACACCCGCCCGGATGATGGAGTCCGGATCATTGGCGTGGTCGACGATCTCCTGGAACTTGTCGTGAGAAACAATCGTCAGCCGGTCTACAGCCGGAACGCCCACCCGCTTGCCGTAGGGGAGACGCAGACCGCGCCCGATGGACTGTTCCACGAGTGTCCGAGAGTTCGCCGCTCGCAGCGGAACAATCGTGTAGAGATTTGTCACGTCCCAGCCTTCCTTGAGCATGTTGACGTGGATCACGATTTCTACGGGGTTGTCCGCGTGCTCAACGGTCAGAAGCTGTTGGACGACATCATCCTTCTCCTCGCCTCGGATGTTGGAGTGGACCTGGATGACCTTGCCCTTGTAGCGCCCCTCGAAGAACCCATCGCCCTCGATGACCTGTTGAAGGGCATTGGCGTGAGTCGTGTCGGCCGCCACGACCAGCATGAACGGTTTGACGATGGGCTTGTCGTTGTTGCGGGCGTAGACCTCCAACTCGACCTTCGTGTTCTCGTGAATCCGCACGCCGTCCTCGAGTTTTACCTTCTCCAGCCCCTCGGGTGAGTAGGCGTTGGCGTTGAAATTCTCGCGGGTCGCCACGGCGGGTTCCTTGACAAACCCATCCGTCATGGCCGAGGACAACGGGTAGCTGTAGATCACGTTCTTGAACGGCACCGCCCGCCCGCCGGTCTCGACTTGCGGCGTTGCGGTCAACTCCAGGCCGAGAATCGGTTTCAGTTCGTTGATCGCCCGCACGCCTGCCGTGGCCCGGTAGCGATGGCTCTCGTCCATCAGCATGACCAGGTCTTCCAGTCCGGCGAGATAATCGAAGTAGCTCTGGCCGATGTACTCGCTCAGCCGCTTGATGCGGGGGGCACTCCCGCCCCGCACCTCGCTGTTGATCTTCGAGATGTTCGATGACCACCACGCGCTGGTGGTCTTCGAACCGGACGGCGGCGAGGCCCAGCAGGTCCAACTGTTCGATCTTGACCGTGGCGTTGCGATGGCGACAGCACCGATGACTGCCGTCGTGTCTGACCTGGCGGTCAGCCCTGACGCATCGCAGGTTGCGATCACCGCTGCGACCGTCGACGGCGAGCCGGGCGTCGTGACCGTGCTCACGCTGCCGGGGCTCGATCCGGTCGCTTCGACGACGCAGCCAGGCGATGTCGAGCTCCCGCCTGGGGCCTCGTGGTACTCGACGTCGGTGTGGGTCGACAACGAGACACTGGCCATCGGGAGCACCAGCGGCCGCATCGCGTTGTGGCGCCCTGCGACCGATGAGGTGGTGAAGCACCTCAACGATCCGCCCGGCGCCGATGTCGGGCAGGTTGGTGCGGTGCTCGCAATCACGGCCGATGGACAAACGCTCGTGGCAGCCGACCTGTTCCCGGATGGTTCGCATGGATCAGGTGTGATGGCGTTCGATCTCACCACCGGATCCCCGAAGTGGGCGCGTCCAGTTCGAGCCAACCCCACCCTCGTTCTGGACGATCGCAACCAACGGGTGATCGCCCAGGAGGCCGGACCTGGCTCCTCGCGAGCGTTCACCTACGACCTGTCCACAGGGGAACGACTCGAAACGATCTACGACACACAGCACGGCACGCTCTGCAACATGACGGTCACGGCGGACTCACGTCGGCTGTTGATGACGAGCTGCAACGATGCTTCGGTCGGGGAGTGGGCGCTCGATGGAGCAACACCCGCCGGCCCCGCACTCAGCGAACCCGGCTGGATGACCGGTTGGAACCTGTGGGACTTCGGCACCCAAGTCGCCATGTACGACCCTGGCGGCCAACTGCACCTCCGTGGCCTCTCGACTGACGCGCTGGTGCCGGCACCCGACGGTCTCAACCTCGATGCCTGGAGCTGGTTCCTCTCAGACGGCCGACTCATGAACGTCTTTCCGGCACGTGATCAGGTCGTGGTGTACGACGCCAACCTCGCCAACCCGATCCGCTTCGCGGCCGACATCCCTGATCAGCCCAACGCCATGGCCTGGTCTCGCGACGGCTCCGTGCTGGTCGTAGGCGCAGGCGACAACGACGACATCGTCGTCATCGACGTTCCGGGGCAACGCGAAAAGTATCGACTTCACACAGGCAACAGACGAAGCCTCGGCCTGGACGTGACACCCGATGGCAGCCGGCTCTTCGCGGGTAGCGACAGCGAAGTGGCGGCTGTGTTCGATCTGTCGACGGGCGAGCGCGTCGGTTCACTGACCGGGGTTGCGAACACGACCGTCTCGCCCGACGGAACGCTCGTCGCCGGCAGTTCGTTCGACGGGACCATCACGTTCTGGAGCACACGCACGTTCCAACGAGTCGGCCAGCCGTTGAGCGGTTCGACCTCGTTCTCGAACTCCATTCAGTTCACCTTCGACGGACGGCTGCTGATCACCAGCGGGCTCGACAACACACAGCGGATCTGGGACGTAGCGACACGACGACAGATCGGGCCCGAGATTCCCGTCGAGGAATGGACCGTCGCGATCGCTGCCGACTCGGCCCGAATCGCCTTCAACCACGCCGACGGTGTGCGCCTGATGGACATCGACCGCGACCGGCTACGGGCGGCAGCTTGTCGAGTCGCCGCCCGTGAACTCACGCAGGACGAGTGGCGCCAGTACATCGGCGGCACGCCGGCACAGATGTGCGCATCGGTTGCGGTGACGGGACTGTCGCTCACATCGACGCCGGATTGACCCGCGGGTGCGTCACAGGCTCTGAGTGACCGAGGACGACGAACCCGCTGCCGTCGAGCCCGATGACAGCGGCTTGTGGTCGGTCGTCCACGTCGAAGGTTCCCGTGACATACGTGAACACGATGCCGCTTCCATCGGGCAGGAACGATGGCTGGATGGCGTGCTCTTGCTCGCCGTCGAAGCTGGTGAGCTGCCTGATGCCCGATCCGTCTGGCTGGATCGAGAAGAGGTTGTCCTCACTGCCGTACACGATCAAGTCACCAATTGGGCTCCAATCGGGGGAGTTCGAAACAGCGCCCTCCGGAGTCAGGTACCTCGCTGACGACGTTGTCTCACCGACTTCCACGACGGCGATCCGTTCGCTGGTGATCTCGCCCTCGTCGAGCCGAGTGCTCGCAAACGTCGACTCGGTGAACACGATCGAGCTCCCATCGGGAGACCAGCGCGGCGTGAACAGCCACACAGTCCCTGACGTGTTCTCGTAGACCGATCGGGTAGCCCCCGTGGCCAGGTCGAGCACTTGTATCGACGACCGAGCGGTGTTGGTGCCATCCTGGGTCTCGGCCATCGCGTATGCGATCTGTGCCCCATCTGGCGACCACGCTCCCTCGTAAAGATTCGCGCATGGCGCAACGCAGGTGACCAGCTCCTCGGCATCGCCGCCTTCACTCGGCACCGACCAGATCGTCGAGAACTCGGTGTCGAACAAGATCGAGAGTCCGTCGGGCGACCAGTCAGGGTGCTCGCTGTCGGGATGATCCGGTACGACCTCTACCTCGGAATCTCCTGTGGCGTCGCTCACCCTGATCCCGCCCCGCTGGAACACCAGAAGTGCATCGCCGGGCAACAGCTGATTGCCCGCGGGAGCGTCCGTCCCGGTCGGCGACGTGACGTCGGGCGTCGCCTCGGTGGTGGTCGTGATCACGGTCGGCTCTGAGATCGGTGGAGAAACCTCTGGGACCTCAGCTGCAGAGTCCGTCGGGGAGGCGCTGTTCTCTGACCCCGAGCAGCCGACCACGCCGAGCACTGCGATGAGCACCAACGACGCCTTCACAAGTGGGCGACGATGGCGAGTCGGTGAGATCCGGGTGTTGTTCATGAACGCTCCATCGGTAGTCGTAGGGATGGCACGATCCTGGGCGCGGCGATCTGCAAATCGTCTGCATCCCTGGTCAGCCGAGGTCGCGTCGATTGCGACCATCGTGAACATTGACCGCCGCACCGGTCGCCGTTCGACATCGAAGTCATGCCGCAGCACGCCGATCGGCGACCTCTGCGCCGCCACTGCGAAGCCACAGACCGCGCCGAGATACAACCAGACGACTCGCCGCCATACTCAGCCAACGCTCGGTGTTGTCCGTCCTAATCTTCGAGTGGTGAAGGCGCCTGAGCGTTTCTGGGTTCGACAGCGTCAGCAGGGCGATGCTGATCGCGCGCGACCCGGTGGCTTTCGTGGATGCTGAGGTGATGGGCGACGCTGTGGCGGCCGGTTCGGGGACGCCTGGCAGGTCCGTGGCCGACTTCGAACGGGCGCACGGTCAGACCCTGTTCGGTTTCGTCCGCACCCTCGGCGTGAAGGACGACGATGCCCCGGATGTGGTCCAGGAGTCGCTCCTCCGTCTGTTCGATGCGCTCTGCGCCGGGCAATCCATCAGGGATAGGAAGGCATGGACGTTTCACGTTGCGTACCGGCTGGCCATGGACGAGCACCGTCGCTTCGCACGAGGCTTGCGGTTGATGAACGCCCGTCCGCGGCTCGCAGCGGTCGAGGATCCAGGTGCCGATGTCGAGCGTCAACAGGTGTGGTCCGAAGTTGGCTGTCTGCCAGCTCGCCAGTGCGCCGTACTGTTTCTGCGTTTTCGTGCCGACCTAGCGTTCGACGAGATCGGCATGACGTTGGGTATCACCGCCAGCGCTGCACGGAGCCATTGCACGCAGGCGCTCGCGACGTTGCGAAACCGCCTCGGTGAGGAGGCCGACTGATGGATGATCGACAACTTGAAGCGGCGCTTCGCGCTGGTCCGCCCGACGAACCGAAGTATCGAGGTGACATTGCCCACTTGCTGCAGACGCGAGCGATGTCACCCAGCAACGGCGTGCAGGCCGAGCTCGCGGTCGAGGTTGTGGCTCGGCCGCTTCACCGGCGTCGGAGGTGGCCCGCCTTCGTTGGCGCTGCGGCTGCCGCACTCGTCTTGGTCGTCGGGCTGACGACCATTGCTCGTCGTGACACTCCGCCTTCTGCGACGACTCCGCCCTCTACCTCGGTCGCGCCGAACCCAACGGTCGCCCCGACCGGGCTGCCCGCTGAACTGCTCGACCGCTGGGTCGGGGCCACGCCGCCTTCAGTGAACACCCCGAATCCCTCTGCGCCGGCGTTCGTTGTGTTCGCTGCGGATCGGGTGACCCTGGAGCATTTGTCGGGCGGCATCGTCAACGACTTCACCTCGGATGTCACGGTCGCGGGGCCTGGCGAGCTGGTGTTGAGGCTGACCGGCCAGGTAGGGCGGTGCGTCGCTGGCGCAACCGGGGACTACCGCTGGACCGTCTCCCCGCAGGCGACGACCTTGACGCTCGAGGCGATCGACGACGAGTGTCCGGACCGGGCGGCTGCCCTTGCCGGAACGTGGACGCACACCGACTGCCCGACGCGGGGTGACGACTGTCTCGGGTTCCTCGAGGCCGGGACCTACGCGTCGGTGAACTTCGATCCCTTCGGCAGCGACGACTACGGCCAAGTGATCTACACCGTTCCTGATGGTTGGACATCCACGCTCGACGACAAGGACAGGCTCACGTTGCTGCCACCCGATGGAGACGAGAGGGGCATCCATGGGGTGTACCTGTTCGCTGATGCGGCTGCCACCACGACGGACTGCCCAGCGACGCCGTCGGGGACAGGCGGTATGGATGTGATCGTCGACGCGGTGGCGTCGACCCCGGGGCTCGTGGCGGCCACTGCGGTCACTGAGGTTGGTGGCTTCGAGGCTCGGACGATCGAGATCACGGCGAACGAGCTGATCTGTGATGGCGGGGCGTCGGTGCTCGCATCCAAGCCGGGGGCAGTGATCTCCTGGTCAGCGACGATCCACAGCGGCCAGCAGATGCGCATCGTCCTCGTCGACCTCGCGGACAACCGCACTCTGGCACTGGTGGTCGCGAGCGATCGCTCCCCGGCAGCGTACGCCACGCTGCTCGATGAGGCGGCTGCTGTCATCGACTCCATGGTTCTCTCGGACACTCTCTGAGCGTTTTCGCCGCTCATGGCGTCTGCTGTCACAACCGAATGCAGAGGGGAACGACATGGCCAACAGGCGTCACCGAATCGTGATCATCGCGATTGTGCTCAGCGGAATGCTCGGGGCATGCGGAAGCGATGCGGACACGTCCGCTCCGGCGACGGACCGCACCGAGGTGGCACCGGTCGAGTCGACGGAGCCGGCGGCAACAGCGGCAGCCACCAGCGTCGCGACCACCGCAGTCAGCACCGAGTCGGGAGGAGTTCCCGAGGTGCTCGTCGACCGATGGGTCGGCCCACCTCGAGCGGTCGGCAACCTGGGCACGGGGACCGCAGCCGCGTTCGTCGAGATCTCCGATGGGTTCGTCGTCTACGAGACCGGCATCGCAGACAACCCGAAGGCCTTCGACTCGGATCTGGTCGCCACCGACGCCGACACAATCGAGATGACGCTCGTCGGCGATGTGCTGGACTGCGTCGACGGCGCCGTCGGCAGCTACCGATGGAGCTTGTCACCGCAGGCAACGACGCTGACGCTCACCGCCGACGACGACGAGTGCGCAGCGCGCCAGGCAGCGCTCGAGGGGCAATGGACCCACACGGCATGCAAGCTGGAGGGTCGCAACTGCCTCGGCATCGTCGAGGCTGGCACCTACTCGACGAACCGCTGGAACCCGTACGGCGAGTTCACCTACGGCCAGGCCACCTTCACCCTGCCGGATGGTTGGGCCGTGACCTACGACTCGCAGGCAGCGCTGTTCTTGGGAAGTGCGGACGACTACGCGAAGAGCATCGACGGGGACCCCGAGCCAGCCTGGGGCTTGCGGTCGTGGGCAGACGTCGCCGCCGCCGCTCCCGACTCCGACGACTGCAGCAGCGGGCCGACCGATCAACCCGATCCGAACGTGGGGCTCGGAGCGGCGAACATCGCCGCCTGGATGGTCGCTCTCCCGACGCTCGAAGCGACGCGCTCGACGATGACGATCGGAGGCCTCCCCGCGGAGGTCGTCGACGTTGAAATCGCCGAAGGAGCGTCCGTGTGCGACTGGGGCGTCATCCTGATCGTCTCCCGAACGTCGAATCCCGATCCGTTCAACTACGGGGTCTCGCCCGGCCAGCACATGCGGTTCATCCTGATCGATGTGCTTCCCGGACGCACAGTCTCGATCGCCCTCGACGACAGCGGCCATCCCGGGTTCGACGCGTTGGCCGAGGTGGCAATGCCGATCGTCGAGTCATTCGTGTTCGCCCCTACCTGGCCGACCACCTGACGACGGCACCCAACAAACGACACACGGCAAGGAGACAACATGCAACAGCTCACTCGCTCGATGCCCACCCGCTGGGCGCTCGTCCTCCTCATCTTCACCGCCTGCCTCGTCCCGGCCTCCGTGACATCGGCGACCCCGCCGGGAACCAACGGACGCATCGCCTTCATGCGCCACGACGACGAAGGTCATTGGCAGATCTGGACCGCCAACCCCGACATGACAGCCGTCGATCAGATCACCGATGGCCCGTACGACAACGCCTTTCCGGTGTGGTCGCCCGACGGTCGCAGGTTGGCGTTCGCCAGCACTCGCAGCGACATCTCCGGTACCGGTGCGATCAACGACATCTTCGTGATGAACGCCGACGGGACCGGAGTCACCCAAGTGTCCGCGTCGATCGGATGGAGCAGTGAACCAACCTGGTCACCCGACGGCAATCTCATCGCCTTCCACTCCGATGCCGGGGACTGGCCCACATCGCTCGGTCTGTTCGTCGTGCACCCCGACGGCACCGGCCAGCGACGTCTCACCACGATCTCGTCGGATCTCATCGACCAAGGCAGCGCCCGATTCTCCCCCGACGGCCGCAAGCTGCTGTTCACCCAAGCCACCGGCACGTTCGTGCAAGGCGGCTCGGCGCTGAAGGGCATCAACCTCGCACTGTTCACGATCAACACCGACGGAACCGGTCTCCGCCGACTCACCCCATGGGGCATCCAGGCCGCCGAAGGTGACTGGTCACCTGACGGAACCCGCATCGTGATCGGCACGTTCGTCGAGCACCTCGGCCACACCAACCGACTGATGATCATGAACGCCGATGGCTCGAACCTTCGGCCACTGACCCGCGACCACGGCACGACGGGCGTCCGCAAGCTGGAAACCCTCCGCCTCGAGCAGAGCTACAACCCCACCTGGTCACCCGACGGTACGACGATCATTTTCAGCCACCTCGAACTCACCCCAGCCGGCGAGTTCGTCACCGGACTGCAAACGATCGCCCCGGACGGCGGCGACCAGCATTGGATCTCCCAAAACGACGAGCACCAGGCCGATTGGGGCACGGCCCCATTCGGGTGACGCGGTCACCACAGCCGAACCGCTTGCATTTGCCCGCCCACCGACCAGCAATACAAGACATCAGGGCTGCACGGAACTCGCGGTGTGCATGGGTCCGCTTCGTGCCGCTCCAACATCCGCTTGCAGCCGGTCAGGCAGTGGGGCCTGGGTTACGAGACGCAGCGTCACGCCCCGTTCTGAGATCTCGCTGGAGTAACGGGGGCGAGCGGTCGCACGGGTCGAAAGTTGTCCATCCACTTGTCCATCCACTGCGCGCTACTGCATGATGTTCAACGAGACCAGACGAGGAGAAGACAGAAGCTGAGCAGGTCAGATGCGATTCAAGGTGACTCGCTGAGACCCACTCGACCGCATTTCCTAAACCGCAGGTCGTAGGTTCGATTCCTACCGGGGGCGCCAAGAAAGACCAGGTAGATGGCGAGATCGCTGACGCCCGTCGGTGAGGCGAGGAGCGGTGGCCCATATCTCGGCCCATGCGGCCCATACCGCTCCGGCCAGACCTTGCGTTGTTAGGTTGCGCCGATGATGACGTCGGTGTGGTTGCGAGGCTGACGGAGTGCGCGGCTCCCTTCGCCAACGACGCCCTGGCTCGTGGGAACTACGGGTGCACGCCGGTCGAGACTCGGCCACTGGCAAACCTGCCTATGTAACGCGGACGGTGCGCGGAGACCGCGACGCCGCAGAGCGAGGACTCGTCGCGCTCGTCGCCCAGATCACGGACTCGCCGACATCGCCGACCTTCGGCACGGTTGGCGAGTTGTGTGACAAGTGGTGGACGCACAGCTCTCCGAACCTTGCGCCGACGGTTGCACGTGAGTACCGACGGCTGATCGACCGGCGGGTAGTACCGGCGTTCGGCCACGTTAAGGTCGTCGACCTCCGCGCCCACCAACTGGACGCGTGGTACGGCGAGCTGATCGTCGGCGGCGCCGTCAGCGGTCGGCCGCTGTCCGCCAACTCAGTGCGACACATTCACTCGGTGTTGCACCGTGCGCTCGAGCAGGGCATCGCCTGGGACTGGATCGCCTACAACCCTGCTCGCCGGGCGAGCCCGCCACCGGCGCGTCGGCCGTCCATCCATCTGCCCACCGCCGACGAGGTCGTCCGCCTCATCGAAGCCGCGCACGCAGTCAATCGCAGCCTGCCGATCTTCTTACGGATGGCGGCGGTGACGGGTGCCAGGCGTGGGGAGCTCTGCGCGCTGCAGTGGCAACACGTCGACTTCCATCGGCAGACGCTGCACATCGCCGGCCAGATCGCACACACCGCCGCCGGCCCCGTGCAACGACCGACCAAGACCCACGCCGAACGTCGACTCACCCTCGATCCGGTCACCCTCGCTGGGCTCGGCGAGCTGCGAGCCGCCCGTCGAGTCGGCGCGAACTCCTACATCTTCAGCCATGACCCGGACGGGATGACGCCTTGGCGGCCGGACTACGCGACCCTGGCGTTCGCTCGTCTGGCCGATCGGCTGGGCATCGCGAAGATCAGGTTGCACGATCTCCGCCACTTTGCTGCGACCACGATGCTGCTGAACGGTATCGATGTGCGCACGGCCGCCGGAAGACTCGGCCACGCACGTGCCTCGACGACGTTGGACATCTACGCCCACTACACCCAGCCCGCCGACCAGCGCGCTTCGGAGACGCTCGCCAGCAGCCTCGTTCGGCGTGGGTGACGCGGATTGCTGGTTGTGCAACGAGTTCGTGCACAACCTGATCTCCCCAGTGTGAGCTCACGATCGAGCCGGTGCAGCTCCGGCAACTGACGGCAGTCCTGCCCGGCTCCAGAGACGAGTGCATGATCGACAACACCCATACCGACGGAGCGAGCGCCTCCGAGGAGAACGTATCCGTCGCCGCCGTGGCGATGGCCCGTCGCTACGCCTCGCTCCCACCGGGAAAGCGCCCGGCGAGCACGCTCGCATTCGCGTTTTGCCCCGGCAACCTCGTGAAGGGCAACTCGCAGGCTGCTGATCTTTCGGGTGAGATGATTTCGGCCGTGAGCGACGCGCTGGTCACGTATCAGGTCTTTGGGGAGGTCGCAGCGCGGCGCGGTGGAAGCTTGTTGTCACTCGGTGGCTCTCAGCAGCGTCGTCTTCTTGCAGCGTTGCTCACTCAGCCGAACTTAGTGTTGTCTCTCGATCGGTTGATCGATGTGATGTGGGACGTTCCGCCGGCGGAGTCGCGGCGGACGGTGATGTCGTATGTCTCGCGGTTGCGGTCGGTGTTGGGTCCGGATGCGGTGTTGCAGAGCGGTGGTGGTTATCGGCTGGTCGTCGACGAACTGGACATCGATGGGCGACGGGTCGAGCAACTGGTCGATCGGGCGTCGGCGTCACCACCAACTGAAGCGATCGCGTTGTTGGATGAGGCGCTGGGGTACATCGCCGGTCCGGCGTTCGGTGAGTTCGCCCATGAATGGTGGGCGCTCGCGGAGGCTGCCCGACTGGAGGAGCTGGGGCTCGTGGCTCGCGAGCGTCGAGCGGAGCAGTTGGTCGCTGTCGGGCGTTGCGAGGATGCCTTTATGAGCCTGGACGGTGTCGTCACGGCTCATCCGCTTCGTGCTTCTGCGGTGGTAGCTCGAGTACGGGCAGCTGTCGCGCTCGGGCGCGAGGCGGAGGCCCTGCGCGACATCGCAGAGTTTCGTCGTCGAGTTGCTGATCAGGCAGGGCTGGACGTGCCACGGGTGATCGTTGACCTCGAAGCGGAGGTCTTCGGTGGTCGTACCGAGTCACCGTCGTCGGCGCGGGGCTATCGGCTTGGTGAGAAGATCGGGGAGGGCGCGCACGGCACGGTGTACAGGTCGGTGCAGCCGACTCTTGGGCGTGAGGTTGCGATCAAGGTGGTTCGTGAGGAGTTGGCGGACGACCCGGCGTTCGTTGCTCGTTTCGAGGTCGAGGCACAGCTGGTGAGCCGGCTCGAGCACCCACACATTGTGCCGTTGTACGACTTTTGGCGCGAGCCAGGGGGCGCGTATCTGGTCTTTCGGCTCATCAATGGCGGCACTGTGGCGGACGACGTGCGACAGCGAGGGCGATGGGACCAGCGTCGCGTCGACACCTTCGTTGCCGAGATTGGCGGAGCGCTGACGCTCGCTCATGCTGCGTCGGTCGTGCACGGCGATATCAAGCCGTCGAACATTCTTTTGGACGCCGACGGGCGTTCATATCTCGGCGACTTCGGTCTGGCGGTGGCCGAGGGAAGGGACGTGAGGTCGGGTTCGCCTCCGCTGAGCGATCCTTCGCCCTATCGGCCGCCAGAGGCGAGCGGCGGTCAGCCGCCCTCGGTAGCGGGGGACGTCTTCGGCCTTGGCGCGGTGCTGCACGAGTTGCTGGTGGGTCGTCCTCCGGTTGTCAACGCTGACGGCACGGTTGCCGTCGGCTCGCTCGAACGTTCAGTCGACGCGGTGGTTCGACGCGCGATCAGCGCGGATCCTTTGCGACGGTTCAGATCGATCGGCGAGATGGTTGCGGCGTGGCAGACGTCGATCTCCGGCAGCGCGGTTGTCGCTACCGCCGGCGTCGCAACCGTGAACCCGTTCGTCGGGATGCGTCCGTATGTCGAAGCAGATGCCCGGTGGTTCTGTTCCCGGGCAGCAGTCGTTGATTCGCTCGTTGACCGGTTCCAGTCCCATCGTCTCGTGAT
>ERZ1026792.1599-NODE-1599-length-13717-cov-2.566667_pt1 | contig 13717 bp, 12 predicted proteins | sample MGYA00520884_ERZ1026792 | MGnify/ENA primary metagenome ERZ1026792 (study PRJEB33270, sample SAMEA104284473) | anaerobic digester metagenome | biome: Anaerobic digester microbiome; feature: mesophilic sludge digester; material: Anaerobic digester biomass... | reverse complement strand
TCTTTGGGCTTTGATAAAAAGGTCGATTTACAGCGCCTCTCTGAATGGTGATCTGGGGAGGGGGTTATCCTTATATTAATCGTTCAATCTGGATATCACCCAAAAATTGTGTAATGTAAAATCCACTATTAATAGTAATCGAGCCCCCCTTTCCAGAATTATTCTTAAGCGGGGCATTGGAGAACATCTTGGGAGTCAAAACCAATGAAATGATGAGCTTCAGGAAAAGGACACTACCAACAACCAGCTCTCAAAAAGAATGAGTATTCCATGGGTTGCCACAAAGACTGTGCAGCACCCCATGTCATTCACCGGCAACAGGGATGTTCAAACATAAATTGGATAGAAATACTACCTGGACAGAGGTACCTTCTTCTCCACCCCAAGCAGCTTCCAGTTTTTATCTGCTATCTCCTTTGGATCTGAAAAATAGGGTGTCCTGGATGATTGTTTCACATGAGAGACTGCTGAGGCAAACAGCCAGTGACAACCGCAGGCCTTACATCGACAATAAAACACGTAATTGTCTAAAAGGCCTTCTTGCACGACCTCATAATAGGTATCAAAATCACAGGTTCCACAGTCACAGACCAATTTTTTTTGAAGAAATACCTCTGTTGGATCCAAAATTATCCCCCCTCTGATATTTTCAATAAGCATTTTATGACTCAATTTAGGTTTTGAGGATTGTAAATAACGCAATTCTGGTTACATTGTGCTATTCTAAAAGTGAATGTCGCTTGCTTTTTCCACCGGAAAAAAGGTTCCGTTCGATGGAGACCCCCCTCATGAGAAAAAGAGGGAGGTGCAAACTGCCTGTAATCAGTTCCCCTTATCGTCATTATTGGCCACCTTCGTTGTGTCAGCACCGCCCTTGGTCCGGGCAGATACTGCGCCATCCAGTAATCCAACGGATTTCTATACATTTGTTCGGACTATGAACGTTCACACTGTCGGTGAAAATGGGCATGTTTTTAGTAGGGCCATAAATTTAAACACGTTCTATTAACCTTTAAACTGGATGTTCATTAGAGGCCTGATTGATTCTGACAAGAACAAGACCCATCCCATTTCAGGGGTTCGCTCTCCCAAAATTTGTCTTATCGGGAGGATATCTATGACGTGATGTGGATGATTCCAAAGAAAAATGATGCGAAAAAAGCTGCCCTTATACATTAATTTCTGCAATGTTACTTCTTCTCTCCAAAGTAATAGGCAATTATGCGGCGGGAAATTATTTTTGTCATCCTGATTGTGGTAGCTATATCATTCTCCGGATGTTCCATGCTCGGTGGTTCGAAGTCCTCAAGCACCTCCCAGGGAGCTACGAAACAGTCCGGGACCTCTGTGAAGGCAACAGGGACAAGTGTGGCGAATTATCCCATGAATCAGACCTATTTCCGTGGCGATGTCGTCAAAGAATTCGATTACGATCGGATTGGAAAGGTCGTTATTGATTTTGATCCAAAGACCGACTCCTATAAATATGCATCAGTCATTTACGATGAATTCGGGAGATTATTCTATCTTGACAGCAGCGGGACAGAGAGTTCCAAGCGGGACATTTTCGAAGCCAAGTATCCATTCAAGGGTGGCCATGTTGAAAATCCTGACACCCTTGGCATCATGAAAAGGGAATACAAAGAAAAATACAAAGCGGGGCAGATAGTATCGAAAAAGGATAATAGCTACGAGGGTGTCCTTATCCTGCGGTATGACTATTCAAACGATCAGTACACCTACACCCTTGCCTCAAAACAATATGGTCAATGGTCCTATGATCTGAATCAAACGAATAAAGACAGCAGGAGTTCCCTTGAAAGCAAATATACAAAGAGCGAATCTACGGTGAAGCTGGGGTGACGGACTGGTACTATTCATCACTCTAAACAGATTTCATTTTCAGTGGAACATGTGGAAAAATTACTCTTCCAAGGACTCGCGTAACATCAGCTGTACCCGTTTGCCTCCCACGATTTAGGACTGTGTAATCACCAAAAATAGATTTTAGTGGGGTTGCTCTTTTACTCGGACGACCAGAGCCGCATCAGCGGGAAAGGAGGACGGGTCCAATTAATAATTGGGTATGCAAGACGCGTCCAGTTAATAACTGGGTATCCTGGTTGAATCTTGGTTACCTCAGGGTAGGGTGGACGAGTCCAGTTTGTACCAGGGTATGCAGGTTGAATCTTGGTTACCTCCGGGTAGGGTGGACGAGTCCAGTTTGTATCAGGGTATGCAGGTTGAATCCGGGTTACCTCAGGGTAAGGAGGACGGGTCCAGCTATTATCTGAAACATCGACCAGGGTCACAAAGATATCCTTAGTCTGGTCTTTTGCTGGATACGAGGGCAGAGTTTCGTCAATGGTGACATACCCTTCTTTAGAGACAGAATATCGATTGTATGGTGTCGCGGTAAGGTAGATTTTAACAAGGAGCGTTCCATTCGTGATAACTCCCTTAGAATCTTCATCGAAGTGGACTTCAGCACCATCGATGTTACAGTGAATGAGATAATACCCTATATCCCCGCCAACCATAGGAATAATCTGGATATACTCATTCTTGATCATAGTGTCCTCGCCAGCCGCATTGGTTGCTGTCAATGAAACATTGTATATGCCGTAACTGGTGTAGATATGGACTGGATTCTGATCAGACGAAGTATTACCCTCTCCAAAGTCCCATGCCCACGATGTCGGGTCATTGGTGGAGATATCGGTGAATTGCAGGGTTAATGGTAAGATTCCTGTTGTTTCATTTGCTGTGAAATTAGCCACAGGAGCATCAATCGCTTTAATTTCAATGGTTACATTTGCATTATTGGAATCTGTATTCCCGTCATTAGCACGGTAGCTAAACTGATCAACCCCGGTTTCATTAACATAGGGGGTATAAACAACTTGATTTCCGGAAATTATCCCCAATGTTCCTTTCGAAGGATTTGCCGATATTGTATATATGAGTAAATCCCCGTCAGGGTCATAAGCATTAAGATTAATTTCGATGGGAGTATTTTCATATGTTGTTAAATTGACCTCGTAGGCAACAGGAGAATTATTGGTTATAGGAATCGTCACAGAAGGGAGAATGTCAATAGACCACGGTCCTGATGCATCGACATCCAGGAAATATTTTCCTGTTGTCAGTTGTTCAGATGTTGTCCCGTTATATGAACCAATTTCATTGGCTAACAATGCCGTGTAATTCCCTTGGCTATCCAGTAAAATCACAGCAAAGTTAGATTCGCCGGTATAATCCATGCTGAACGTCCGCAAATCTGTTCCATCAGCATCAAATGCAACAACATCGTCTCCTGAACCTGTTGCAACTAAAGCAGAGCTAGGAGAAATCAAAATAGCCAGCCCTAATATGGCTATTACCTTTAGTTTGAAGTTATATCCCATTTTCATATTTTGATAATTATTTTTTTATAATAAAAAAACTTGCCCTTAACCTCTGGAGCCTTTTTGGACCAAAAGATCCCAGAAGAAAAAGTCTCACAGATTGCATATAGAGCCGGTTCTCAACCGTCTGCGAGTATGTATTGCTCGAAATGAAAGAAAGGCGTTTATTGCCTTCGGACTTCATCGGGATAATCGCATAAGGGCAACTTTTAAAATGTAAGGATTATCTAATTTTAGAATTTAACCACAATTCAACGATTCTTTTCGTTAGACTTTGGGCTTCGTTAATTTTCATCTCTTTATCCGGCTTTTTAAATCTCTCATGGGCGTGGCGGGCGTCTGTTTTCACCGCTTCATAGCTCTGAGCAGTTCTCTTAAAGAGATCAATATCCTTATCAAATACCCCTTCCCTCCCAACCGGAAGGAAATTATCTTCCTGAACAACTTCGATAACCTTATAAAGTCCAACCCATGATCTGAAATCGTGATTCATTAAATTAAAAACTCGCTGAACCCTCTCATCAGATTCCATCAACGGAATCCATTTCATCATTTGTTTGCCTGGAACAGATTCTTCAGTGGTTCCATCTGATTTATTGACACTAATACTGGCCTTAGCTCCTGTTTTAACTGTGTAGCTGCAGTCAAGGCTTATCTGTCGGTGCCCCTGGTCATCTTTACACTGAATTGCTCCCCGTCGGATGGGATCTGATGAAAAAAAATCCAATTGTTTTATTGCATTAATTGCCATCAGTAATCTATCAGCTATACCCTTCACAGCATCAGAATCCGTGCAACCCTTAAAGGACGACGACTCAAGAATGTACCCATTGCTTTCTCGTATGATCTGGATATCCGATGAAGTGAATATTTTACTCAATCCCTCCAAATCGTCCTTATCCCCGTGTAGATTAACTTGCCATTTCATTTCTTTATCCACTCTTACTAATTTTTCCCCTTCTTACTCGTTCCATTAAATCAAATCTTGAGTAAATCTTTATTCAAAGGGGGATCACCGAATATATAAGATCGAAATAACCTGCAAATAATTCCCATTTTAATCTGCTAAAATATTCCTCATGCTCATTCCAAGGATGAATTTCACAAAATAATCTGCAATGATCTTGATATTCATCGGATCTCTCGATTAATGATAATTTCTCTTCAATTTCAGTTTTGCAAGGCCAGCCTAAGGCATTGGGCTTAATAGAGTAAATATTTATGAAAGTAAAAACACGCAATTCTCTAACTTGACAATCGGCACAGGTAATTACATCATAGGAGGAAAAAGGCAGGCCGGAAGGGTGGAAATGAGTAAATATGTTACCTTTCATTAATTGGCATTCATCTGGAGTTAATATTGACAATAAGTCACGCAATCCCTCCCACAAGATAGTCCCTTCTTGAGAGAAAATTGCTGCCGGTTCTGTAAAATGATTATAATCTAATGATTCTGTCCTTTTTTTTAATTCTGTGATTGCGTTTCTCTCATACTCCAAAACAATTGGAGGTGTATCCCAAGTCAATTTAGGCCTCTTATTAATTGAGCAATGATAAATATAATTCAATCCCGACCAACGCAATCAATACCCATGTCACCGGCGGCGTACGATGACCTCTGCATTCTATTTGAGCTCATATCAGATTCCCTTTACCATCCTTCTCGCATCCTGCCTATAAATGATTTTTAAGTCAGTGGGCAATGTGAATAAGTAAACAGGTTGAATACCCCCTCCCTCAAGAAACTCTGGAGCCCTCTTGCCATGGATTAACAGGACCCCGGGAAAAAGGCTCACAGATTGCTTATAGAGACCGATCACATAGTGCCCTGGCTTATTGACCTCCCAAATGAACTGCGTGTATCATCGAGATATTCTCAGACATCGTCTTTGAAACTAGTGTGGTAATGTGCTGATACATAAAAAAAGGGGTATCTTCTCCAACATTATTACAAAAGAAATTATTTTGAAGGTTTTCCGGGAGCGGCAAATTCTGCATGAATAGTGTGATCAGATAATACATTGTTGAACGTAACAACCAGATTCTGGAGATCGATGGTAATATTGTCAATGGTTATCGAGGCGGGTTTATACTTCTTATCGGTCAGAATATTGAATACTTGAGTTCCCCCAGCGGTTATGGTGGTATCACCAGATGGTGAGATGGTCCCACCCTCGCCACTGGTTGCATTTATGACATATTCAGTTGGTTCTGGTGTCTTGATGATGTTGATCCACACTTCTGCTATGTTACTGTCAGCAAGTCCATCGTTTGCCTTGTAAGTGAACGTAACGTTGCCATACCATCCCGGTAATGGGGTGTAGGTAAAAGATCCATCAGAGTTTAAAGATACGTCTCCGTTAATAGGATTAGAGACAACCAACGCGGTTAGGGTATCTCCCTCAGGATCATTATCGTTTTCTAATACACCCGGTGTAGGTATCGATAATACTGTATCTTGATTTAGAGTATAGTTATCTTCTTCAGTAATAGGAGGAGCATCTCCGGGAACTGCCATGTAGATATCCCCCCCTGTAGTTGCCTCATTACGATTATCCATCCATACGATAGTATCACCAGAAATTCCTTGGAACCATTGGTTACCAATTGCCGTACAAACCGGTTGCTCACCGTTTATAGGATCCCACATATAGAGGTCCATTCCGGTCGATCCTTGATCATTATAGTACGCATAGACAATGGTGTCTCCTGATATCACTGGCATTGATTGGTGGCCGATTTCGATACAGACAGGTTGCTCACCATTGACAGGATCCCACATGTAAACATCAGCCCCAGTTAAATCGAAATTCCGAGTATCCGTCCATGCGACAGTGTTCCCCGAAATAGCTGGGCTCTGCTGTAAGGCCGGATCTACACAAACCGGTTGCTCACCGTTAACCGGATCCCACATGTATACATCATCCCCCTTGAGATAAACGATACTGTCACCAGAGATCTGCCCCTGCGCGTTGGGATCAAAGGTGATTCCAGTACAGACCAGTTCCTTACCGTTAACGGGATCCCATTTGTAGATTTGCCCAGGCTCTTCATACCATATGATATTGTTTCCAGAGATTTCTGGGGCCATTTGGTGACCGATATCGGTACAAACAGGTTGTTCACCGTTCACAGGATCCCACATGTAGATATCAAATCCGGTTGTAGTTTCATTTCGACTATCCATCCATACGATAGTGTCTCCGGAGATACTTGGATATGCTTGGTGACCGATTTCGGTACAGACAGGTTGTTCACCGTTCACAGGATCCCACATATAGATATCTATACCTGTAGTTGCCTCGTTTCGATAGTCCGCCCAGACAATTATATCTCCAGAAACTGCCGGAAATTCTTGTGTACCATTTTCAGTGCAAACAGGATTGACAACAAGTCCCGATGCGATTGAACTAATCAGGGATAATGAAAATATAATCAATACAAACCAATTACATCGTTTAATTTTATCCCCTACGAAAATTAACCTTCGTTTCATGTAGGGAGATTCTATACAACTACGATAAGTGTTACGATTTAAATGACTAATTTACGGATGCTATTCCCAACGGAAGATAATCTTTAATAATTTGGGAAATACCTATACGAAAAAAGAGTTTTGGTTAGATCGTTGTATCAAGCACAACCTGAGTTGATCCATCAACAAATGTACCTGTTACAACAACCTTGTTTTGTCCGGGTGGATTAGCAACTTCGTAGTACCACTTCGATCCAACTGTTGGTTTTTTAGCTTCAGCTTCACTAGCAGCCCATGTACCGGCAGTTTCAGACGTAAATTCAGCCGCTTGATTATTTGCACTTACCGCTAAGTAAAGGAGTTTTGTATCATCATTGCCCCCCTGATAGGTTATTACTACATACCCGGTACCAGTAGCTGGATCCGCTCCTGCTGCATCGGTGGAAGAGAATTGACCAGTGACACCAATGTTTTTGGCTGTAGTTGTGCTCCCTGCCATACCGAACACGAAGGCCGCAATGACTGCCGCGAGAATAACGACAATAGCGACCATGAGAATAACCCCAATAACTGGGGATACTGCCTCTTCCTCGTTTCTGATTGCCTTCATAATTGAAACCACCTTAACGTTTCAGCACTGCCCATCGTTGCGGGCAAACACTGTGCATTCCAGTAATCTTTCGCTTTTCTATACATTTGTTCGGATTGTGAAGGTTCATAATATCGATTAACCATGCTCTGATTTCGAATTGGAAGAACATATGTGGATATTTTTAGGTACATGGGGCACGCTAAAAGAGGTGGTATCCAGTGATTATGAAAGAGTGCTCACGATTGCTACAACTTCGAATAATGCACCAATGCAGGATCATGAGGACGATACTGTATCGTCATGGGTTGGTAATTTCGCCATAAGAAGTTCCACCTTCAAACCAGTACTCTTGCTGGTTGCTATACATATATTCGGCTCGTGAAAGTTCACAACCGCGATGAATGAAATCACAAGGGGGGGAAGGACACTGTGGGAAAGGTATGGGAAAGGTGTGGGGAAAGGTGGTGTGAGGAATGGGATGGGAATGGTATGAGAAAGGGATGGGAATTATTGGGGAAAATGAGTGGAGAGTACGGTAGCTGTTTTGGAATTACGGTATGAGGCACGCTCTGAAAAAATGGTATGAAGTGGGAAAGGTTTACCGGCAGCCGCAGCCCTGCATTGACGCAATGATCCCGTTAGAGAAGTCGATCAGCAGGTCTGCCTGCTCATCGGTAAGGTCCTCTCCCCGGATCCGGTTGACAAACTTGTTGAAGGCAAGGAGGGTGGTGGCAGCCCGGCTGCAGGTTCCCCGGTTGATCAGGCTCTGGGCATTGTCAAGATAGGCCAGGAGCACCATCTCCCGCTGGATGGGGAGGGGAAGGTCGATGACCATGGACCTCAGTTCGGTGATGCCGCCGGTGGGGGTGAGGACCGTGATCGTCGCGGTGTCGGAACCGGTCATGCCGTCATCGTCGGTCACCGTGAGGGTGACCGTGAAGTCCCCGGCAGAGGGATAGGAGTGGGATACGGTGACCCCTGAGCCGGTGGTCCCGTCGCCGAAGTCCCAGGCATAGGTGACGAGGGTGCCATCGGGATCGGAGGATCCACTCCCGTCAAGGGTGACTACCCCGCAGCGGAGGACCGTCTGGTCAGGCCCCGCGTCTGCAACAGGTGCCAGGATGGTGATGAGCCTGCCGATCCCGCCCTCGTACGGGTCCCGCCGGGCGGTCGTCCACCAGACCGAACCGTCGGGGGAGATGGCAATACTCAGGGGGGATTCCTCGGATGGCACCGCCATCGTCTCGATATTCGAGGTCTCCTGGTCAAAGATCCCGATAGAATATCCCATCAGGGAGGCAAGCCAGATATCTCCCTCCGGGTCCTCTGCGATGAAATGGGTGTCGAGCAGGGTGTCAAAGACATCATACCAGGTCGCAACACCCGTCCCGGGTGTCTCCCCCTCGACAAACCGGATCAGGAGACCGGCGTTCTTGTCGGTGAACCAGACCTCTGCCGGGTCCTCGCCGTTTGCGATGATCCCCCAGGGAGTGTTGGGGAACCGGGGAAGCGGGCCGTTGGTCAGCGTCACCGTCGTGGATTCCTCCGTCCAGTCCATCCAGACGGTCATCGCACCCGTTGCCTGGTCATCGAGGCGGGCAAGGGCAGGCTTGGCCGGCCCCCAGCTCCGGATCGTGAACCAGACCGTGCCATCATCCGCGAGATCGATCTCGACCGGGTATCCCAGGGGATCGGCAGTATCAGGCAGGGCATAGGGGATCCAAACCCCGGTAGAGGGGTCATACACCCCGATGCAGGGGGTGGCCGACCAGCCCGTGAACCAGACCCTCCCGTCGGGTGCTACCGTCACCCCGTACGGCGATACATCGTCAGGGAAATCATCGGAGGGGATGAACTGTTCGAACTCCTGCGTGGCCGGGGAGAACCGGACCAGGCTGCCGAACTTGTCGGTAATCCAGATCGTCCCGTCAGGAGCAGGGGCCAGGGTCTGGAAATGTGCTGAAAAATCCTCGGGACTGTAGAGGACAAACACCTCGTCAGGCAGGAGGAACGAAAAGAGGTCAGCGGCAGGTTCATCGGATTCCGGGTTGCTGGTAAACCAGACCGAGCCGTCTTCAAGGACGATGATATCGTACGGGGCGGCATCCGGAAAGAGATCAGGATCCACCGGCCATTCCATGGTCGTCCCGCTCAGATCCCAGGCCGCAGCAGGGGCGGCTGCCAGGAATCCTGCGATGAGAACCACGAAGAGTAATACCCTCCATTGTTTCATAGTGGAACATGCCGGGAACCACTATTAAAACATGATCCTGGTCGCGGACAGACGCGGGACCCCAGAAGAAAAATCGACGGGGATGGCAGGAGGGTGGATCATCAACCGTTGTGATCCTTCCTACAATGGTTTGTCCGGACACATATCTCAGGAAGAGGTCGGCACTGCCTGCAATCTGAATCAACCTCCAGAGATCCGTTCTTCCCGTGTGGCCCGGCACAACCTCTGGCACATACGCTCCCTGCGGGATGTTCTGGCTCACCCCGGCCTTACACTGTAGTGCCCTGACCGGCTCAGCACCGCACCCTGGATCGCCCCGTCCACAAATCCCTTTGCTTTCGAGAAGGCCAGCTCGACCGAGCAGTCATGGGCCAGGTACCCGGCCATCGCCGCTGAAAAACAGCAGCCGGAGCCATGCACCCCGTAGGGATACTTCGGTGACTTCAGCATCATCTCCGTGTCCGGTCCCACAAGGACATCGACGGCTTCACTGCCGGGGAGGTGCCCGCCCTTGACGACGACATAGTCAGGTCCGAGGTCGAGGATCGTCCTTCCTGCCTCCTTCATCTCGGGAATGGTGGAGATCTGTTTCATCCCGGAGAGGACGAGGGCTTCAGGGATGTTCGGGGTGACCACCGTTGCCCTGGGGAGGAGTGTGCAGAGAAGGATACCGGTCGCATCCTCGTCCAGGAGGCGGCTGCCGCTCGTTGCCACCATGACCGGGTCGAGGACGAGCGGAATATCGGGAGGGAGGGCACGGGCGACCGCCCGGATCATCCCGGCAGAGCCGAGCATCCCGGTCTTGATGGCCCGGACCGGGAAGTCCTCGAGGACTGCCCTGATCTGGAGGGTCACCATCGCTTCCGGGACCATCGAGACGCCGAACACCTCCCGGGTGTTCTGGGCGGTGATGGCAGTCACTACCGACGTGCCCCAGATCCCGAGGGCCGCAAAGGTCTTCAGGTCGGCCTGGATCCCCGCCCCTCCCCCGGAATCGGACCCGGCGATCGTGCAGGCAGCAGCGGGTGCAGCAGTACTCATATCCTGACATGGGAAGGTCTGGGAGTAAAATGCTTTCGACGCACCGAAATCCCCCCCGGGACTCCTGACCTGCGACGTTCCAAACGCGATTGATTGAACCAGGAGGATTGACAATAATTTATACCACTCCTTGTATAGTCATGCGTAAATAAGGGAGGTGCGATACTCACGAAACCATTCCTGATCAGCAGCATCGTGCTCGCCGCACTGATGCTTGTCGCGGTCATTCCGGGCGCAGCGGCAGAAGAGGCAACCGGATCGATCTTCCGGATACAGGTCGCCGGACCGGGCGGAAACCACCTGGTCCTTGACCAGCAGCAGGAGGAGGGAGCACTTACGGTACATCCTGGTGACAGGCTGGTCATCACGGGCATGGCACGGAAAGAGGGGAGAGGAGTCCTCACCTTCACGCTCTTCAATGCCACATCAGAGCCCTGGCAAACCCTCCGCACCCTCCCGTTCCATGAGCAGACCCGGAAAGAGACGAGGGTCATCCACCAGAGGTTCATGGCTGATGAAACCATGGTCGGATCACCCACCCTTCTCTACTTCAGGGTCAGCTCAGCGAGCGGAGCAGAGCTGGACTGGGCGAAGATCACGATCACGGTAACCGATGATGACAGCCCCCCCCGTGAACATCCTGCAGAGAGGCCAGAACCAGCGATCAACCCGAGAAAGGAGAACGGAACATTCGGAAAGAACTGGAGTACCAGCCAGAAGATTTCGGAACCAAGAAACACATCCTACAGGTTTCATGCCACCCGTGCCTGAAGTACGGCACGATTCGAACGTCCGCGTGAACCGGCCCGATCTCATTTTTCAGGGCATCAAAAGGCCCCTTCTCCGGAACGGAGCCACTCCTTTATAAAGCAATACTATTTATCCCCCCTATTCCTGATACTCCTATCATGGACGAACCCTCCGGCATCCTGCAGGAGACCGGGACGCACGGGACCAGCCCCGGGAGGTACCAGTACCTCCTCCGGGATGGCAGCGAGGCATCCTTTGTTGCCGAAGGCACCCGCCTCTCCCGGAAGAACCGGCAGGAGGAGGCACTTTTCTGGTTCGAACAGGCCCTGCAGAAGCGGCCGGACTATCCCCCTGCCCTCCTTGGCAAGGCGTTTGCCTTCGGAAAGATGGGACGATACGACGAGGAGATCAGGTGCTGTGACCGCGTGCTTGCAGAGGAGCCCGGCTCGGTGGACGCCCTCCTTGAGAAGGCGTACGCCCTTGGAAAACTGGGCCGGTTTGCGGAGAAGATCGCCTGCTGCGACCAGGCCCTCGATGCCAGTCCCGCGTCCGCGGAGGCATGGAACAGCAAGGGCCAGGCGCTTGGCATGCTTGGCCGGTTCGAAGAAGAGCTCGCCTGCTGCACCAGGGCAACCGACCTCCGACCGCGGTACATCGGGGCATGGGTGAACGCCGGCCATGCCCATATCCAGCTCAAAAACTACCCGGAGGCGGTCCAGGCCCTGAACCGGGCGATCCAGGTCTACCCCCGGTACGCAGCGGCCTGGGTGAACAAGGGGATCGCCCTCTGCGGGCTCCACGAGTACCATGCCGCGGTGGAGTGCTTTGAGACCGCCGGTCAGGAATCGCCCGGGAGCCGGAGGGTCCTGTACTGGAAGGGCCTTGCCCTCTCCCGGACCGGCCGGTACCAGGAGGCGGTCACCTGCCTCTCCACCCTCGTCTCCCGGGACCCCGGGTATGCCGACGCATGGGTCATCCTTTCCAACTGCCACTTCATGCTCGGGAACCTGGACGAATCGGTCCGCTATTTCATGACCGCCTACGGCATCGACAAGAACGATATCAGGGATCTTGTGAAAAAGGGCATCATCAGCTGGCGGCAGGGAAACAGCCCCGAAGCGCTCCGGTGCATGTCGGGCGTCTTTGGGATCCTCCTGCGCTGAATCCCCCCAAAAAAACCGCTTTTTCCCCTTCACCAGTCGGGACCGGGTGCTCCGTGATAAAGTTTTATGAGCAGGAGCTACAAATAGAAGAGGCAGTCGAACACTGGACAACGGACACGCTGAAGCGAGGAGCAGCACCGGAATCTGCACAGCACACGGGTTATCGGCGGTGCAGCCTGGTGCAGGGATGCATCATCGTGCCACCCAGGCGTGCGGTGAAAAGATCGGTACCGTTATGCGGACCACTCACCATAGCACGTACAAGAACGCTCCCCTTCTCCCGAATACCATATCCAAAACCCCCTGATACCATGACGTCGCGAATGCATGCCCCCCACACCACCTGCCCCGGATGCCGGGAGGAGGTCTACCTGGAAGAGCTCGTGAAAGGGCGCTGCCCCCTCTGCGGGTGTGAATTCGAGGAGTTCGACACTCAGGATACCGAGATCGAGGACTATGTCGACCGGTCCGACCTCCCCTGGCTCGTCTTCAACTACTTCCTCTTCAAGCGCTTCCTCGAGATCGGGGCAAGCCCGGTCCAGATCATGCAGTTCGTTGCCACCTTCAACGACCAGGACCTGTCCGGGAACAACGGGAAGCCCGATACGACCTTCCAGCTCCAGGTCCCGATGCAGGTCCTCGACCGGATCCGGCCGAAACGGTGTGCCGGCTGCGGGAGGATCTTCTTTGCCCATGGCCGGAAGATGGCGACAGGCGACCTCGCTGCCCCCGGCCTCACGTACCGGTACTACTGCGACAAGTGCTGAAACGTTCCCCTTTTTTGGAAGGATTTTCCAGACTTTCTTTGAAGGAAAGGGAAAAAATCCTCATTAAAGACGCTTCTTCATTGTTAGTCTGGTAGACATGAGGAACAGGTTTCGTGATGTGGGGGCTGCCGCCCCCAGACCCCCACAGGTGATGCACGCCGCCGCCCCCGAAAGGCGCCCCGGCGGCGGCTCAGGGACGGTTCATCAGAGAGATGTAGTGAACGAAGGTATCTTCTGAAATTTTCAAAACAGAAAGGAAGACCGCTCGAACGGGTTCATTGTGGGGGGC
>ERZ1026792.1596-NODE-1596-length-13728-cov-2.302404_pt1 | contig 13728 bp, 26 predicted proteins | sample MGYA00520884_ERZ1026792 | MGnify/ENA primary metagenome ERZ1026792 (study PRJEB33270, sample SAMEA104284473) | anaerobic digester metagenome | biome: Anaerobic digester microbiome; feature: mesophilic sludge digester; material: Anaerobic digester biomass... | reverse complement strand
TGGCTGGAAGGTTGGGAGGAATCCCATGAAGAGCTGGAAGCACTCCGTCATCACCTGGGAAAAGAACGATCAGAAAGGGAGGGTAACAAGTGGACAATCAAGAAGAGGTCCTGTCCGGGATCCCTGGGAGGACCCGGATTACTACGCAAAAGGCCGTCTGTGAAAAACACGGAGAATATGAACAGGAGGGGAGTGATTTTGGAATATTCGGTGTGCGGTTTTTGACCGGTTGCCCTGAGTGTTTGCGAGAGGGCAGGGAAGAAGAGGAAAGACAGGCCATTGAAAACGAAAGGCAAGCACGAATAACAAGGCTTGAGGGGCTTGGGATTCGCCGCCGTTTTTACGAGGCAACCTTTGATTCTTACATCGCAACCAACGATGGGCAACGGCGGGCCCTGGAGGTGTGCCTAGATTATGCCAAAAGAAAGGGGGAGGTCGTCGAGACCGGAGAGAGCCTTTTCCTGATTGGGCTACCGGGGACCGGCAAAAATCACCTGGCGGTGTCTATCCTCCGGGAATGGGGGAAGGGCCGGATCGTGAAGCTGTCCGAGATGGTGCGGGAGATCCGGCTATCGTACAGCGACGGATCAAGCGAACAGGGGCGGATTGAGTCCTTCGCCAGGATGCCGCTTTTAATCCTGAACGAGGTCGGTGTCCAGCGCGGAACTGATGCGGAGCGGAACCTTGTTTTCGAGGTGCTTGATATGCGGTATGAAAACATGCTGCCGACGGTGTTAATCTCAAACCTGAACATCCAGGGAATAAAGGATTTTATCGGCGGCCGCGTTATTGACCGTCTCATGGAGTGCGCCCAGGTAGTGGAGTTTACTTGGGATAGCTACAGGGGTAATAGCAAATGAAAAAAGCAGCCATTTTCACCGCCGTCGTCCTACTGGGTTTTTCCGCCGGTTGGTTTTCCCATCCTGTCCAGCAGGCCCGGGAGGAGTTGCCCCAGGGCGGGATGGAGGTCCCCATTTCGCCAGTCGGGCCGGAACCGTTCCAGGGGTATGTGTTCCCGATTGCCGAGGAAGATTACCTGATGAAAACCTCTGCGTTCGGTGTGCGGGTGTCGCCGATTCTGCGTGTTGAGCGGTATCACATCGGTCTTGATCTTGCGGGAGTCTGGCGGGCTCAGATCGTCTCCGTTGCCGACGGCCTTGTGGTTGATGTTTACCCTCCTCCAGGGACGCGGGGTCCACGGGGAATCGTTTACCAGGGCCATAAAGTATATGGCGGCATGATTCGGATTCTGCATTCCGACGGGATCGAGTCGCTATACGCCCACCTATCGTCAACACGGGTCAGGGAGGGCCAGATGGTGCGAGCCGGTGATGTTATCGGCCGGCAGGGCGGAACGGGCCTTGCGACCCGGGACCACCTGCATTTTGAGATTCTGGTTGATGGTGAGCCTGTAAATCCGTTGCTATACTTGCCGGATGTCCGGGGGAGGAGTGAGAGATGACCGCGAAACAAGAAGATGCGCTTCGCGAGATTCTGCGCGACTCTGGGTATCTCCGGGTCATGCTGTCGAACCTGGCGAAGCGGATAGACAACATGCTTGTTGATTCTCGCGAGCATGTTTTTGGGGTCGTGGAGCGGAGGGCTCTGGCGAAGGTTGGCAATGGCGCAGAAGAGCTGTCGAAGCTTATCGTCGATGCGCAGCGGAAGGTCGGGGAAGATTCGACAGGAAGGAGGGCCGGAAAATGAAACGAATTGCGGTTGCGATGATAATGGCAATAGTTGCTGTTGGGGCGTTGGCCGGTGATGATGACATCTATGTCCCGCCGTACGGGAGCTATTTGGCGTCCCATACGTATTACAACGGTGTCTTGAGTCTTGGGGCTCCGATGACAGTGTTGCGAATCAAAAAGGGAACGGCGACCCTGTCCATCGATCTGAACCGAAATGGGCTTCTTGAAACGGACGAGATGTTGACCTTCCCGATCCTTGACCGTGGGAAGCTGTATGAGGGGAGATTCCGGGAGTTTGCGATTCTGATCTCATATAGCCCGGACATTAAATCGGTCATTTTGCTCATGTCGAAGCCGGAAGATATTTACCAGGGAAGATATAATTCCGGAGCCCGGTATGTTTTTTCGGAGGAGTGATTAGGGGATGAAGCTGGGGAAAGTGTATCACTGGAGTCCGTCGAAAAATCGGGAGAATATCTTGCGTGAAGGGCTGAAAATTTACAACAGTACAATCGAGTACGAGAATCCAGTGACCGGGAAAATGGAGATTTGGAAGCCTCCTTATTTATGCACTGCGACGGACCCATGGCTTGCTCTGCGGTATGTCCTCCCGATGTTCGACGATGCAGATCTCCCGCCGCTCGATTTATACTGTTTCGATATTATTAAATCTGACGATGTGATTATCAGGAATGACCGGACGTGGGAGATCATTGAAGTGCGGCTGCTGAACTCTGTGTCTGTCGACAGGCTAAAATATTTGGCCACGAGGGATCAGTCTTTTTGACCCCTGCGCCCGCCCAGGATATAATGGCGGGATCCCCTATGATCCACAGGGGCCCGGCGTCGGGGATATGGCGTGCTGGCGGAGCTTCAGCCCTGTCGGTCGTGCGCAGTAAGGACACGCTAACCGGGAGAGTCACCCGGGGAGCCGGTGGAGGCCCGGCGATTTATGAAGGAGGCCAATATGGGGAAAAAGTTTACCGATGCAGAGAAAATCTTCTTCATCGTGAAGCGGTTGTGCGCCGACGCCAGATTCACAGAGGCGTTCGCTGAGGGGAACGGCCTCCGCTACCACTACAACAGGAAGGGCGAAATCAGCCGGATCATGGCGAGGAACCGTGCCGGGGACTGGGAATCTCTGACATGTGACTTTGTGAAGGGCGAATTTTAGGGCGAAAAGGCAAAAAAAAGACGAAAAAAAGCGGAAAAAACGAATTATTTTTGAAAAAGGTGTTGACAGATATTTTAGAATGTGTTACAATTGAAAATAGATAGGGGGAAACACCCCCGAGGAGGAAGGAATGAACAAGGAATGGCAGAAAGAATACCGGAAATTGACAGGCGAGGAGAGGGAGGAGCTGTCGAAGCTTATCTGTAGCGGATATGTCGAACCGGACGAAAAGAACAGGTGCGACATTGTGGACCTGACTCTCAAGACCGGGACTCGGGTCCGGGGGTCCTACGAATGGGACAGCGAGGACTGGATCGAATTGGAGGTGTGGAATGAATGATTTCTTGCTTGGGGACATTGAAGACAATGAGATGTTTCTTGCAAGGATTGCGATGAAATATCTGGAAAATCTCCGGACGCTCGCGAATATCGCGCGGGCGATACGGCAGACGGACGGCGCGCCGTTTTATTCGGTGGATGCGTCGATTTTCAACGGGGTGTCCCTGCGGCTTGACAGCAGACGGACCCTGGAAGATGGAAGGGAATATCTCCGGAAGGCTTTCGGCGAGTGGGACGACGAATACGAAGGATTTGTCCCATACGGCGACGCAATGCGGGCAATTTTTCGGGACAAGAAAACCGAGATCGGGATTTCGGTGGTCGTCCATGACGGGGCATTCCCGGAGGATATCCTGGAATATGTTCAGTGTGTAAAAAAGGAGGTTGTGCTTTGAGCGATATCAGCAAGGCCGCCGCAGCCATGGGGCGGAAGGGCGGCAAGAGCAGGAGCCCGGCGAAAATAAAGGCCGGGCGGAAAAACATCAGCAAGGCAACAAGGGAGCGTCAACGGCTCCGGCGGCTCGAGAAAAAGGCTGACGACCTGACCAGGGATCGGATCATGGCCCGGGATAAGCGGTGCGTGATTTGCGGTAGTACCCAGGTCTTGCAGTGGTCGCATCTGATAACCAGGCGGAAGATCGCCGTCCGGTGGGACCCGCTGAACAGCTGCATCATGTGCCGGGCCTGCCATATCCGACACCACAAGCAAGGGCCGGAGGAGTATGTCTCCTGGTTCATGCGGACCTACGGGGCCGAGGAGTACCAGTCCCTGGTGCAGCGGGCGAATCGGCCCCTGTCGTCGGCCGAGCGGAAGGAGCTGATAGAATATATTGCGGGCGGCGGAGAGTTATGATATATTGGGGAGGCGGCCTGTCCATGGCGGGGGCTCCTCCTCTCCGCTGGCTCTCCCGAGCCCTGGCCGCAATTTTAATTTGCTGGACAATCACAAGCGACTATGATATAATCAGAAATGCAGGGGGCCACCCCGAGGAGGAAAAAATGGAAAAAGAAACGACTATTATCTATGAGGGGGTCGAGGTGCGGGTCGAATACAGATATATCCCGTACTCTCCGCCCATCATCACTGCTGATCCGTACTACTCGGAGGATGCCGAAGGGGGGTACATTGAGGAGGCCTATTTCTACATAGGCGATACGGAGATCTCCCTATTGATGAGCGACAGGGCCATGAAGGAGATCATGAAAATGGTCGAGGCGTCGGAGCGGTAATCTTTGGCCCCTTCGGGGGCCTGTATTATGAGGAGGAAATCATGAGCAGAAAAACCTTTATCCCGAGGTGGTCGTTGACGGGCGATACTGCTCGGTGCGCGTATGCTCTCGCGACCGGGGGGAAGATTATCGGGACAGTGACGGGCTTCCGGACGGCCCGGGAGATTCTTCCCGAGATGAGGTGGGCGGGGACGTTTGAGGAGTTTCTGCGGAGAAACGGGATTGAGATAATCGACTGAGGAGGGATGACATGGCAGATGAAGTAAAGGTTGAAATCGTGGAAGACCGGCAGATTCAGCCTGCCGGCGGGGACAGTCTGATTCAGCTTGCGATCGAGCGTGGCCTTGATACGGACAAGCTGGAAAAGCTGATTGACCTGCGAAACAAAGAGATCGAGCGGCAGGCAAAGCTGGCCTTTGACGACGCATTCGCCCGGATGCAGGCGGAGTTTGGGCCGGTGGTGCGGAGCAAGACGGCGAAGGGCGATGACGGGAAACCGATGTATGCCTACGCCCCTCTGGAGGCCTTGCAGGATGCGGTAGGAGCGATTATTGCGAAGCACGGGTTTTCCTACTCGTGGAACGAGGTCAATGTGGAAGGAGGGAAACGGGTGACAATGACCATCACCGGTCATGGAGCATCCCGCACTTCCACCTTCGACGTCCCGATGGTCCAGGGGACACGCCGGATGAGTCCTGTTCAGGTCATGGGGGCCATGTCCACCTACGGAAGACGGTACACGTTTTTGGCTGGATTCGGGATCGTTGTTCAGGACGAGGACGACGATGCACAAGCCGCAAGCATCAATATTGCCGACGACCTGAACGCCATCGATTCAGCTGCCACCATGGAGGAGTTGAAAGCGGCCTACATTGACGCCTACAAGCGGCATGACGGGAACAGGAAGGCTCAGCTTGAAATCATCAAGGCGAAGGACTTCCGGAAGAAGGAGCTGGGAAATGCAGGGCACTGAGCAATGGCATATTGACCGTCTTGGGAAGGTGACAGCTTCCCGGGTGGCCGATGTAATGGCCAGAACGAAATCAGGCCCCGCTGCAAGCCGGAAAAACTACATGGCCGAGCTTGTGGCAGAACGATTGACCGGAACTTGGCAAGAAGGGTTTATTTCTGGACCGATCTTGTGGGGGAAAGAAAACGAACCTCTTGCCAGGGCCGAATATGAAATAATGGAAGGCATAGAGGTTTACCAGGTTGATTTCATTGATTCTCCAGATATTCCAATGTTCGGCGGCTCCCCGGATGGCCTTGTCGGGAAGGATGGCGGGATTGAAACCAAGTGCCCAAACACGGCGACACATATTGAAACGCTGCTGTCGGGCAAGGTTGACCGGAAGTACCAGATCCAGGTCCAGAGCCTGATGGCGGTAACCGGGCGGGCCTGGTGGGACTTCGTGTCCTTCGATCCAAGGCTTCCGGCGGAGCTGTCGTACTGGCAGACCCGGATCATGAGGGATAATGCGTTCATCGCCGAGATAGAGAATGAGGTACGGGGATTTCTGGCGGAGCTTGACGATCTGGAAAAGAAGCTCCGGGGGATGATGGGGGCGGTGGCGTGATCAGCCTGAAGGCCGTCGTCGTTGACGGCCGCATCCGGCTGAATGACCCTGAGCGGATGCGGGAGTACGCCAAGACCCTGGGCGATGGCCGGGAAGTTGAGCTGACAGTCCGTCCCTGGTCTGCCGGGAGAAGCCTGCGGGCCAATGCCCTGTTCCATTCGATCCTGGCCCGGTACGCAAAAGCCAACGGGGAACGGATGGAGAAGGTCAAGCTGGACTTCAAGCGTAACTTCGGGGTCTGGGTCAAGGCGGACGCGGCGATGAAATCTCCTCCTACGTGGCGGGGTACGTTCGCCGACTATTACGGCGAGGTGATTTTCCTGAAATCGACCGCCGATTATACGATCCGTGAATTCAAAGAGCTGACCGACGGGCTGGTGTCCGAGTGCCACGACTCTGGCGTTGAAATCGGCGACATATTGGAGGGTGCAGAAAAATGAAAAGACTGATCTGCTGGATGGTCGAAGCCTGGTACTTCGTGCGGTATCCCACCGGGCTTCCGATTTCGGGTCATGATTATGAGGAGAAGGACGGCCGGCTTGTGTGCCGTGTCTGCGGGAAGGTTTCGGATTCAGGTAATATCAATGCCATTCTTTGAATTGCCGGTGTTTAGTCAATGCCCGAGGTGCATTGAAGAGGAGGAATATGCGCTTGCGGAGAAGGCAAAGGACGGGGAGCCGAAAAAGCGGGCAGGGGACAAGTTTTATTCCCTCTACGCCGAGTGGGACGCCCTTCCCGACAAGGAGAGCTACCGCGTCGGCGGGGGATGCTGGCCAATAATCGAGGAGGTGAGCGATGAAAACGGTTGAGGAAGTGGTAGACGCGATTCTCGACGAGCAGAGCGGATACCTTGATTACGACGGGGTGAAAATAGCCGCCATCATCCGGGCCGACCGGGAGGCGGTGCTGAATCGGGTGGAGAAAGAGTTTGACCACCTAAACGCAAATGCGGAAGAGCAAAGGCACGTCAAGGGGTTCGCTGATTCGCTCATGTTGGAAACGGTGAAAGCCGTTCGCAAGGAGGCACTATGACCCGCGAAGAGTTAAAGCCCGCCCTCGAATGGGCTGATGCGCTCAAGCGGGATAAGGGACAGGGGCAGGCTCTCAACACGATGTACCTGTCCGCTCTCGCCTCCGCTCTGCGTGAAGCATGGGCCGAGATAGACCACTTGAACAGGCTGCGAACCGACCTCGAATATGCCGTTGCGCACAGATACGACGCATGGAAAAACCCGCTCGACGAGGCCCTGAACAGCGGGGACGGGAGGAATAAGCCATGAAAGCACCATTTCCGTACTTCGGCGGTAAATCAAAAGTCGCACCCATCGTTTGGGATGCCCTCGGCCAGCCCAAACACTACATAGAGCCGTTTTTCGGCTCCGGCGCTGTCCTCCTGAACCGGCCGAGATACGACCCGGCTAAACACATAGAGACTGTCAACGATAAAGACGGGTTTATCGCAAACACATGGCGGGCCTTGCAAGCCGCGCCGGATGATGTCGCCAAGTGGTGCGATTGGCCGGTCAACCATGCCGACCTTTGTGCCCGGCGGCGGGCTTTAATCGCGGCCGAGGGCCGCCTACTCTCCGAGCTAATCGCGGATGACGAGTTTTACGATGCGAAAATGGCGGGGTACTGGATATGGGCGGCATCGTGCTGGATAGGCTCCGGACTGACGAAATTAAAGGCGAGACCCCACATCGCCGGCTCCGGGGTGGGCGTACACGCGATAGGAAAAAGATCCCACATCTCCAACGCCGGGATGGGCGTACACGGCACTTACAACCCTAATATATACACCTGGTTTCGTGAGCTTTCCGAGAGGCTCCGGTGTGTCCGCGTCGTGTGCGGGGACTGGAGGCGGGTTTGCGGTGGGGATTGGCAAGACAAAATGGGGACGGTCGGAATATTTTTTGACCCGCCTTACGGGGACGTAGGGAGGTATAAAAAGATCTACCACCACGATAGCGTAGACATAGCCGACGAGGTACGGGCGTGGTGTTTGGAGCGGGGAGATAGACCTACATACCGCATTGTGCTTGCCGGGTACGACGAGCACGAGGAACTTTTATCCCGCGGATGGAGGGCTGTGAAGTGGAAGGCGGGGGGCGGGTACTCAAATATAGGCAAAGGAAAAAACGGCAACCGGCACCGGGAGGTTTTGTATCTCTCTCCGCACTGCCTAAACGGGAGCGGCGAATTCGTGGAGGCGTATAAGCCATTCGCGGGGAAACGGGAGGAAGAATGAGCGTTGCACAACTTACACTGTACGGGGCCGACATGGTGCATTTTTTGCACCGGCTTAAATGCGCGGCGCGTTTTGTCTACTACTGGTTTCGCTTCCCCACGGGCTGGCCGGTTTCGGGGCATGAGTACGTCGAGCAGGCCGACGGCCGGCTGGTGTGCCGGGTGTGCGGGAAGGTATCGGAATAAGGAGGTTGATGATGGACGTCCTGCTGTACGAGTACATCGCGATATTGATTATTCTTGCGGCCCGCCTTCCGGCATGGGCCGTCGTTCTTGCAACGTTTGTCGTGCTTACAATCGGGGAGGCGATGAAATGAGATATGGCGACGCCGAGACCCGGAAAAAGATTGTCCAGGTTCTGGAGGAACACGGGCCATTGACGTTCGGCCAGATCGCGAGGCTTTGCGGTATCAGGTACAAGAGCGTCGAACAATTTTTGGTTACGTTGGATAATAGCGGGGAGGCCCTGCTCATGGAAGACGACAGCGGGAGGGTCTCGCTGTTTGAAATGCAATATGAATAGGAGAAGGTATGAAAGATTTGAACAGTTGTACATTTATCGGGCGGCTTACTAAAGACGCTGACCTTCGGGTCACGAACACCGGGATTGACGTTGCGAACTTTTCCATAGCGGTCAATTCGTCGGAAAAGGCCGGGGACCAGTGGAGGGACAAGGCAAACTTTTTCGACATGGTGCTTTTTGGCAGGGCTGCGACCGGTGTCGGCCCGTATCTTAAAAAGGGAACGCAGGTAGGGGTCCAGGCCGAAGCGCAGTTTGAGACATGGGAGAAGGACGGACAGCGGCATAGCAAGGTCAAGTTTTCGGTCCGTAATATCCAGATATTGAACAAGCCCGGGCAGAAGGCAGAACCCGAGCAGTCCACGTTTGACGACGATGTGCCGTTTTGAGGAGGAAACATGAAGGCGGAAATGTTCAACGAATATTTGAAGGCGGGGTATACGCCGTACTGGATTCTGTATTGCATGGCTCACGGCCTACCGATAGGCCACATCCCGCAGGACAGGAAGCTTTTCCCGGAGTGGCTACTGGCGAAACACCGAGAGTTTGACCCGAGGAAACACCTTGACGACGACAAGAAGTATTTCGCATCATTCATCGAGTGGCTTCGGGAAGACCTTGATAAATAACAGATTCCGTGATATGGTATTGATAAGGGATTGCCGGTGCGGGTTGGCGGATCAGCACAGGCAATTAAAGCCGGAAGGTCCGGGGTTTTCTGCCGCCACAGAGCCCCGGGCCTTTTTTATTGGAGGTGCGGATGGCCGAACGACGGATGTTTTCAAAAAAAGTAATTGACAGCGATTTTTTCCTTGACATGCCACAAACAGCACAGGCCCTATATTTCCACCTTGCGATGAGGGCTGATGACGATGGATTCGTCGGAAACTATAAGCGTATCATGCGGATGATCGGAGCAAATGATGATGACTACAAAGTTTTACGGGCGAAGAGGTTTATCCTTGAGTTTGACAGCGGAGTTATTGTTATCACTCATTGGCGTGTACATAATTATATCCAAAATGACAGATACAATACAACGATTTATGAACAAGAATTTAAGGCTATAGATTTGCAAGAAAACAAGGTTTACGCCATGTCGGCCGGATGTATACAAAATGTATCCACTTCGGAGACACAGGTTAGGTTAGGTAAGGTTAGATTAGATAAGGATAGGATAGATAAGGTTAGGTCATTGGATGATGAACCGACCAAAAAGAAAGCCTCCAGCTTTTTGCCACCAACCGTAGATGATGTTCGAGCCTATTGCACCGAGAGGAAAAACACCGTTGACCCTGAGCGGTTCGTTGACCATTACACCGCGAACGGGTGGCATGTCGGTAAAACGAAAATGAAAGACTGGAAAGCTTCAGTGCGGACATGGGAAAAAAATGAGTTTAAGGCAGGAGGACAAAATGGGAAACGCGGACCAGCAAGAGACCCGTGGGATGATCCTGACTACTACAAGAACGGCCGTCTGTGAAAAGCATGGAGAATTTGAACAACAGGTAATATCAATGCCATTCTTTGAATTGCCGGTGTTTAGTCAATGCCCGAGGTGCATTGAAGAGGAGGAATATGCGCTTGCGGAGAAGGCAAAGGACGGGGAGCCGAAAAAGCGGGCAGGGGACAAGTTTTATTCCCTCTACGCCGAGTGGGACGCCCTTCCCGACAAGGAGAGCTACCGCGTCGGCGGGGGATGCTGGCCAATAATCGAGGAGGTGAGCGATGAAAACGGTTGAGGAAGTGGTAGACGCGATTCTCGACGAGCAGAGCGGATACCTTGATTACGACGGGGTGAAAATAGCCGCCATCATCCGGGCCGACCGGGAGGCGGTGCTGAATCGGGTGGAGAAAGAGTTTGACCACCTAAACGCAAATGCGGAAGAGCAAAGGCACGTCAAGGGGTTCGCTGATTCGCTCATGTTGGAAACGGTGAAAGCCGTTCGCAAGGAGGCACTATGACCCGCGAAGAGTTAAAGCCCGCCCTCGAATGGGCTGATGCGCTCAAGCGGGATAAGGGACAGGGGCAGGCTCTCAACACGATGTACCTGTCCGCTCTCGCCTCCGCTCTGCGTGAAGCATGGGCCGAGATAGACCACTTGAACAGGCTGCGAACCGACCTCGAATATGCCGTTGCGCACAGATACGACGCATGGAAAAACCCGCTCGACGAGGCCCTGAACAGCGGGGACGGGAGGAATAAGCCATGAAAGCACCATTTCCGTACTTCGGCGGTAAATCAAAAGTCGCACCCATCGTTTGGGATGCCCTCGGCCAGCCCAAACACTACATAGAGCCGTTTTTCGGCTCCGGCGCTGTCCTCCTGAACCGGCCGAGATACGACCCGGCTAAACACATAGAGACTGTCAACGATAAAGACGGGTTTATCGCAAACACATGGCGGGCCTTGCAAGCCGCGCCGGATGATGTCGCCAAGTGGTGCGATTGGCCGGTCAACCATGCCGACCTTTGTGCCCGGCGGCGGGCTTTAATCGCGGCCGAGGGCCGCCTACTCTCCGAGCTAATCGCGGATGACGAGTTTTACGATGCGAAAATGGCGGGGTACTGGATATGGGCGGCATCGTGCTGGATAGGCTCCGGACTGACGAAATTAAAGGCGAGACCCCACATCGCCGGCTCCGGGGTGGGCGTACACGCGATAGGAAAAAGATCCCACATCTCCAACGCCGGGATGGGCGTACACGGCACTTACAACCCTAATATATACACCTGGTTTCGTGAGCTTTCCGAGAGGCTCCGGTGTGTCCGCGTCGTGTGCGGGGACTGGAGGCGGGTTTGCGGTGGGGATTGGCAAGACAAAATGGGGACGGTCGGAATATTTTTTGACCCGCCTTACGGGGACGTAGGGAGGTATAAAAAGATCTACCACCACGATAGCGTAGACATAGCCGACGAGGTACGGGCGTGGTGTTTGGAGCGGGGAGATAGACCTACATACCGCATTGTGCTTGCCGGGTACGACGAGCACGAGGAACTTTTATCCCGCGGATGGAGGGCTGTGAAGTGGAAGGCGGGGGGCGGGTACTCAAATATAGGCAAAGGAAAAAACGGCAACCGGCACCGGGAGGTTTTGTATCTCTCTCCGCACTGCCTAAACGGGAGCGGCGAATTCGTGGAGGCGTATAAGCCATTCGCGGGGAAACGGGAGGAAGAATGAGCGTTGCACAACTTACACTGTACGGGGCCGACATGGTGCATTTTTTGCACCGGCTTAAATGCGCGGCGCGTTTTGTCTACTACTGGTTTCGCTTCCCCACGGGCTGGCCGGTTTCGGGGCATGAGTACGTCGAGCGGGACGACGGCCGGCTGGTGTGCCGGGACTGCGGGAAGGTGTCGGAGTAATGCAGGTGCGGCGGCGGCAGAAAATGATTGACGGCATTTCCGCGGCTATTCAGTCGCGGCCACATTGAAGCTTCACGGTGGGTGAACCTGTGCAAGGCCAGCGGTAAAAAACCGAACGACAGGTTTAATGAGATGATAGCGGAAGATCTTAACGAGGACGAATAATGTCGGAGGTCAAATGAATCATTGTTTTGATGTTGGGATAGCCACAAAATACGGTTTAGAGGAGGCGATACTGATAAGCCATTTTGCATTCTGGATTGCGAAAAACAAGGCAAACGGGAAACATTTGCACGATGGAAAATATTGGACGTACAATTCAGCGCGGGCTTTTTCCGAGCTGTTTCCGTATATGGCCGAGGGTAAGATCCGCAGAGTTTTGAAAAAAATGCAGGATGACGGAATCATTGAAACAGGAAACTTCAACAAGAAAAAGTGGGACCGGACCAACTGGTACACTTTCACAAATGCATTCGTCGAAAACAACAAATGCATCTTCCAAATTCAACAAATGGATGTGCCAAAAATAGAAGATGGATCTGTTGAAAATGAAGGACCTATACCAGATATATACCCAGTTGGCTATCCAGGTTCAAACACAAATAGTTATGAGGGGAAGGCAAAACCGCCCCCAAAAAAGGTTTCAAGATCTCCCCGCTTCACCCCTCCCACGGTTGAAGAGGTGAGGGCCTATTGCAAGGAGCGGAAAAACAATGTGGACCCGGAGCACTTCATAGCACATTATGAATCGAACGGGTGGAAAGTTGGGCGGAACCCGATGAAGAGCTGGCGATCATCGGTTATTACCTGGGAGAAAAACGAGAAATCTTTTGGAAAATCTTCAGCAGACTTCGAGGAGCTAAAAGAGCGGCAACGAAAAAAAGCCCTTGAGAATGTTTTACGGGAAATGGAGGAGAGGAAACGAAATGGATAACCACGGGTTTATGAGTGCATTGTCCGACTATTATGGGAACACCAAGGAACGGGTTTTGTCCTGGATCGGTTTTGAGGTTGCCCGGATTGACGAAAAGGACCTGCAGAGACTGTTTGATGATATAATTGGGAATGTCCCGCCGTCTCGTGTTATTGGGGTGTCGGACATAAGGGCGGCGATGTCAAGATGCGGGTTTTTTTACAAGGCAAAGCAAGAGGTCCGGGAGGCGATACTGGTTGACTGCGATATTTGCGGACTATCATATCGATGGGTACAGTTTTCAGCAGATCCTGAAAACGGGCTACATGACAAATGCCCCCGGTGTAAGTTTCCCTGGTATGAAACTTGGGTTGCAAGAGAATACGAGGGTAAACATCATGGCCCGGTTGAAGGGTACAAAAAAATCAAGGAAAAGCTACGGAGCGAGTGGAACGTAAAACGGCAGCAGGCGAGATGATAGACAACAGAAATACTGCACCGAGGAGGAAGGCAAGTGAATCCTGAATATGTACAGTTTTTAAAAGACAAGATGCCGATTTCGACCTGGTGGGGATGTCCGCATAGGATGTGAACATGAAAACCGCCATTATCCTAATAGCGGCCCTGGCTGTCGGTTTCGGTGCAGGATGGTTTTCCAAGCCCGTGCCGAT
>ERZ1026792.1595-NODE-1595-length-13740-cov-2.487916_pt1 | contig 13740 bp, 9 predicted proteins | sample MGYA00520884_ERZ1026792 | MGnify/ENA primary metagenome ERZ1026792 (study PRJEB33270, sample SAMEA104284473) | anaerobic digester metagenome | biome: Anaerobic digester microbiome; feature: mesophilic sludge digester; material: Anaerobic digester biomass | place... | reverse complement strand
TCATGTGAGCGCCCGCCTGGAGTTCGACACGCTGCAGGACGCCCACCTTGCCCTCCAGGTGGCGGTGGCGACGACGGCCGGCGACGTGGAGGAGCGCCTCGTCGTCACGGTCGACGGCACGCCCGTGCCGGTGCGCGAGCACGCCGAGCCCATCGCCTTTCACAACGGCGAGCAGCGCGAAATGTCGGCCCTGCGCCGCATTTTTGATGCGCTGTATGCCAACTACCAGCAGGTGCTGCGCTGGCAGTTCAAGCTCAACCTGTTCCAGTACACGCACAGCTTTCTGACCATCGTGCTGCCCAGCGTGATCATTGCCAACCAGGTGCTCTCGGGTGAGCTGGAGGTGGGCCGGGCCATCCAGGCCGCTGGTGCTTTTGCCGCCATCCTGAGTGCGCTGACGGTCATCGTCGAGCATTTCGAAAGCCTGAGCCGGTTCTCGGCGGGCGTAGACCGGCTGCACGCGTTTTCCACCACGCGGCACGACCAGGCCCACACTCCCGCGCGCCCCGCGCCGGACGGTGCCAGCGAGCCCAGCCTCGAACCCGCAGCGCAGATCCACACTGCGTCAGGCTTTGAGCTTGGCGTCACGCAGCTCACGGTGCTCACCCCCAACCGCGAGCACCTGCTGCTGCGCGACCTCACGCTCAGCGTGTCGCCGGGCAGAGGCCTGCTCATCGTGGGCCCCAGCGGCGCGGGGCAGATGGTCAAGCTGGTCAATCAGATCCTGGTGGTCAACAGCATGATGGCCGTGGGCGAGGCGTTTCTCTTTGCCCAGGCGGGCGGGCTGGACCTGGAAAAGACGCTGCAGGCCGTGGAGGGTGGGGCGGCGGGGAGCTGGACGCTCACCAACCGCGGCCCCCAGATCATTCACCGCGACTGGCGCCCCGGGTTCATGATCGACCTCCAGGAGAAGGACCTGCGCCTGATCCTGCAGGCGGCCGACGAGATGGGCATTCCCCTGCCCGCTTCGGCCCTCATCTTTCAGCTCTATCGCAGCCTGCAGACTTTGGGCTATGGGCGGGAGGGCAACCACGCCCTGATCAAGGCCCTGGAGCACCTGTCGGGCGTCGAGACCGGCCACGCGGACGGGGAATAGGAGCAGGCCATGCGCTTCGGTATCATGAGCTTGCCGGGAGACGGCCTGGCCCCGACAAGTCGGGGAGTCCGGGTTGGGCGGGTGAGGGAGTCCCCGACATGTCGGGGGAAGCTTGCCGGGAGACGGCCTGGCCTCGACAAGTCGGGGAGTCCGGGTAGCGCGCATGGAGTCCCCGACTTGTCGGGGGAGGCTTGCAGGGGAGACGGCCTGGCCCCGACAAGTCGGGGAGTCCGGGTAGCGCGCATGATGGAGTCCCCGACTTGTCGGGGGAAGCTTGCAGGGGAGACGGCCTGGCCCCGACAAGTCGGGGAGTCCGGGTAGCGTGTGGGCGGGAGTCCCCGACTTGTCGGGGGGAAGCTTGCCGGGAGACGGCTCGGCCTCGACAAGTCGGGGAGTCCGGGTAGCGCGCATGATGGAGTCCCCGACTTGTCGGGGGAAGCATGCAGGGGAGACGGCTCGGCCCCGACAAGTCGGGGAGTCCGGGTTGGGCGCATGAGGGAGTCCCCGACTTGTCGGGGGAAGCTTGCCGGGAGACGGCTCGGCCCCGACAAGTCGGGGAGTCCGGGTTGAGGTTGGAGCGCAACGTGGCCAGGAGAGAGTTTCACCCGCCGCACATCTATATCCAGGAGACGTGCTACTTTATCACAGCCAGCATTGTTCGAGGGCAGTGGCTGATGAGGAGCGACGCGAAGCGCGCGTTGTTTCGGGATATTCTGCGCGAGGCTATACAGCGCTGGGATGTGCGGCTATTCGCCTGGGTCGGTGATGTATAACCATTATCATCTGTTGCTCGAGACGGGCAAGACGGAACCCATCTACAAGTTCATCAAGGCCCTGCACGGAGACAGCGCTGTCCGCTTTAACAAGTTGGACGTAACGCCGGGCCGCCATGTGTGGTACCAGTATTGGGACCGATGCCCACGCAATGAGCGTGAGTTCTGGACCTGCTTCAATTACATCCACTTGAACCCCATCAAGCACGGCGTCGTGCAGGTGGTAGACGGAGGGGTGCGGGTGGAAGGAAATGCGGTTTGCATTGCTCCAGGCCACGTGCTCGATGTGCACGACTACCTGGCCGCTTATCCCTATTCCAGCTATCATCACTATGTTCGGGAATATGGTCTGGAGTTCTTGACGGATGCCTTTCTCCGCTATCCGGCGGTCGATATCCTGGCGTGTGATGCGTTCTAATCGCTTGGCCTTTTGACGGCACGCCTGCGCGTGCAAAAGCGGGATCGGAAGTCACGGGAGGACAATGCAATGAAGCGCGTTCTTCGCTGGTACGACTATATCAACATCAATGCCTTTGTCTTTGGCATCAGCTTTGCCTCGGGCAGCATCACGCCGCTCCTCCTTCCCTACCTGGTGGCCCTGTTTGTGCCCGAGGCGGAAAAGAACACCTACCTGGCCACGGTGCGCGTGGTGGGGCTGGCGGTGGCGATGCTGATCCAGCCCGTGGCGGGCATGTTGAGCGACCGGAGCACCAGCCGTTGGGGGCGCCGGCGGCCCTACATCGTGGGCGGGACGCTGTTCAACATGTTCTTCTTGCTGCTCATTGCCCTGTCGCCCAACTTTGTCGGGTCGCCCCTGGATTCCCTGTTCTTGCCCTTCCTGGGCGTCACCTTTGCCTACATGGTGCTTCTCGCCGGCATTGTCCTGCTGCAGGTGTCGTCCAACTTTGGGCAGGCGGCCGTGCAGGGCCTCATCCCCGACCTGGTGCCCGAGGACCGGCGCGGCCGGGCTTCGGGCGTCAAGGCCGTCATGGAGCTGTTGCCATCGCTGCCCATGATCTTGATTGGGGGGCTCTTGACCGGTGGGCAGGTGGGCCTGGTCGTGGCCATCATCATGGCCGTCTTTATCATCACCATGCTCATGACCGTCCTGGGCGTTCGAGAGGAGCCTCTCCGCGAAAAACCGGAGGGCAGCCTCCGGGAGCCGATCCTGCGCATCGTCCTGTTGACCATCATCTTTGTCGTCGCCACGCGGGTAGGGCTCTGGCTGGTCAACAACAGCGCCACGTTCCTGGCCGGCCGGGGCGCGACGGTCGCCACCCAGGTCGCCGTCGTCGGCCTCGCCGGGCTGGCGGCCATGGCCGGCTCGATCTTTGTCGGGGTCTATCTGGGGGCCCAGGTGGGCATCGGCCGCGACGCCCGGCAACAGCGCTCTTTCGTGTGGTGGGTCATCAACCGCCTGCTCTTTCTGGCCGCTGTCGGCTCCATCCAGGGCTTTGCCCTCTACTACCTGCGCGACGTACTTCTCCTGCCCGACGCCGAGCGCTGGACGGGGATTCTCCTGGCCGTTGTCGCCGTGTTCCTGGTTGCCTCGGCGCTGGGGGGCGGTTACCTGGCCGACCGCATCGGCCGGCGACGGCTGGTCATGGTTTCCGCCCTGGTGGCTGCCGCCGGCACCCTGTTCCTCCTCGTGGCCCGCGACATGTCACTGGTCCTCGTCGGGGGCAGCATCCTGGGCGCGGGCGCCGGAGCCTTTATGGCCACCAACTGGGCGCTGGGCACCGACCTGGTGCCGCCGCAGGAGGCCGGCCGCTACCTGGGCATCTCGAACCTGGCCGGCGCCGGGGCAGGCATCGTCGGGGCCGGCATCGGCGGCCCCATGGCCGACTTTTTCAACCGCCTGGAGCCTGGCCTGGGCTACCTGGTCATCTTTGCCATCTATGGCGGCCTGTTCTTGATGTCGGTCCTCGCCTTGACCCGGGTCAAGGTGCCGGCCCTGGCGCCGGGCGGGCGGCCTGCCTGACAGGCGGGCGAGCTGTGGCCTTTTCAGGGCGAACAAAGGGGCCAGGGCCGCGCCCCGGAAACAGCGGGCCCTGGCTCCCCTGTGGCGCCCTGGGCGCCCTATGGACTATGGGCCGGTCCTCCGCACCCCGCTAGGGGATGCGCAGCACCTGGCCGGCATAGATGACGTTCGGGTTGCGGATGCCGTTGGCATGGGCGATGGCCCACACCGTCCGACCGTAGCGCCAGGCGATGCTGTACAGCGTGTCACCGCGCTGCACCCGGTAGAACGTCCCCCCGCACGAGTAACAGGTACCGCCGTCCGTGGGGATCGCCAGGCGTTGTCCGGCATAGATATAGTTGGGGTTGCGGATGCCGTTCACGTGGATGAGCGCCCGCAGGCTGACGCCCAGGTGCCGGGCAATGCTCGAGAGCGTGTCCCCGTGGCGGACGATATAGATCCCGCCGCCGGGATGATACCCTCCCGGATACCCACTCGGGATGCGCAATCTCTGCCCGACATAGATCCGGTTGGGGTTGGCGATTCCATTGGCGGCGGCGATGGCCGGCACTGTCGTGCCATAGGCCCGGGCGATGCTGTACATGGTGTCGCCGCGCCGAACCACGTGCACCAGGCCGCTGGCCGGGGGGGCCGCTGCCCAGGCTGTCTGTGCGCCCACCAGGGCGAGCAAGGCCAGAATGACGATGGCGAGCTTGACGTGTTTCATGGTGACAGTTGTATACTACGGTCGGAGTGGCGCGATCGTAAGTATACGGCCTCCTTTCGTTTGTTTTTGTGTTATGTCGGAAACCACTCTACTGCCAACTCCACGAGGGAGATGACTGCCACGATGCGACTGTAGAGTCTCTGTCTGGGCACCAGACTGCCCGCCGCCCAAGATGGACCGAGGCTTGAAACTGCATCACCCCGATCGGGGAGGGGATCCCGAACGTGGGACCGTGTTGACGAGATTGCTTCGAATCCCCACGGCCTCATTATACTCGCTTTTTATGACAATGTCAATAGGCCGAACGCCAGGCGTGCAGGTGAGGGAGGAGGCTCAGCTCTCTGCCGGTTCGGCCGGGTCGTCGTCCTTGTCCTCGTCCTCCCTGTCGCGGTCCTTGAGGTTCTTATTCAGCACCTCCAGGCGGGCGGTGACGCGCCCGTGGACCGTGTCGGGCGGGTAGCAGCCGTCCTCGCCCGGCACGCCCGCCGGCTGGCCGGTGAGGATCTCGATGGTCTCGTCCACGGTGCGGACGGGGTAGACGTGGAACAGCCCGTCGGCCACGGCCTGGCGCGCTTCGGCGCGGAGCATCAGGTTGACCACGTTCTGGGCGGGGATGACGACGCCCTGGTCGCCGGTCAGGCCCCGGCTGCGGCAGGTCTCGAAAAAGCCCTCGACCTTCTCATTGACGCCGCCCACGGGCTGGACGTTGCCCTGCTGGTCCACCGAGCCGGTGACGGCCACGCCCTGGCGCAGGGGCAGCCCGCTCAGGCTGCTGAGGAGCGCGCACAGCTCGGTGCAGCTCGCGCTGTCGCCCTCCACCTCGTCGTACAACTGCTCGAAGGAGATGGTCGCCGACAGGCTCAATGGCCGGTCGGTGGCATACTTGCCGCCCAGGTAGCCGTCCAGGGTGAGGAGCCCCTTGTCGTAAATGCGGCCGCTGAGCTTGGCCTCGCGGTCCAGCGAGACCACGCCCTGGCGCCCGGTGTAGGTGCGCACCGTGATGCGCGATGGCCTGCCGAAGGCATAGTTGCCCACCGAGAGCACCGAGAGCCCGTTGACCTGGCCCACGGCCTCACCCGCCAGGTCCACGCGCAAGGAACCCTCGTCGATCATCTCCTGGACCTCGTCCTCCACGCGGTTGGCGCGGTGGATGCGCTCTCGCTCGGCGCGGGCCACGTCGGCCGCCGAGACGTGCTTGCGGCCGGCCCTCTTGGCCCAGAAGCTGGCCTCGCGCACCAGGTCGGCAATCTCGCCAAAGTGGGTGGAGAGCCGCTTCTGGTGGTCGGCCAGGCGCGAGCCGAACTCAACGACGCGGGCCACCGCCTCGCGGTCAAAGGGTAGCAGTCCTTCCTGGTGGCAGCGCGCGGCGATGAACTGCGCGTAGCAGAGGGCCGTCTCGGGCGTGCGCGTGAAATCGGCGCCGAAATCGGCCTGCACCTTGAACAGCTTGCCAAAATCGGGCTCGTGCCTGTGGAGCATGTAGTAGGTATAGGCGTCGCCGATGAGCACCACCTTCACGTCGAGGGGGATGGGCTCCGGCTCGAGGGTCACCGTCGACGCGATCTGCATCTGCGCGCCCAGCTCTTCGGTGCGGATCACGTGGTTCTTGAGGGCCCGCTTGAGCCCTTCCCAGGCCATCGGGTGGGCCGACAGGCCGTCCATCTCGATGACCAGGTATCCGCCGTTGGCCCGGTGGAGCGCGCCCGCCCGGATCATGGTGAAATCGGTGACCAGGGCGCCCATCTCGGCCCGGTGCTCGATGCGCCCGACCAGGTTGCTGTACGTGGGGTTGGTCTCAAAGATGACCGGCGCTCCCTTTCGCTGGCCGTGATCCACCAGGACGTTGACGCCGTAGCGTTTCAGCATCTCGTCGCGGGCCGCCCTTGCCTGTTCGGGGTCGCCGTCCCTCTGGGCGACGATGGCCGAGACGTTGTCCACCACGTCGGTCTGGACCTCGTCCAGGTACTCGGCGATCTCGGGCAGGTGGCCGTAGGCGGTGTGGATCTCTTCCAGCACCCGGCCGGCCACCTGGTCGGCCACCTCGCGGTCAAACTCGGTCAAACGGCGCTTGGCCTCCCGGTCCAGGTCGCGAACGAGGCGCATGGCGGTGCCCACCTCGCCGTGGAGCTGCTTCTGGCGCTCCTCGATCTGCTGCTGCGTCGGCCGGTCGAGCTGGCCGAAGCCTTCGGCGCTTAGCACCTGGCCGTTGATGACGGGGGCGAACCCCACGCCCTGCGCCGTCTGGACCAGGGAAAAACCGTGGCTCTTGACCGTCTGCTCCAATTGGGCCAGCGCCTGGCCGCGCATCTCCTGGGCCTGGCGGACGATGGCCGCTCGCTGCTGTTCGTACTCCTCGCCGTCAAAGGCGCGGGGCATCTCGCGCAGCAGGTCCGAGACCAGCTCCTGCATCTCGCGGGCGAACTCGACGGTCGTGCCGGGCGGCAGGGCGATGGCCCGCGGCCGCTTGTCGTCGAGAAAATTGTTGACATAAATCCAATCGTTGGGCACGGGACGCAGGGCAGCGGCGCGCTCCAGGAGGGTGCGGATGGTGGTCGTCCGGCCGGTGCCGCTGGCCCCCAGGGCATAGATGTTGAACCCGGCGGCTTCGATCTCGATGCCAAAGGCAATCGAGTCCACGGCGCGCTCCTGGCCGATGATGGTCACGGTGCCGGGCAGCGATGCCGTAGTCTCGAAATCAAAGATGGTGGGGTCGCAGCGGTTCCACAGCTCGTGTTCCTGCAGCTCTCGCACGTTCGTCATGATGCTTCGTCGCCTCCCTGGATTGCGTGCACATAGATTATAACGGCAACGGGCAGAAAAGGGAAATCCAGGGTTGGGCGGCGGCCTTATCCCGGACCCCGGCGCCTGCCGGCCAGCCACAGCCAGAGGAGCCATCGTCGCAGCCGGGACCAGGCCTCCCTCGCCCACCGGCCGGTGCGCTCGCCCACCGGCCCCCGGCCGTACCGGGCCTCGTTCAGGGCTGCCGCCAGGTGCTCGATCTCGGCCGGCGCCCGGGAGCCGGCCTCGCGGGCCTGGGGCCAGCCGGCGTTCTGGCCCCGCTCGCCCAGGTCGTGTCCCAGGTCGCGGCTGTACTCCAGGGCGGTCTGCCCGCTGCGCAAGGGGTGGCCCATCCGCTCGCCCCAGCGCAGCAGGCGCCCGTAGCGGTCGAGCACCAGGGCCGCGGGGGAGGCAACCGCTGTCTCGCGGGGGCGCCACAGCCAGGCAATGGCAGCCAGCAGCAGGGCCGCCAGGGCGACGATGCCCACCAGGCCCCAGGGCAGGGCCCTCAGCCAGCCCCTCGGGCCGCCGGCGCGGGGGGGTAGGGGCACGGGCTCCTCCTGAATGGGGCCGCCCCCGGCCCGCACCAGGCCGGCTGGCCGGCCGTCGGCTCGAACTCGACCCAGCCGGCGCCATCGATATAGATCTCGGGCCAGGAGTGGGCGTCCAGGGCCGTGACGACCCAGGCGCCGCTCTCCGGGTCGTATGCTCCCTGGGCATAGCCCGTCGCCAGGCGGGCCGGCAGGCCGGCGGCCCGGGCCATGACGACCATGGCCGAGGCGTAATAGTCGCAGTAGCCTTCCTGCAGGTCAAAGAGGAACCAGTCTACGAGGTCGCGGCCGCGGGGCGGCCGCGGCAGATCCAGGTTGTAGGCGTAACGGCGCAGGTAGGCCTCGATGCGCTGCGCCCGCTCGTAGCGGCCGGGGTCGGTGCCTGCCACCCGCCGCGCCAGGTCCAGCACGCGCCGGGGCACCGATTCGGGCAGCGCCAGGTAGAGGGCCGCCACCTCGGCCGGCAGGGTGCCGGTGATGCCTGTAGCGCCCCCGGCAACCGCCGTGGCCGCGCTCGCGGTGCTGGCCCGCAGCTCGGCCGGCGACGGCGCCGGCGTGCGGGACAGGACGGTGTAGCGCTGGGCGTCGCCCGTCAATCCCACCAGCTCGCCGCCGGCCCTGCGCCAGGCCTGGGCCGGCACGTCCAGGCGGAGGGGCGCGTTGGCAGCATAGAGCCACGGCCCATCGGAACGGACGATCTCGAACTGCTGCCACAGCTCCTCGCCGGGGGGTGGCTCGCCGGCCAGGGACGCGCTCGCAGCCAGCTCTTCCGGCTCCTGCACGGCATTGATCCAGCCCCGGCCGGTGTAGGTGTCAAAGGTGGTGCGCCGCCAGTAGCGCCGCGGGCCGGGCTCAGCCGGCTCCGCGTCCCCCGTCACGGGCGGCGGATCACCCGTCCACACCCGCAGCATCTCGGTCTCGCGCAGCTCGGGCCCGCTGCCCAGCAGGTGCGACTGGGGCAGCTCGCCCGGGGCGGCTGCCGGGGCGCCGCGCAGTGCCACGCCCGTGTCGATGGGGCCCACGTAGCGCTCGGCGGCGGCCTCCAGGCGGTTCCAGGGCTCGTCCATGCGGCGCCAGAAGGCGTCGCGCACGGCGTTGACCGTCACCACGGGCCACACGGCGGCCACGAGCAGGACGGCCACGAGCCAGGGCAGCAGGACGGCGCTCGTCTCGAACGGCAGGGCGTCGGGGTAATCGGTGCCCGTCTCGTCCCAGATTGCCTGTTTCCGCCGCAGCCGCTGGAGGGCGGCCAGCCATAGCCCGCAGAAGGCCAGGCAAAAGAAACAAAAGACCGGCATCCCGCCCCGGAAAAAGGCCACGACGGCCGCGGCGGCGCCCGCCGGCACCAGCCCGACCACGGCGCGTCGCCGGCGATAGACCTGCCAGGCCGCGAAAAAGGCACAGCCCCACGCCAGCGAGGCCACGAGCAGCTCGCCCAGCACCGGATCCGTCGCCCCTGCGCCCCGGCCGGACCAGGAGAGCCGCGCGCCCAGGATGTCGAGTTGCTGACGGAAGGTGGCTGCCAGCTCGGCCAGGGGCGGCGGCTGCTGCCCGAGCCCCTGGGGCAGGTCGCGCAGCCAGGCAACCAGGCCCAGCCCCTCGCGCCACAGCAGCCCCGCCGGCGGCACCAGGCGCCCTACGACGACGGCGGCCGTGGCGGCACCCAGGAGGACACCCACCACCGCTGCCCCGCGCCACGTCACCCGCGAGCGTGCCAGTCGCACCCCCATCGCCATGGCCAGGAGCGCCACGATCACCAGGCTGCCACCGCCGGCCTGCCCCCGCGCATCCCGGGCGGAGATGAGGGCCGCCGGCAGGCAGAGGACAGCCGCCAAGGCCAGCAAAAAGGGCCCCCAACCCTCTCGCGGGCGCACCCGCCCCAGAAGGCGGACCGTCGCGTCAGCGAGCATGGCTCCCCCCGGGAACTGCTCCGGAGTCATTGCCGTCCACGACAATGACCCGGCCGGTGCCGGGCAGGACCTTGAGCTCGGGCCGGCCGCGGGGCTTGTGCTCCACCACCGGCCGGAAGGGCATGCCCTCCACGATGCGCTCCGCCGGCACGCCCAGATCGGCCAGGAGCGCGATGAGGGGCGTGGCGTCGCCTTCCCCGCCAAAGGTGGCGGGATCGAGGAGGAGCACCGTGGGCGCCACGCCCCGGCGCATGGGCGGCAGCAGGCCCGACACCCACGACGGGTCCAACGACGGGGTGATGACGGCCAGGATGGTCCCCCGCCCGAGGTTGCGGTCCATTTCGGCCAGCACCCGCTGCAGCGGCCACCGGCCCCCGGCCCGCACCAGGGCCAGGGCCCGAAGGATGAGCCACTGCTGCGCCCGGCCCTTCCTGGGCATCACCAGGGTGGGCATCGGCTCCGGCTCGCCGCCGCCCGCCGGCACGGCGGTGCCATAGGCCACCAGCCCGGCGGCGCGGTTTTCCTCCAGGGCGCGGTTGGACAGCGATGCGGCCAGGATGACGCCGTATTCCTCGGTCGAGTTCTCGCCCTCTCCAGCCTGCACCGCCGAATCCATGTCGAGGACGATCCACAAGTTGCCCGAGGGCTCCAGGTCAAAGGTCTTGACCATGAGCTCGTCCCGCCGGGCAGTGCTCGCCCAATGGATGCGGTTGACGGCGTCGCCGGGAGCATAGTCTCGCACGCCGGCGGCGCTGGCCGTCACGTGCGGCGTGGCGTGACTGCTGCGCCGGGCGCCCGTGGCGGCGCCCCGGGGCAGGCGCAGCTCGGGCAGGTGCACGATGGGCGGGTAGACCAGGATGGATTGGGTCTCGGGATGGTCGAGGACGACCTCAAAGAGCCCCAGGGGATCGGCCGTGCGGGCCCGCCACGGACCAAGGGTAAAGAGGCCGCGCTGGCGGCAGACGCCCTCCGTGCGCCAGGTGGTGGCCTGGCCGCTTTCGGCGCCGCGCACCGTGCGCGCCGAATAGCCGGGCAGGTCGGAGTGGTCGTCGATCTCGACCCACACGGCGGGCAGGAAGGAGCGGTTGGTCAGGGTAAAGCGCTCCTCCAGCAGGTCGCCCACGTGGGCCCAGCCGTAGTGCTGCTCGCGCTCCACCTCCAGGTGCGCGGCCATCTGCCGCGCCCACAAATAGGCGCCTCCCACGACGCCGGCGCCGAGGACCAGGAGCCCGATCCACACCCGGTTGGGGACCACGGCCTGCAACAGCAGCAGGACCAGGGCGGCTGCGGGCAGCCAGCGGGCCCCGGGGTCCATGGTGACGGACACTTGCCTGTCGCTCATGGGGGTATTATAGCACAACCTCGAGGCGGGGAACAGGGGTGGCGCGGAGGTCCCTGTCACCGCGGGCGCCGGGGCCCCTGCCACTGCTCGTGGCGGATAACAATCCGCCACTGCGGGCGCCGGATTGTTATCCGGCGCGAGCAAGACACCAAGGCGCGGGCAAGATACCGGGGCGCGAGCAAAATGCCAGGGCGCCACTGCGGGGGCCGGGTCAGCAGTTCAGGCGGTACAGCGCTCCCAGCCCCTCGCACCGGGGGTTGATGCCCGCCAGGCGCAGCGAATCCCACATGGTGGCCTGGACGGCGCCGATGACCGGCTTGCCCAGGTCCTGCTCCATGGCGTCCAGCAGCTCCACGGTGCGAAAGTTCGTGCAACTGATGACCACCGCGTCGGCGTCGGGGGTGTTGGCCTCCCTGGCCAGGCGGTAGGCAGCGCCCACGGGCTGCAAGAAGATGCCGTGGGTCAGCCCCAACATCTTCATGGAGACCACCTGGAAGCCATTGTCCTCCAGGAACCGGCCCAGGCGCTCGGTGACGGGCGCCGGGTAAGGCGCCGCCACCGCCAGCCGGACGACGCCCAGGGCGTGGGCGGCCCGCACCAGCGCCGTGGACGTGGTGGTGCACGGCACGCCGCTGGCCTGTTCCATGCGCTCGATGATGGCCTGGTCGCCACCGCCGCCGCGGATAAAGCTCCCGGAGGTGCAGGCGTAGGCGATGGCGTCCAGGGGGATGGACGTCAGAACGCGGGCCGCCTCGGGGATGTCGGGGCTGTCGGCCTGTTCTTCAAACACCTCCACCCGCTGATCGTCGGGCGCCCAGAAGCGGGTGACGTGGACCGTCACGCCCTTGGGCACAAAGCCCCAGAACTCGTCGTCGATTGCCCCGTCCGCCGGGTAGATGATGCCCAACCTCGCACGCCACGACATGCTCGCTCCTCCTGCCCTACTCGGGTTCCATTGCTTCCAGGACCATCTCGCCGATGTCTTTCACCCGGATGCGGATCCGCTCGCCCCGGGCGGCGGCCGCCAGCGTGCGCTCGCACTGCTGGCACGCCGAGACCACGGTCCCGGCCCCCGTGTCCGCCGCCTGCCGGATGCGCCGCGCTGCCACGGCCTTGCCCAGCTCCGGATCAAGGCTTTCCAGGTTTCCGCCGCCCCCGCAGCACTCGGACTGCTCGCGGATGCCGTCCATCTCGCGCAAGGACAGCCCCGGCAGCCGGGCCAGCACCCGGCGCGGCGCCTCATAGATGCCGCCCTTGCGCCCCAGATCGCACGGGTCGTGATAGGTGATGACCTGCTCCGCCGGCTCGGCCTGCAGGGGCAGGCGTCCCTCTTCCAGCAGCTCGGCCAGGTACTCGGTGGCGTGGAGGACCCGGAACCCAAGCTCTTCTCCCAGGATGTGGGGGTAGACCTCTTTCCAGAAGGTCAGGCACGAGGGGCAAGTCGTCACCAGGAGCCGTGCCCCGGTGGCGCGCACCGCGTCCAGGTTGTGGCGCATCAGGGCCCGCGCCCGTTCCAGCTCGCCGTTGACGGCCATGGGATAGCCGCAGCACCACTCCTCCTCGCCCAGGAGCCCGTAGTCGAGGCCGGCCCGCTCCAGGATCTGGACGAACGATTGGGCGACGCTGTAGCTGCGGGGGAACAGCGAGCTGACGCAGCCGACGAAATAGACCGCCTCCACCTGCTTCCGGCCGATGCCGCTGGGCGGCCGGGCGAGATTGGCGGCCCACAGCAGCCGGTCGCGGTTTGGCTCGCCCGAGATGTTGTACGCCCGGGCGATGCGCTCATCGAGGGCGGCCAGGGGCTGGGGCAGCAGGCCCCGGCCGGCCGCCGCTTCCCTCGCCGATTCCAGGGCGCCGTCGGGCAGCACGCCGCTGGGGCATGCAACGGCGCACGCCCCGCACAGCAGGCAGTGAAAGGCGCCTCCGGCCCGCTCCTCGGCGATGCCCACGCCCGACCCCAGGGCCGTGGGCAGCCACGACGGCCCGGGAAACGCGTCGCCGGGCTGCACCGACACCACGGGGCAGGCGCCCTCGCACACCAGGCAGCCGATGCAGCGGCTGATGTTGCCATAGTCAAAGAGCGCGGGAGGCGGCGCGGCCACCGCCACCCGGCCGGGCGCCTGGCGCACGGCCTCGATGGCCTGCACCTGCTCCTCGACGGGCCGCTGCCGGTCGACGATGAGGTCCTTCACGACGGGGGCGTTGCCCAGGGGGCCCACCTCGATGTCTTGCCCGTCCAGCCCGGTGTGGCAGGCGAGGACCGGCCGCCCGTTGAGGTTGACGCCGCAGCTCCCGCACTTGGCGATGCGGCACGACGAGCGAAAGGCCAGGCTGCTGTCGTGCACGTGCTGGATCTCTTCCAGCGCCTCCAGGAGCGTCATGTTGTCGCGATACTCGATGGCGTACTCTTGCGTGTAGGCCGCCGGGACCCGGTCGGGGTCGTAGCGCCGGACGCGAATTCGAAAGGAGCGAGTCATGGGACCACCTCTCCGCGGCCGGCGGCTGCACCGGCGGGCACGAGGCTCACCGACGGAGGACCGTCGCCGGCCTGGCGGACCACGGTCCACTCTGGCGGGCGGGAAGGGTCATGGGTGACGTCGTCG